>SXGU01324882.1_pt1 | contig 12605 bp, 11 predicted proteins | sample 3174531 | NCBI WGS metagenome assembly SXGU01 (sample SAMN11356863, study PRJNA531348) | freshwater metagenome | isolation source: freshwater sample F1-140 | place: China: Fuxian Lake, Yuxi | collected 2017-12-25 | reverse complement strand
GATCTCCATGTCGCGGTGGCCGTGCGTGCCGAAGCCGGTGCCCGGCTGGATCCGGTCCTCGTTGATCACGCGCAGCGAGCCGAAACCCATGTGGCGCGGGTCCTGGTAGTCCGCGAACGAAAAGCTGTGGAAGGAGTCGAGCCAGCCGTGGTCGGCATGGCCGCGTTCGGCGCTGCGGCGGATCTCGTTCATGCATTGCTCCCCGTGAGGTGGTGGGCCGCGCGTCGACCGCGGCCCGGGATCAGATGGGGTCGGAACGGCGCCGATCAACCCCGGCGCGATCAGGTCTTTTCCTGCTCCTGCTGCTCGGCGATCTCCTTGTGCACCTGGGCCATGTCCACTGACTTGGCCTGCGCGAGCACCTGCTCCAGGGCCGACGCCGGCAGCGCGCCAGCCTGCTGGAACAGGACCACCTTTTCGCGGAACACCATCAGGGTCGGGATGGAGCGGATGCCGAAAGCACCGCCGAGTTCCTGCTCGTCGTCCGTGTTCACCTTGGCGAACACCACGTCGGGATGGGACTCGGAAGCTTTCTCATAGATCGGCGCGAACCCGCGGCACGGGCCGCACCTCGGCGCCCAGAAATCCACGATCACGATCGGGTTTTCGGTGACGGTTGCCTCGAAATTGTCTTTGGTGAGCTCGACGGTAGCCAAGGGATCTCCTTCAGGTGTGCGCGGATTCTACCGGGCGCTGCGCAGCACGTAGATCGCCTCCGCGTCGATCTCGCTGGCGGCGGGCGGCGCGGTCACGATGGCGCCGTCCGCCATGCGCACCGCGAGCGGCAGGCCCTCGCCGCGTTCCAGCCCCTCAATGACAAGGGCCTTCCATGTGCCACGGAACGGCCTCGCGACAAGCTCGATGCATTCTCCGGCCGCGCTCACCAGGTTTTCGAGCACATCGCTGGAACCGGGATGCGCCATCGCGGTGACCGTCATCTCGGGATAGGCGCGGATCGGCCGCACCACGATGCTGGCGCCATCCTTCTTCAAGCGCGCCCGGTTGCGGTCGTCGACGCACTCCACGAGGATCTGCATGCTCGCGCTCTGCTCGCGCAGCCGCGAGACGATGTCGAACGCGATGCCGTCGGACACGCTGTTGTCGGGGTCGTCCGAGATCACGAAGGCGAAGCCCGCGCCCTTGGCGGCCGCGCGCTGCAGCGTCTCGGGATCCTGGGCATGGCCCGTCACCAGCCTGGCGTCGCTCGTGCCGACCGCGCCCGGCAATCCGTTGGGGAACTCGTCGCTCACGATGACGACGTCGCGTCCCCGCAGCGAAGCATGCGCTTCCAGTTCGGAGAGCAGCCTCAGCAGGTAGAGCTCGCCCACCTTGCCCGGCGCGACGACGAGGACGTGCCCGGCAAGCCCCTTCCAGTCCCACTGCCCGTTGCGCATCGCTTCCCTCCTCGAACCGAGATACTCGAACCAGGCGCCCGCGCCCTGCGCCGCGAAGAACACCCCGGCGAGATACAGCAGCAGGATCGTCGACGCCTGCCCGAGCGGCGTCTTCGCGGCATAGTCGCCGTAGCCGACCGTCATGACCGTGGTCATGGTGAGCCACACCGACTCTCGCAGGCCGAGGTCCTCGAACTGCATCATCGCCCACACATGCGCGAACACCAGCGCGATGGTGGCGAGCGCCATGCGGCCGGCCGCCCAGCGCAGCGCGTGGAAGCGCCGCAGCGCGATCGATTTGCGGCGCCGTCGCCAGCGCGCGAAGTAGACTGCGAACATTCCTGCGGACGATTATAGGTCGGAGCACGCCTTGGGGGGACACGCCGGACGATTCGCGCCGTCGCCGACGGGACCGCTGCATTTCGGCTCTCTCGTCGCCGCGCTCGCGAGCTGGCTCGATGCGCGCGCCGCCGGCGGCGCATGGCTGGTGCGCATTGAGGACATCGACCGCCCCCGCGAGGCGCCGGGCGCCGCGGACGAGATCCTGCGCCAACTGGCCGCGTTCGGCCTCGACTGGGACGGCGAGGTGATGCGGCAAAGCGCCCGTACCGCGGCCTACCGGGAAGCGCTCGCGCAGCTCGAGTCCCTGCACGGGACCTACTGGTGCGGCTGCACGCGGCGCGAGATGGAGGATTCGGCGCTGGCCCCGGACGGGGCGCGCATCTATCCGGGCACCTGCCGCGGCGGATTGGCGCCCGGGCGCGAGCCGCGCGCGGTGCGTGTCCGCACCGACGCAGCGCCGATCCGCTTCGAGGACCGGGTGCAGGGCGAATGCGTGCAGTGCGTCGAGCGCGAGGTCGGCGACTTCGTGCTGCTGCGCGCCGACGGCCTCTTCGCCTACCAGCTCGCGGTCGTCGTCGATGACGCGGCGCAGGGCATCACCGATGTCGTGCGCGGTGCGGACCTGCTCGACTCGACGGCGCGTCAGGTCCACCTGCAGCGCCTCCTCGGCGTGCCGACACCCCGCTACCTTCATGTCCCCGTCGCGGTGGACGCGGCCGGCGAGAAGCTCTCGAAGACCACCGGCGCGATGCCCGCGGGCATCGCGGACATCCCGCGCGCCCTCGCCTTCCTCGGCCACGCGCCGCCGGTGGAAGCCGGGGTGCGCGGCGCGCTCGAATGGGCGAGAATGCACTGGAACCCCGCGCGCATTCCGCGAAGGCGCGCACTTGCCAAAGGAGATTGACCATGCCCATCAAGGGCCGCTACATCCTCACCGTCAGCATGGACGTGCAGGCGGACAAGGAAGCCCTCTTCAACGAGGTCTACGACACCGAGCACGTGCCGCTGCTGCTGAAGGTCCCGGGCGTGGTCTCGGTGACCCGCGCGAAGAGCGAGCCGCTGCAGATGTTCATCGGTGGCGAGAAGAAGACCATCGTCGCCGAAGGCGAGCCGCGCTACATGGCGATCTACGAGATCGACAGCCCGGACGTGCTAACCGGTTCCGGCTGGGCGACCGCGGTGGAGGAGGGGCGCTGGCCTTCGCAGGTGCGGCCGTTCACGAGCAACCGCCGCCACGTGCTGCGCAAGGTCCTTTAGCGGCGCGCGGCGTCAGGCCAGCGTGGCGGCGCCCACGCTGCCAACGGCGCCGTCGGCTTCCACCCACAGCGCGTAGCTGGCGCCTTCGGCGCGCGCGTGCGCCGTCATCGTGCAGGGCATGGTGATCGGCCGCTTCGGCGTGAACGAGAAAGTCGTCACGCGCGCCTGCGGCCTGGCGCGATGCAGGTTGTCGAGCATCGCCAGCGCGATCAATGGTCCGTGCACCAGCAGGCCGGCATAGCCCTCGACCTTCGTCGCGTAGGGTTCGTCGTAGTGGATGCGGTGCCCGTTGACGGTCAGCGCGGAAAAGCGGAACAGCATCACCGGGTCCGGCGTGATCGACAGCGTGAACTCGCCCGGCGGCGGCAGCCCGCCCGCCTTCGCCGGCGCCGGCACGGGGTTCGAGCCGGAGGCGGCCTCGCGGTAGACCAGGCGCTGGATGTCCGTGCTGCGCCCGCCTGAACTCGACGTGATCTCGTGGCGCAGCACCACGAACACCAGGTCTCCCGTGGATCCGCTCTTCGCGGTGATGCTCTCGATGCGCGACACGCGCTCGATGCGGTCGCCGACGCGGATCGGCGCGTGGAACTCGACATCCGATCCCGCCCACATGCGGCGCGGCAGGTCGAGCGGCGGCAGGAAGCCGCCGCGCTGCGGATGGCCGTCCGGCCCGAGCTGCGACTGGCGCACCGCGGGATTGGTGAACATCCAGTGCCAGGCCGGCGGCAGTTCGTCGCCGATGGCGACCGGGACGTCGTGGTCGAGCAATGCATGCATGGCGCGGACCGCGTGCGGCGTGACGATGTCGCCGGCCTTCTCGGTCCTGCCGACCCACGACTGGACTGCGGAAACGTCGATCATGCGTTGACCCCTTTCGACTTCGCCGGCAGCACCACGCTGAGTACGGATGCGATCACCAGCGCCAGCGCGCCGAACTCCGTCCAGCCCGGCCGCTCGCCGAGCAACAGCATGCCGCTGAACACGCCGACCACCGGCGTCAGCAGCATGCATATCGAGAACACAGTCACCGACACCGACTCGACCAGCTTGATCCACGCCCAGTACCCCCAGGCGAACGACACGACGACGTTGTAGGCAAGCGCGAGCGACGGCATCAGGCCGATGTCGAAGGGCTTGCCCCAGTCGAACAGCAGCGCTCCCGCGTACACGGGCACGCCGCCCACCAGCATCAGCCAGGCGGTCTGCGCCGGCAACGGAGCGTCGATCGGATACTTCTTCTGCAGCACGGTGCCGATCGCCCAGCTCAGCGCCGCGCACAGCGTGTACAGCACGCCGAGCGGCGCCGCGCCGATGCGCTGCAGTTCGTCGCCGACCAGCAGCGCGATGCCGCCCATGCCGAGCGCCAGCCCGGCGACGCGGCGCGCCGTCAGGCGCTCGCGCAGCAGCCAGACCGACAGCGGGATCGCCATCGCCGGCATCGTGTAGGCGAGGATCGCCGCGCGCCCCGACGGGATCAGCCGCACGCCGTAGGCGACGAGCACGTTCCAGCAGGTGATGGTGAAGAAGGCCACCAGCGCGACCCTGCCCCACTGGCTGCGCGCGATGCCGAGCGGCTGGCGACCGGCGCGCAGCACGGCGAAAAGCACGCCGGCGCCCGCGGCGAGGCAGATCGAGCGGAAGGTCCAGGGCGCGACCTCCGAGAGCGCGACCTTCATCGCGCTCCAGCTCACGCCCCAGGCGAGCGTGAGGCCGGCAAGCACCCACCACAGCCGGCGCGGCAGGTGCTCGCTCAAGCCGCAACGCGCACGGGCATCGCCTTCATGCCGCGGAACACCATCGAGTTCAGCCACTCCAGGCGGTCGCCGGCCAGCTCGATGCGCTTCCAGCGCGCCAGCACCGCGGGCAGCGCGATCTGCCCTTCCATGCGCGCGAGCGGGAAGCCGAGGCAGATGTGCAGGCCGAAGCCGAAAGTGAGGTGCGCGGGGCCGCCGCGGTCCAGCAGCAGCCGGTCGGGATCGTCGTACGCGCGTGGATCGCGGTTCGCCGCGTTCAGCATCACGAACACGCGGTCGCCGGGTTTCAGGTGCTTGCCGTGCAGCTCGCCTTCGACCTTGACGACGCGCACCTGCGCGCCGCTCGGCCCGTCGTAGCGCAGCAACTCCTCGATCGCCGCCGCGGCGAGCGCCGGGTTCTCGCGTAGCCTCTGCATCTCGCCGGGGAAGCGCAACAGCGACAGCAGGCCGTTGGCGATATGGTTGGTGGTGGTCTCGTGCCCCGCGAACAGCAGCAGGATGCAGGTCGCCACCAGCTCGTCCTCGCTGAGGCGGTCGCCGTCCTCCTCGACCGCCACCAGCTCGCTCAGCAGGTCCGGCCGCGGGCTGGCGCGCCGCGCCGCGATCAGCTCGCGGAAGAAGCCCGCCATCTCCCGCGTCGCCGCCTCGGCGATGTCGTACTTCTCCGGCGAGGTGCGCGAACTGCCGATGAAGAGCGCCATGTCGTCCGACATCCGCTTGACGCGCGCCAGTTCCTCCTTCGGCACGCCGAGCATGTCCATGATCACCAGCGCCGGCAGCGGGCCGGCGAACTCGGCGACGAAGTCGAACTCGGTGCGGTCACCGATGCGGCCGAGCAGCCAGCCGGCGAGCTCGATGGCGCGCTGGCGCATGCCGTTCATCGACTTGAGGTGGAACACCCGGCTGGTCAGCCGGCGCAGCCGCGTGTGCTCGGGCGGGTCGCGGAACACCATCCAGTGCGACAGGTAGCGGATGATCTCGCCGATGCGCGCCGCCTCGGGACCCGGCAGCGACGCGAAGAACGGGCGCAGGCGGTCCGACGAGACCTCCCGGTCCAGGCACACGCGCTTGACGTCCTCGTACCGCGTGAGCACCCACGACTTCAATCGCGGGCTCCAGTGGCAGGGATCCTCGTCCCGCATCCGCTGGTAGAGCGGGAACGGATCGGCGAGGAATGACGGCTCGTCCGCCTTGAAGTCAATCGTCATCCCTGGTCCGCTCCCCCGGTCTATCCCTTCGTCACCAGCCACACCGCGATCACCGCGAGCGCCATGCCGGCTGCGGAGAATAGCGTATACGTCTCGCCGAACAGCGGCCACGCGATCAGCGCGGTGCACGGCGGCACCAGGTACATCAGGCTGGCGACCTTGGTCGCCGCGCCATGGCGGATCAGCCAGAATAGCAGGAGCACCGCGCCCAGGGACAGCACAACGACCAGATAGCCGAGCGCGAAGATGAACTCGCCGGTCCAGCGCACCTGGTGCGATTCGACGAACAACGCGACAGGCCCGAGGAGCAGGAGCGCGGCGCTGAACTGGATCGCCGCGCCGGTGCGCAGGTCGACGGTCGGGCAGAAGCGCTTTTGCCAGACGGTGCCCAGCGTGATGCTGACGAGGGCGACCACGGACAACAGCACCGCCGCCATGTCCACGCCCTCGAAGACGTACTTTTCCCGCACCACCAGCGCCACGCCCGCAACGCCGAGCACGAGTCCGATCCACTGGTGCAGGTTGGTGCGCTCGCCGAGCATGCGCGCGCTGAGCACGGCGGTGAGGATCGGCTGGATGCCCGCGATCAGCGCCGAGACACCCGCCGGCATGCCGTGGTGGATCGAGAAGAACACGCCCCCGAGATACCCGGCCTGGAGGAGCATGCCGGCGAAGGCCATGTGTCCGGTCTCGGCCCGCGTGGCAGGCCACGGCGCGCTGCCGATCCAGCACAGCGGAACCAGGATCGCGAGCACGAAAAGGTACCGGAGGGACAGGAACGTCGCCGGTTCCGCGTAAGGAAGCCCTAACTTTGCGCCGATGAAGCCGGTCCCCCACAGGACCACGAACAGGCCCGGGAAGGCCCACGCCCAGCGCTGCGCAGGGTCGGCCGGCGGGGCGGAAGCGCTCATCCCGCCATTGTTCCCCATCGCGGTGCGCGGGGCCGCCTTGTTTCACCGCAGCACGCGCCCCGCCAGAACCGTTTGAAACATCTCCGGAGAGCACCTCGGTACTTTTGTTGCAATACATCAATCAGTTAAAGCAGGCAACAAAAAGGTGTTGACATTCAATGCCCGCGGCTTAGAATTCGTCTTGCTGCGGCGCACAAAAGAAGCCGCCGGACCCAAGCAAGCGGATTCCGAACCGTTTCTTCACATACCCGACAGGAGCCTCAAATGTACGTCACCCCCGAGCAGATCCAGGCCGCGAGCAAGAACAGCGTTGAAACCCTCCTCTCCGTCGCCGCGACGCAGTTCGCCGTGATCGAGAAGCTTGCCAGCCTGCAAGCCACCGCGGTCAAGGCCGCCTTCGACGACAGCCTCGCCAACACCCGCGCGCTGATGGGCGCCAAGGACGTGCAGGAGTTCGTCAGCCTGCAGTCGACGTTCGCCCAGCCGGCGATCGAGAAGGCCATCGCCTACTCGAAGAGCATCTACGAAGTCACCACCCAGGCCAACGCCGACCTGTCGAAGGTCGCCGAGACCCGCGCCAGCGAGTGGAACGAGAACCTGGTGACGATGCTGGACAAGGCGGCGAAGAACGCGCCGGCCGGTTCGGATGTCGCCGTCACCGCGGTCAAGCAGATGATCGCCGCCGCGAACTCGGCCTACGACAACCTGAACAAGGTTGCCAAGCAGGCGACGGAAATCGCCGAAGCCAACGTCGCCGCGGCGACGGAGACGGCAAAAAACTTCGCCAAGGCGAAAAAGGCCGCCTGAGCAAGAAGAAGCCGAAGCGCGCCGCAGTCCGGCGCGCCAAGCCGGCGGCCCAAAAGAGGCCGCCGGCAAGAGCAGCGAAGAGCAGGAAGAAGAAGTAGACGCAACGACAGGCCCCGCCCCGCGCGGGGCTTTTCGTTTCAGGGCGCCGTATCGCGCATCGGGAAACCCATCTCCCGCACGCCCTCGCGGATCGCCGCGAGCGCCGGCGCCACGTCGGCGGGCGCGCCGCGCACGCCGAGCTCGACGTGACGGCGACTGCCGTCCTCGCCCATCGACGGCAGGCTGAACACCTTCACGCCGGGAAACTGCGCGCCGACCGCGTCCATCACCGGGACGAGCTGGCTCTCGCCGGCTTCGAGCACCAGCACCGAGCCCTCCAACCAGCGGTCGCGGTCGAAGAGGTGCGCGTACTGCGTGTCCAGCACCCACTCGATCATCGGCCACGCCATCTGCGGGAAGCCCGGCACGAACCAGTGCCCGCGGATCGAGAACCCGGCGATGCGGTTCACCGGGTTCGGGATGATCGACGAACCGACGGGAAACTCGCCCATGCGCAACCGGTTCGGTGTCGCCTCCACGCCCGGGAAGCGCGTGCGGATCTCGCGTTCCGCGTCCGGGTGCAGCGCGAGCGGCGCGCCCAGCGCCTCGCCGGCGCACTGACGCGTGTGGTCGTCCGGCGTCGCGCCGATGCCGCCGAAGCTGAAGACGACGTCACCCGAGGCGAAGGTGCGGCGCAACGCGGCCGCGAGACGCGCGGGGTCGTCGCCCTGGTACTCGGCCCAAGCCAGCCGCAGGCCGCGCTTCGCCAGCGCCGAGATCACGAAGCCGAGGTGCTTGTCCTGCCGCTTGCCGACGAGCAGCTCGTCGCCGATGATCAATGCACCGAAGTTCATGCCGCTCCCGGGCCTGCGGCGTCACGGCTCACCACCACGCCCTCGATCGGCGCGGCGCGGAGCGCCTTCAGTTCGCCCAGCAGGTAGTGGATGAACGTCAGCCCGAACAGCACCGGCGCGAAGAACCCGACCACCGGTACGTACGCGATCAGCGCCAGCACCACCCCGAGGCCGTAGAGCGTGAAGCGGCGCCTGGCGAAGATCTGCTGCATCTCCAGCGCAAGGGCGTGCTCGGCGAGGGCGTCGTAGCGCAGCACGCGCTGGTTGACCCAGCCCATCACCAGCACCGGGATCACCGGCCACAAAGGCGGGAACAGCCACAGCGGCAGCGACAGGGCGAACAGCACGACCATGCCGCCGAGCGCGAAGGCGCTGTTCCACAGGCTGCCGGCGAACGATCCGCCGCGGCGGCGCTGCACGTCCGGGAAGCGCCGCTCGGCGACGTGGTTCACCATCGCCTCCATGCCGAATACGCCGAGGATCAGCAGCGCGGTGAGCTGGACCAGCGGCACGAGCATCAGTACGACCACGATCTTCGCCGACAGCAGCGCGACGCCCGCCGCGTCCCAGTTGATGAAGAACGTCGCGGTGCTGATCCAGCGCTGCAGGAAGCCCGCCAGCCAGACCACGAACTGCGCCCAGAACGCGACCGCGACGATGCCCCACAGCGCGATGGCGACCAGCACCGGCCAGAGCATCAGCCAGAGGATGCGCCGGCTGAACAGGCTGGCGAATGCGTTGAAGAGCGACCCTGCGATGCTGCCGAACATCGCGCCAGTTTATCGCCGAATGCTCTGCCAGAGCTTCGCCAGGCGCTTCGCCGACACCGGCACCGGCGTGCGCAGTTCCTGCGCGAAAAGCGACACGCGCAGTTCCTCGAGCAGCCAGCTGAACTGCTCCAGCGCGGGGTCGGCCGCGCCTCCCTTCGTGCGCACCGCCCATTCGCGCAGGAACGCGGCCTGCAGCGGCGCGAGCTCCGCCGCCGCGCGGGCGTCCCGCGATGGATCCGCGCGCAGCTTCTCGAGCCGCACGGCCGCCGCCCTGAGGTAGCGCGGGAAGTGCTGCAGCCGCTCCCAGGGCACCCGCGCGATGAATCCCCGCTCCAGGAGCCGGGCACACTGCTGCTTCACGTCCTCCACCGGCTGCGGGAACGCCTTCGCCGCCGCCGCGACGCGCTTCTGCGCCTGCGCGTGCGCCTCGGCGATCTCGCCGGCGATGCGCACGATCTCCTGCGCGATCAGCCCGAAGCGGTTGCGCCCGCCGTCGAGCGCGCGCGCGAACCCCGCGTGCGTCATCGGCACTGACTCCGCAAGGAAAGCCCGCTCCAGCGCTGCGGTGACGATGTCGTCCTTCATCGGCGCCAGCGCGATGTCCCGGCCCAGCGCCTTGTCGAGGTCGCGCACGCGCTCCTTCACCGCGATCGCAAGCAGCCGCCGCACGCCGGCGCGGTGCAGCTCGCGCGCCTTCTCCGGCGAGTCGAAGACCTGCAGCGTCACCGCGTCGCCCGCATCGACGAGCGCGGGATAGCCGACCAGCGTCTGCCCGCCGCGCGACATCTCCATGATCTCCGGGAGGTCGCCGAAGGCCCACGAGGCGTGGCGTGCCTCGTCGGCGATCGGCGCCTCGTCCCGCAGGATCGCCGTGGTCTCGGCGCCGAGCTCGCGCTTCAGTTCGGCGAGGTTCCTGCCCATGCCGAGCTGCCGGCCGTCCTCGTCGACGACGCGGAAATTCATGTGCAGGTGCGGCGGCGCCGAGTCCGGACGGAACGCGTCCACTGGTACCTCGACGTTGTGCTCGGCGCGGATGTGCCTCGCCAGCGCCTGCGCCAGCGGCAGGTCGGAGGGCGGCACCTCCTGCGCGAACTGCGCGGCGAACTCGGCGAGCGGCCCGAGCTTGTGCCGCAACCGCTGCGGCATGGACTTCGCATAGGCCTGCACCTTCTCCTTCAGCAGTCCCGGCACCAGCCATTCGGTGCGCGTTGCGGGCACCTGGTTGAGCAGCGCCACCGGGACGGTCATCGTCACGCCGTCGCGCGGCGAACCCGGCTCGTGGTGGTACTCGAGCTCGAAGCTGCTGTGCCCGAACCGCGCCTGCGGCGGGAAATTGGACGTGGTGATGCCGGCGGCCTCGTGCCGCATCAGGTCGTCGCGGCGCAGGTGCAACAGCTTCGGGTCGGCGCGCTCGGCTTCCATGCGCCACTTCTCGAAGTCCGCGCCGTTGTGGATGCCCGCGGGCACGCGCGACTGGTAGAAGGCGAAGATCAGCTCGTCGTCGACGAGGATGTCCGGCCGGCGCGACTTGTGCTCCATGCGCTCGATGTCGTGCGCCAGCCGCTGGTTGTGCGCGAAGAACGGCGCGCGCGTGTCGTACTCGCCCTCCACCAGCGCCGAGCGGATGAAGATGTCGCGCGACGCGTCCGGGTCGAACGGTCCGTAGTGCACGCGCCGGTTCAGGTACACCGGGAGCCCGTACAGCGTGCCGCGCTCGTTCGTCACCACCTGCGCGCGGGACTTCTCCCAGTGCGGATTCTCGCGGCTGCGCTTCAGCAGGTGCGCGCCGAGCTCCTCCAGCCAGAGGGGATCAACCGATGCCACGGTACGGGCATAGAGACGGCTCGTCTCCACCAGCTCGGCGGCGACGATCCAGCGCCCCGGCTTCTTCGTCCACGACCCGGGATGCACCCAGAACTTGATGCCGCGGGCGCCGGTGTACGCCGAGTCCTCGTCCTTCTTCATGCCGACGTTGCCGAGCAGCCCGGCGAGCAGCGCGCGGTGCAGCGCGCGGAAACCCTCGGGCTTCTCTGGGTCAGCGCGCGAGGGCTTCCACTCGAGCTCGTTCACCGTCTCCTGCAGCTGCCGGTGCACGTCCTTCCACTCGCGCAGCCGCGCCACCGAGAGGAAGTTCTCGCGGCAGAACCGGCGCAGCCCCGGCTGCTCCTGCACCTTCCACAACTTCAGGAAAGCGAGGAAGTCCGAACGCTCGTCGGCGAACTTCGCGTGGCGCTGGTCGGCCGCCGCCTGCTTGTCCAGCGGACGCTCGCGCGGGTCCTGCACCGCCAGCGCGGCGGCGACGACGAGCATCTGCTCGAGGCAACCCTCGCTGCGCGCGCCGAGCAGCATGCGGCCGACGCGCGGATCGAGCGGCAGCCGCGCCAGTTCGCGCCCCACAGGCGTCAGCGCGCGCTCCTCGTCCACCGCGCCGAGCTCGGCGAGCAGATCGTAACCGTCGGTGATCGCCTTCGCGCCCGGCGCGTCGACGAACGGGAAATCCTCCACGCGTCCCAGGCCGAGCGACAGCGCGCGAAGGATCACCGCCGCGAGCGACGAGCGCAGCACCTCCGGGTCGGTGAACGCCGGCCGCGCGTTGAAGTCGTCCTCGCCGTAGAGCCGGATGCAGACGCCGTCGGCGACCCGGCCGCAGCGCCCGGCGCGCTGCGCCGCCGCGGCGCGCGAGATGCTCTCGACGCGAAGCTGCTCGACCTTGTTGCGGTAGCTGTAGCGCTTCACCTTCGCCACCCCGGTGTCGACCACGTAGCGGATGCGTGGCACCGTCAGCGAGGTGTCCGCGCCGTTCGTGGCCAGCACCACGCGGCGCCCGCCGCCGGGATGGAAGATGCGGTCCTGCTCGGCCGCCGTCAGGCGCGAGTACAGCGGCAGCAGCTCCGGGGCGGGGCCGCCGCGGACCGACGGCGCGGAGAACCGCTTGCGCAGCGTGTCCGCCGCGTCGCGGATCTCGCGCTCGCCGGGAAGGAACACGAGCACGTCGCCGTCGCCCTCACGACAGAGTTCCTCGACCGCGTCGGCGAGGGCCTCTTCCTCCTCGTCGCGCGTGGTGTCCTCGGCGTCGCCCTCGACCGGGCGGTAGCGCACCTCCACCGGATACAGGCGCCCCGACACCTCGACCACCGGCGCGGGCGTCCCGCCGAGCGCGAAGTGCTGCGCGAAGCGTTCGGCGTCGATGGTGGCCGAGGTGATCACCACCTTCAGGTCCGGCCGCCGCGGCAGCAGGCGCCGCAGGTAGCCGAGCAGGAAGTCGATGT
>SXGU01143301.1_pt1 | contig 12607 bp, 13 predicted proteins | sample 3174531 | NCBI WGS metagenome assembly SXGU01 (sample SAMN11356863, study PRJNA531348) | freshwater metagenome | isolation source: freshwater sample F1-140 | place: China: Fuxian Lake, Yuxi | collected 2017-12-25 | reverse complement strand
TTGCTGCGGGGTGCAGCCATGGTGGTGGTCTCCTGGGAACGATGCACCGGGAGGGGTCGGGCAGCTGCTGCGCGACGCCGAGGATCAGCCGATGCGGGGGCGTGCAAGGGTGGAGAGTCGGGCAATGGCAGTCATGTCGCTCTCCTCCTCTCTGCACCTGCGGCGCGCTCGTTCGATCCACCCCGACGGTACGCCTGGACCGGCTGCGACGCCAACGATTTTCTCCCGACCTCGGATGTGCTCTGCTGTGCCGATGCCGAGCGCACTCCAACTCGCCGCCGACGAACTGCCCGCCGCCACGACGGAGCTGTTGCACATCCCCACCGCTGATGCCGTGAACTTCCACGAGGCGATGTCGCCGGACGGTCCGGCGCGTCGACTCGACATCGAGGCGCTGCTGGCGTTGCCGAGCGGCGGCGGACCCCACGCGACCGTGGTGATCGTGCCGGGCAGCGCAGGCGTGTCGCCCAACCACGTGATGCACGCCCGCACGCTGCTGGGCGAGGGCTACGCGGTGTGTCTGGTCGATCCGTTCGGCGCTCGGGCCGTGGAGTCCACGGTTGCGAACCAGACCCAGTACTCGTTCGCGGCGAGCGCCTACGACGTGGTCGCGACGCTCGGCGTGCTCGCGGCAGATCCGCGTATCGATGCCACTCGCATCTCGGCGCAGGGTCACAGCCGCGGTGGCGCAGCCGTCATCATCGCCGCGATGCGTCGTTTCGCGCAGCCGCTCGTGGGCGACCTCGCGTTCGCCGGCGTGTTCGGCGCCTACCCGTGGTGCGGCCAGCAGTTCCTTCACCCCGACGTGGGCAGCACCGTGGTGCGGGCGATCATCGGCGATCAGGACAACTGGTGCTCGGTGATGGCCGTGCAGGCGCAGATCCAGGCCATCGCGCTCACCGGTGGCGACGCGTCGATGCGCATCGTGTCGGATGCTCACCACAGCTTCGACCGCCACGAGGACGTGCACGAGATCGCCGAGGCGCGGGTGTCGCCGAACGCGCCCATCGAGTTCCTCGCCGACGATGGTGCGATGATCGACCCCGCCACCGGCATTCCCGACCCGGCACGTACCGACCTCGATCAGTTCCGCCACGCCGTGCGCGCCGGCTTCGGCCAGCGTGGTGCCACCATGGGCGGCAGCGGCGACCAGCCCGCGCTCTTCGTCGAGGAGATGCTCGCCTTCCATCGGCGGGTGCTGGGCGACCCCCGTTCCGGCCGGTCGCACTAGCGTCGAGACGATGCACCCCCACTGGCCCGAGCCCGGATCCGATGCCGCAGCACTGGCGGCCGAGGTGTGGGTGCCGCTCGGCGTGCCCGGCTACGCAGGCATCGACAAGGCACGACGGGCAGCGGTGCTCGACGAGCGCTTCGGCGCCGACGGCTGGCGCTACGCGCACATGGTGCGCGGTCGCAGCGCATCGTTCGACGAGGCGATCGCGGAGTACGAGGAGGCGTACCGCCGCTTCCTCCGCGAGCGGCCGGCGCTCGTGGCGTTGCTGGTCACTGCTGCCGGCAACGTGTACGACGACAACCCCACCAACGTGTTCGACGACGAGTACGTGCAGCCGCACACGGCGATGAACCACTACCAGGACATCTCGGTGCGACGGGTCATCGCCGAACTGGCCGACGACCCCGCATGGCCCGACGTCACCGACGACGGTGCGGGCGAACTGGTCGACCTGGTGGACCTGCGCACCGGCGAGACGCATCGCGCGCCGAGGGCGAAGGGCTTCCGCGGCAACGGCCTGCTGCAGATCCGCGACGCCGGCTCGCCCGGGTACGTGCTCAATCCGGCGTTGGTGCCCGTGCACGACCCGGCGCTCATCACCACGTTGCCGGGTCGCACCGACTGGTACCACGCCGAGGGGTGTGCCCACCTGTCGGTGGAGGCGTTCTGGCAGATGAGCAAGGTGATCGAGGTGCGGTACGACCGGTTCCTCGCGCTCGACGCCGCCGATCGCGACGACCCGATGGCCGGGCTGTGAGCGGCACGCTGCTGTTCGGCCCGCTGAGCGTCGACCGCTACGTCGACGAGGGCATCGATCTGCCGGGCGGCGGTGTGCTGAACATGGCGTACCACTGGGCTCAGGGCGAGGTGCCGTTCCGGTTGTTGAGCCGTATCGGCGACGACCAGGTGGAGCTGTTCCGCTCGTTCCTCGATCGGCACGGCATCGCCACGCTGCCGTCGCTGGTCGCGCCCGGCGTGAGCTCGTCGATCGACATCGTGATGCGCGACGACCGCCAGCCGTGGATGGACCACTTCGTCGAAGGCGTGTGGGCCGACGTGCGATGGACCGATGACGATCGGCTCGAACTCCGCCAGGCCGAACGCGTGCACGCAGTGCTGGTCGACGCCGTGGCACAGGCCATCGACGAGCTCGGCGCCGACGGCGTGCTGGACGCGCCGTTGGTGTCGGGCGACTTCCTGAGCTTCCGCCATTACTCCGTCGAGCGGTTCGCGCAGACGATGCAGTGGCTCGACCTCGGCTTCATCGGCTGGCCGGGCGCGCCCGACCACCCCACCATCGGCGGTGTGCGCGACGTGGCGTTCGACCAGGGGACACTGGTGGTGGTGACCATGGGCGCCGACGGCGTACTGCTGCTCGACGGACGACCCGAGCAACGCCGCGAACGGTTCGTGCCGGTGCAGGCCGTCGCCGTCGACGGCACCACGGTCGGCTGCGGCGACGCGTTCATCGCAGCGTTCCTGGCCACCTGGTGGCAGTCCGACGATCTCGATGCCGCCGTGCAGGCCGGCATGGCCGCCGGCGCCGCGGCCACACGGTGGATGCGACCGCTGCCCGACGCCGCCTTCGCGCTCGGTTAGCCCCGATCGATCACGGGGCGAGGAAGCCGTACTTCGCCAGGATCGCCTGACCGGCCGCTCCGGCCACGAAGTCGACGAACGCCTGCGCCGTGTCGGCGTTCGGGGCGTCCTCGGTGACGACGATCGGGTAGTTGTTGGTCACGTTCACGTCGGCGGCGATGTCGACGCCCTCGGCGGCGGCACCGGCCGCCTGCACGTCGGTGACGTAGACGATGCCGGCGTCGGCCTCACCGGCGGTGACCTTGGTGACCACACCCTTCACCTTCTCCTCCAGGCTCTTCGGGGTGACGGTCGCACCGGCCTGCTCGAGGATGGCTGCCGCACCCTTGCCGCACGGCACGTTGTCGGCGCACAGCACGACGACGAGGTCGGGGTCGGTCAGATCGGCCACGCCGGTGATGCCCTTCGGGTTGCCGGGCTCGACGATGATCTGGAAGGTGTTCCGGGCGATGACCACCGGCTCACCGGCCTGGAGAGCGGCATCGGTGAGCTTCGCCATGTTCGAGTCGTCGGCCGACGCGAACACGTCGGCGGGTGCTCCCTCGACGATCTGCGTGACGAGGTCGCCCGAACCTGCGAAGTTGAACGTGACCGACACACCGGGGAATTCCGCTGCGAACGCCTCCCCCATCTCGGTGAACGCCTCGGTGAGCGACGATGCGGCGAACACCACCAGGTCGCCGTCGTCGACCGCGGGGTCGGCACCGCAACCCGTCGTCGCGAGGCCGACGAACAGCGCGACGGCAGCACACCCAACTCCTCGACGACGCACGGTGGCCGACGATAGCCACTCCACCACCTACGCTCCCGCGTCATGGACGCCGCACCGCTGCTGACCACCGACCAGATGGCCTCGTTCGTGTCGCGGGGGTTCCTGCGGTTCGACGCAGTGGTGCCCGACGAGGTGAACGCCCAGGCGATGGAGGAACTGCCGGGCCTGTTCCGCTCGTGGCTCGACGAGTTCCGCGGCGTGTCGTCCGGCGCACCCACCGCCACCGATGCCACCGACGACGGTGAGGCGCCACTGCCCCGCTCGGGCACCGTGCTGCGCGACGCGTACGCACCCGACTCGGCGTTCGGCCGGATGGTGCGCGTGCCCGTGATCGCCGGTGCCATTGCGTCGCTGGTCGGTGACGATCCGGTGGTCGACCATCACTTCGTGCACATCAAGACGGCCGGTGACCTGCACGCCCAGGGACTGCACTGCGACGCCATCGTCGACCAGGGGCCGGCGTTCGACATCCAGTTGTTCTGGTTCCCCCACGACGTCGCGCCCCGCGAGGGCGGCACCCGGTTCGTGCCCGGCAGCCACCTGCGCCGGGTGAACATGGACGACGTGGCTCGGTACCACCACCTGGCCGGCGAGCAGTACTTCAGTGGCGAGGCCGGCACCGTGGTGATCTTCCACCAGGGCCTGTGGCACGCGGGCGCACCGAACCACGGCAGCCGCGACCGCCTGATGGGCAAGCTGCGCCTGAATCCCACCCAGCCGCAGGTGCGGTTGTGGGACACCAGCGACCTCGCTCCCCGGAACCGGGCCGACGACCACATGTTCGCCCGCATGGAGCCGGGCATGGTGGCTGCCGAGTTGCGTCGCAGTGAGCCGTGGTACGAGCCGTCAGTGCACCGCCTCGAGACCGTGCAGCGTTCGACGCTGTGGCGGTATCTCACCGGCGATCCCGACTTCGACGTCGACTGGTACCTCACGCGCACCGAGCGCCGCGCCGCGTTGGTGACGCCGTGAGTGCGCGTCAGCAGGTGCTGATGCTGTGGCTCGCCAGCCCGTCGCTCGACAGTCGTGTGCTCGGTTGGTCGTGGTTCGACGGCACGGCCGGCGCGGGCCCGCAACTCGACGGCGACCCGCCGTACGCCACGGGCCTCGCTGCGCTGGTCGACGGATGGCGGATGCTGCAGATGTCGCCGCTCATCCCCCCGGTACCCGGCCACGAGCGCGACACGTCGTTCCTGAAGCACGAGTTCGTGTTCGAACGCATCATCGACGCCGGCTGACGGCGCAGATTCACAGCGTGCCGGCGTCGAGCCGCGCCAGCACCTCCACCGCGCGCTCGCGTACCGCGGGCAGGTCCGACAGTCGGCGCATGCCCGCCAACGGCTGGGCGAGCCGATGGTTCTTCGCGAACGCCGATTCGTTGCGGGCGAGGAAGTCCCAGTACAGCGTGGTGAACGGGCACGCCCGTTCACCGACCCTCGACCCGGGGTCGAAGCGGCAACCCTTGCACGAGTCGCTCATCTTCTTCAGGTAGGCGCCACCCGACGCGTACGGCTTCGTGGCCATTCGCCCGCCGTCGGCGTGCAGTGCCATGCCGATCACGTTCGGCAGCATCACCCACTCGGCGCCGTCCACGAACGTGGCCCGCATCCACTCGCTCATCGCCCACGGGTCCACCCCGGCGGTGAGCGCCAGGTTGCCCAACACCATCAGCCGTTCGATGTGGTGGGCGTAGCCGTGCTCGTGCAGGTGGGCCATCGTGTTGCGCACGCACGCCATCTCGGTGGGGGCGTCACCGGTGAACGCGGGCGGCACCGGCCGATGCGCGTCGAGACGGTTCATGCCGCGGTACTCGGGCATCCACTGCCAGTAGACGCCCCAGACGTACTCGCGCCATCCGATGATCTGCCGCACGAACCCTTCGACGGAGGCGATGGGCACGCGACCTTGCTGGAACGCCACGACGGCCGCGTCCACCACCTCGGCCGGACGAAGCAGCCCGATGTTCATCGACGACGCGAGGACGGAGTGCGCCAGCTTCCACTCCTTCGCCAGCATCGCGTCCTCGTGCGGGCCGAAGAGCGGGAGACCGTGGTCGACGAACTCGCGCAGCCGCACCAGCGCCTGTGCGCGGGTGACCGGCCAGGTGCCGTCCGGGTCGGCACCCACCAATCCATCCGGCAGCCGCGTCAACACGGCGCGGTCGATGTCGTCGAGTTCGAACCGGGTGATGCCCGGCCAGCTCCGACCGTCGCGCGGCGGTGGCTCGCGATTGTCGTGGTCGTAGTTCCACCGCCCACCCAACGGCTGCGGGCCGCGGCCGTCGTCCTCCACCAGCACACCCAGACGCAGGCGCTGCCACCGGTAGAAGTCCTCCATCGTCAGACGCGCCCGGCCTGCGGCCCACTGCGCGAACTGCGTGGGATGGCACAGGAACCGGTCGTCGGGCACCAGCGCGACATCCCATTCCGGCAGGCGCTCACGCGCCGTCCAACTCGTGGGCTCCATCGCGATCACCGACGACGGTTCGTACGCGGCTCGGTGTGCGACGAGCCCGGCCCGCAGTGTGGGCGCGCGGCGGTGGTCGACCTCGAACCCTTCGGCGCGCAACTCGGCGGCGAAGTGCTCCATCGCCGACAGCACGAGGTGCAGCCGCTGGCGGTGCCAGCGCACCGACCCCACCAAGGCCTCGCTCTCCACCAGCAGCACCCTGCACTCGCCCGGCGAACGGTCACGCAGTGCGCCGCACTGTCGGTGGAGCTGATCGCCCAGCACCCACACCGTCGGCATCGGCTGCAACATCCGACCATCGTGGGCGCGCACACCGACGGCGGTCCAGTCCGGCCGAGAACGCTGTGGCACGTCGCCGTTCCGATCACGCCCGGAACGGCGCCGCTGCCTACGCTCACCGCATGTCGAGCCGTCAGTACACGTTCCCCCTCCCGGGCGACGACCTCGCTGCCATCGCAGCGCGTGTGCTGCCCGGTCAGGACGACGCGGCACAGCAGCTCCTGTCGTGGAACCTCCACCTGGCCGCCCGTGCCGGTCTCGGCCGCTCCGTGGGACTGCTGCCGAGCGACATCGTGTTCACCGAACCCCCGACGCCGCGATGACCGCCATCATCAGTCGCGCCACGGTGGTGGGTGGGCACGACGGCCGTGCCGAGATCGAGGTGGAACTCACCTACGCCAACGGCGGCACGGCCACCATCTCGCTCGACGAGGAAGCCTGCCTGGCGTCGCTCGACCGGGCGGGCGTGCAGTGCATCGACGATCTCGTGGGGCGACCGTGGGACGTGGTGCTCCCCGCCCTCGAACACCGAAAGGACTCCCATGCTCGACCTCATCGTTCGTGACGGACTCATCGTCGACGGATCCGGCCTGCCGGCCCGTCGCGGCGACGTGGCGGTGCACGCCGGCAAGGTGGTGTCGATCGGGCGCCACGCCGGTGACGCCCATCGTGTCATCGACGCCGCCGGCAAGGTGGTGGCGCCGGGTTTCATCGACCCGCACACGCACTACGACGCACAGCTGTGTTTCGACCCGTACGCGTTCCCCGCCATCGAGCACGGCGTCACCACGGTGGTGCCGGGCAACTGCTCACTGTCGCTCGCACCGCTGAGGATCGATCAGCGCGAGGCGTTCAGCCGCATGTTCCGGCTGATCGAGGAGATGCCCGAAGCCGCATTCGACGCGGGCGTCGACTGGCGTTGGGGCGAAGGCTTCGGCGGCTGGGTCGACGCACTCGCGTCGAACATTGCCCTGAACGTGGCGCCCCTGGTGGGTCACTCGGTGCTGCGCATGTACGTGATGGGGCCCGACGCGCAAGCCCGTGCGGCCGAAGCGAACGAGATCCGGGCGATGGCCGACCTGCTGCGCGAATGCCTGCGCGCCGGCGCGGTGGGCCTGTCGACCAGCTTCGTCGACATCGACGAGTCGTACCGGCCCGTGCCCAGTCGCTGGGCGGCACCCGCCGAGCTCGACGCGCTGTCGGCCGTCCTGGGAGAGTTCGGCGCGGTCCTCCAGATCGTGCACGAGTTCTACGACACCGAACTCACCATCGCCCGCGTGAACGAGCTGGCCGAACTGTCACTGCGCCACGGCATCACCACCACGCTGTCGCCCCTGTTCCACTCCGACGCCAACCACGAGGGCGTGCAGCGAGTGATGGCGGCGGTCGACGCGGCACGAGCCCGCGGGGCTGCGGTGTGGCCGCAGATGCAGACCCGCCCCATCGACATCAGCTTCACGCTCGAGCAGCGCAGCCTGATGCTGCTCACCATGCCGTCGTGGTGGCGCGTCGCGTCACTGCGCGATCGCAACGAGCGACTGGAAGCCGTGCGCAGCCAGCGCGACAAGCTGGTCGACGAGATGAACGCCCTCGCGCGCCGCCCCAACGGCGGACTCGGTGCGGGCGGGTTCGTGGTGCGCGAGACGCTGCTCGACCGCAACGCCGACCTCGTGGGCCGCAACATCGACGACATCGCCCGCGAGCGCGGCTGCACCCACGGCGACGCCGTGGTCGACCTGGCGCTCGACGAGGAGTTAGGCACGTGGTTCATCCGCGCGTCGATCGGGCACAGCAACTCCCCCGTCGTCGGTGACCTCCTCGCCCATCCGAACGTGCACATCGGCGCATCCGACGGTGGCGCGCACGTCGGCTCGTTCTCCACGTTCGGCGACACGGGCTACCTGTTCTCCGAGTTCGTGCGCGGCACCGGGTCACTCAGCCTGGAGGCGGCAGTGAAGAAGATCACGCTCGACCCGGCGAGCATCTGGGGCCTGAAGGGCCGTGGCCTGCTGGCCCCGGGCTACGCCGCCGACCTCGTGGTGTTCGACGCCGACCACATCGGCCGCGGCCCCGAGATCGCGTCCGACGACTTCCCCGGCGACGGCATCCGCTGGATCCGCCGGCAGGAGGGTGTCGACTCGGTGGTGGTGAACGGCGAGATCACCTGGGACACCCGCAACGGCTACACGCCCGACGCCCGCGCCGGCGTGATCGCCACCCGCTGACCCGCCGCACCACCTCGTTCCCGAAAGGCCGTCACCATGTCGATCGCTCCGCTCCCGCCCGGTTGCCGTTCCCACGTCGTGCACGTCGACGGCGTCCGTCTGCACTGTGTGGAGGCGGGCTCGGGACCGCTGGTGCTGCTGGTGCACGGTTTCCCCGAGTCGTGGTACTCGTGGCGTCATCAATTGCCGGCCATCGCCGCAGCCGGGTTCCGTGCCGTGGCCATCGACGTGCGCGGCTACGGCCGGTCGTCGAAGCCGCTCGCCATCGAGGAGTACCGCATGACGCGCCTCGTGGCCGACAACGTGGCGCTCGTGGCCGCGTTGGGCGAGCAGCAGGCGGTGATCGTGGGACACGACTGGGGCGCGCCCATCGCCTGGACCTCGGCGATGCTGCGGCCCGACGTGTTCCGCGCCGTCGCCGGACTGTCGGTGCCGTTCTCGCCGCCGTCGAACGTGCGACCGCTGGCGGCGATGCGCGCGCTGGCGGGTGACGAGGAGTTCTACGTCGAGTACTTCCAGGAGCCAGGGCGCGCCGAGGCCGAGATCGAGGCCGACGTGCGCGACTGGCTCCTCGGGTTCATGTACACCGCGTCCGGGGATGCACCGCCACCCGACCCGTCCGTGGGCACGGTGGCCACCGTGGCGCGCGGCACGCAGATGAAGGCCAGGTTCCACCGGCCCGATGTGTTGCCCGCTTGGCTCACCGAGGACGATCTCGATCTGTACACCTCGGAGTTCGAGCACGGCGGCCTCCGTGGTCCCCTGAACCGGTACCGGAACGTCGACCGCGACTGGGACGACCTCGCGGCCTGGCGGGGTGCACGCATCGACGTGCCCGCGTTGTTCATCGGCGGCGATCGCGACGGCCCCACGGTGTGGGGTGCTCCCGCCATCGCTGCATTCGCCACCACGCTGCCGAAGCTGCATCGCTCGATCGTGCTCGAGGGGTGCGGGCACTGGACACAGCAGGAGCGGCCCGCACAGGTGAACGAGGCGCTGCTCGACTTCCTGCGTCACGTCGGATGATGGCAGCCATGTCGGGCGGCGATGCGGTGCTGTTGACCGCGCACCTCGTGGCCACCGTCGCGATGGTGGGCCTCATCTGGTTCGTCCAGGTGGTGCACTACCCGTTGTTCACCGCCGTGGGCCGCGAGCAGTTCGTGGCGTACGAGGACGCCCACCGGCGGCTCACCGCCTACGTGGTGGGTCCATTCATGGCGGTCGAAGGTGTCACCGCGTTGTGGATCGCCGCCGCGCCGCCGACCGGTGTCTCGCGCCTCGCTGCGTTCGTCGGCCTGCTGCTGTTGGCCGTGATCCACGCGAGCACGGTGTTCCTGCAGGTGCCGATGCACATGGCGCTGTCGGAAGGGTTCGATGCCGCCTCGGCACGACGCCTGGTGCGCACGAACTGGATCCGCACCGTGGGGTGGAGCGCCCGCGGCCTGTTGGCCGCCGGCATGACCATGTCGGCGTTGCGCTAGCCAGCGGTCACTGCACCAGGCGGGCGCGCTCCTCGTCCTTCTCCGGGTGGCGCACCTCGTCGCCGCGCACACTGAGCACCACCTCGGCGAGCTCACCGGTGAATCGGAAGGGGGCGGTGTACCGGTTGCTCACCGGTGTCTCGCTGTCGAACCCGCAGCACAGTCCCTCGCCGGTGAGCGAGTAGTTGAACGGGATCATCCTGGTCACCTGCAGCGACACCGCATCACTGTCGTCGAGGCCCAGTCGCACCAGTCCGCCGCGGCCCGACAGGCCGAGTGCCGTCAGTGCCGGCGCGATCTCGAACGGGTCGGCGAGCGCGACGTCGACGTGGAAGGTGTGCGCGCCGGGGGCCACGGGGCCGGTCGAGACGGCGAAGCGCTCGAGTCCGAGGTAGTTGTACTCGTAGTGCACTCGACCGTCGTGCAGGAACACGGTCCAGCCGCCGAACTTGCCGCCTTGCGCGATGAGGACGCCCTCAGCACCGCCTTCCGGCACGGTGAACCGGCCCGACACCGTGAACGGCCGTTGGAGCGTTCGCGGGGCGGTGTCGTTCGGCACCGTGGACGTGTCGGGCCAGTAGGTGAACACCGTGCGCTCGGCGTCGGGCCGCGGCGTCTGGCCGTTCAGGACGTGCGCGTGCACCGGGAACGCGCCGTACTTGCCCGCCTCCACGAACCACAACCGTTCGAGGTCACGCACGATGTCGGGATGCTCGGCGGCCACGTCGCGGCTCTGCGAACGATCGGCGCGCAGGTCGTACAGCTCCCAAGGCATGTCGAGCTCCGGAGCGTTCGGGTCGCCGGCACCGTCGCTGGGCATTCCCGGCATCGGGTGGAACGACACCGCCACCCAGCCGTCGCGGTACATCGCACGGTTGCCGTACATCTCGAAGTACTGCTGATGGCGGTGTTCGGGCGCCTGGGGGTCGCGCAGCGCGGAGGCGAAACTGCGGCCCGCGATCTCGGTCTGCGGCACGCCGTCGAGATGGTCGGGGAACTCCAGTCCGAGCAGCTCGAGCACCGTGGGCACCACGTCGATGGCGTGGGTGTACTGGCCACGTACCGAGCCCGGCAGCGCGGTGCCGTTGGGATAGTGCACGATCAGCGGGTCGGCGATGCCGCCGTTGTAGGTGGTGCGCTTCCACTTCGGGAACGGCGTGTTGCCGGCGTGGCACCAACCGTGGGCGTAGTGCGCGAACGTGTTCGGGCCGCCCCATTCGTCGAAGTGCTCGAGGTTCGACGCCACCGAAGCAGGAATGCCGTTGAACATCAGGTTCTCGTTGAACGTCCCGTTGTCCTGACCCTCGCCGGAGGCGCCGTTGTCGGAGACGATCATGATGATGGTGTTGTCGAGTTCGCCCATCGCCTCCACCCCGGCCACGAGGCGGCCGATGGCGTCGTCGAGGTGCGTGAGGAACGCCGCGAACACCTCCATCTGACGGGCGTACAGCCGTTGCTGATCCGGCGACAGCTCGGCCCACGCGCGGACGACCTCGGGCCGCTCCGACAACTGCGTGCCGGGCGGCATGATGCCCATCTCGATCTGTCGCTGCAGCACCCGCTCGCGCTCCGCGTCCCAGCCATGGTCGAACCGGCCGCGGTACCGCTCGATGTACTCGGGCGGGGCCTGGTGCGGCGCATGGCAGGCGCCCGAACTCCAGTACATGAACCACGGCTTCGTGGTGTCGACCGAACGGAGGTCGCGCAGGAACGACAGACCGGCGCGAGCGAGGTCGTCGGTGAGGTGGTAGTCGGGATCGTGCGGGCGCTCGACGCGATGGTTGTCGTGGACCAGGTCGGGGTCGTACTGGTCGGTCTCCCCGCCGAGGAACCCGTAGACGCGGTCGAACCCGCGGCCGAGCGGCCAGTCGTGGAACGGTCCCGCGGCGGAGGTCTCGACGGGCGAGCACAGGTGCCACTTCCCCACCATGAAGGTCGCGAACCCCTCCTGCTGCAGCACCCGCGACAGGAAGCCACTGCTGCGCGGGATCATGCCGTGGTAGCCCGGGTAGCCCGACGCGCTCTCTGCGATGTTGCCGAGGCCGTTGGTGTGCGCGTTGCGACCGGTGAGCAGGCACGAACGCGTGGGCGAGCACAGCGCCGTCGTGTGGAACGAGTTGAACCGCAGCCCCTTCCCCGCCAACCGGTCGATGTTCGGCGTGTCGACCGACGAGCCGTAACAGCCGAAGTGGCCGAAGCCCACGTCGTCGACCACGATCATCAGCACGTTCGGGGTGCCGGCCTTCATCCGCGGTCGTTGCGGCCATGCCGGCGTCGAGGTCGCATCGGTCAGCCCGATTCGTCCCTGAAAGCGCTCACCCTGCCATGTCATTGCTCTTCCTCCGGCTTCGTCACCTTGGACCGTCAGTCTTCCCCAACGCCGACGAGGGGTCGAACCGCGCCAGGAACCCGATGATCGGCCTCGCCCGCACGTCGGACCTGCAACGATGCAGGTCCGCACTGCAGCGCCGACGAGGAGCCCGATGAACACGGACGACAGCGACCCGCCCGTCGACGAGTTGCTCGCAGCCGCCTACGCGCTCGACGG
>SXGU01087619.1_pt1 | contig 12609 bp, 5 predicted proteins | sample 3174531 | NCBI WGS metagenome assembly SXGU01 (sample SAMN11356863, study PRJNA531348) | freshwater metagenome | isolation source: freshwater sample F1-140 | place: China: Fuxian Lake, Yuxi | collected 2017-12-25 | reverse complement strand
CGGCCGCGCCGAGGCGTGGCTTGTTTCGGTTCCGGACGGCGAAGTGCGTCGCATCACGCGTGACACGCGCTACGACTATCGCGGCGCGCGGTATTCGCCGGACGGCAAGTGGATTCTGATGACGCGGCAGTTCCGCACCGACCACGTGATTGCGCAGAAGCTCGATCATGGCGGCGCCACCGATCTCGTGGTGCTCTCGACCTATGGAGGACCCGAGAAGAATCTCACCGAAACGTGGGATTACCTGCCCTCGGCCACGCAGTGGAGTCCTGATGGCGCGTACATCTATTTCACCGGCGGCGTTGGCGGAACGACGCACCTCTTCCGCGTCTCGCCGAACGGCGGTGCGGTGGAGCAGATGACAACGGGTGAGCGCCGCATTGGCGATCTCTCGTTCGACAAGACGATGACGCGCATCGCGTACACCGTAAACAGCTTCGATGGGCCAGCCGAGCTTTGGAGTTCATCCATCGACGGCAAGAACGAAAAGCAGCTGACCCGCGCGCACACCGAGTTCACCGGCGCAATCACACTCGCGAAGGCCGAACGCCTCCAGTACACGAGCGCGGACGGCACGCCGATTGAAGGGTGGCTGATGCTGCCGCCGTCGTATCGCGCCAACGGTCCGCGCGTTCCCCTCATCGTCAGCAACCACGGCGGTCCGCACGCCGCCATCCAGTACGGTTTCAATTTCAAGAACCAGTATTTCGCATCGCAGGGCTACGCCGTGCTCGAGGTGAACTTCCGGAGCTCCACCGGCTACGGCGAGAAGTTCCTCTGGGGTACCTGGGGAGCGTGGGGCACCAAGGACGGTCAGGATGTGATGGCTGGCGTGGACCACGTGCTCGGCAAGTACGCGAGTCTTGATCGCGCGCGCGTGGCGAGTATTGGCCACTCGTATGGCGGGTTCATGACCAACTGGCTCATCACGCAGTATCCCGATCGCTTCGCAGCCGCAGCGTCAGGCGCCGGTATCGTGAATTGGATGAGCGACTACGGCAACGCCGATATTGCGCGCACCAAGGAAACCGAGTTCTATGGCACGCCGTGGGAGGAACGCTCGCGGGAGATCATGATCAAACAGTCGCCGCTCACATATGCGGGGCGCGCGAAGGCGCCGACGTTGTTCGTGGTTGGTGAGATCGACCGGCGCGTGCCGTTCTCGGAGAACGAGCAGATGTATGTGGCGCTCAAAAAGAACGGCGTACCAGCCAAAATGATCCAGTACGCCAACATGCCGCACGCGATTTCAGGGCACTGGAACATCGTGCACCGGATGTTGAATGAGCGGGGGTGGTTTGATCAGTATTTGAAGGGGGCGGTGACGATTCCCTAGGGCAGGGGGAAGCGGGCGGGTTATTCACAGAACAAATTGATTGGTGGCCCCCGCAGCCAGCCAGGCAAACTCGTCGTCTACCGACATCCCCGCAGTTGAGGCTCACCTACTCGTGATCTGCGCGCACGGGATTTCGCGCCGCCGCTGATGCGCGAGTCCCTCGCTTCCTACGTTCCCGACATCCTCCGCCGCCGACTGATGGCGCGGGGTCCGGCAACCGCACCGACGCACGAAGCGTTCATCGGCGCGGTGCTGCTCGTCGATGTTGCGGGATTCACACTGCTCACCGAGCAGTTTGCAAAGCAAGGCGCCGAGGGAGCCGAACGCATGACCGGCCTGCTCGATCGCCATTTTGCGCGACTCACGGAACTCGTCGTGGCGCATGGCGGCGATGTGCAGTTTTTTGCAGGCGACGCGGCGCTTGCACTCTGGCCTGCTCCAGTCGCTGCGCCCGCTGCGCACGGAACGGCCGACCCGGCCGCCGCAGCAGTGCGCGCGGCCGCCTGTTGCGCCGACGCGATCCGGACCGAGCTTCACGGGTCGCATCCTGTCGACGGGGTGGAGCTGAACCTGCGAGCCGGGGTGGGGTTGGGAACGCTCGCGTTCGTCGAGGTCGGCGGTGAGGCGGGTTGGCTGGCGCTGCTCGCCGGAATGGCGATTCGCGAAGCAGGCGCTGCCAGCACTGCGGCGAAACCCGGCGAGGTGATGCTCACTCCAGCGGCGGCGCGCGCGTTGCAGGGGTCGGCACCGCTTGGCCCCGAGCGCGCCGGGCATGTCCCGCTGCTCGGCTCGCCGCGCGAAATGCCTCCGGCTGCCGCATCAGATGCGAACGATGCCATCGCCGCCGACGTGGTCGGGCCGTATGTCCCACGCGTGGTACGGTCGACCTTCGGAACTGCGCGCACCGAATGGCTCGCAGAGTTCAGGCGCGTGTCTGTGGTGTTTGCCGCGCTCGACGAGGCCGGGCTGGAATCCGCAGACTCGCTGCCAGCGACCCAGCGAGCCGTGGTCGCGCTGCAGGGCGTGCTCGAACATCATCGCGGCATCGTGTACCAGCTGGTGATGGACGACAAAGGGCTCACCCTGATCGGCGCATTCGGCCTGCCCCCCGAGGGAGGCGACCGCGCGGCCGACCGCGCGGTGGAAGCGGCGATTGCGATGCGACGCGCGCTCGACGCGCTCGGCGTCACCGCGTCGATAGGAGTGGCAAGCGGCCGCGCGTTCTGCGGCGCGTACGGCAGTGCCGCACGCAGGCAGTACACGATTGTCGGGAGCGTGATCAATCGCGCCGCCCGGCTGATGCAGGCCGCGAGCGATGACACGGGGAGTATCGGTGTACTCGCCGATGAACCAACGCATCGCGACGCCGGCCGCCGCCTGCCCTTCGAGTCGGCCGGCACGCGAACGCTGAAGGGCTTCGCCGGCGTGCAGGACGTATTCCGTCCGCTCGATCGCGCGCGGGGCGCAACCACTGCGACGCACGCCATCCCGGGATCCGCAGAGAGTTTCGTCGCGGGCCGAGCCGCTGATCGGGCGCTGCTGAGGGCGCGCGTGGATGCCGCGCGCGAGGGCGGCTTGGCGTTTGTGGAAGGCGAGGCCGGCATTGGTAAGTCGCATCTCATCGCCGACATCACCGGCCACGCCACACGAACCGGGGTCGGCGTGTTTGCCGGGGCGGGTGACGCGGTGGAACGCGCCACCGCCTTCTACGCCTGGCGCGATCCGCTGGCCCATTTGCTCGGGGGCGTTCGCGGCGGCGACCCCGCGCCGTTGCGCGATGCGTTGCTCGAGATCGTGGCGCGCACGAACACTCCCGTGGACCGCGCCTGCTTCCTGAACGCGATTCTTCCGCTGGGAATTCCGGAGACTCCGGCGACCGAGGCCATTCGCGGTGAGGCACGCGTCGACGGCATTCGCGACCTCATCGTGGCGGTGGTGGCGGCCGCGGCAACGCGCGGGCCCGCAATGCTCGTCATGGACGACGTGCACTGGATCGACTCGAGTTCGCTCGAACTCGTGTCGGCGGTGGCGCGGCGCTGCCCCGGCGTCCTGGTCCTGCTGGCGAGTCGGCCGCTCGACGAGCCCGTGGCAACCACCGTGAGACGCCTCCTCGAGACCGTGCAAAGCGTTCACGTGCCCCTGGCCAGGCTCGGCGGTGACGACCTCGCGATATTGCTCGCCCACCGGCTCGGCGTGCGCGCCGTGCCGGCGGAACTGGTGTCGTTCATCATGCAGCGCGCGGAGGGGCACCCGTTTCACAGCGAAGAGCTCGCGCGCGCGCTCAGCGACGCCGAGCTCATCGATGTGAGTGGCGACACCTGCCGCTTGACGAAAGGCGCTGAGGGCCTCGCGAGCGCCGAATTGCCCGACAGCGTGCAGGGCGTGGTGGCGAGCCGTATCGACCGACTCCCGCAGCACCAACAGCTGATGCTTCGCACGGCGAGCGTAGTGGGCCGCACGTTCCAGTACGAGGTGTTGCGGGGCATCCATCCGGTAGCCGACGATCTCCCGCGACTTCGCGAGGGCCTGGCCGACATCGAACGTGCCGATCTCACGCTACTGGAGTCACCCGACCCGGAACTCGCGTACTTGTTCAAGCACGTCATCGTGCAGGACGTGGCGTACGCATCGCTCCCGTTCGCGCAGCGACGCGCGCTGCATCGCGCAGTTGCCGAGCGCTACGAAACGGACCCGCAGTCTCGTCTCGACGAACTGGCCCCGCTCCTCGCCCACCACTGGGACGTGGCGCAAGAGCCAATGCGCGCGATCCCGCACCTCGAACGCGCGGGCGAGCAGGCGGCGGCCGGCTTTGCCAACCGCGAAGTGATTGGCTTCCTGGAACGTGCGCGCACGCTCGCCGGCGAACTCGGCCAGACCGTCAACAAGGCGCGCATCGCCAACTGGGAGTCGCTCCTTGGCGAGGCGAATATCCAGCTGTCCGAGTTCGAGGCCGCCGAACACCACCTGCGAAGCGCGCTGACATTGAGCGGATTCGCCGTGCCGCGCCGGGCCGTGACCACCGTCGCACTGACGGTCTGGGAGGCGGTGCGACAGGCGGCACTGCGGGTGCTGCGCCCGGGGCCGTTCGCCGACCCGGCACGCCGCGAGTGGGTGCGCCGTGCGTCACACGACGCGAAACGGTACGCCGAAACGGTGTTCTTCAACAACCAGCAACTCGGCGTCGTTTATGGGATCCTGCGCTGCCTGAACCTGGCCGAGCGCAGCGGATCGCGCGTCGAGATGATCGACGGTTACGCGTCCATGGGCGTCGTCGCGGGTCTGTTCCGGCTGCGCGGACTCGGTCGTTCGTACTTTGCGCGCGCGCACGCACTCGCCACGGGAGAGTCGCGCCCTACCGATCTCGCGCGCACCGAGATCGTGTTTGCCGCCGCGCATGCCGACTGGGAGCGGGCGCAAGCGGCGGCGCGCTACGGCTGCGAGGTTCACGGGCAACAGGGGGTGCGATACCTGTGGGAGGGATGTCGCGCGGCATCCGGTTTCATCTACCTGTTGACCGGCCCGCTTGGTGAGGCGCCACGCTGCTTCGACGAGTCCCACGACTCGGCGCGATACGGCGCCCTGCAGTCGCGGCTCACGGCACGGGCGGGGCAGACGCTCGCGGCGCTCACCTGCGACGGTCGTGCCGATCCTGCGATCGTGGCCGACTACGCCGCACAGTTGCGCTACAACACGCACCTCACCGAAGGCATCGTGGGGCACGGCGTGCTCGCGCTGGCTGCGCTGCGTGACGGCCGGTACGCGGACGCGGACGTGTACGCCACACGTGCGCTCGAGTTGTTGCGCGGCGCCCAGCCGAACATCTTCTACGCGCTGTGGGGCGTTGCCGGCTGCTGTGAGGCCTTGCTCGCGCTCTGGGCCGCCGGGCACGGATCACGCTCAGGCACGCAGTGGCGGCGCGTGGCAGCCGACGCGGTGTTCATGATGCGGCGCTTCTCGTGGATGGTGCCGATGGCCGGACCGCGGGCCGCGCTGTACCGCGGGCAGTGGGCATGGCAGTCAGGCATGCACACCCAGGCACTGCGCCTCTGGAAACGCGGTCTCGCGCTGGCGAAGCGACTGCACATGCCGTATGATCGGGCGCTGCTGGACCTGGCCATCGGCGAGCACCTGCCGGGCGGCGATCAGGCGCGTGCGGGCCACCTGAACTCGGCCGCATTGGCGTTCGTCGCGCTGGGCGCTGAGTACGATCACACGCGCGCCGTGCAAGCCGGAGCGCAACCGCCTCAACAACATCCCGTTTCGGCTTCCCACTCCACGAGCTGACGCAAGATCATGGCCAAAACTCGGATAGCGATCCTCGGCGGCGGGGCGGGTGCCCTTTCCGCGGCGTTCCATTTGACACGCACGCCGCAACTCCGCAGCGAGTACGATGTGACCATCTACCAGATGGGTTGGCGGCTCGGCGGTCAGGGCGCGAGCGGACGCAACCGCGACATCCATGATCGCGTGGAGGAACACGGTCTGCACATCTGGATGGGCTGGTACGAGAACGCGTTTGCGATGATGCAGGAGACGTATCGCGAACAGGTGAAGGACCGCACCAACCCCTTCCGGACGTGGACCGATGCGTTCAAGCCGCATTCGTTCACGCCCATCGGGCTCGGTGAGGGACGAACGTTCTTCAATCTCCAATGGCCCGAAAACGCGGACCGCCCGGGCGACGGCAGGGTGCTGCTCACTCCGTGGGGCGCGATCACGCAGGCGATCGGCATTCTTGCGGAGATTGTTGGTGGGGTGCTGGGCAAGATGCTGCCCGCGTCGGGGCTGATGCGGTGGGTCCTCATGGTGCCCGTGCTCGGGTTTCGTGCCCTCTTCAAGATCTTCGAGCACCTGCGGCCGACGCGCGCGCTCGGCCGCCTTGTGCGCAAGGCGATTGCGCTGGCCGACAACGCGCTGCACTTCGTGATGAAGCTGTTCGGGCGCGCCGGCAAGCGACTCGAAACCGGCTTGCTGCACGCGCTGGAGATCATGCTCGTATACGCCGCGCTGGCGGTGATCACCGTCGTGAAGTTCGTGGTGAGCGAGTTCGCCGGCCGCGGAACGATTGCTGAGTTGGTGGGCCGGGTGCTTGATACGGCGGCGGCGATGACGCGCGGTATCCTCAACCCGAAGTACGGGCTCACTGACGACTGGAACCTGAACCGGATTGACGACTATGACCTGTGTGACTGGCTCATAGAGAACGGCGCGCGCCCCACGATCAAGAGCGTGCCGGGTCTCAAGGACGCGCCGGAACTGCGCGCGCTGTACGACCTCGCGTTCGCCTACCGGCCCTCGGCCTCCGGACTGGTGCCTGACTTTGCCGCCGGGACGGCGATTCGCGCGCTGATTCGGATCTTCGCGACGTATAAGGGCGCGGTGTTCTACGAGATGCAGGCCGGGATGGGTGAGACAGTCATCGCGCCGCTCTACGAAGTGCTGAAGGAGCGGGGCGTGAAGGTGCGCCTCTTCAACAAGGTCAACCGGCTCGAGCTCTCCGAGAACAAGAAGTGGGTGCAGCGCGTCCACGTGACGCGACAGGTGAACACAAAAGGAGACTACCAACCGCTTTTCACGGTCAACGGACTGCCGTGCTGGCCCACCGAGCCGTTCTGGGACCAGATCGAGGACGGCGATGCGATTCGCGACCGGCTGGCGAAACAGGACGTCACGCTCGAGTCGCACTGGTGCCATGAAGATGCGGGAACCGACGTACTCGAACTCGGTACCGACTTCGACCAGGTGATCCTGGGCATCAATCTGGGCGCGTTTCAGCGACTCAACGCAGAAGATGGTTCGATGTGCGATGAGTTGATCGAGGCCAATCCGGCGTTCCGCGCCATGACCGAAAAACTCGGCCTCATTCCCACATTTGGCGTGCAGTTGTGGATGAATCGCGACCTGCGCGGGCTCGGGTGGACATGGCCCAGCCCGGCGATGGACGGTGCGGTCGAGCCGATGGACGTGTGGGCGGACATGTCGCACTTCATTCCCAGGGAACGCTGGCCGATTGCCACGGCGCCTCGATCGTTGCAGTTCTTTTGCGGGCCGTGGAATACGGAGCTCTTTCGCCGGCCGGCGAGCGCAAGCTCAACTCCGGGTGAAGCGCTTACCGCCGTTCGCGCGATCACGCGCGACTGGCTGGAGCGCAACACCGAGACTATCTGGCCGAACGCTGTGAAGCCACCGGGCGGCACGGCGCTCGACTGGGCATTGCTCCACGACCGGACTGGGCGAACGGGTCCCGATCGGCTCTACGACCAGTGGATTCGGCCGAACGTCGATCCGACCGAATGCTGCGTGACATCGTGGCGAGGCAGCACCGAGTTCCGCCTGCCGCCCGGACGATCGGGGTTCATGAATCTCTTCCTCGCGGGCACGTGGACGCGGACCGGAATGAACGCGACCTGTGTTGAGGGCGCGGTGATGTCGGGCATGGCCGCGTCGCGCGCGATCTGCGGCGAACCACGCGAAATTGTCGGCAACGAATTCCTCCAGTCACACCCGGAGCATCAATGAGCTCGTCCTATCCGCCGTACGTCGACGATCGTGGACACGGCCTGCAGGTGCCGCAGATCCCCGCCGGCTGCGACGGCGCCACGGTGATGAGTTTCTTCGTGGACGCCGATCACAACGCAATGCAGGCCACCGTCGACAAGTTCCTCAACCAGCCCAATGGCGGGGCCATCTCGTACTACGTGCTCGGCAGCTCAGCGATCCTCACGTTTTCGTTCACGCAGCGGCACTTCTCGATACCGCAGCAGATCGGCTATCTCGGCGACAACGAGTGCGCGTTCTGGATTCCGCTGTTTGCACGATCCGCGGACGGCTCGCAGCCCGATCGCATCACCTTCTGGGTTCCGTACCTGTTCATCTCATGGCCCGAAGGAATGGCGACCGGAAGGGAGGTCTGGGGATTCCGGAAGGAAGTCGGCCAGATGGTGATGCCGACGAATCCAAAGGACGCCGCGCTCTTCACCACGGCCGCCACAATCTTCGATCCGCTGTCGAACGAGACGAAAGGGCGAACCGAAACGATTGTGACCGTGCGCAAGACTGGCCAGCTGGGTCGGATCGCCGAGACGATAAAGGACATCGCCGAGTTGGCCAAGCTTCTCGTGAAATTCTGGGGCAAGGGGGCGTCAGAGCTGCCCGTGAGCCGACTCGGGCTGGCCGTGGATATCGTCAAGACGATTCTCACGCGCAAGGTGCCACTGGTGAACCTGAAACAGTTTCGCGACGCGAACGACAGTACGAAGGCATGCTACCAGGCGCTCATTGAGTCCACCTGCACGACGACCAAGTTGCATGGCGGCGGGCTGCTCGACGGCGAATACGAACTCGAGGTTGCGAACTTCGCGAGTCACCAGATCATCAAGGATCTCGGGCTCGCGGGGCCGAAGCTTTCGGTCGACTTCGCGCTCTGGCTGAAGATGGACTTCACCGCCGACGCGGGGCAGGAGGTGTGGAAGGCGTAGCAGATTCGCAGGCGCCGGATTGAAGGCGATGCAACTGCCGTACGCTACAGCGACGCCTCACCGAAGATCGGTGTTTCCGCGCGGGTCAGTTTCCGGGCCGCCCGCAGTCCGCTTTCGATTGCCGCTTCGACGCATCCGGCGTTGAGGGACGTGCGCGTCCAGTCACCCGCGACAGACAGGTTGTTGAAGTCGGAGTCTTCCGGTGGGAGCCGAAACCGGATCGAGTTCGGCGTGGAGAGCACGTAGAGCTCGCTTCCATCGACGTTCGCGCGCACATACTGCGCCGCGAGTCGCGCCCGGCCTGTCCCGTTGCCAAGCTGCGCGAGCAGCGGCCAGCGGAACTCTCCATGCTCCACCGCCTTGGGCCACAGGTGCTCGATCTCCGAGTTGAGCCAGCGTTCCGCGCGCTGGAGCGCCGCCTTGGTGGCTGCGCCCTGCAACGTTTCGTTGGGCGCCCGGGTGATGCCCGTCGTGTCGAATGAGCCGCAGAAATAGTGAAGGCCGCGTACACCGGCGCTGGCGGGCCATTCTTCCTTGTCGAGCAAGTGCTTCATGTTGGCCCAGGTGTCGAGCGGCTCGGCGAACGCCGAGAGCACGGTGCTGCCGCCGTTCCACCCGAGATCGGCGATCTCAGCTGTGACCCAGAGTTGCAGCGCGATCGTGCTGACCGTGGGGACGTTCTGCAACATCAAGTCCCACGCCGGGCTCGCAGCGACGAGGTCGGCGCAGGGCTCGGCGAGCGCTCCGATCGAAATGCCAAGCACGATCTCGTCGAAGTCGCGCCCCAGTGTGAGCACCACTGAAGAGCCGACCTTCTCATGACACTCTGGCGACTCGAGCGTCAGCCCCGTCTTGGCCAGACGTTCGGCGACTGCCGCCCCGTCCTTGATCTTTGACCAGTCGGGACTCGAGGGCCAGCACCGGAGTCCCTGCACCGGGACGAGCGGATCATACGGCTCTTTCGGATCGACAAACTCCACCTGTCGGTCGAGCTCGACGCGTGTGATGAGGCGCCCTGACGCCGATACGCGAAGCGCGCGGACACGGCTGAAGAACTCGAACTTCACGCCGCGGCGCTTGAGCACCTCGTAAAACGGCGTGAATACGGTGTCGCCCATTCCGGCGTGCATCTTCCAGAGCGGCGCGCCGCGGCTGGCCAGCACCATGTGCATGACGATCTTGAGGGCGACGCCGGCCGCGACCGATGACTCCTCCGGGTCGGTGGATTCTCCACCGATCGACGCGAATCCGAGGTCATAGAGCGCCCGGATCGGCGCCGACCAGACCGCAGTATCGTCGGCGCCGTGACGCCGGAGCCAGGCGCGAAACTCAGTGTCGTTGATCTCGTCGTAGCCGCGGTTCCCCTTGGGAAGAATGTCCTTCACATACCCGGTGCCAATAGCAACGCCGATATCGAGCAGCAGCAGCAGACGCCTTCGGCCGTCGGTCAGGTTGGGGTCGGCCGATGCGTCAGCGATTTGACCGTCCGCAGCGTCGAGGTGGGCGACGATTTGTCGGTGGTCTGCGGGAGCATGGAGCGTCAGATCGTTGCCAAGCCCCGCCAGGAGATCGCGGGCATTCGTGAGCGCGCCGCGACCTGCGGCATGCGAAGTGTCGAGCCCCGCTTCGCTCCAGCGCTCAAGCAGCCACTCGAACGCCGTGTGAAGCAACTGCACGATGGAGGGATGCCCGGCCTCGCCCGGCAGTCCTGGCAGCGGCGGAAAATCGAGCTCCCACGGGCGCCACTCGATTCCGTTGCCGACTGCGATGCGTTCTTCAAGTGTCACCTTGAGTTGCGGAGTGAACGCCTTGTCGAACGGTACCTGACCCCATTCGTCGTAACACTCACGCATGACCCGAAACGCGTTCGCATAGAAACCCAGCCAGAGGTGGAGGCCGTGTTCCTCGATGCGATTGGCGACGTCGGGATTGCGGCCGCTTGCGCCCTTGCCGCCGAGCCGCCATCCAACCTGGTACACAGTCACGTCGTGTCGTGCGCGCAGTTCCGGCGTTGCGGTCAGCGCATAGGCTGCGGCCATCGCGCTGGCACCGCCACCGAGAATCGTGACCTGCGTGCGTGGGGGCGTTTCCATCGGTCAGGTGCGCGTGGCGGAGAGAATGCCGTAGAACCAACAGCCGCTCACGAGCAGCGGATACTGCCGGCGACTCGCCACGACGTTGCCGTGCTGCACGGCGGTCCGGAGGCCGAGCGAATAGAGCACCCAGTCGAGTGGCGTGCAGGCGAGCGTGCGGTGATAGAGGCGCTGCACGGAGCGGCGCGTGTACGCGGTCCCGTCCCGCAACACGACGTTGCCGAAGCCGGCCGCACGCGCCGCATCCTGATGTTCGTCGCCAGTGAGGAGGTCGGGCATCACCCAGCCGTCGCACCACTCGCGCATGCGGCGCTCGTCGGCCGCGCTGATGTCACGGCGGGTGCGCATGTATTCGGCGACCACCAGCCGGCCGCCGGGTGCGAGTACGCGGTGCATCTCACGGTAGAACGCCGATTTGTCCGACGCGTGGCAAAGGCTCTCCATGGCCCACGCTACGTTGAATGACTCCCCTTCGTATCCCGTGGCCAGGTAATCGCGTGCCTCGAACTGCACACGATCCTCAAGGTTATGCTCGGCGGCCAGCCGCCGGGCACGCGCGATCTGGCTCTGCACCGGAGTGATGCCCACCACGATCGCGCCGCGTTCCTCCGCCAGCCAGCGCGCGCTGCCGCCGATCCCGCATCCGGCATCGAGTACGCGGTCGCCGGCACTAACGCCGGCGATGTCGGCGCATACGGCGTTGCCATGCTGGAGCGCGAGATGGTGCGGCTCGCCGCCCGCCAACTCATAACCGAAGTGAAGGGCATTGTTCACCCTGTTCAGCCAGACCGACCGGTAATCGAACCAGGTCTCATCGTAGTAGCGGATGACGGCCTGGTTATGGGTTTCTGGGGTCATCAGTTCCTGGAGGTGGTGCTGGTGTTCACAATCTCGCGCTTGCTCAGGTCCATTCTACCGCGGGGGTTGGGAGGCGCCAACGGTTCTGGAGGGGTGCGTCACAGACGGTAGAACTTAGTTGCCATTCCTGACTCTCGCCCGCACTTGGGCAGACGCTTTTCGCGCGCGCCCAACCCGGCGCGCAGGCCCAATTCCTGAGGATTTCCATGCGGCTTCGATTCGCACCACTCCTCGGCGTGACGTTCGTAGCGCGTCACTAGGCGCCGGAAGTTCTGGAGCCACGCGAAGAGCCGTTCGATCTTCCAGCGGCGGCAGTATCGGCCCGCCGGTCCGAGTCCCCCAGAACACGCCGTTCAGCACGTCGCGGGGATCGCGCCAGGGTCGGCCGCGCCCATCGGGCCGAAGGCGCGGCTTCGGCAGCAGCGGTTCGATCCGCTTCCATTGCGCTTCGGTGAGGTCCATGCGTCGTCTCCCAAGAGGACGAATGCCAACCGTCTTCTTCAAGGACGAACGACCCCACCACGGCATTACTCATTTACGAGATAGCTTCTACGTGGCCCTCGTCGCTCCGGCATCACGCATATTCCAGCCTGATGAATGACAGCATACCGCACTGGACTCACGTTCGGGCCAACCCAACACGGACCTCGTCCCGCTCAGGGTGGGATCCGCGTAATGCCAACTGGATCGGCGAGCGATGCCATGACTGAGCCGCGACGCGTCGACCTGCGGCACGGTGTCACCCTCAAGGCCATGCTCGAGCATCTGGTTGAGCGCTATGGGTGGGTCGGCCTGGGCGAGCGCATTGCGATTCAGTCGTTCACGCACGACCCCAGTGTCACCT
>SXGU01140610.1_pt1 | contig 12610 bp, 11 predicted proteins | sample 3174531 | NCBI WGS metagenome assembly SXGU01 (sample SAMN11356863, study PRJNA531348) | freshwater metagenome | isolation source: freshwater sample F1-140 | place: China: Fuxian Lake, Yuxi | collected 2017-12-25 | reverse complement strand
GGCTTCTCGTCGGGTTTGAGCTGGATCAGGTAGCCCGAGGCGAAGCGCGCGGCGAAGCCCAGGTGGCGCATGATGGTGACCAGCAGCCAGCCGGAGTCACGGCACGAACCCTTGGCGAGCGCCAGCGTCTCCTCGCAGGTCTGCACGCCCGGCTCCAGCCGCACGATGTAGCCGATGTCCTTCTGCAGCCGCTGGTTCAGGGCGACCAGGAAATCGATCGTGCTCTTCGGCGTGCGGTCCACCGCCGCCAGCCATTCCTTCAGGCGCGGACCAACCGGCTCCGTCTCAAAGTAGGGCGCAAGTTCTGTGCGCAGCGCCGCTTCGTACTCGAACGGGGCCTTGTCCGCCGACGGTTCGAGGAAGAAATCGAAGGGATTGGTCACCGCCAGGTCGGCGACCAGGTCGACGTCGATGGTCAGCTCGCGCGTGCGCTCGGGGAAGACCAGCCGGGCCAGGAAATTGCCGAACGGGTCCTGCTGCCAGTTGATGAAATGGGTCTTCGGCTCGATGCGCAGCGCGTAGCTCAGGATGGGCGTGCGGCTGTGCGGCGCCGGGCGCAGACGGACGACCTGCGGCCCCAGCGAGACAAGTTCGCTGTAGCGGTAGCGGGTCCGGTGATGCAGGGCGACGTGCAGTGTCATCGTCTGCCAACTCTATGTTCGAAGCCGGAAATTCGGCGCCCGTCGATGCTCAGCGAGGCAATTTGCGTGCCATGGGTCAGGTGCCTTGCCATGAGAGCTTATTCCGCTAGATTTAACCTTGGTTAAGAGCCATACGGAAGCGTTCTTCCGGACAGTCGGGCATGTCGCAAACCAACTACGAAGTCTACGCTTTCGACGGGGCTCGCTGGACGATCCAGCAGACCTACTCCAACAGCCAGCGGCAGGCGGCGCTCGACTTTGCCAGGGAACTCTACGCCCAGGAGCACATAAAGGGTGTACGCGTCGTCCAGGATTCCTACGACGACGCCGAGGGCGGATCGAGCCAGAAGACGATCCTGACGCGGACGAAATCGGACGACGTCCCCAAGAGCCTGAACAAGGAGATCAAGCAGCCCGTCGCGCCGCCGCCCAAGCCGAAGCCTGAGCCGCCGAAACCGGCCTTCGTCGCTTCCAGGCCGGTGCCCGACGCACCGGTGCCGCGCGAGGGCAAGCCGCAACCGGCCGCAACCGCGCCGAGGCCGCCCGCTACGGCGGCGCCAGCGACAGCGGTGTCGTACTTCACGCCGGCGCGTCTCGCCGGGGCGATCGCCGGCAGCAGCCTTCTCGCCGCGGGCGGCAGCTTCCTGATGATGCAGATGCCGCATGATGCGCCGGTCCTGCTGACACTGCGCACCGTGCTCGGCGCGAACTATCTCATCCCGCTGGCCATCGCGCTCTTCGGCCTCGGCCTGATCACCTCGGGTGTCACGCTGCTGCTCAGCGGCGCGCCGCTGCAGGGATCCGCTGCCGTCAGCGCCGCGGCACCCGTCGTGGAAACCCCGCCGGAGCCGGCTTCCCCGGCACCGCCGCCGGTCAACCCTCGCTTCCCGGTCATCGCCCTCGAGGACGACGAGCCGGAGCTCCCCGCCAACACCGATCTCGACGCCGATGCGTTGCAGACCATCGTCTTCTTCCACGACTGCCTTGCCGCCCTGCCGCGCGACGGTGTCTACATGGCGGAGGGCCGGCTCGACGCCTTCAACTGGTTCGGCTGTCACCTCTTCTTCGCCGGCCTCGCCGAGCAGGAAGGCCGCCAGCGCCACTGGGTCCGCGCCACCTGCCAGCGGGTCATCGCCACCGGCATGAAAGCGGCACTGGCCGATCCGCGCAATGCCGCGCGTTTCGCGGCACGCTACGACGACTACCTGACCGAGCCCCGGGCGCTGGGCATGTTCAACCGCGGGCTCGAGGCCAGCCGTCAGCGCCACGCCGGACAGCCGGAGGCCAAGGAAGGGCTGCGCCTGGCGCTGGAGGAATGGAACCGGCGCGACAGCGAGCCCCGCGCCGGCGACCATGTCTGCGTCATGTTCACCGACATCGTCGGCTCCACCGAGTTCGCGCAGACCCACGGCGACGCCAGGCATTTCGAGGTCGTGCAGGCCCATGACCGCATCGTGCGCACGGCGCTGGAGGAGTATTCCGGCCGCGAGATCAAGCACACCGGTGACGGCATCATGGCCGCCTTCGACGACGGCGACCTCGCGGCGCGGGCGGCCCTGCAGATCCAGCGCGAGATCGCCGCGCATCGCGAGGTCAACCCGCAGATCGGCATGTTCCTGCGTATCGGCCTGGCGGCCGGCGAGCCGATCCGTGCCGGCAGCGACCTTTTCGGCTCGACCGTGCAGCTCGCCGCACGGGTCTGCGGCTTCGCCCAGCCGGGCCAGGTCATCGCCGGCGATGCCGTGCGCACGGTGACCGAGGCGGTGACCGTTCGTTTCACCGATCTCGGCGAACAGCCGCTCAAGGGCTTCAAGCAGCCGGTGCGGCTGCACGCCGTCGGCGAGATCTGAAGGACGCCCCGCCCTGAGGAGCGGCCAGAGGCCGCGTCTCGAAGGGCGGCAACTCCCGATCGCCATGCTTCGAGACGCGCCCTGCGGGCGCTCCTCAGCATGAGGTGGTTCGAAAGCTTGCCAAGCACGCCGCTTCGCGGCATACAGACGCTGCCAATCACCTGGGGGTGCTGCCGGTCTCCGGCGGCTGAGAACATACCCCGCTAACCTGATCCGGGTAATGCCGGCGTAGGGATGCGTGAGTACAGAGTCAAAACCATCGCCGCCTGATTCGCGCCCGCGCCGGCCGCCCTCGATCTTCGTGCATGCCGCGCGTCTCGACTACGGCGACACGCCGCTGTTCGACGAGCTCGACTTCACCCTGGCTTCCGGCCAGTGGACCTGCCTGCTGGGACCCAGCGGGGTCGGCAAGACGACCCTGCTGCGCCTGATCGCCGGACTCGAGCCGGCGGCTGCGGACACACGCATCACCACCAGCGACGGACAGATTCTGGCCGGACGCATCGCCTGGATGGGCCAGCAGGACCTGCTGCTGCCCTGGCTCTCGGCGGTCGACAATGCGCTCCTGGGCCGCCACCTGCGTGGCGAACCCGACCCCGATCGCGAGCGCCGCGGCGAAGCCATCGAGCTGCTGATGCGCGTCGGGCTTGCGGGACGGCTGGCGGCGCGGCCGGCCGCACTCTCGGGCGGCCAGCGCCCGCGCGTGGCGCTGGTGCGCACCCTGATGGAAGACCGGCCGGTGATCCTGATGGACGAGCCGTTCTCCGGCCTCGACAGCGTCACCCGCTGGAAGCTGCAGGAGCTGGCCGTCGAACTGCTCGCCGGCCGCACGGTTCTGCTGGTCACCCACGATCCACGCGAGGCGCTGCGTCTCGGCCACCGCGTCCATGTCATGGCCGGACGGCCGGCACGGCTCGACCAGCCGCTGGTTCTCGAGCATCGCACACCGCGGAGGCTCGACAACCCCACCTTTCTTGCCCTCGAGAGCGAGCTGATGCGGCGCCTAGTCGAGGCTGCGGAGGCCGAATGAAGTCTCTGCTGCGCGCCGCGCTGATCTTCGCCGGACTGTGTCTCGTCTGGCAGGCGGTGGTCACGATCTTCGGCCTGCCGGCCTATATCCTGCCGCCGCCCACGCGTGTGCTCGCGGCCTTGGTCCAGCGCGCCGATTTCCTGGCGGCGAATGCCCTGCTCACCCTGGCCGAGATCGTACTCGGCATGATCTGCGGCATTCTTCTCGGCTGCCTCAGCGCGCTCACCCTCGCCAGCCTGCCCACGGCACGGCGCTGGCTGCTGCCGGTGCTGGTGGTCAGCCAGGCGATCCCGGTCTTCGCGCTCGCCCCGCTACTGGTGCTGTGGTTCGGCTACGGCATGGCCTCGAAGGTCGCGGCGGCGACGATCATCATCTACTTCCCCGTGACCTCGGCCTTCTTCGACGGGTTGCGCCACACCGAGCGAGGCTGGCTGGATCTGGCGCGCGTCATGGGCGCCACCAGCCGCCGGGAGCTCCTGCTGCTGCGCGCGCCAGCCGCCCTGCCCGGCCTCGCCTCGGGCGTGCGTCTTGCTGCGGCGGTCGCGCCCATCGGCGCCATCATCGGCGAATGGGTCGGCGCCAGTGCGGGCCTCGGTTACGTCATGCTGCAGGCCAACGCGCGGATGCAGATCGACGTGATGTTCGCCGCCCTGCTCGTACTCGGCCTGGTGGCCGTGGCGCTCTACTACGCCGTCGACGCCACTCTGCGTCATTTCATCCCCTGGCTCCCCGAGAGCCTCAGCCTCTCCAGCAAGGAATAACCCGATGATCCACCGTCTCGCCCTCGTTCTCGCCCTCCTGGCCTTCGCCACGCCGGCCCAGGCCCAGCCGCAGAAGCTCACCCTGCTGCTCGACTGGTTCGTCAATCCGGACCATGGGCCGCTCTTCGTCGCGCAGGAGCGCGGCTATTTCGGCGAGGCGGGACTGACCGTGGAGATGATCGCGCCCACCGATCCCAACGACCCGCCCAAGCTGGTGGCCGCCGGCCGCGCCGATCTCGCCATCTCCTACCAGCCGCAGCTCACCATCCAGGCGGCCGAAGGCCTGCCGCTGACCCGTATCGCGACCCTCGTGGCCACACCGCTCAACTCGCTGGTCACGCTGCGTGACGGGCCAGTCAGAAGCATCGCCGACCTCAAGGGCAGGAAGATCGGCTTCTCGGTTGGCGGCTTCGAGGATGCGCTGCTCAAGGCCATGCTGGAGAAGCACGGGCTCAAGCTCGGCGACGTCACCCTGATCAACATCAACTTCGCTCTGTCGCCCGCCCTGCTCGCCGGCAGGGTCGACGCGGTGATCGGCGCCTTCCGCAATTTCGAGCTCAACCAGCTCGACATCGAGGGTAAGCCCGGCCGCGCCTTCTATGTCGAGGAGGAAGGTGTTCCGACCTATGACGAGCTGATCGTGGTGGCCAACAAGGCCCGCGCGGGCGATCCGGCGTTCCGCCGCTTCGTCGACGCGGTCGAGCGCGGCACCACCTGGATGATCAACCATCCGCAGGAAGGCTTCCAGCTGTTCATCAAGGGGCGCAAGGACCTCGATAACGAGCTCAACCGCCGCGCCTGGGCGGCAACCCTGCCGCGCTTCGCCCACAGCCCGGCCGCCCTCGACCGCGCGCGCTACCAGCGCTTCGCCGAGTTCCTCAAGGCGCAGGGGCTGATCAGGCAGGCCCCGCCGGTCGAGAGCTACGCGGTGGAGCTGCGCTGACCTAGAAACGCTGCTCCTCGCCGCTGCTGATCGAGCGGATCATCGCCTCAAGCAGCTCCATGGCGCGGACACCGTCCGTGGCCGTGGGTACGGTGATGGCCTCACCGCGCGCGGCCGCGACAAAGGCGCCGAGCAGCGTGTGATAGCCCTTGTGGTCCTCGTTGGCCGCCACGGTGAGATTGGGCTCCCAGACCAGCGTGTCCTCGGCGTCGGCAAGCGTCGCGCCGAAATCATCGACCTTGAATTTCGGCGCCCGGTAGTAGCGCACCTCGTGGACATTGCGCACCTCCACGCGGCGGTGGTCGCCCATCACCTGCCACCATTCCATCGGCGTGGCACGCGACTGGTTGGTGCCCATGACCAGGGTGCCGATCCCGCCACCGGCGAAGCGGAAATGGACGTGCAGCAGCAACTTGCCGGGGACGAGCTCATGCCGGCGGGCCTGCAGCGCCGTCACCTTGCCCATGAGGAAGGGCACGAGGTCCATGTAGTGGACACAGTGATGCAGATAGAAGCCGGTGTAGTCCGGATTGCCCTTGAAATAGGTCGGTGCCGTCATGTACTCGCCGAGGAACCCGGCCGACGCGCCGAACTCCGCCGAGTGCACGAGGTTGGCGGCGATCCGGTTGGCGGTCGAGTAGCGCTTCATGAAGCCGAGCACCGCCGGCCGGCCGGCGCGCGCCGCCGCGGCGGCGATGGTGCGGGCATCGGCGGCGTCGGTACCGGGCGGCTTCTCGATGAACACCGGTCGGCCGCTGGCCAGCGCGTCGCCGGCGATCGCCACATGCGCCTTCGGCCCCACCGCCATGCCGATCGCGTCGATGTCGTTACGCGACAGCAGCGCCCGATAGTCGCGTTCACGCGCGGTTACACCGAAGCGCTCCCCGGCCCGTGCCAGCGCGCCTTCATCCACGTCGCACAGCGCCACCAGTCTTGCCGGGTGGCGCACGAGCTGCGGCAGCAGCATCTCTGTCGCATGACGGCCGCAGCCGATCCAGCCGACGCGTAATACGCCGGTCACGACGCCACCGCCTCGGCGAAGCGGGCCTGGAGGTATTTGACGCTGGCCGCCAGCGCCGGATTCTCGTCCGTGGTCGGCGCCCGCCACTGCGCCAGAGGCACGCCAGGCCGCTCGTCGGCACGGCGGAAGGGCTCGAGCGTGATCGGCCCGCTATAGCCGATCTCGGTCAGGGCCCGGACCACGCGCGGCCAGTCGATATGCCCGGTGCCGACGAAGCCGCGATGATTCTCGTTGGCCTGGAAATGATAGAGGCGGCGCCCGGCGGCGCGGATGGCGTCGCCGAGATCCGGGTCCTCCATGTTCATGTGGAACGTGTCGAGCAGCAGGCCCAGCGCCCGCGAGCCGACGGCCTCGACGATGGCGATCCCGTGCCGGGTGGTGTTGACCATGTCGGTCTCGAAGCGATTGAGCGGCTCCAGTGCCAGGCGTACCCCGTGCTCCGCCGCATAGGCCGCCGCGCTGCGCAGCGACTCTACGGTGCGCTCGACGCGGCGCTCACGCTCGCTCTCGTCGACCGGGGCCGGTGCACGGCCGGCGAAGACCAGCGGGGCGCCATAGAGCGGACCGCCGACGATCTTGGCGCCCAGCTCCCGCGCCGCATCGACGCAGTAGCGCAGATACTTCTCTCCTGCCGTGCGTGCCTCCGGATTGGTGCTGGAGATATCGCGGCTCAGATTGACCCGCGCGGCGAGCACGATCGCCAATCCCGCCTCGGCCAGCGCCTCACGGGTCGCCGCCGCATCGAGCTCCCCCGGCTCGGGCACCAGGAGCTCCATGAACGACAGGCCGGCGGCGCGCGCCTCGCGGAAATGACCGAAATGCGCGGCCTGAAACGGGCGGGCGTAGAACATCGAGATGACGCCCAACTGGGGGCGTGACGGCTTCATGACTTGACGGCTCCGGCGGTAAGGCCGCCCACCAGGCGGCGTTGGACGAAGAGGAAGAGAATGGTGACGGGCAAGGCCACGAGCGTCCCGCCCGCGGTCAGCATGCCCCACTGGATCTGGAACTCGCCGATGAACAGCTGCAGCGCCACGGTGACGGTGCGCACGTCGTGGCCCGACAGCATCATGGCGTAGAGGTACTCGTTCCACGAGGTGATGAAGATGTAGATGCCGGTGGTGACGATGCCGGGTGCGGCCAGCGGCAGCACGATGCGGCGTATGGTCGCCAGCCGCGAGCAGCCGTCGATCATCGCCGCCTCGTCGAGCTCGACCGGGATGCCGTTCATGTAGCTGGTCAGCATCCACACGGCAAACGGGATGGCGAAGGTGCCGTGGCCGAGCACCAGGGCGCCGTAGGTGTCGAGCAGGCCGAGCGAGCGCATCAGCACGAAGAGCGGAATGATCAGCAGCACAATCGGGAACATGTTGACGACCAGGAAGGTCACCAGCAGCACGCGCCTGCCGGGAAAGCGGAAGCGCGAGAAGGCGTAAGCCGCCGGCACGCTCACCCCGAGCCCGAGCACCACCGCGCCCAGCGCCACGATCAGGCTGTTGCCCAGATTGACGGCGAAGCTGGTGCGCCTGAGGAGGTCGGCGTAGTGCCCCAGCGTCGCCGCGTCCGGCCAGTAGACGACCGGCACGCGTGTCAGGTCGGCCGTCGGCTTGATCGACGACAGCACCATCCAGGCATAGGGGACGAGCGCGAAGGTCAGGACGAGCAGGATCGGCAGCTCGGTGCCGAGCAGCCGCCGCCAGACGGGTTGGCGCAGGGTCATCACTCCGCCTCGCGCATGGCACGCACGACATAGAGCACCACGATGCCCAGGAGAGCGAAGGTCAGCAGCACCGCGAGTGCCGCGCCGTAGCCGAACTCCATGCCGCTATAGGCGCGCAGGAAGGCGTAAAGCGGCAGCGTGTGCGTGGAGAGCCCCGGGCCGCCCCCGGTCATCACCAGAATCACATCGAGGGAGTTGGCGACCCAGATCGTGCGCAGCAGCAGCGCCGTCGCCATCACCCCGGCAAGCGACGGGATGGTGACGTAGAGCAGCCGCTGCCAGGCGCCGGCGCCGTCGACTTCGGCGGCCTCGTAGAGCTCGGCCGGGATGGCCTGCAACCCGGCGAGCAGGACCACGGCGAAGAACGGGAAGCCCTGCCAGGTCAGCGTCAGGATGATGGCATAGAGCGCGAAGTCGGGATCGGCGAGCCAGGCGATAGGCTTGGCGATCAGACCGAAACGCACCAGCGCGTCATTGAGCACACCGAGATTGAAATCGTACATCCAGGTCCACATCAGACCGATGATGACGCTGGGCAGCGCCCAGGGGACGACGACCAGGGCGCGCGCCACGTCGCGCCACCAGAAGCTGCGATGCAGCAGCAGCGCCGTGACGAAGCCGAGCAGGAACTGCAGCCCGACGGCCAGCCCCACCCAGACCAGCGAATTCCAGACGCTGATCCAGAAGACTTCGTCGCCGAGGGCCCGGCCATAGTTGCCCAAGCCGACAAAGGGTACCTCGTGCGGCCGGAAGAGGATCATGTCGTGCAGGCTGAGCCACATCGTGCGCCCGACCGGCACGAAGACGATGGCGGCCGTGATCAGCACCGCGGGCGCAAGCAGCGCATAGGGCGTCAGGCGATTCAGGATCATTGTCGGAGTTCCCCGGCGCGGCAGCCGCTTACTACCGCGCCGGAGATTATGGTCAGCCGTGGAAGTGCTTCTCGACGGCCTGCATCATCTCGTCCGGGCCGATCTGGCCGAGCAGCGCACGCTGCATGTTCTGCGGCCAGACGGTACGGGTGAAATCGGCCGTCTTGGGGCTGTCCGGCAGCACGCTGGCGATCGGCAGCGAGTCCGAGGTGGCATCGACGAAGCGCTTGGGGTGCAGCGACCAGCCGGCGGCACCCGACCTGGTCACCGTCAGCTGCCCGGTGAACTTGTTGAACTCGACATTGTTGGCGCCGGTCGAGAGGAACGAGATCCACTTGAAGGCCGCATCCTTCGCCCGCGACGAGACGAAGACGGCGTTGGACTCGTCACCGAACGACGTCCAACCCTTGCCGTCGGGAGCACGCGGCACCGGCACCGCCGACACCTTGTCGCCCAGCGCCTGAACCATCTCGTTGGCCGAGCCGATGTGATGGATGGTCATCGCCGTGCGACCGGCCTTGAAGTTGTCGACGATCTGGCGGAAGCCGTCATTGGGCGCCGAGGGCGGGAAGACCTTGTGCACACGCGCCAGGTCGACGAACCAGCGGTTGGCCGCCAGCGCCTTGGGCGTGACCATGCCGCCCTTGTCGAAGGAGGCCCCCCCGCCGAGCACGAACGAGCCCCAGTAGTCGTGGCCGCCAGCCCCGCCGCGCATGCCGAAGCCCCAGAGGTCGCCCCTGGTCATCGCCTGCGCCGCGCGCAGGAACTCGTCGAAATTCTTCGGCGGCGCGATGTTGGCCTGCTGGAACAGGTCGGCGCGGTAGTAGAGGTAGAGCACGACGTACTGCAGCGGCAGGTAATACTGCTTCCCGTCCCCCGCCTTGTTGATCGCCCAGATATTGTCCGGGATATCGGCGCGGCCGGCCCAATGACCAAGATGCGCATCGAGCGGCTCGAGCGCCCTCATCTCCAGCAGTCGCGCGTGGTTGTTGAGCTTCACCATGGCGCAGTCCGGCGCGTTGCCGGCGACGATGGAAGCGAACAGGCGGGTGTAGTAGTCGTTGCCCCCGCCCCAGGGCACGCTCTCGGCCTGCACCTTGATGCCGGGGTTCTCGCGCTCGAACTTCGCCACCAGCTCTGCCGGCGAGTGGGCGGGATTGTCGAAATGGTACCACCAGCGAACGGTGGTCGGCGCCTGGGCGCGGACGCGTGAGGCGACGGTGGATGCCGCGGCGACGCTCGCCGCTCCGGCGATGAATTGACGACGCTTCATGGACGTTCTCTCCCCTCTTTCCGGTTCATGTGTCTAGTTGTTCGGCGAGATAATGCGCTGCCGTTTCCAAAGCCTTGCGCGCCGGCGCCAGGTCGCGGCTCATCTGCAGGAACCCGTGCACCACGCCGGGAAAGACGTCGAGCCGGTAGCGCACGCCCGCTGCCGCGAGACGGCTGGCGAAGCCCAGGGTGTCGTCGAGCAGCGGATCGAGGCCGGCCGCGTTGAGATAGAGCGGCGGCAATCCCTCCAGCGCAGCCCGACCGGGGGCCGCGAGGCTCGTGGTCGCGATCGTTTCCCTGCCGAGATGATTGCCCCAGTACCAGCGCATGCGCGACGTGGTCAGGCCGAAGGCGCCACCGCCGTTACGACGATGGCTCGGCGTATCGAACTCGGGAGCGTAGCAGCCGTAGAAGAGGATGGCGGTGCGCACTGCCGAGGAACGGCTCCGCAGCAGCGCCGCCAGCGCCAGATTGGCGCCGGCGGAATCGCCGCCCAGCGCGAGGCGCGCGGGATCGACGGCCTCGCCCGCCCCGCCCGAGATCAGCCAGTCGAGGGCCGCCAGCGCATCGTCGAGGCCGGCGGGAAAGGGATGCTCGGGCGCCAGCCGGTAGTCGACGCCGACGACCACGGCACCGCTGTCGCGCGCCAGCAGGCGCATGATCCGGTCATGGGTCTCGTTACTGCCGAAGGTCCAGCCGCCGCCATGCAGATAGAGAAGGCACGGCCGCCGCGGCTGCAGATCGTCGCGATAGAGCCGAAGCGCCAGAGGACCGGCAGGCCCGGTGATCTTGAAGTCACGGATCTCGGCGATCGTCGGCCGCGGCTCATGCCAGGCGCCATGCCCGGCCTCGAAGATCTTCCGCGCCTCGGCGATCGGCAATGACGCAAAATCGACCGGCGCCGGTGCGGCCGCCAGGATCCGCGCCATCTCCGGATCGACAAACGGGGTTGCGGCGTTCATGACACCATCGTCTGCGGGCTAACGTCGACGATGGTGTCGATATGCTCGCCGATGGCCCGCGCCAGGGCGCGGCCATTGCCCGCCGCCAGATGATCGATGAGCGGCCGGTGCCGGGATGCCGTGGCAGCCAGCGGCCGCCGATGCGAGGGGGCCCAGAGCCGCGAGCGATGGGTGTGCAGCATGCAGCGCACCAGGACCTGGTTGAGCGCGTGCAGCCCGGCGAGGCGGAACAGCGCGAGGTGGAATTCCATGTCGAGCATCAGCAGCTCGTACTCGTCGCCGCGCCGGGCGGCCGCGGCCATGCCCGTGTAGAGCTCGCGCATCTCGGCCACCTGCTCCGGCGTGGCGCGGGCGGCGGCGCGCTCCGCGCCCCGCATCTCGATACGCCGGCGAAGCGCCAGAAGCTCGGCCGCCTCCTCGGGATCAAGGCCGGTCACGGTCGTGCCGCGATGCCCCTCGCGCACGACCAGCCCGTCCTCTTGCAGGCGCAGCAGCACCTCGCGGATCGTGCCCTGGCTGCAGCCGGCTTCGGCCGCCAGCCCCAGCTCGGTCAGGCTGGTACCAGGCCGCAACTCATTGAGCACGATACGGCGCTTGAGCCACTGGTAGACGGCGTCGCGGGCCCGCTGCCGCGGCTTGATCGGCATTCTCGCGGCTGACCCTGCGGCCGGTCCCGGTCGGCGTTTCCCCATGATTATTGATATTAATATCTATAACCTCTCGCCGCAAGCCCCCCGCGGAGGCGCCAGGTCAGTGCATTGCTCCCCCGCCGAGATGCCGCAGCTTGTCGGGGTTGCGCATCACGTAGATCGCGACGATCTTGCCGTCGACGATCTCCAGCGCGGTGGTCTGCGGCTTCTTGTCGGCTTCGATGGTGACGAAGCCAGGCAAACCGTTGATCGTGGCGAACTGCACCAGCTGCGACATCTTGCGGCTGAAGATCCTGGCGAAGAGCGCGTGCATCTTCATGACCTCGTCGAGGCCAATGACGGGAGCCGGCGCCGCGGGCCGCTTGCCGCCGCCGTCAGAGAACAGGGTGACGTCCTGGGCGAGCATCGCGCGCAGTGCCGCAAGATCACCCTGACGCGAGGCGGCGTAGAAGGCCTGTGCGATCTCCTGCCCGCGCTCCCTGGCCACGGGAAAGCGCGGCCGCGCCGCGCGCACATGCGTGCGGGCGCGTGAGGCGAGCTGGCGCACGGCGGTTGCATCGCGGCCGATCGTCTCGGCGATCGCCTCGAACTCCATGCCGAAGACATCGTGCAGCAGAAACGCTGCCCGTTCGAGCGGCGACAGGCGTTCGAGCGCCAGCATGAGCGGCAAGGTCACGTCGTCGGTGTCGCTCTCGGCTTCCGCTTCCACCACCGGCTCCGGCAGCCACGGCCCGATATAGGTCTCGCGGGTTCGCCGTGCCGACTTGAGCACATCGAGGCAGAGCCGCGTGACGGTGCGGGTCAGGAACGCATCGGGCTCGCGCACCTGGGCCCGGTCGGCCTTGAGCCAGCGCAGGAAGGCGTCCTGCACCACGTCCTCGGCATCGG
>SXGU01504569.1_pt1 | contig 12616 bp, 8 predicted proteins | sample 3174531 | NCBI WGS metagenome assembly SXGU01 (sample SAMN11356863, study PRJNA531348) | freshwater metagenome | isolation source: freshwater sample F1-140 | place: China: Fuxian Lake, Yuxi | collected 2017-12-25 | reverse complement strand
CCAACGCTGGCTCGCTTCAACTGCGCCGCAGTTGAACCCGCAGCAAACCTTCGAACGTTATTTGTGCTGGAATAATCCGCTCAGTCCGGACGACTGGCTCCCAAAACTGGCCCCCTGAACCTCAACTGCGGGATTTAGGTTCATTGCAGTTGGTGAGATCCGCTTTGGACCCTTGGGTGGAGCGCGTCACGAAATTTCCGGAGGATTTTTTCATGATAAATGCCGCAGACAGATCGCGTGCGCCGGCCGAAGTGTCTTGGTCAGGGATGGGGCACAAACCGCCAATCTTTTGTCAGAAAAATTGGGTCCGAAAAATTTCAGCCACCGAGGCCGGGGAATCTTTTTGACCCCATTTTTCTGACAACCTCAGCCTAGGCTCAAGGTACCGGAGTTGAACCGCAGATTCAGAAAGGTCCCAAGGCGGCGCAGCCGCAACCAAATGAACCAAGACAGTTCTTAACCGCTAATCTCCGCCAAGGAAAACTCAGCCATCATCCCTCACTCTCGGGCTTCGCCGATTAGGCGAGGCACCCACGCCATCGCCCCGCCCTCGATTCTGAGTATTAGCGAAGATTAGCGGTTCCAAATGGCTGGTGAGAAAATGCCCGCGGCAAAACAACAAACCCAGATATAGCAGTGCGGCAGATGGCCGGTCTCGCTGACTCGGCAGCTGTGGTCTTTCTGAATCTGCGGGAGGTCCTGCAATTCGGTCGGTGAGCCAATCGTGAACCTGCCGTGATGAGCGCCGATCCCTGAGAGCCCATGGATTCGAAGCGGTACATGGATTCAAGGCACTGAGCCCGGCTAATCCATGGACGCTTCGAATCCGTGGGCCTCTGCTTGGGGCCGTTTTCTGATGATCGGAAAGGCGGATCGAACCGCTCAACCCCCCGTCCGCCACCGTCACCCGCCGGGGAGATCAAAGGTCACATGCAGGCCGCGCTCGCCGGGGCCGGCGCTCAGGCTCAGGTGGCCTCCGCTGATTTCGGCGACGCCCCGGGCGATGGCCAGCCCGAGCCCCAAGCCCTGTTGCTCGCGGCGGTCGCGCCCGAACTGCACGAACGCATTGAAGCCGGCCCGCTCCTCCGCCGTCATGCCCGGGCCCTGATCCGCGATCTCGATGAGGTAGCGCGCGCCACGACTGGAGCCCGTGACGACCACAGGCTGGCCCGCCCGCGAGAAACGGAACGCGTTGCCGACCACTTCCGCGATGGCCGTCGCGAGGTGTTCCTGGGCCACCGGCACGAAGCCAGGGTCGCAGCGCACCGTGAGATCGGGCGCCCGCATCGCTTCTTCCGCGGCGCGCAGCCCCCCAGCCCCGGCGGCCGCTGCCACGTTACAGGGTGACGGTTGGGCCCGCGGGGGTGCCGCTTTGATCTGCTCCAACTCGAAGAAAAGCACGAGTTTTCGCGCGAGCGCGTACTGCCGTTCGGCACCGGTGCGGATGAGCCGCAGCAGTTTCGCGAGTTCATCGGGATCGATCGATCCCGCCTTCGATTCGAGCAGCTCCAGGCCGCCGAGGATGCCGTTTAGCGGCGTCATCAATTCATGCGACCAATGCGCCGCAATCTCCGTGCGGTGGGCAACGACGAGTTCTTCGATGCGCTCGCGGAGCGGTTGCTGCCGGCGGACGCGCGCCGCGATCGCGTCGACGATGTCGCGCTCGGTAAAAGGCTTGGTGATGTAGTCGTCGGCCCCGAGCGACATGCCCAGGCGCTGGTCCGCGCGGTCAGCCAGCGCGGTCAGGAAAACAAAGGGGAGATCGCGGCACTGCGGGAGCTGGCGGATGGCGGCGATGACTTCGTCACCATCCATGCCCGGCATCATCATGTCGCAGAAAATGAAATCCGGCCGGCCGGCCGCGAGTTCGATGCCCGTCCGGCCGTCGGCGGCGGCGAGCACGGTGTGGCCGTTGAGTTCGAGCAGGTCCTGCAGGGTGTGCCGAACCTCGGATTCGTCTTCGATGATGAGGATATTCATGGCGTAAAAAGGGCGGGCGGCAGAGCGGGATTCGCCGGCGTCGGCCCCGGTGCGGTCGTGGGTAGCTCGAACCAGAAGCGCGCGCCGGCGCCGGGCGAACTTTCGACGCCGACCTGGCCGCCAAGTTTTTCGACGATGCGGCGCACGATCGACAGGCCGAGCCCGTGACCCTTGGCGCGCACCGTGGAGATGCGGGTGAAGGGCACGAACATCTTTTGCCGGCCGGCCTCGTCGAGGCCGGGTCCGCTGTCCTGCACCCAGAAACGGGCCGAGCGCCCGTCCGCGCTCGTCTCGCCCCCGAGGGTGATCTGGGGATTGGCGCCACCATATTTCGCGGCGTTGCTGATAAAATTAACCCAGACTTCAATGACCCAGGGGGCGTGGCCGACCGCGGCGGGCCACCTGTCGGGCTGCCGGAGCACGGCGGACTTTTCCTGGAGAATATTTTCGAGGCGATCGATCGACTCGAGGGCGATCGCCGCCATCTCGAGGGGCTGGGGGATGATCGTCTGCCGCCGGGCTCCGGCGAGGAGCAGGAGCTCGTCGATGATGCTGCCGAGCCGGCTGGCGGACTTGGCGGCTTCGGCGAGGTGATGTCGCAGCGTCGCCTCGTCGGAATGGCCGAGCAGCATGGCGGTGAGTTCGAGCCGGCCGCAGAGCGTGGCGAGCGGGTTCTTGAGATCGTGCGCCACCGTGTGGGCGAAGGCGTCGAGCTCGTCGAGCAGCTCCTTTTTCTCCAGCCGGGTGGCGATGGAGTGGATCACTTCGTCCTCGGTAAACGGCTTGGTGATGAAGTCGGCGGCGCCGAGGTCCATGCCGCGGCGGGTGGCGGCGCGCTCCACCGTGGCCGAAATCACAATCACGGGAATGTTGCGCAGCGCCTCGTCGCGGCGAAATTCCACGAGCAGTTCAAATCCCGTCATGCCGGGCATCGCGACATCGGTGATGATGAGCGAGGGGGGCTCGTGTTTGGCGGCGGCGAAGCCCTCGGTGCCGTTGGCGGCGGTCACGGTGCGGATGCCGTTCAGTTCGAGCATGTCGACCAGGGTGCGGCGGACGGCCTCATCGTCCTCGATAACCAGCACGGTGGCGTGTTGCAGGATGTTCATGTTGGAAAGGGGGGATTTGAGTGGTAGGGAAAGTCGAGGGTGAAGCGGCTGCCCCCGCCGGCCGCGGCGGCCAGGGCCACCGTGCCACCGAGGAGCCCTGTCATCCGCCGCACAATGTTGAGCCCGAGGCCCGTGCCGTTGACGGAACCCACGTTGGAGCCGCGCTCAAAGGGCTCGAAGATGCGCGCACGATCCGCCTCGGGGATCCCAATACCCTGATCCTCGACGGCGATCTGCGTTCGCCCGGCGGCAAGGTCGAGGCGCACGGTGATGAGCGTGCCGGCGGGCGAATAACGCACGGCATTGCTGAGCAGGTTGGAAAGAATGTGATGGAGCAGGTTGGGATCGGTGACCACGGCCGCCGTCTCGCCGGTTGCGGATAGTTCGAACCGGTGGGCGTCGCGGTCGCCCAGGCGGATTTCCTCCAGGACGTTTTGCGTGAACTGGCGGAGGTCGACCGAGGTGAGCCGGACGGCGACGCGGTTCGCATCCATCCGGTTCAGGAGGAGGATTTCGTCGAGCATCTCCGTCATGCGGTGGAGCGAGGAGGTAATGCGGTCGAGCAACTCCCGGCGCTTATCGGGGGCGAGGCGGTCGAGATGATTGGCGAGGATTTCAACCGAGCCCATGGCCGCGGCCATCGGCGTGCGAAATTCGTGCGAGGTTACAGAGATGAACCGCGTCTTCATCTCGGACAGCTCATGCTCGCGCGCGAGCTTGGCAGTCAGCTCGGCCTCGTGGCGCTTTTTCGCGGTGATGTCGTCTTTCAGGGCGACGTAGTGGGTGGCGCGGCCCTGCTCATTGACCACGGGGGCAATGACCGCAGTTTCAAGATAGAGTTCGCCGCTCTTGGCTCGATTGCGCAGTTCGCCGGTCCACACCTCGCCGCGTCTGAGGGTCTCCCACATGGTGCGATAGGCCTCCGGCGGCGTTTCGCCCGACTTGAGCATTCGGGGGTTCCGCCCGAGCACCTCCGCCGGTGTGTAGCCGGTCACGAGGCAGAACCGCGGATTTACATATTCGATTGTGCCGTTGAGGTCGGTGATGATGACGGAGAGCGGCGCCTGCTCGATGATGGCCGAGAGCTTGCGCAGTCGAGCATCCCGCGCCCGGTGCTCGGTGATGTCGCGGATGATCGCGGTAAAGAATTTCCGCCCGCCAATCTGCCATTCGGAGAGGGACAGGTTCAGGGGGAATTCCGTCCCATCCTTCCGCCGCCCCTCGACCTCCACGGTGGTGCCGATGATGTGATGCGGCCCGCCCGCCGCCACCCGTGCCATGCCGGCCGTGTGGCGGTCGTGGTGCCTGGCCGGCAGCAGGAGCATGAGCGGTTGGCCGAGGATCTCGCTTTCCGGATAGCCGAAGATGCTCTCGGCCCCGTTATTCCAGCCAATAATCTGGCCCGCGCTGTCGGCGCTGATGATGGCGTCGGAAATCGAATTGACCATCGCGCCATAGCGCGTCTCGCGTTCGCGCACCGCCGTCTGCGCCCGCTTCTCATCCTCCAAGGTGCTGAGCAAGGCCCGGCGCATGCGTTCCGCGGCCACCTGGTTTTGCTGCACGACGGCCTCCGCCTGCTTGCTTTCGGTGATGTCCGATTGCGTGCCGATCATCCGGAGGGGTTTGCCTGCGGCATCCCGCTCGATCACCCGACCGCGATCCAGGATCCATTTCCAACTGCCGTCTTTGCAAAGGACGCGGTGTTCGCAGCTGTAGGTCGGCGACGTGCCGGCGAGGTGCGCCTGCACTTCGGCCATGACCCGGGCCAGGTCGTCGGGATGGATGCGCTTGCTCCATTCCTCCAGACTGCTGCCAATTTCGGCCTCCGTGAAGCCGAGCATTTCTTTCCAGCGCTTCGATAAGAACACGGTGCTGGCCGGCACATTCCAGTCCCAGAGTCCGTCGCCCGAGCCTTCGACGGCGAATTTCCAGCGGCGTTCGCTCGCCTCCAATTCCACTTCCTTCTGCTTCACCGCCGTGATATCGCGGGCGATGCCGTAGAGACCGATGAGCACTCCGCTCGCATCCCGGATCGGATATTTGCGATTGTCCACCCAGCCAGCCTGGCCGTCCTTACCCAGGGTTTTTTGGACTTCGCGGGCCACCGCCAGGCCGGCGAAGACCTGCTTCTCGAGCCGGTAATAGATGTCGGCGAATTCCTCGGGGAAAACGTCGTAGTCGGTCTGGCCGAGCAAATCGGTCCAGTGGGTGGCCGGGGAGCAAAGGGCCACCAGGGTCTGGCTGGCACCGGTGAAGACGTGGTTGCGATCCTTGAAGTAGATGTAGTCGTCCGTGTTTTCCATCATGGCCGCAAACATCGGCGACGTGCGGGCCTCGGGCATGGTCCGGGGCAGGCTCTTGGCGTCCTGCAACTGCAACTCGAGCACCACGCCGTCGGCCGTGGCCTCCCGGAGATAGACCCCTTTGACGCAGAGGATGCGGCCGCTGGCCTGCCGGACGCGGAGATTGCAGTCGCCCTCGCCGCCCGGCCGGGCCAGCGAAAAAAGGGGGTCGGCGACATCCCGGTCGTCGGGATGAATCAAGGAGGGCAACGCCCTCTGGCCGGAAAGAAAATCCGCCGCGGGGTAGCCGAGCAACGCCTGCACGCCGTCGCTCACGGCCGACAGCTTGGGCGCGCGGTCCGTCAAAATCAGGCGGAACGTGGCCTCGCGGCTGGCAGTGGCCTCAGGGGTAAGCGTGTGTCCTTCCTTGGTCATGGTCGTAAACTTTTAAGAGCTCGGATTTTTACCACGGAGGACACGGATAAGGCCGGAAGCCGGACGGAGCTGTTTTCCATCCGTGTTCATCCGTGAGATGCGTGGTTTCAACGGCGTTGTCTTCCTGCGTGCCTCTGCCAGCCACGGAATTTGAACCTCGCGGGGCCGCGGAAAGACACCCGGCAGTTTCAGAAATTGAGGCAGGAAGATTTTACTGGTAGAAAAATTTCCTGCCCATGAAATCTTCCTACCTTCACTCCGGCGACTTTCCCGGCGGGGAAAACCGGTCGGTTCAAAGTGGTGCATGAATCTCCGCAAGGATTGATCGCAGGGCCGCCGCTCGCCGACGTGCCGCGGCGCGACGGAAAAGCGCGGCGGGGCGATCGCCCGGGACTCTGAGCTTGTCGAGCGGGCTAGCGCCAGCCCTGCACCCATTGGGGTTCGTCGGTTCATAGGAATTTGCGCGGTGCGTGGGCCTTCGTGGTTTCGAGTGAGGGCTTCATCATGGGCTTATTTCGCGGCGACACAGTCCGCCAGCGGCACCGCCTCGACGCCTTCGCCCAGCGGATAGCGCGTGGTGCCTGGATAAACCACGCGCAGTTCATCCAGCTGCAGATCGCGCCGGGCGGTGCGCATGGACGGCGTCAGCGTGGGCGCATCCGCGCGTTTGCACTCCACGCCGATCCGGCGCCCGTTCTTGAACAGGAGCAGATCGAGCTCGGCGCCGTTGTGGGTGGCCCAGTAGTAGGCCTCGTCCGGCTGGAGCGCCTTGAGCACTTCCTCAACGGCGTAGCCTTCCCAGGAGGCGCCCACTTTCGGGTGATGCTCCAGGGCATGTCGGTCGGTGAGGCCCAACAGCGCGTGCAGCAGACCGGAGTCGCGCACGTAGACCTTGGGGGCCTTGACCTGCCGCTTGCCCAGGTTCTCAAACCAAGGCGGCAACTGCCGGACCATGAAGACACCGGTCATGAGGTCCAGGTAGCGCCGCACGGTGGACTCCCCCACGGCGAGGGCGCGGGCCAACTCGGCTCCGTTCCACGTCTGGCCGTGGTAATGCGCCACCATGTTCCAAAAGCGCCACAGCGCCACCGCCGGGATGCCGAGGCCCAGTTGCGGGATGTCCCGTTCGAGGAAGGTCTGGAGAAACTGCCGGCGCCACTGGACGGAATCGGCCTCGCTCCGCGCCGTGTAGGCGAGCGGGAACCCGCCCCTCAGCCAATGCCGGCCCTGCGCGGCGGCCCCGAGGTCGGCGAGGCGAAATCCCTCCAGCGGGAGGGTCTCCAACCGGCCGGCCAGCGTTTCGGAGGATTGGCGGTGCAGGTCCGGCGCGGCGCTGCCCAGAATCAGGAAACACGCTGGCAGGGGCCGGCGATCCGCCAGGACGCGCAACAGGGGGAAAAGCTCGGGCCGGCGCTGGATTTCATCGATCACGACCAAGCCCTTGAGCGGGCGCAGCGCGGTTTCGGGTTCGGCCAGCCGGGCCAGGCTGGCGGGGGATTCGAGGTCGAAATAGTTCAGGGAGTCGGGCGCGACGAATTCGCGCGCGAGCGTGGTTTTGCCACACTGGCGGGGGCCCAGGAGACCGACCACGCGACTGCGTTTCAGGGCGGTGCGGACGGCATGAAGATCGGTGGTTCGAGCGATCATGAGGGTGACGCTACACCATGCAAATCCCCCACGCAACGGGGGAATTGCATGGTACGCTCAGGGCGGCACATCTGCCGGTTGACGGTTCGCACGGTGGGGCGGCTTTCCCGCCGCCCAAGCACGGCGACAGGAGTGTCGCCGATCCGTCGGATGCACGACCGCTCCGGGGACCGACAATCGGGAGATGCGCCCGGCGCCGGGCGGGAGATGTCTTGCATCCGCGGTTGGATCCATTTTTCGCCGCGGCCGTGCTGCGGCGAATGATTGCGGTCAGGCGCCACCATGAAACTCCACCGCGCCAGGGGGGAATATTCGGCACGGGAGATGGCAAAAAAAGGGTTGGCAAAAAAAGCGGAGGAAACGGTGCGATCGAGATTCTTCGAGCCACCTCCCATTCGGCCATGAAGGCCCAATGCTTGTCCTTTTTTTATCACCCCTGTTTTTGCCAAAAAGTCTTCCCGGAATTTCATGACGCGCCATCCTTCGAAAAAAAACGCGGCGTGGCGACAAGCGCCAGCCCTACACCCATTGGTTTCCGTGTGCTCACGGGTGGAAAGTGATCCGACTGCAAGGCGGCGAATGTCCTTTTCATGGAGTGAGAAATTGGCCGGGCTACTCGCCGACCTGGCTGCGATATTTCGCGGTCTCGCCCAAACGGGCGGCCAGGTCGTTGACCTCGTGCTTGAGCTCCTGCACGCGATCTTCGCGATCCAGCATGACCTCCTGCCAGCGCCGGAGCTCGTCCAGCTGTTGCGCGATTGCGGCCTCGGCCTGCCGGCGCGTGGCGATCTCTTCCTGCAATTTCAGATTCGCGCGCTCGGCGGCCTGCTGCGCGGCCATCGCATCCTCCATCAAGTTGAGCGAGGCCAGTTGCGCCTGCGTGGCGGTGGCGGTTTCTTGGGCGAGTTCCGCGGCTTGGTGCCGCAGGGCGCGGGACAGGGTAAGAATGCGGACGTAGACACCCACCCGGGCGAGCAATTCCCGGTTGGCGACGGGTCGGGCAAGATAACCATCCGCCCCTGCCTCGAGACCTTCGGCCTGATTTTCCGTCGTGGTGTAGGAGGCCGACACGAGGACGACCAGCATGTTCGCGTAGGCGGGCACCTGCTTGATCCGGCGGCACACCTCGAGGCCATCGATGCCTTCGAGGTCGCGATCCAACAGCACGAGATCGGGCGTTTTGGCAGCGATCGCCGCCAGCGCAGCCTCGCCACTGGCGGCGCGGTCCACCATGTAGCCCGCTTTCTCCAGCAGGTGCGCCGTGCCGTCCAAAATGTCGGGATCATCGTCCACGACCAAAATGCGGAAGGACTGGTTCATGGGTGTATTTTTGGCCCATGGCCGGGCGCGGGTGACAGCGGCTCCGCCAGTTGCTCGTCGCTGATCTTCACAAACGACGGGATGTTGGCGATGAGCCACTGGAAGAACGGATACGTCTCCGCAAACGTCGCCGGCACGAGGCGGGCACGGGCGATTTCGACAAAGGTGTCCAGGTTTGCCGGCCAGTAGGTGGAGTGGAATCCGTGCGCGCGATAAGCGCGGAAAATCCACAGGGCGGTCTGCGCCAGCACCGCCGGCTCGCAGGCCGCGAACATTGCGCCCATGGAGCGGCAGAAATTGCGGCTGTTGTCCTGCATCATCGGCAGGTTGCCCGGCCCGATGAGTTTTTCCAAGTCCGGTCGTGCGGTCATTTCGCGGCTGAGCTCCTCGGCGAGGCTGTCGCGCGCGCCCTCGAATTCGGTGGCGGCGGCGGTGGTCGGTTGGCGGAGCAGCTGGGCGGTCTGGATCAGATAGGGCAGGTTCATGATTGGATAATTATGTGGCGGTGGCCAGCGCGCTGGAATTTCTCAAATCCAAAGCCCGGTTTTCGCTGAATCGGACGCGGTCGGCCGCCTGACGCCCGGTCGTGAACGCGAGGATCAAGGCCGAGGTGCGACGCCGCGCCGGTCCTCGCTGTGAATACACGGTTCGCATTTCTTGTTACACGGCGAGGAACTTCCAGCGAAGATCCCGGCGGAGTAACCGCTAATCGGATTTCATCAATGGATGAAATCTTCCAAACGAGCTTCGGCTCATCGCCTTCGCGGCAAGTTTTTGGGGTTCGCCCATCGCGAACTTTCCGGTCTGCGAGGAGCAGCCCCCACAAACCATCAGTCTTTGCATAAGTTCGTGCGCTCCTATTTTTGGTGCGCGTGATTCGTGCCTCGATGGGTTCGCATTGATCTGGTCTGTTCCGGTTTTCGACAATTTTCAAACCTCTGAAATCTTTGACCGCGGATTGCGCTGATAACGCGGATAAAGGCAGGAGAATCTCCGACCATCCGCGCCATCCACGTAATCCGCGGTAAAATGCCTTGGTGGCTATTCCTTCGGAGGGTGCTGGCGTGAGCATGGGTTTCAGGGGTTGGGCGCGAATTAGTTCGTCGGGTCAGGGTTGCTGCCCGTCGAGCACGGCGCGCACCGCCGCCGCCAGCGTTTGGGGCCGGCAGGGTTTTTGCAGATAGTGGTAGCCGCCCGCCAGGTCGGGGAAGCGCTTCAGGGCCGCGCGCTGATAGTCGGTGGTGCAGATCACCTTCAGGCTTGGATTTTCGGTCCGCAGATGGGCCGCCAATTCCAGTCCGGTCATGTCGTCCGCGAGCACCATGTCCGTCAGCAGCAACCGCACGCGCGGGCCGTGCCACTGCCACACTTCCAGCGCATCGAGACCGTTCGCCGCCTGCAACACCCGGTAGCCCTTGTCCCGGAGCACGCACGCGATGAACTCCCTGACCCCCGCCTCGTCTTCGACGAGCAAAATGGTTTCGTTTCCGCTGTGCTGGCCCGTGTCCGCGCCCGGAGCGTGGGCCGCGACCGCATCGGCGGGCGCAATCGGCAAAATGGCCTGGAAGCGGGTGCCGCTTCCGATGCTGCTTCTTACCGTCATCCAGCCCGCATGCTGCCGGACGATGCCGTGCGCCGTGGCCAGGCCCAGACCGAGGCTCCGGCCCGCGGGTTTGGTCGTGAAGAAGGGTTCAAAAATGCGGGGGAGAATTTCCGGTGCGATCCCCCGGCCGTTGTCCTCCAGGCTCAGCACGACGAATTTCCCCGGGCGACCCCCGGGCCAGTCGAGCACGGCGGCGTCCGTGATTTCCACCGCATCCGTTTGGATGACCACGCGGCCGCCGGTGGGCATGGCGTCGTGCGCGTTGAGGGCGAGAATAATCAGCAACTGCTCCAGCATCGCCCGGTCCGCCATCACAAGCGGCAAGTCGGCGGCCAGTCGGAATTCCGCGGCGATGCCGTCGCCGAGCAGCTGGTGCAGTGCGCGGGCACTCTCCGTGATGAGGCTGTTCAGCTCCGTGATCTCGGTGTGCGCGGTTTGCTCACCGCTGAAAATCTGCAATTGCCGGAGGAGGCACACGGCTTTTTCAGCGGCAGTATGGATCTGCTTCAACGGCTCCTGCGTCGTGGCGTCGCCGTCGGCGCGGTCCAGCAACACACCGGCCTGCCCCCGGATCACCGTGAGCAGATCGCTGAGCGCCGGAGCGAGGCCCCCGGTGATTTGCGCGAGCGCTTTCATTTCCGCGCTGGCGAGGCTCGCAGGCTCGGCGCCGGGGTGGGCGTGGGCGCGGGTTGTCATGGCGGCGGGACTTTGGCGCGCTCGAGGACGCCGCGCAGTTCATCCGGGCGCACAGGCTTGGTGAGGTCATCGTTCATGCCGGCCGCGAGGCACTTTTCGCGGTCTCCCTGCATGGCATGTGCGGTCATCGCGATGATGTGCACCGGCGCTTTCCAGCGGCACGGGTGCTCCCGGTCCTCCTCGCGCTGGCGGATGGTGCGGCTCGCTTCGTAGCCATCCATCTCCGGCATCTGGCAGTCCATGAAGATCACATCATACTTCATGCGCGGCAGGGCTTCGAGGACTTCGAGTCCGTTGCCGACGGCATCCACCGTGCAGCCCAGTTTTTTCAACTGCGCCATCGCCACGATTTGGTTCACGCGGTTGTCCTCCGCGAGAAGGACGTGCAACCGCACCGGCGGCGCGGCGTCCACCGGGGCCGGCGCGGAAAGTTCGACGGTCTCGGTCAGAGCCCGGCCAATCTCGTCGCTGCCCATCACCTCGGCGAGGCAGTCGAACAGCCGCGACTGCTTCACGGGTTTGACCAAATAGGCATCGAGGCCGACGGCGCGCAGTTCCTCCGTTTCGAACCGGTGTCCGAGCGAGGTCAGCATGATCAGCCGCGTCGACGCGATGGCGGGGTCGGCCTTGATGGCGCGCGCCAGGGTCATGCCGTCCATTTCCGGCATCTGCATGTCGAGCAGCGCGAGATCGTAGGGGGCGCCGGCGGCGGCGGCGGCCCGGAGGAGCTTGAGCGCCTCGAAGCCCCCGGCCGCGCTGCCCTTCTGCATTTTCCAAGCGACGATCTGGTGCCGCAGGATCTGCCGGTTGGTGGCGTTGTCGTCGACGACGAGCACCCGGAGATTGAGCAGGTTCGGGGCGGACCGACGGTTGGGCTTGGGGTCGCCGGTTTGTTTTTCGAGCTGCACGATAAACCAAAACGTCGAGCCTTCGCCCGGCGCACTCTGCACACCGATCTGACCGTGCATCAGCCCGACGAGCTGTTTGGAAATCGCGAGGCCGAGGCCGGTGCCGCCATACTTTCGCGTGGTCGAGCTGTCGGCTTGGCTGAAGGATTGAAAGAGCCGGCCCTGGGCTTCAAGCGTCAGACCGATGCCAGTGTCCTTGATGTCAAAGCGCACGACGGCGTGCGTCGCGGTCTCGTTCACGAGCTGGACGCGCACCACCACCTCGCCGTGCTCCGTGAATTTGATCGCGTTGCCGATGAGATTGGCGAGCACCTGGCGCAGCCGCCCCGGGTCGCCGCGCAGCCGCGTGGGGACGTCGGGAGCGATGCCGTCGACGAGTTCGATGCCCTTGCCCTGCGCCCGCTCCGCCAGCATGTCCAGGGTGCTCTCGACCGTTTCCACGAGATTGAAATCGAGCAACTCGAACGTGAGCTTGCCGGCTTCGATCTTGGAGAAATCCAGGATGTCGTTGATCACCGTCATCAGGTTGTCCGCCGAATTGCGCACCGACTCCGCGAACTGGCGCTGCTCGCGGGTCAGTTTGGTGTCGAGGAGGAGACCGGTCATGCCGATGACGCCGTTCATCGGCGTGCGGAT
>SXGU01476865.1_pt1 | contig 12616 bp, 11 predicted proteins | sample 3174531 | NCBI WGS metagenome assembly SXGU01 (sample SAMN11356863, study PRJNA531348) | freshwater metagenome | isolation source: freshwater sample F1-140 | place: China: Fuxian Lake, Yuxi | collected 2017-12-25 | reverse complement strand
GCTGGACTTGCCCGAGCCGGAGAGACCGGGAACCACCACCAGGCTGTCGCGCGGGATCTCCACCGAGATATTCTTGAGATTGTGGACCCGGGCACCCTGCACCGCGACGGTGGTGCGCGCCGAACTCCCCTTTGGGCGCTTCCCGGCAGTAGATTTAGGTGGCATCAAAAGGCGTTCCCAGATAGAAAAATGCCAGTTCCTGCACCTCGATATTGCTCCTCTTGGTCAGTCGCACTGGGGTGGAGGCCTTGCCGATCAAGCCCTGGTCGGCCAGGTACTCGCAGGCCGTGGTCAGGCCCTTGAGGTCGAGGTGCCGCTGGAAGTGGTCCTCGATTTCGGTACACGAGCGGGCCTCGCCCACCTCGCGCAGATGGTCGATCACCGGCCCGAAGAGGCCGGCGGCGCGCTCGGCCAGGTACGCGTCCGCCGCTGCCAGTGCCGCCTCGACACCCTTGCGGGTCTTTTTGCTGTTAAGCGGCTCAGTGTAGATGATTCTGAAGAAGGAGGGGTTCAGCGCCATTGCCTGGGGGATCACCTCCCGGTCGGCGAGCAGGCCCCGGCCGATGACCTCGAGTTGGGCCAGGGAGGTGGCGGCGTAGAGGACCCACAGGGCGGCGTAGTCTAGATCGCCCCGGGTGATCAGCCACTTGTGGGCCTTGTACAGAGGGGGCAGCGCGGCGGTCGCCGCGCGCAGCAACTGCACCCGCTGGTCGCGCCCGCCGAACTCCTGTAATTGGGCGCAGAGGCCCGCAATCATCTCGTCGTGGGTATAGAGGAGGCGCGCCTTGGCCAGCAGGGAGTGCATGAAGGAATTCTGGATCGATCCCTCGGCGATCTGCCGAAAGCGGGCCCGCGGCACCAGGAAGGCGTGTACATTGATGCCGTCCGCGTAGAGCGCCCGGTCCCCGGCCTCCACCTTCTTGTCGTCGATGGTCACCAGGGCCAGGTCTATATCGGACTTGGCCCATACCCGGTCGTGCGAGAGGCTGCCGCAGAGGATGGCGGCCAGGATGGAGCGGTCTTCCTTCAGCTGCTCCACCAGCGCCGCGAGCGCGGCGCTGAAGCGCTGCTCCAGCGAATGCGAGTTCACGGGACCACTCCCGCCCCGCCAACCAGTGCCGACCTCGCCATCTGCCTCGACTCAGCCTTTTAGGGCGCGGCGCAGGGCTGCCCGCCCCCCCGCGGGCCGGGACTCGTCGACCTGGACCTCGGTGCAGCCGTGGTAGTGGGCGAAGTCCCGCAGTTTGCGCGCCAATGCCGGGTAGAACTCCTCGTCTGGTTTGAACCCGGGTTCGAGGGCCAGCATCTTCACCCTGAACACCCCTTCCTTGCGCTCGGCTTTGGGATCTAGCCGGCCCACCAGTTCGTCGCCCCAGAGGATGGGCAGGGTGAAGTAGCCGTACTTGCGTTTTGGACCGGGGGTATAACACTCGATGCGGTATTCGAAACCAAAGAATTGCTCGGCGCGCCGGCGGTCGATGACCAGATTGTCGAAGGGCGAAAGCAGATGGAGCTGCCGGCGGCCCGGCGGTCGGGCCCTCAGCAGAGGCATCCAGGCAAAATAGCTGTCCTGCTCCAACCCTTCGACGCATACCGGCAACGCCTCCCCGGCCTCGACCAGTTCGGCCAGAGCCCGGGCCACCCGTTTCGGCTCGCTCAGCCCCGCGTCCTTCTGTTTGACCATGGTCAGCCCCAGACTCTGCAGCGCCCGGCGGGCCACAAAACGGGCGCTCTCCTCGGCGCGCGGGGGCGAGGTGTCGAGGCCGGCCGGCAGCACCCTTTCGCTCAGGTCGTACAAGCGCTGGAAATTGCGCCGGCCGGCGATCATCAGCCTGCCGGTCCAGAACAGGTATTCCAGCGCCCTTTTGGCCGGCTTCCAGTCCCACCAGGGGCCGCGCTGCTCGCCGTGGTGCTCGAAGTCGGCGGTGCCCAGCGGCCCCTCGGCGGCGATGCGGGCCAATACCTTTTTGGCCAGGGTGCGGTTCTCGGCCAGCCAGTGGCGCGCCCGGTGTTGTTCGGCGTAGTACTTGATTTTGGGAATGTAGTAGCGGTAATCCCTCATCGGCAGGTACGCCGCAGCATGGGCCCAGTACTCGAAGACCCGCCGGTCGCGGCTGAGCAAATCATCGAGGTGGGCGGCTTCGTATCCGGGGAAGCGGGTCCAGATCACGTGATGGTGTGCCCGCTCGATAACGGCGATGGTGTCGATCTGCACGTACCCCAGGCGTTCGACCACCTCGGCTGCCCCCTCGGCGCCGCCGGACAGTTTCCAGTTGCTGTGTAAGCCCTGAGCCGCCACCAGTAGCCGGCGGGCATCGGTGCGCGACAACCCCACAACCTCGCTCATCGGGCCAGCCTCGGCAGCAGGGGACCCTGGACCCGGGGTTTGCCCACGAGCTGCGGTAGGTAGCGGTCGAAAAGCCAGACCACCGGCAAACACGCCGCCAACGATGCCGCCGTGACCGCCGTACAGCCGAGCAGGATACCCCACGGATCCGCGGGCAGGGCCAGAGCCCTGGCTATGGGCACATTGAGGAACTCGAAGAAGAGGCCGTTCAGGCCCATGAGCACCAGGGAATGCCGGCCCACGTACTGGAGGGCAGACCACGCGGGCAGGAGGAGCGCCAACCCGATCACCGCCAGGCAACCGGACACCGCCGCCAGGACGAAGTAGAGCAGATCGCCGTGTTGGGACAGGTTGATCAACACCACTGGTTTGAAGATCCCACCCGGATTCAGGTCGAAGGTGAGCCAAAGGACCGCCGCCCCCCCCAGGAAAAGCAGCCCTCCGAGTCCCCGCCCTCCCCAGGCCAGCATCCCGGTGCGCCGCAACAGCAGGCCGCCCAGATAAAAGGCATAGAGCAGCACACTCTCGCGCATGAACCAGAAATCCATTCCCCAGCCATCGATGCCGCGGGTACACCACCAGCCGGCGGCAAAAAAGAGCGGGATGGCCACGGCGATACGGGCGGGTGTCGGCAGCAGCCGGACCACCAGGTAGTGGTACAGTTCCAGGGTGAAGAGGCATACCAGGAACCACACCGGCACGTTGAACTCGGTGTACCCTTTCAAGGTCATCCAGAGCTTGCGGCCCCAGTCCCCCAGGAGCGAGTCCTCGTCCTCGAACCATTCGGGGAAGTACACCCGAAAGTAGAGCCCAATCTGAAAGCGCCGCACCTCGTCGGGGGTAGCGCCGGCAAACCCTGCAGCCAATCGCTCCTGATCTTTGGCGGGGAGCCGGACACCCGCCAGGTCCGCCGCCCCGAATAGATCGGGGCGGGCCAACTCCTCGTTGAGGGCCTCGATCACCGCCGTGCGGCTGGCCTGGTCGAGACTGTCGCCGGCCACGGCTCGGACCAGCAGCCCCTGCACCGGCGCTGGCAGCCCCTCCCAGAGCCGGCGGCGGGCCGGGGTCTGCTCCCCTTCTGCCGGCGGGCTCAGCCGGCGGCCCAGATCCCCCCAATCGTCGACGTATTCGGCCTTGAGCCGTTCTGGTTCCCAGCCGCCCGAATCGAAGAGCGCCTGGAGCGGCATCAACAGCACCGAGAAGAAGAGCACCGGCAGCAGCCGCGAAACCGCCTGCCGTTTCAGGAACGCACCGAAGGCGGGCAATTCGGGCGCGGTGCGGGCCAGAAAACCCGCCAGCACTACAAAGAGACACACATGGAAGGCGTAGATCAGCTTCTGTTGTGGCAGGGCCGTCTGGTTCCCAAGGTCGTACACCCTTTCCACAAAATGCCCGTAGAAGATCAGGAACATGCCGATGGCCTTGGCCGTGTCCAGCCATTCGATACGTGTTCGGGAGGAGGCTTCCATCTCAACTTTCCTGGATATGGGGAAAAATCCAGTCCTGAAAGTAGGATAGATGAAGCGCTCCTGAAAGAGCCCCCCGGAAGGTCGGGGTGGGCCGAAGCGGAGAAGATCTCAGTCCGGCTGCCCGAAGCAGAAACACACCCCGTAGGGCTCGCGGGCGAAGAATACGCGGTAGGATCTGCCTTCGTGTAGATCGCGCCGGAGGGGCGTGGGGTCGATGCCCTTGGCCTCGAGTTCCTGTCTCAACCCCTCGGCATCCGACACGGCGAAGTAGCAGCTGGCCTGCTCCGGGTCCTGCCCGTTCTCGGCCAGGCCGATCTGGGCTTCGTCCCGCCGCAGCAATGCCTTCGCCTCCTCTCGGCTCACCACCACAAACCCCAGGACCTGGGTATAATACCCAATGGCCGGCCCCAGATGTTTGACCGGCAGGCTGGCGACATCGGTATCGCCGATGGGAAAAACCCCGTTGAAACGCACCACTCCGCTCATCTCGGGCTCCGGCAAAGGGGAATCAGAAGGGCAATTCGACGGCCACTTCCTCGACGCTATCGCCTGCGGCGGGCCTGGATTCCTGCCGGACATAGGACAGGTCCAGATCGGCAGGGCCATTGCTCGCATCCAGCATCTGGAGATCGCTCACCACGACCTCGGTCATGTAGTGGCGCTGGCCCTTGACATCCTCCCAGCTGCGGGTCTGGAGTTTGCCCTCTACATAGACCTTGCTGCCGCGGCGCAGGTACTGGGCGGCGATCTCGGCGAGCCGGCGCCACAACACCAGGCGGTGCCATTCGGTGCGCTCGCGCCGCTCGCCGTTTTTGTCGAGCCAGGTATCGCTGGTGGCCAGGCTCACCGTGACCACCTGGGTGCCCGCCGGGGTGAAGCGGGTTTCGGGGTCGGCCCCGAGGTTGCCGAGCAAAACGACCTTGTTGACGCTGTTCCGGGACATGGCTCTTTCCCTTTCGGCTGTAGGTGGGGCGTCGCGGGCGCCGCGATTCGGCGCCCGCTCCCAAGATATCTGGGGCAGATGACACCCCCGTTACAGGGTTGCGACATTGTGAGCACCGGCACCGAAGCCGGCGGAACGCCTCAATCCCCTGGATCGCCGAGGAAACCCCGGCGCCGCTGGTGGTCATTCCGCTTGCGGCTCTGCGGGGTGGGGATACCGAAACGGCGGCAGAGCCGGCCGAAGCTGCCCGGGGCGATGCCCAGGGCCAGGCCGGCATCGCGGTTGCTGGCGTACATCCGGGCCGCGCGTTCGATGCGTTCCTTGTCGATCTTGTCCATGGTTTCCTCCTTCCGGTTCAGGCGAGATGGTCGATGAGCTGCAGACTGCTGATGATCAGGATGCCGGCCAGTAGCGGCGCCCCCACCAGGTGGGTCAGCCGAGCCAGCCCGTACAACGCGCCAACCATGCCCGCCGCGATACTGTAGAGCAGCCCGTTTTCGGCCAATTCCCGCCGCCAGGACTTGAGCTCTTTCATGTGTGCACCCTCCGCTATTTGGAGTTTTCAGCCTTCGCAACCGGCCGAATCATGTATACATTAGTATACTAAACGGATGTGCAGCTGTCAAGCAAAAAAAAGGGCTGCCCACAAATTTGGACAGCCCTCATTAACTCTTTAATATAAATAACTTATGACTACTAATAACTCGCCTTGTACACCGCCATCCGATCTCCGGCACAAACCGTGTTGTGCAGGATTTTGATCTCGTGTACAGGCCGCAGCAGATCCCGCGCCTCGGCCAACTGGGGGTACCAGGTGGGCAGCATAACCACGAAGGGCGGCCGCTCGTCCTCGAGAAGGCGCCGGACCCCGCCGTCCGCCGGTCCTCCCGCAGGCAGATAAACCAGCGCCCTGGGGGTCACCAGACCCGTGGTATCCAGCACCCGGCGGCGCGAAAAATAGGCGATGGCCCCCACGTCGTGGCTGGCGATCAGGGCTTCGGGGGGGGTGTTCTCTGCCAGCCATCTGCCCATGCTCACGTGCATGTCCTCGATATTGGTCACGTTCCATCCATAGAGCTGGGCATACCCCGGGAGGGCGACCAGCAGGTGCAGGTACACCAGGCCCCATATGGCCGGCCGCCCCCAGCGCTGCAGGCGCCGCCAGCGGGCGAAGTCCCGGCCCTCTGCCAGCAACTGCCAGGCCCAGTGCAAACCCAACAGGCCGAGCAGGGTCACCAGGGGAACGAGGTGCGCCGCATAACGACCGTGCTGAAAGAGCGCGCCTTTGAAGGGGGCGAGCATACCCCGGAAGAGCGGAAAGCTCAACACCACCAGGAGCAGCAGCCACGAGCCCTGGCGACGGCGCAACAGGTACACCATGCCCAGCGGGGCCAGGCAGGCCAGGACCAAATTGTTTTCGGCGCAGAAGGAGACCAGCTCCTGGGCCTGGACCAAAGGGTAGTAGAGGGTGGTCTTGGCCACCCTCACCCAGTCGCCGGCCGCCAGGGCCCCGGTCAGACCATAGGGGCCGACCTTGGCATAGAAGGTATTGGGAAGCGGTTTGCCCAGAGTGGTGAGGTTGAAGGCGGCAAAAGGCGCCAGCAGGCCCGCGTAGAGCGCCAGATGCCTCCAGGGCAAGCGATGCCCCAGCTGCCAGCGGTCGACCAGCACCAGGGGAAAGAGCAGCAGGCATTCGGGCCTGGCCAGCGCCGCAAGGGCCAGGGCAGCCGTTCCCCAGGCACAGGGGGGCCGATCCAGGGTTTCGAGGTGGCGGCAGCAGCCGTACAGGGCCAGCGCCGTGTAGAGCAACACCTCCATGCCGGAGAGGCTGCCCCAGACCAGGCGCGGGGTGAGCACCACCACCAGGGCGCCGGCCAGGGCCCAGCCCCGCTCCAGCCCCAGGCTGCGGCCCAGGCGCAGGGTGAGCAGGCCACTGAGCCACAACAGGCCCACCCCCATCACCTTGGCACTCCACACCACCTCTACGGGCAGCCAGAAGAGCGGGGCCAGCACCAGGGTCCACAGCGGCGCCGTGGAGGCCGAGACCACTTCGCCGGGGTTGAAGGAAAAACCCTGCCCTTCGGCCAGGTTGCGGGCGAACTGCAGGTGGATCCACGAATCGTCCAGCGGGAAACCCCAACGGCCGGCCAGCTGGTGTTCCTGCCAGAGGAAAAACCCGGCGGCGGCCAGCGCTGCCAGGGCCAGCAGCAACCCCTCAGATCTGCGCCAGGGCATCCAGCAGGCGCTCCACGTCCTGGCTGCTGTTGTACAGGTGCCCGGAGACCCGCACCCGACCGAACTCCCCCCAGGTGAGCACCTGGTGTTTGGCCAGGGCCTGCTGCAGCCCCTTGGCGTCTTCCGCCAGGAAGCAGGTATTGCCCGAGCGGGCACCCCGCCGCGAGGGGGAGATCACCGTGCGCCCGGTCCGCTGCAGCCCGGCATCGATGTACTCGGAAAGGTTGCGGGCGTGCTCCTCGATCCGGTCCATGCCCAGTTCCAACAGGACACCCAGCGCCCGATCCAGGAACATCACCACCACCATGGCCGGATTGCCCGGTTCCAATTTTTCGGGCATGGCCTTGACCGGTGCCTCCGGGTGGCGTTCGGCCCCTTGAGCCGGCCACACCGCCAGGTTGTGCCAGCCAAAGGCGCTGTCCCCGGCGCAGTCCTCGGCCCGTTCGCTCAGATACATCGGCGCCACCCCGTGGGTGGCCAGCATCCATTTGTAGGAGCTGCTCACACACAGATCGGCCAGACCGGCACCCACCTGGACCACCCCCGAGGCGTGGGTGGCGTCCACCGCCAGCAGGGCGTCCTTGCCCTTCAGACCCTCGGACAACTGCTCGATATTTAGGTTCTGCCCGGTGTAGAAACTCACCTGGCTCACCGCCAGCACCCGGGTGCGCTCGTCCACGGCCGCCAGCAGGTCCTCCTCGTCGACCTCCCAGTCCTCGTGCTTGACCATGCGCACCTCCACTCCCATCTCGCGCAGGTTGCGCCAGGCATAGGCCACGGAGGGGAATTCGAGGTTGGTAGTCACCACGTTGTCCCCCGGCCGCCAGCCCAGGCCGCGCGCCAACCAGCTCATGCCTTCTGCCGCCGAAGGCACAAAGGCCACCCGCCTGGCCGCCACCCCCCACAGGCGCCCCATCTTCTCGCGGCAGGCCTCGCCTCGGGCATAGATCTGCCGGCGCCCCTCGTCTCCGCCGCTCTTGAGGCGGGCGAATTCTCCGTACACCTGCTCGTGGGCCTTCAGCCAGGGGGACTCTCCCCCGGTACACAGGTGAGTCACCCCATCCAGGCCGACAAAGGCCTCGGGGGAAAGCAGGGGTTCGATATTCATACTTGGCCTCCTCGCGGTAGACGCGCGCGCGCTACAATGCGGTTGAAGTTCTCTCCCAGAATCTTCTTCTTGCTAGACAGCGGCAAATCCGCCCACACCACCCACCCCAGCTGCTGCCGGGGGTCGCGCATGGGTGCGTCGGTGCCAAAGAGCACGTGTTCGTCATCGGTGGCACTGACCAGATACTCGACGATGCGGTTGCACACCGGGGTCAGGGTCAACTCGGCGTACACATTGGGGTGTTGCCGGATACAGGCGGCCACCTCCTCGGCAAAGTCGTAGCTGCCCCCGGAATGGGCGATGACCCAACTCATCTGGGGGAAGCGGTCCGCCAACCTCCCCACCGCCGGCACCCCGCCGGTGTGCGGGGCCAGGTGCAGAAGTGCGTAGAGTTGGTGTGCGTTCCCAAACTCCCACCACGGGATAAAACCCTCGTCCTCGTAGGAGAGGTTCATGCGCACGTACGGCTTGAGCCCGACGAAGCCCTGCTCCAGGTGGCGCTTGTTAATCTCCGCATCCATCTCGGCCCGGCTCATGTGGGTAGGGTCGATTACCGCCAGCCCCAGGATCTCCCCGTCGAAGCGCTGCATCGCCCGCCAGACGACTTCGTTGCCGTCCTCGGCGTCGGTACACACCGGCCCGTGCCAGCTCATCATGGCGATGCGGGCTATGCCGCACCAGTGGTTCACCTCCAACATGCCTTCCGCATCGCCCCGGTACATGATGTAGTTGCCCCCGGCCCCCTGGCCCCCCTCGTGCAGGACATGGGCGTGGGCGTCGAAGACAAAAACCGATTGGGGCCGACCGGCCCGCGCATCGGCCACACAGATATCTTCCGGCCGGTGGGCCGGCGTTTCCGCCGCTGGCCCCTGCCCCCTGAGCAGCCGGCGCAAATTCTCCCCGGCGATGCGGCGTTTGCTAGCCTCGGGCAGCTGGGCGTAGTCCACAAAGGTGCGGGCCGCGCCCGGCGACTTCTCGGTGCCTCCGGTGCCAAAGAGCAGGCGCTCATCCCCGAACTCAGCCGCGTACACCTCCAGGCCGCGGTTGATCTGGTACGCCGAGAACTCGAGATGAAGATTTGGGTGCAACTGCATCAGCCGGTGCACGTGGCGCTGGTGCGGCCACACCGCGTCGGTCAGCAGCACCGGCAGGCGCGGGTAGCGCTGCAAAAGATCGTGAAACACCGCGAAATAGTCCTGGGTCCCCACCCAGCCCGGATCGATGAGGGTAAGTATCTGCGCCTCCTGCAGGGCCGCAAAGGTGGGGCCCATCACCGCTTCGTGCAGGGAGTAGTTGCCCGGCACCGCCCGCACTGCCCGCACCCCGGCCTCGTCCATCGCCCGCAGCATCTCTTCGCCGGTACCGTACCAGTCTGGTTGGCCCAGGGGCAGGACGCTCCACACCGGAAAGAGCCGGCCCGGCGCCTTGGCGATCTCGGCGTGCAGCCGCGTATTGCCGTACTGGGGGTCGTAGGAATGGGCCACCATGTGGCTGACCAGCGAGCCGGCAATCTCGGCCAGGTCCAGGTCCTCCAGCCACTCTTCGGTGGACCAGCGGGTGCGTTTGTGTTTCTGGGGCCGCTGGCCGATTTTCGCGTTGCAATCGAAGTAGAGCATTCAGGCAGGGACCTCCAGCCCCATCCGCTCCATAATATTGAATAACGTACGCGTGAACTGCCCATCCTGCCCCAGCACATGGGAGGAAAGCACACTGCCGGCGGCGAAGATCAATCCCTGCCCCGGCGCTTCGCGCAGCAGCATCTCGCTGGCCATCTCGCCCGTGAACTGCTTGTTGTCGATATCGAGGACGGTCGAGCCAGGCAAGACCGCCCTCGCCAGCACCGTCCACGCCGGGTCAGGGCATTGGTCGGGCTCTGGTCTGCCTCCCCGATCCGGATACCGCGCCAGTTGAGGCTTTCCGCAGCGCTCCAAGAGTGTGTGCAGGCTCAGGTCTGTTTCGTACCCGGCAGCCTGGTCGGCAAAGGGAAAGCCTGTGTCCACTTGCCGGGGATGCCCAAAGGCCCAGTGCTCGGGGGCCAGCACCTGGTACCCGGCGCGGGGGCCTTCGAGGGGCGGCGTGGTCCAGCCATTGCTCAACCCGCCCATCAGGCTCCACTCCGGGTACCCGGCCTCGCGCATGGTGGCTCCGGGCTGCCCATCGAGTTGGTGGTGATGCGCGGCGTTTATCACGGGGTCACAAGTGATACCAGCAGCGGGCAGGCGGGCGTGTTTGCGCACCTCCATCACCCGGTTGCGCAGATCCAGGCTCACTCGCCAGTACGCGGTATTGCCCGAAAGGGAGAGGATATGCCCCCCTCGCGCTACAAAGCGCTGCAGGCGCTGGTAGTGGTCGGCAGTCCAGTATTCGCTGTGGCCGGCAAAGGCCACCACTGGATAGAGGTCGAGCAGCGAAGGGTCCGCCTCCAGATCCCACTCGCTGTACAGGTCATAGGCAATGCCGTGTTGGTCGAGCCAGGTATAGAAGGGCAACTCAAACTCCACCGTGGTCCGCTCCCACAACTCCCCCGTCGCGGGCCGGCCCACCCCGTGTAAATGGCCCAGAATGGGATAAAGCGGATGTGGATGGTACGCCCCGTAGTCGTATTCGAGGTGGTCGAAAGGCCGGAAGTTGTAGGCGATGCGGGTGTTGGTAGTGCTCAGGCACATCAGCCGCGCCCGAGGGTGCCGGGGCCGCACCACAAAGTACAGGTGCCGCACCTGGCCGGCCTCGTCGCGCAGCCGGATGGCGTACTGGCCGCTGGGCGCGTCAACGGGCACCTGCCAGGTCTGGGCCAGCGGCCAGCGGCAGTCCACCAGGGCGTCCCCCATCAGGCGGATGGCGTGGCCAAAGTCTGAGTCCGCGGCTGGATCGTAGCTCTGCCAATCGCTGTCCTCGGTGCGGCGCGGGCCTGGCACCATACGAATGGGATAGTTGACTGGTTTGCCGTGTCTTCCCGCCAGCGAAACATCGCGGCAGGGCAGGCCGCCTTGGTGATCGAATTTCCAGTGGCCCAGACAGGGGCCGGCGGGCTCGGTGTCTTTTGCCTGGAAGCAGGCGGCGATTTCGCTGGCTGGGAGCACCCGCTCATAGAGGGTCGGCCCGCACAGATCCCCGGTGAAGAGGGCGCAGGTTCGCCCTTCTCCATCCGCCAGTGCCCCCAAACGCAGCGGACCACCACCGACCAGTTTAGCCGGCCCCTCCCCTTCAACCACTAGCCGGCCATTCAGGTACAGGCGCAGCCGCCCGTCCTCACAGCAGCCGACGGCGTGGTGCCATTCCTTGAGCCCGACCTGCCCCCCGCTGATCTCAGCTCCACCCACCCCCCAGCAAAGCCGGTCTTCCTCCAGCCACAGGCCAAATCCCTGCTGGGAGATCAAGCCGCTCTTGGGTGCCAGCACCAAGGGTCGGAACCACAGCTCCACCCCCAGAGCCGCGCTGCCTTCCACCCCCCGTTCCACGTACACGTAGCTGCCCCGGTGGATGGGCTGTGGCCTGGCTTCGATGGGCGGCAGCACCGCGATCACTTCCCCATCAGCCACCTTGTCCCCGGCCAGGCGCAGCACCTCGACCCGCACCGGACCTTCTCCGCTGAGGTGCAGGTCTACGCACTCACCCGGTTTGGCGCTCAGGCAGCGCGAATAGGCGTGAAACCCAGGCACCCAGGTGGGTTGGTGGGACGGCAGGAAGGCGAGGTCGTCAACCATAGGGCCCCTTAGGGTGTTTGCCCAGCACCCGCAGCAACCTTTCGTCCGTCCCCTCCAGCACCTGCTCCGGCATGTGGTAATTGAGAAAGGGATAGAAACGCTGGGCCACCCAGCGCCGGCCCATGGCGTGCTGCAGCAGGTAGCGCACCCGGGTCGAGGTGTTGGGCGCCCCGCGGTGCCAGCACTGGCCGTTGTGCAGGTAGATGTCGCCGGCCCGACCCAGGATCGAGACCGGACCGCGGCCCTCGAAGCTGGGGTGCAGCGGATCACTGGGATTGCGCCCCGAATAATGCGAAGCGGGCACAAACTGGGTGGGACCGTACTCCTCGGTCTCCACGTCGGAGAGCAGGATCTGCACCGTCATGCGGAAGACCGGCAGGCGCAGGCGCGGGTCGTGGCGGGGGATCTGGTCGGGCAGCGGGATCTCCACCTCGTCGTCCACATGGAAGCGGTCGATGGCCTGGCCCTGGCCGTTGCGCACCAGGTTCTGGGCAAAGAGGTGACACTGGGGACCGAGTACCGCGTCGCAAAGGGAGATGATCGGCTCGCGCACCAAGAGGTCGCGGAACATCCGGTCCACCTCGAAGAGGCGGACCAGCACGATCTCGCCATAGCGCAGGTCGGACTGTCCCACCGGGTGGGCGGCAAAACCGCGGTCCGCCGCTTCGCGCAAGCGGTCGCATTCCTCGGCCCCCAGAACACCGGGGACCAGGGCGTAGCCGTCGCGGTAGAAGCGGTCGAGGATCTCGGCGTTTTGTTCTTGGGAAAAAGGCTGGTCCAGAGGGATGGAAGCGGTCATCGAGCGTTGTC
>SXGU01355645.1_pt1 | contig 12618 bp, 11 predicted proteins | sample 3174531 | NCBI WGS metagenome assembly SXGU01 (sample SAMN11356863, study PRJNA531348) | freshwater metagenome | isolation source: freshwater sample F1-140 | place: China: Fuxian Lake, Yuxi | collected 2017-12-25 | reverse complement strand
GTTCGCGGGTCAAAATTGACACGGAAGGGGGCCTTTCTTGACGTGCTCGCGCCGATGGGGCAAATCCGCTCAATGCAAACATGGCTCCTCAAAAAAGGTTCAGAGAAGAAGTTCCGCTCCGGTCATCCTTGGGTTTTCTCAAATGAGCTCGCGCAGAGTCCGAAGGGCATCGTTCCAGGTGAACTCATCGAGCTCCGTGATTTTCAAGGGAACTTCCTCGCGCGCGGCTACGGCCATCCGAATTCCTTGATCTCGTTTCGAACACTTGCGCGAAACTCTGACTCTCGCGTCGATGTCGAATTTTTCCGTGACCGCCTCCTTCAAGCTTCAAGGCTGCGGAAACTGAGCGGAGTCTTTGAATGGAGTCACCGCCTCTGCTTTGCGGAGGGAGATTACATCCCCGGCCTGGTGATTGATCGGTTTCGTCTCGAGAACGACGGTCAAGTTTTTGTCCTGCAATCGTCAACGGCCGGAATGGATCGGCTTCTTCCTTCGGTGCTCGAGTCACTCGAACTCCTCGTCGAAGCCGAGAGCGGAGACTGGACTAAGACTTCCATCGTCGTGGCGAACGATTCAAAATCGCGCGCGATGGAAGGAATCGCGGTCGAAGCCAAGCGCGTTCACCGGGCGGGAGAAGGCTTCGATCCCGTGCGAGCGAAACTCATCGCCGAGCCTTCGCTTCCGGGACTAAAACCCGTCACCTTTGAAGCCGATCTGATCGGTGGGCAAAAGACCGGGTTCTTTCTCGATCAAAGGTTCAATATTCAACTCACATCGAAGTCGCTGGCGAACCTCGCCCGCGAGCGAAAAGACATCCGCATTCTCGATCTCTGCTGTTACATCGGCCAATGGGGTTCGCACCTCTCGAATGTCGTCACGAGCCTCGGCGGTCGCGCCGAAGTCGTCTGCGTGGACGCTTCTGTTAAGGCTCTCGAGCTTGCGGCCCGGAACGTTGAAGCACACGGAGGCGTTGCCAAGACCGTGAAGGCCGACGTTCTCGAAGCCATGGATCAGTTCGACAAGAAAAGTTTTGACGTGGTCATTTGCGATCCGCCGGCCTTCATCAAAAAGAAAAAGGATCTGCCGACGGGATCGCAAGCGTATTACAAATTAAATCGCGAAGCGATTCGCAAAACGACAAGCGGTGGCCTCTTCGTGAGTTGTTCATGCTCAGGGCTCTTCACTGAAGAAGACTTCCGCTCCATGCTCGCGCGCGTCTCCGCATCGACCGGCGAAACTCGTTGGATCGCGCGAGGCGGGCACAGCCCAGATCATCCGCAGCGGCCGGAGTTCCCTCAAGGCACCTATCTCAAAGGTTGGATCGGGGTTGTTTCTTGAGAAATCTCTTCTCGCTGCCGGTCGTCGTTCTCTGTCTCAATCTCGCCTGCGTACTCGCCGTCACACCCGCCGTCGGTTGCCAGAGTCTCGCGATCTCGTCGCGCACCGTTTCCGTTTCGGAAGAGGCCTTTTCGGGATCGCACGAGGCTTTCGAAAAGAAGCGAAACTACCTGTCACTCCAACTTCCGTATGAGCCTATTAAGTCCGTTTTTGATCAACTCGAACGGATGACGGGTGACCGGCTCATCACGCGCGGCGAGGCGCACGTCACCGTCCTCACGCCGCCCGAGTTGGAAGCCGTAGAGAAGTTTGTCTCGATCGAAGACGTCGAGCGAATTGCGCTCGAGGAGTCAATTCAGGCCTCGGATCTAACGCCGGTTTGTCTCGGGAGGGGCGAGGCGATCTTGGATCGTCGGAAGAGGGAGCGAACTTACTTCATCGTCGTCAGGTCCAAGAATCTTTTAGTGATTCGACGACGGATTGAAGCGCTCCACATCGAGAGAGGCGGAGAGCGGGGTGTTTTCCAAGCAACCAAGTTTTACCCGCACATCACGGTAGGCTTCACAAAATCTGATTTACACGAATCCCATGGAGTCGTGAAAGATGAACGAAGCTGCATCTTCGAGGTCAGTCTAACACGGCGCTGAAATTGAGAGCGGTCGTGACACGCTTTTGACCCTCAAGTACCGTGGTCCTTTGGAAACGCCCGATCAGGCAATCCAATTCGGCAACCAGAGGAGCAGCAGAGATGGCGAAACGGCCCGCGACGACCGCAAAGACCACAAAAAAGACAACCAGGAAGAAGGCGACCACTGCCCGTGCCGCCGCGACAATGAAGCGAGCGAGCGCGCGGGTGACGACGACAAAGGTCGCAACCACGACAGCGACGACGGCTACGACATCGCGAGGAGCGACAGATGCCTCGCTCTTCGGGCTTCCGCTTGCGGCTTGGACTTCCACGCTCCGTCGCCCGAAGGGGGCCGAGGCGAGATCGGGAAAGCGCGCGTTCGTACTTGCGTTTGGTCAAAGAGACGCGAAGCTTTTTAAGAAAGTCGCTGGCGAGCACCTCAACCGTTGGCAAATGCAGATGCTGCTCGCGAGCGAAGCCGATTCCCAATTCTTCCAGGGCACGAACGGACCCGTTTGGTTCTTGCGTGCCTCAGCCAATCAGCCCTCGAGTTCCGAGGCGGCCCTTGAAAAGTCCAACTACGCGCGCTTTCGCGACGCCGTCGGCCCGGTGGTCTCGGCCGTCGCTTCTTACGGTGTTGAAAGACTCATTGTTGAGACTTACGGGGTCGGGCGTGAAGAAGAGCGCGGGCTCATTGTGGGACTTGAGATCGCATCGTACTTCTACCAAGAAAATCGCGGATTCGAGAAGAAGCCACGCCGCAAACTTCCGACGCTTCTCTATAAGTCCGATCAGGACACGCTCAATCAACGTGCGATCGACCTCGCATCGAATCTCGGCCTTGCCGTAAACGTCGCGCGCCATCTGGTCAACCTTCCGCCGAACGAGTTAAACCCGCGCACCTATGCCGAAGCGATCGAAGAAATTTTCGCTGACAGCCGCACGACAGAAATCGAAATCTGGGAAGGCGAGAAGCTCAAACAAGAACGTATGAACCTCCTCCTCGCTGTCGGCGGGGCGGCGGCTGAAGGTCCACGCCTTGTCCATCTTCGTTATCGCCCCGACGGGGTGCCTCAAGGCGTGAAGCCGCTGGCGATCGTCGGAAAGGGAATCACGTTCGATAGCGGAGGCCTCGATATCAAGCCGGCATCGAACATGCGTTGGATGAAAAAAGACATGGGCGGATCCGCAGCTGTCATCGGTCTCGCTCTTTGGGCCGAGCGCACGGGTCTTAAACATCCCCTGGACGTCTACGTGAGTCTCGCCGAGAACGCCGTCGGCAGTCGCTCCTTCCGACCCGGTGACGTGATCACCGCGCGAAGCGGAATGACGGTAGAAATTCAGAACACCGATGCCGAGGGACGACTCGTTCTGGCCGACGCCCTTGACGTGGCCGTCAAGCAAGTTGGTGAGAACCAACCGAGTGCCCTGATCAACGTGGCGACCTTAACCGGTGCAAACAAGGTTGCTTTAGGTGCGGAGATCGCGGGCCTCTACTCAAATAATGACGATCTCGCGGGACGCGTGATGGACGCGAGTCTCACCCGCGGCGACTTGGCTTGGCGAATTCCGCTTTACCAGCCTTACCGATCGTCACTGAAATCAACGTTCGCCGATTGCCAGAACAGCGCCGACGGATTCGGCGGGGCGATCACGGCCGCATTATTTTTGGAAAGCTTCGTCGGAAAAATTCCGTTTGCCCACCTCGACATCTATGCTTGGAAAGACGGCGCGGGCGGCGCATGGTCCGAAATGGGCGGAAGCGGGCAGTCCGTTCAGGCCCTCTCCGAACTCGTTTCGCGAATGGAGATCACCGATCAAGCGGAAGAGCTCGCATGAGCAAAGGGCAAGTTCGCACGGTCCAGCTTCAAGTGCCCGATGATTTGTCGCGCGCCTACGCCGTGATCAAGGAACTTCGTCCCCACATGAGTGAGGCGGAGTTCTCAAGCCTCGTGAAACTCGCGGTGGCCGCCGATGGTTACCGATTGGTCGGCCGCGAGTCGGGTGGTGACCTTCTGGCCGTGATGGGTTACCGGATTCTTCACGATCTCGTGCACGGCTCTCACATGTATATCGACGATCTCGTGACGATCCAAGCGGCTCGCTCGGAGGGCCACGGCGCCGAACTTCTCCGCTATGCCGAGGCCGAAGCGCGGAGGCTTGGACTCTCAAACATGCGACTCTGCACCGGAGTTGAAAACGAAGCAGGAAAACGCTTCTACGAGCGCGAGGGCTGGGAGGCCCGCGCCGTCGCCTACAAGAAAAAAGTTACGACTCACTGACGAGGCTCGACAATGGACATCTCGATTCCGCAGGACGAACTGAACTTCACCTACGCCCGCAGCTCCGGCGCGGGCGGCCAGAACGTCAACAAGGTGAGTAGTAAGGCCGTGCTGCGCTGGAGCCCCTTGACGACGCGAACGCTGACCGAGCCCGCTCGCGAAAGATTCCTCGCCCGCTTCGGCTCCAAGCTCACGAAAGAGGGCGAGCTCCTCATCACGAGTGAACGCCACCGCGATCAGGGGAGAAACGTCGCGGACTGCATTGAAAAGTTAAAAGAAATGATCGCGGCCGTCCTGCGCCCACCGAAAAAACGTAAGCCGACGAAACCCACCTTCGGATCTAAACAACGCAGATTGAAGTCAAAGAAGGAACACGGAGAGAAGAAGGCCGCGCGCCGATGGAAAGGGGACTGATGTCCCCGCTCGCTTTCATTATTTTGGCGTGCAAATGTTATTTGAGCGGACGAAGTCGCGAACTTCCTCGCGTGCCCGAGCAGGAGTTTTTCCGGCGCTGATTTTGTTTTTCTCCGCTTGATCGAGGAGACGGTAGAGTTCACCGAGATCTTCTCCCGATTTATCCACGAGATCCCCGTAACTTTTTCTGAGTTCGGTCACGCGGAAGTTCGCGGCGTCGAAGTCTTTTCCAATCCGCTCACGCTGATCATCCGTCAAACCTTTCGTCCGCATGAGCGACGAACGCACGCGCGTCGGCGAACCCTCATTGTAAGCGAGCGCCTTGAGATAATCGCCGGCGTTGGTTTCGCCGGTTGCTGACTTCGCGGCCGCCGTACGGAGCGCCTCGCGTGCCGAGTCGTTTGAATAGCCGCGAAGGTTCTTTAACTCTTGATTCGTGTCGATGGAATCCGCCACCTTCTGCGCCTGCGGATTGAGCTGAACCGGTGCGGGAGCTTTCGCAACTTCCGCCTTGTTCGGAGTCGCGAGTTTTGCGATCTCAGCTTTCAGCGCCTTATCTTCTTTTAGGTTCTTGTCTTTCAAAAGCTTTCCGAGATCGTCAGTTTTTCCGAGCTTGATGATTTCTTTAAGTTGATCAGTCAAGTTTTTCTCATCCGACGAGAGAAGTTGATCGAGTCGCTTTGCCTGATCGCCGTCAAGTTTGCTGAACGCTGCCTGCACGGATTCGGGGCGTACGATCTTTGCCGGCGCGGGGAGCGTGCGAACGGGCGCATCGGCCGAAGCGGCTTTCGCCGGAGCTGCCGCCGTCGGAGCCGATGGCTCGCGGGCCGAGTCCGTCACCTTCACGCCAACGCCGCTCTCGGATTCAGAACTTCTCTCTTTACCGTCCGCTTTCTGCGCGACTTCTTTTGCATCTTCGGTTTTCGGCGGCGTCGTGTTTTTCGCGGCTTTAGGGTCTTTCTCCATGGTCTCGCGCACGATGTTCTTCATCTTCAGCGCGTCGGCGACTGACATGGGTCCCTTAGCGAGAGCCGCAAAGAAGAGGCCTGTAGGAATTAAGTTGGCGGCGACTTCGCAAATCTTGCGGGCCTTTTCTTCGTTGGTATAGCATCCCCAGACGTTGTATTCGTTGAGGGCGGCGCCAATCTTTGAGTTCACAATCTTCATCGCGAACTCCGCCGGATCTTTTTTGATTTCGGCTGCGACTGAGCTCACGGTTGCGATCGCTTGATCTCGAGCTTCGCTCTTCCCGAGACTCGTGACCTGATCAAGCCAACCTATGAACTTGAATGGCATCGTGATCACACCCCATAGGTTTTGAGCAACACCGATGACGCATCCGCGGCGAATTTTCAGCTGATCCGCGAGGAAGTTAACAAAGGTATCCTCGGTCGGCTTCCGTCGAACCGATTCGTCGACGGTACGGCAGAGTTCCACGTTCTCCGGCTTCGTCATGTCGAGATCTTTGTACTTAACGCCGGGTTCTGGTTCGAACTTCTCTTCTTGCTGAGGAGCTTGAGTCTCCTGAGCGCCCACGACTTCGGAGGCCGCCGGTTCGCGACCCGATTCCGCTGGTTTAAAGAAATCAAGCGCACGCTCCGCGCGCGGCCGGTCATTCAAGGCGACATCGTCGACCAAATAACTCACCACGAACATGCGGCGGCCCGAGATGTATTGACGCTCGAGCATCTGAACTTCGCGGCCCTTCAAATCACGAAAGCGCGACTGAATGACCTGCATAAATTTAAATTTCGACTTAGGGAGCTCCACCTTTTTGATGTCGAGGACCGTATAGTTGGTGATGCCGAGAGTGCGCATGTAGCTATTCCGCACCTTCGCGAGATCCGCGTGGGGCACGGTGTGCAAGTTCGCCTGGAACTCATCGTTTTGGCTCGCACGCGTGAAAACCAGGGTCGTCACCGTCTCCGCGTTTTTCGGTGAGCGGCTGTTGGTGTATACGGTATATTGCGGCTCTTGACTCTGGTTTTTCCAGTACTGCGGAGCTTTCACTTGAAACGGTCCCGCGATCGCTTGAACGGCGAAGAGACTCGTGGTTAGAGCGAGAATTCCGTATTTCAGGTACATGGCTGGCCTCAACAAAGCGTGTTGCATGAGGTCTGTATCGGATGGAGATCAGAATAAGTTCACGGGATCAAGGTCGGGCGAAGTTTAAGCCGCCCGGCGAGCTGTCGTCAGGGGGCATTCCCCGGGTTCCATGAATCGGTCCCAACGTCGGAGCTCGATGCGGCCGTCGTTGATCTCGAGAAAAGGTGTGCCCATGAGCCAGCTTCCGGTATTGAAGTAGCGGCGACCACCGGGCAGTTCCGCGGAGCCTGCGTGATGTGTGTGACCGAAGATAACCGCGTCGAATCCGCGTTGCGAGAGTTCAACCGCCGCTTCGCGGAAGTTCGCGTGTTCACCCGCGATGCCGCCCGCCGGCTGTTTCCAGATGTACTTCGATTTAAATTTCTCAAACGCGATCCACATTTTATACAGGCTCGGATTCAAGTGAAGAGCCAGTCCCGCAAACCACGTCGCGAATTCGTAGAGCTCCGGATTCTTAACGAAGAATGGATCGTAGAGATGACCATGTTCAATGCGGATCCTCTGGTCTTTGGACCAGACATTGAGAAACGGCGCCATTTTAAAGCCGCCCAAATCATTCAAAAAATTTTCGAGCACGATGTCGTGGTTCCCGATCACGTAATAAACGTCGAGACCCTTGGCGGTGAAAGACTTAAGCGCATGAAAAACTTCGGGCACGTCGCGGGCGATCTTTGAGAACGAAACCTGAGCGATCTCAAATCCGTCGCCGTTAATGACGACATCGTATCCGTGGCGGGCGGCCCAATGAAAAAACTCAACGGTTGAGTTCTTCGCCTTCGAGAACGGATTCCCGAGGTGGAGATCCGAGATGACGACGAGCTTACGGTCGCGGATTTCCGTGATCATTGGGGACTACCTCGACTTTCGTTGCGGGGAGCGCGGCCACCTCGTCGCCCGATTTGAACTCGGCTCCTTGGATGATCGCCTTCAACGAATCGGCAGACGAGCCGGCACGATTAAGCTCTTTCATCAGATTGTCGTTCGTGTACCGAATGCGACGGGAGAGCGTCTGAAGCATTTCAAAGGCAAAGGTCGGATCACGACGAATTTTCAGGAGAAACCCGCCCGGATGAATGGCCAGAAGCTTGGTCTTTCCACGCGCGCGAGCCGTAGCGCTCCGAGGAAGTGACTCCAAGAGCGACATCTCACCGACGAAGTCACCCTTTTTTAAGGTCGCGAGCGTGATGTCACCCTTATTGGATTTTTTGGTAACGACGACTTCGCCCTCGACGACGACGTACATTTCACGGCTGTCGTCGCCCTCCATGAAGATCAAGTCGCCATCAACGAAATCACGTACGGATTCCTGCGAGAACTTATGATTATCTTCGAGCTTCAACATACCCATCAGCGTAGCGGAGTTAACCGTGCCCCGCCACGGGCGACCGACGAATCGGTCCAAGGCCCAGACGCGGTGACACGTATAAAAAAGTCGGGGAGAATGGGGGCGGAGGTTCAAGTCTTGGTTATTTCTGTCACCCATCTCAAGCTCAGGAGTCTTTGGGGCACGTTCCGCATGATCGGCTCAAGCCTCAAGATCAACAAACAAGCGAGAGCCCACCGCGGTTTTCGTGAAATGAAGATTACGGGCTTCGGTTACGATCACTATACCTTGAGTGTTTGGGAAACCGCGGACGATGTGAAATCATTCGCTCACTCGGGCGCGCATCTTCAAGCCGTCGAGATCACGCGAGAGCTCGCGAGCGAAGTGACAATCTACACATTCGAATCCGACCTCGTCCCGACGTGGAAGGACCTAATACGTCTGCTCAAAGAAAAAGGTCGCCGCATCCACTACTAAACTTACGCTTTCTCGCGCGCCGTCTCGAGTCTCAGGGCGAACTCGCTCAACTGAAATGGTTTAGCAATGATCGCGTGGAGTCGTTTCGTGAAGTCGTAAGGAATCGCGTGTTCGAGATCCTTCGCCATGATGGTGAACGGCGTTTTGAAATTGAGAGTTCCCGGGGTCGAGAGATCATCAAGAATCTTCGCGGAATGATCTGGAGCCAGTGCCGGGTCCATGAACACATGCACGAACTGCTGGTTGCCGAGCTTCCGCAGAGCCTCGCGAACGCGAGTCGTCGCCACCATCCGGTAGCCGTTGCTTGTTAGAAAAGATCCCAGGATCGCGACAAGGTCTGAATCGCGATCGATCAAGAGCACCGTTCCGTTTTTTGCCATGTGAAGATCATAGAATTCCGCGAACGCATGCGCAACGTTGACTGGCCCGAGGACCGGTGAGATTTGTACCTCGAGACACCTTCGACTTCGACCGCTATGATGGAGAAGATGTCCACCGAATCCAGTCATTCCACCTCAGCTCAGATCATTCCGATTCTCATGAAGCCCCCTCTTTGGCTTGAGCCTTTCATCGAACGTCTCGAGGCTTTCGGTTATGCTGCGATGAAATTCGGAACAAAAGAGTACGATGCTCTCAATCTCGTACATCCACCGGCGGTCGCGGTCGTTCCGTATTCAGCCCGCACGTCGCTCGCGTCCATGCAAAGTGCCATCGAAGACTATCAAAGGCGCTATCCCGACGCGCTGACGAGTTTTCTCGCCGTTTATTCGGGACGCCAGCCCTACAAAATCAACGATATTTACCGCATGGGAATGTCGGGCTGCTTTCAGTCTCCGTTGGAAGACGAGATCTTTCTCAACAAGATTTGTGAACTTGCTCCCGTCAACGAAAGTCACAAGAATCTCACCCTCGACAAACTCGTGCGCATCGGCATCGGCGAGATCGAAGATGTCAAGTCCTTACCCTTCGATGTCTTCGTGTATCTTCCAGTCAACCGCAAGACGATCCTCTATCTGGAAAAAGACAGCGTCGTCGACGAGAAGATCATTAAGAAGTTCCGGGAGAACAGCCATTACAACTTAGTCATTCGGCGATCGGAGATTCGGCCCTACCAGACCCACGTTCGCTCAACCCTCAAGAGCGTCAGCGCCGCGACTCCGATGGACCGCGCGCAAAAACAAGCTTCCACGATTAGCAATCTCCTCGGCGGATTTTTTGAGGAAGAGGAATACAACGAAGACGAAGGCGGCCAGATGGTCGAAAACCTCAAAGCCTTCGTCTCGGATCTTGAAGACGCCAGCGGTACGCCAAAGGAAATCGTCGACAGCGTCTCTAACTTCGCTTCGCAGATGATGACCACCCTCACGCACAGTCAGAACGTCGGAGCGTACTGCGCTTATTTCGGTCTCGCACTCGGTTTCACGGAGCCGCAAACTTTGCGCATGGGTGGTCTCCTGCACGACGTGGGATCGATGGATCTTCCCCGCGATCTTCAGGTCAAAGACTCTGGCGACATGACGCCTGAAGAGCTCGCGAAATTCAAAACGCACGTCGTGAACGGCATTCAGGCGCTCTCCAAAAAGAAGGTGAGTGTTCCCAAAGAAGTCATCGACATGATCATGTACCATCACGAGCATACCGACGGCTCGGGATTCCCAATGAAGAAGAAGGGGAGTGAGATCCCTCCGTTCGCCAAGATCTGCGCCTTCGCCAACGAGTTCGATAAACTCACCAGTGTGCGCATGGGTTATCCCCAATACGCCCCCGTTGAGGCGGTGAAAAAAATCGCCGGTCTCGACGGTTCCACGGCGTCGCCGATCTATGATCCTGACTTCCACAAGCCGCTCGTCGATTTATTCCTGAATTCTTCCAAGAAGCTCAAGGAAGCCAAAGCCCTCGAAGTCAAAGACGTGAAGCCCGCACCCTCGGCGGCCCCGACAAAGCCGAAGATGGTCTCGCTCTCTCGGTTACTTAAGACCGAGCAATTCGCCATGCCGGCCTACGCACCTTCGCTCGCCGGCGGCGACGACTTCGACAAGTCAGTTGCGATGAAGGAGCTTTCGCAACAACTCGCGGACCACTGGAAGCGATAATTTCTTCCCGCGCGCACGGCTTCCGTGATGAATCGTGAGTAGCGCAATTTCAAAGCGGAGGTCGCCTCTGGTCAAGACATGAGCTTTCGTGGCATGTCCCTTGGCCATGAAGATGGTTGTCGCGCTCCTCATTCTCGTCGTTTCTAACAATGCGTTCGCGTGGGGCCACCTGAAGGAGCTCAAAACTCCGACGGCCCACCAATACCTCGTCTTCGCCGCCCTCGACTGGAACGAAATCCGCTACTGCTTCGAAATCGACCGAAGTGTTCGCCCGCTTTTTGATGAATCCTCCGTGAGCCTTCAACTCGAATCTTCGTTTCGTGCCTGGCTGGCCCCCGTGCGCGCCCAAGGCTTGGTCGGAAACGTCAAATTCACCCGCACAGCCTGCTCGGATTCGCGCCTCAATCTCCGGGTTGAGATCGGTCCCGAGCGCGATTACCCGGCCCTTGGCGCCTACCACGTCGAGCGCCCCGGCTACTCTTTGATTAAGCTCAATACGGATTTCCGGCGCCGGAACAATTCCCGCATCCTCGACTTCAAGTCATTGATGGAGCTTGGAACGTCCGTTCAGCTGGTCGAACTCCTCGAGCGGCTGGAACTTTCGGTTGGATACTCGGTTCAAGATTTTGCCGAAGAAGCGCGCGTCGATTACGTCTCGATGTTCTGGTCCACGTACCGAGTTCTGCTCCATGAGACGGGCCACGCATTCGGACTCTGCGATACCGCCAAGGCCTCGGTCGCCCAACATTGCGATCCCAATTTTTTGACTCCCGTTCACGAGGGGAGTGTGATGTCGGATTCGAACTTTCTTTCACTCACTCAAGACGACGAAGCCGGAATTCTCCGGCTCTTCCGCCGCTTTAAGCGCTAACGTTTACCGCGACGCCCGAACTGCTGCGCCCGTCGCTCGGCGCGGTTCCCGCCCGCTTTTGCCGAGGCCTCGTTCTCCCGCTTGAAAGGAAGACCCGTGTTCTTCTTCCTCGGCGGACGCTTTTTACCAGGTGATTGAGCTGACTTCGTTTTGGTAGCGGGCTTGGTGGATTTGAACTCCCGCTCCGGCCGAATAAATTTCTCGGGATACTTCCCGTACATGAGTTTATGAATCTTCGCCCAGAGGAGTTCTTCCTCGGGAGTTACAAACGCCAGGGAATGCCCCTCGGCGCCCGCGCGAGCCGTGCGACCAATCCGGTGCACGTAATCCTCGGGACTCAGCGGAAGATCGAAATTCACCACGTGCTGGATGTGGGGCACGTCAAGCCCTCGGGCCGCGATATCCGTCGCCACCAGAATACGCACGCGGCCTGAGCGAAAATCCTCGATCGCTCGGCTCCGCTGACTCTGCGAGCGATCCCCGTGAATGCGCGCAACCTTATGGCCAGCCTCATCGAGCAAGTAAGCGAGGCGCTCTGCCCGCTGCTTCGTGCGAACGAAAACGATCATACTGCCCGCGACCTTGTCGATCTCGGAGACCAACGCTTCCGGTTTATCTCCCGCTCGCACCCTCACCACGTCTTGCTTGATCTTGTCGACGGGTTTTGCGACCTCGCCGATCGCCACTCGTTGGGGCGTTTTCATGTACCGCAGAGCGAGCTTCTGAATCTCGGGAGCCAAGGTCGCTGAGAAAAGCATGGTCTGGCGATCACCCGGGAGGTTCGCGACGATCTCGTTCATTTGCGGTTCGAAGCCCATATCGAGAAGCCGATCGGCCTCATCGATCACGAGTGAGCCAAAGGGTTTGAGAGCAAGATTTCCCTCGCGAACTTGATCGATCAATCGCCCAGGAGTTCCGACGACGAAAGCGGGTCTAGAGCGAAGCATCCGTATCTGCCGCGAGAACGAAGTGCCCCCGATCACGACGCAAATCCGGAATTGCGGCGTCTTCTGCGTCAGCTGCTGAAGCATTTTTCCGATTTGCTCGGCGAGCTCGCGGGTGGGGGCAACGATCAATGAAGGTCT
>SXGU01451910.1_pt1 | contig 12619 bp, 13 predicted proteins | sample 3174531 | NCBI WGS metagenome assembly SXGU01 (sample SAMN11356863, study PRJNA531348) | freshwater metagenome | isolation source: freshwater sample F1-140 | place: China: Fuxian Lake, Yuxi | collected 2017-12-25 | reverse complement strand
GACTGGTCTCCGACTTGATCAAGAGCGTGATGTTCTGGGGCGGCCGCGACCAATGGGGGAGGTAGACGACCGGACCGGCCGGCTGCTCGAAGCCAGCCATCTGGACATCCGCGACGATCCCGATCACTTCCGCGAGGGGGTCGTTGCTTCCCGGCACCATCCGCCGGCCGAGGGGGTCGTCGTTAGGCCACAACGCCGCCGCGCTTCGCTCCGAGAGCACCACGACCGGCCTGGCGCGGTCGCTCTCCCCGAACAGCCGGCCCCGCCGGAGCGGGGTGCCGGTCGTCGCGAAGTACCCGGGACTGGTGTAGAGGATGTTGGCGAGCGGCCGCTCGCCTTCCCGGCGGGTGTCGTGTTCCCGAGCCATGAAGTCCACTTGGGATTCGCCTTCGAGGGGAAGGGCCGACGTCAACGCCGCTCCCGTCACACCCGGGACGGCCGCGAGCCGGCTCAGAATGTCGTCGAACAAGGCGCCTCGTCGCGCCTGGAGTTGATCGCGTTCGGCGAAGGGTAGATCGAGGGCCAGGACGGGACCGGGAGCAAAACCGAGCTCGAGGTTGGTCACTCGCACGAAACTCGCGATCAACAGGCCGGTGGTCGCGAGCAGCACCACGGTGAGTGCGGTCTGAACCCCGACGAAGAACGATCGGCCGGTTGGTTTCCGTCCGCGGGTGGCGCCGGGGCCGCCCTTTAGCGCGTCGGCGGGGTCGACGGCACTCGACCGGTAGGCCGGCAGAGCGCCGAAACCGAGTCCGACCAGCATCGTGACGATGAGGGATACCAGCAGGACCCGGAGGTCGAGATGGATTTCCGCTTGGCGCGGCAGGTCAACGGGCGCCGCCCGAAGCAACGCCCCCAAACCCCAGATGGCCAGCAGCATGCCGCCGAGGCCACCGGCGGTGGCCAGGAGGAGACTCTCGGTCAGGGTCTGCCGCACGAGCCGGCCCCGGGCCGCTCCGACGGCGACCCGAACCGCCCACTCACGTCCCCGGGCCAGGTTCCGGGCCAAGAGGAGGTGTGCCAAGTTGATCGCGACGATCAGTAGGACGACGGCGACGGCGCCTAACAAGAGGAGGAGCGGTTTGCCCGCGCTCCCGACCACTTGATCTTGGAGCCGGGACACCGTGGCCTTGAAGGTGAGGCCGTTCCCGGCGGTGCGGGTCAGCTCCCGGGCGATGCCCGCGAGTTCCGACTCGGTTTGGGCGAGGGTCGTGCCCGGAGCCACGCGGCCGATGATGCTGTAGCTGAAATCGCCGGGGGATGTGGTCTCCCAGTCCCTGAGGGCCAGCGGCCGGAAGAGGTCGGCGTTCGGCCCGGCAGGTTCGCCCATCGCCCGGGTATTGGGGAATCGGAAATCGCGCGCCAGCACGCCGACCACGAGCCATGGAGCGCCGTCGAGCGTGAGCGTCCTGCCGACGATGGCGGGGTCGGCGCCGAGCCGGCGCCACAACCCGTCGCCTAACACGACCACCCGGTCGCCCGCCCCGGTCCGGTCCTCCTCGGCGAGGAACAGGCGCCCCTTGGCGGCCCGAGCGCCAAGCATCGGCAGCAGGTTCGCGGACACTCGGACCAGGCGCAGTTGTTCCGGGTCGCCGGCGCCGGTGAGGGTGACCGAGAGGTGGCGGAAGGCGCCCAGTTCGCCACAGGAGGCGCAGCGGCGTTGCCACTCCAGGAAATGTCCGGCGTTGGCGGGGAGAATCGGATCTCTGTCGGTGAACTCCTCGATGACCTCGCGGATCACCACCAGTCGGCCGGCGTCGGGGTAGGGCAGCGCCCGGATCACGACATGGTCGGCTACCGAAAAGAACACGGTTGCCGAGCCGATCCCGAGGGCGAGCGTCGCGATGGCGACGGCGGTGAACCGAGGGGTTCGAAGCAGGGTCCGAACCCCGTAGCGGATGTCCTGCGCCACGTCTTCGATCGGGCGGCTTCGGGCTTCGTCCAACGCCTCGGCGCGGAAACCGGCCCGGCCGCCAAACCGAACCCGGGCGATCCGATCGGCCTCCTTGGCATCCATACCGGACCGGCGGAGGTGATCGGCCTCCATCGCGATGTGCGACTCGAACTCTTCCGTGAGGCGCTGACTGGTAACCCGCCGGCGAAACAGACCGAAGAGGCGCTTCATACCGACATCCGAAGCACCAACTCCACCGCGCGGGACATCCGCTGCCACACCTCCCGCTCGGTGATGAGTCGCTGCTTGCCCTTGGCGGTCAGGCCGTAGTAGCGGGCCCGCCGGTTGTTGTCGCTGGTTTGCCAGTCGGATCGAACCAAGCCTTGGCGCTCCAACCGGTAGAGGGCCGGATAGAGGGAGCCTTGGCCGATTTGGAGCACCTCTTCGGAGCCGGAGCGGAGCCGGTCGGCGATCCCCCACCCATGCATGGGGCCCAGGTGGAGGATCTTGAGTACGAGGAGGTCGAGAGTGCCCTGGAGCACGTCGAGCCGCTGTTCAGCGGTCATGGGGCTTCCTGTCGGCGGTCGAAACAAGCATACCAACACTCGTGTCGACCGTCAACAGGAAGCCCGGTTCGCTCCGGTCAGGCCAGGTCCGCGCCGTGCTCGATTTGTCGTTGGTACTCGGCGGCGTCGAAGCTCCCCGCCGACTCGGCCACCAGCCCGTCGGCTCCGATCCGCCAGCGTTCGACGCCGCTGATCCGGACCCGGTGCCCGGTGCCGCCGGGTCCGGTGTTGGCGCCGGCGAGGGTCCAGTGGTAGCGGATCCGGTCGCCGTCTTCGATCAGGTCGTCCATGGTGACGACCAAGTCGGGGAACGCGGTCATGAAATCCTGCGCCGAGGCGGTGATGGCCGCCCGTCCAATGGCGGGGGCGGCGCCGTTGATGGCCAGCGAGCCCGTGGGGGAGAAGAAGGCGGCGACGCTGGCAGCGTTCTGGCTGCACCAGGCGGCGGTGTAGCGGGCGGCGAAGTCGCGGAGCAATGCGAGACGGGCGGTGGTGTCCGGGGCCATAAGCCTCCACATGGTTGATTGCAGGCTTTCAAGATAGGCCCTTGCGGCGGCGGGCGAGTATGTCGTGGCGGAAGAAAGTGATATCTTGCTGGGAGGCGGTGTTTGGCGGCTTCGGTGCGGTGCCCGCCTCATCCAACGCAGTTGGGCAGAACCCCTCCTCATCATTGGCGGAGTCATCGGCTATGCGCCCCACGCTCCTTGCTTCGCTCTTGTTCTCCGGCTTAGCGTCCGTGCCCTCATTCGCGCGGGCGCAAGCCAGCGACGCGTCGGCTGTGCTTGCTGTCGTGCGCGGCTTCCATGACGCCTTGGGGCGCGGCGACTCGACGGGGGCGCTCGCGCTGCTCGCACCCGATGTGAAGATCCTCGAGTCGGGGGGCCCTGAGACCCGCGAGGAGTACCGCAGCGGGCACCTTCCGGGTGATATCAGCTTTGCCCAGGCGCTGCCGGGCACTCGCTCGGAACCGCAGATCACGATCAGCGGCGACGTCGCCTGGGTCGTCGGGGTCAGTCGAACGACCGGTACGTATCGCGCGCGCCAGGTCAACAGCGCCGGAGCGGAGTTGCTGGTACTCTCTCGAACGCCGGAAGGTTGGCGCATTCGTGCGATCCACTGGTCGTCGCGGGCGATCCGCACACCATAGACATTCCGTGCCGCTCCGGAAACAGCCATGGTCATTGTCTCGAGTTCACCTCTGACAGCGGCGAGTGCGAGCCGTTCGACGTACCGAAACAGCCTCGGTCTGAGGGGCCGCGAGTTGGGTGTTGCTGCTCCCGGACTGCGGCGCGAGGCGGACCTTTCCGGCGCGGATGGACGTTGGGTAGTCCCCCGCCGGCCGGTGCCAGCCCAGCCCGCATGATGCCCCGCGATGTTCGGGTCCAGTGGCGCGGTGCGCCGTGGGGCCTCTTTGCAGGGAGGTGTAAGAAGTCACCCTGGCTCCGGCGCCTCGGTGACGCCCGAGTCGCTGTTCGCCCTGACCTTGGCAAGGAATGAGAGGCATCCGATGACCCGACCCACCCGACTCCCCCGCCTTTGGAAGACCGCTACCCTCCTCCTGCTGGGCGGTGTCCTGGCCGGCTTCTCCCTCCGCCCCGCGGCGGCGGTACAGCCCCGCTTCAATCATGTGATGCTCTACGTTTCCGATCTTGACGCGTCGATCGCCTTCTACACCAGGGCCTTCGACCTCCGGGTCACCCAGCGCATCGACACCCTCCGGGTGACTCGACCGGACGGATCGGAGGCGGTCCTCGCCGCGCGGATGGCCTTCCTCAAGTTCCCGGGGCAGGATTTCGTCTACGAACTCGCGGAGCGGCGGGTGCAGGACGACGGCACGTCGCCGTTCTTCCAGCACGTGGGCGTGGATGTCGCCGACATCGCCGCCGCCGCGGCCCGGGTCCAGGCGGCGGGCGGGCGGGACTTCACGGGCATTTCGACGGTCCGCACCAGCGGCGGCACGGTCGCGAAGAACGGCTTTCTGAAGGGCCCCGACGGGGAGTTGGTGGAGCTGATGCAAGTACTCCAGGGTGAGTTCTGACGCCGATGACCAAAGTGACACCGTTCCCGGCCCTTGAGCCGGCGTACAATGAGGCGTAAGGGCAAGCTCCAACGCCGAATGCTCGGCCCCGCGGTCCTGCTACTGATCAGTGGCTGTTTGGGCGACCACCCCGCGACGATTACCTACGCGTGGTCGCCCAGCTACCCGCCCGCGCTGCTGGCGGTCCGATTGGGGGACCAGCGCATCGCCGGCGAAGCCTTGGAGATCCTGCCCGGGAACCCGAATACGCTGGAGATTGTCACCCAAGCACCGACCGGCACGGTGCCGCTGGAGGTGAGCCTGGTCTCCGGCCGTGACACTCTGGCGGCGATCGTCACTACGGTGTCGCTTCGAGCCGGGAAGCGGTTCACCCTCAACATCGCCGCCGGACTCGTTGCCCCCGGTTTCGCCCAGGCCTGCGCCAACCAGCTTGGCCGACTAGCTCTCCGCGGTGGCCCCGTGACCGACAGCCTGGCGGTCCAGTGGTACGAGTCGGAGCCCTCGAACCTCGTTGGGCCCTGTTGACCGGTGTCCTGTGCGGGACCCGGCGCCGCCTCCACTGGCATTGTCGCGGAACCGGCCATCGCGCGCCATGCGACTCCGGCCGTCCAACGAGTTGATTCGGCGCTTCTCCGAGGCTGCCACCCGCCAGGCCGCTCAAACGGCGAAAGCCCCCGCTCAGAGGTAGCGGGCCACCGCCATGGTGATCACCGCGATTCCGAGTAGCCACGCCACCGCTTGCCCGGCGCTCGCGGCGCGGGCCCTGAGCGCTTGGATCTCCGCGCCGATCCGATCGCGGTCGGCCGGGGTCGCGGTTCCGAGGGTCTGGCCGAGGGCCGCTGCTCGCAGCGTCGAGGGCCGCATGATCGTGATGCCGATCGCGAACGCGACCAGGCTCGCCAGCATGCCGGTACTGTAGGCGATCCCGATCGGGGTGCCCATGTATCCGGGGGCAAACCCGGCCGACACTTTCCACATCAGGTAGAAACCCGAGAGTAGCGTGAGCACCGCGACGGCCGGCACCACGGTCATGAAATTGCGCCGCATGAGGCCGGCGGCCACTTTGGCCCCGTCGGGGCCCGCGTCGCGCATCGAAGGGAGCAGAAACGCCGCGTTGAAGATCATGGCTCCGGCCCAGAAGGTGCCGAGTCCGATGTGAATGACGCGGGCCGTGACGATGACAGGATCCATGGTGGTTACCTCGGCGAGGGGGTTGGTCTCTGCAGTTCGAGATACGACGACATCGAGCCGGTCACCGGCTCGTCCGTGGTCAATGCCGCGGCCCATCCGCCAAACTTGGTCCCGTCCCACCAGAGCGAGATCCCGATGTCGTGCGGGAACCGGCGCGCCTCCTCGCTCGGCATGGTGCCGACGAATCGGCCGCCGAGGATGTTGTTGCGGAACGACGGCCCATTGAGCAGGGTCCAGAGCGCGGTGTCGGCGCCGAGCCGGACATGGACGTCGTCCGACTTGATCAGGAACGCCACCGGGGTGGTGGCGCCGTCGTACGTGCGGACGGTCCCGGTCCACTCCCCCCAGAGCGCCGCGGGGATCGCGACACTCGGCTGGGCGGCGGCCGCCGCCACCGCCTGCCGTTCCTGGGCCCGCGCGTTGTACCGCGGGAGGACGAGCCCCGCGAGTTGGAAGACCAACCGGTGCGGCACCACGGTGCTCGCATTCGCCAACACCACGACGGCCACATCCTCCTCGGGAAACAGTTTGAGGGTAGTGGACACACCCGGCATGCCGCCGGTGTGTGACACCACTCGGTAGCCCTGCTCGGTGAAAATGCTCCAGCCCAAGCTGTACCCGCTGGCGGTGTCGCCGGGGGTTTCGACGCGCTGCATCGCGTCGATCGTGGCATCGGTCAGGATCGGGCGCTGATCCTTGAGATGATCCTTGAGGTGGAACATGCCGAACCGGACCAGCTCACGGGCGCTGACGTACACCGCCGAGGCGCCTCGGTGATCGAAGTCGTAATGAGCAACCGGCATTCCCTTGGCGTCATAGCGGACGGCCGCGTTTGCGAGCCCGGCCCCGGTGCCGATCGAGGCCGTCGGCATCCCGAGCGGGAGGAAGATCTCGTCGCGCATGAATTCCTCGTACGACCGGCCGGACGCCTTCCCGATCAACTCGTCGAGCACTCCGTAGCCCAGGTTGGAGTAGTTGTAGACCTTGCCGGGCGGATAGACGACCACGCCATAGCGGGAGATCGCCTCGTCCATCGTTGGGCGCTTCACCTTGCCACCCTCGTAGAAGAACCGGTAGTGCAGCGGGAGGCCGGCCGTGTGAGCGAGGAGCCGGCGCACCGTGGCACCGGAGGCGTCGCCCGCGAGGCCGGTGATCTTGCCGGCCCCGAGATAATCGTTGGCGGGCCGGTCCATGTTGAGCTTCCCCTGCTCGACCAACCGCATCACGCCGGTGGCCGTGATCGGCTTCGAGATCGAGGCCATCGAATAGAGCGTGGTGGCCGTGGCCGGCGTGCGGCGCTCGAGATCGGCGAATCCCATTCCCTCTTCCCAGACGATCCGGCCCCGCTTCGCGATGGCCCAGGCCAGCGACGGGACCTTGGCCGAGTCCATCATGGCCCGGATCCGGACCCGGAGCGAGTCCAGCACCGCGGGCGCAATCGTGACCGGCCCGGCGGGCCGCTGCGCTTGAAGGGCGGGAGCCCGGCCGGCGGCCGAGGCGAGAACGAGCAGCGCGATCGCGCCGGCTCCAACCGTTGATCGGGTCATGGGATGGTTCCTTTGCCGAAGGGGCGACTGGGTTGTGGGTCGCCTGGCAAGATACATCAGCGACACCAGAGAGGGCGACGCCGTCGATCCTGGCGAGAGTGTTACCCCTGCCCTTAGACTGTTCTGTCACCAACGTCCGCGGACTGTGCCGATCTCCATGTACGTGCGCGATTTCATGCTGGGCGACGAGCCGGCCCTGCACGCGGTCTTTTACTCCGCCGTGCACGCGATCGCCCGAAGCGACTATTCCGCGGCTCAGTTGAATGCCTGGGCCGGAGCCTCATGGCCCGCATCCATGCGCGGGCCCATGAATTGGAGCTCACCCGGCTCTTGACCGTCGAAGGCTGGCCCGACGTCGCCCGCCGGGTCATGGCCCAGTCGCCGCAGTCCTGGATCTTCTTCGTCGTCTACCTGCTCATCGCGACGTTCATGGTGCTCAACCTGTTCATTGCGGTCGTCGTCAACGCGATGCAGTCCCAGGTCACGGAAGACCTCAAGGACGAGGGAGCCGAGCACACCCGGGTGATCCTCGACGAGGTCCGCGCGTTACGGGGAGAGATCGAGGCCCTGCGAGTGCGTTAGGCCGGTACCACGGTCCGGCGAAACCGGCCTCGATAGACGCTCGGACTCAAGTCCACTTTCAGGCGAAAATGGTGCCGGAGGACCGCCGCCGAGACGAATCCGGATTTCTGGGCCACGGCTTCCATTGAGAGCGTCGTCGTCTGGAGCAGATCCTTGGCCCGCCGAACCCGAAGCCCGGTAATCCACTCCAGCGGGCTTTGGCCCGTCGTCCCGGCAAACCGGCGCGACAGGGTGCGCTTGCTGGTGTGCGCCTGCCGGGCGAGGTCGGCCACGGACAGCGGCCGATGAAGCCGCCCGGCGGCCCAGTGCAACAACTCCGACAGCCACGGATCCGCCGCCTCGCCGACGGGCTGGTCGACGAACTGCACCTGGCCGCCTTCCCGATGGGGCGCCACCACGGCGCGGCGAGCGACCGCGTTGACGGCGGCCGTGCCGAAGTCCTTGCGAATGAGGTGGAGGCAGAGGTCGATGCCGGCGGCGCTCCCGGCGGAGGTCAGGATGTCGCCTTCGTCTACATAGAGGACGTCGGGCTCGACCTGGACCAGCGGGTAGGCCGTCGCCATCGCGTCCGCGAAGCCCCAATGCGTGGTGGCGCGCCGGCCGTTCAAGAGACCGGTGGCGGCCAGGACGAACGAACCCACACAGAGCGAGACCAGGCGGGCGCCGCGGTGGTGCGCCCGGATCAGCGCCCGGACGAGCGCCGGAGGCGGGGGCGCGATCGGCTTCGGCCATCCGGGGACGATGATCGTGTCGGCGTGCTCCAGGCCGCGGAGGCCCTGGCTGGGGGTGACCGTGACCCCGCCGATCGCCCGAACGGGGCGGCGGTCCATACCGCAGACGGAGAACCCATACCACCGATCGAGCTCCGGCCGGGCGAGCCCGAACATTTCGACGACAATGCCGAACTCGAAGGTGCAGAGGCCCTCGTAGGCCAGCGCGACGACGCGGTGCGGGGCGGGCGGCTGGCGCCGGGTTTTCTGACGTGGCACGATCTTGACGATAACTGTCGTTTGGGCCACTGGCAACGACTGCCCGGGGCGCCCTATACTTGGTTCCATGACGACCGACATTCCCGCTTGGTTCGGCCGAACGTTCCCGGCCCCGTATCCCGTGGACCTGCTGCCCAATCTTCGCGCCCGTCTGTCCGGGACCGCCGCGCGGCTGGATGAGGCGGTGCGCGGCCGGCTGCCTGAGACGCTGTCGCTCGGGCCGCCGGGGAAGTGGTCGGCGGAGGAGCACGTCTGGCATCTCGTGGAAATCGAGGCGCTCTGGCTGGCACGGGTCGAGGACTTCCTTGCGGAGCGCCACCAGCTGACGCCGGCGAACCTGACCCATCGGAAGCCGGCGGAGGCCGAGCCCGGTGCGGGGCCGCTCGCGGACGCCCTGCGCGAGTTTCGCGCGGCTCGGACCCGGCTGCTGAAGCGGGTGGACGGCCTGGACCCATCCCGGTTCACCCTGGCCCTCCCGCACCCGCGTCTCCGGACGCCGATGCGGCTCGCGGACCACCTGAACTTCGTGGCCGAACACGACGACCACCACCTCGCCCACATCCTGGCCCTGCTCTCGGCCCCTCGACACTCGGCCGGGGCCGCTGACCACGCGGTGTGGCTTGCGACCCAATTTCTGACCCGGGTCTGGGGACCGACGCACGACCTCGACGCCATCGACGAGTTGATGACGGAGGACTACCAGATCTGGTCGGGCGGGACCTTGATCTTGGGCCGGCCGGCGTTCAAGGAGTGGGTCCGGCAATTCCAGACCAAGTTCGGCAACGCGCACACGGAGATCGTGGAGACCATCGCCACTGCCGCCGGCGACCGGGTGGTGTCGCGCTGGTTCAATACCGGCCTGAACCACGGGATGTTCGGTCTGCCTGCTGATGGCCGGCCCGTGTCGTTCACCGGCATGTCGATCTGGCGGGTGGAGGATGGCCGGTTGGCCGAGTGCTGGGTTGAGCGGGCCGCGTTCGAGAGCTACCAACGGCTCACCCGATGAGCCGGAGCATGGCCGACAACGATCCGGGCCAGCACCCGGCAAGCGATGGTGGACCTTGAGTTGCTCCAGCATGCTGTGAGTTCTCAGCCCGAACACCCGCTCGCCACGAGGCGTTTACATTGTCGACCAACTGCTTCCACGAGGGTCTGTTGAGTCACGCTTTCCTGATTCTGGCGACCGCCCTCGTGGCGCCGCCGCTCCACGCGCAGGATACCACGGTGGTGACCGGCGCCACGGTGATCGACGGCACCGGGCGCGACCCGGTGACGGACGCCTCCATCGTCATCGCCGGCGGGCGGATCGTGGCGGTCGGCCCCGCGAGCGGGATCCGGATCCCGAGGCATGCGCGGCTCATTCCCGCCAGGGGGAAGTTCGTCATTCCCGGGATGATGGATGCCAACGTCCACCTCGTCTATTGCTTCTCGGTGGAGTGCATTGCCCGATATGAGGAGCGATTCGAAGACATTATCGCGGAAGCCGCCCAGGTGGCCCTGGCGAACGGCCTCACCACCGTTTTCGACTCATGGGGCCCTCTCGAGCCCCTATCCAGAGTCAGGGACCGCATCTCCCGGGGTGAGATTCCCGGGAGTCGTCTCTACGTGGCCGGGAACATCATCGGGCTGACTGGCCCGTTCGGACGCGACTTCGTGGCCGAGGCGGAGAAGACCACGTCCAAACCATTCCGCGACCGGATCGACGCGATGTGGGAACGGGGCACTGGCCCCGAGCTCCTCTGGATGACACCCGACTCAGTCGCAGCCGCCATCCGGCAGTACGCCGCGCTCGGCATGGATTTCCTCAAGTACGCCGCCAGCGGCCACTCATACGGAGAAATGCTGATGTTCTCGCCCCAACAGCAGCGGGCGATCGTCGACGCGGGGCATCAGGCCGGCCTCGTGGTCCAGACGCACACGACCACGGTGGAGAGTCTCCGCCAAGCCGTCGAGGCGGGCGTCGACCTGATGCAGCATTGCTCCATCACCGGGCGGGTGCCGATCCCCGACGTGACCATCGAGTTGATCAAGCGCCGGAACGTCTACTGCGCTATCCAGTCGATCACCGAGGCGCGGCTCAAGTCCCTCGCACCGGTGGCGGCAGCATTGCCACGACGGATGTACCAGGGCGAGCTGTTCACTGTCATGGGCGAGAACGAACGCCGCTTGATCGCCGCTAGGGCCCCCGTACTACTCGCCACGGATGGCGGCATTACGAGCCCGGATGAACTGGCGGCCCGGCCCGACTTTCTCAAGATCGACCCAAGCGCCGATCTCGGCAGCGGCCACTTCCTTTGGTTTCAGGCGACCGCGGAGAAGGGCATGCGCCCGATGGACGCCATCGTCGCGGCTACGAGCAACATCGCCAAGGCCTATCACAAGGATCGCGAGATCGGTTCCCTCGAAGCCGGCAAACGAGCCGACCTTGTCATCCTTGACGCCGATCCGCTGGCGGACATCACCAACGTGCGGAAGATCGTGGCCGTTATGAAGGACGGCGTTCTCGTCGATCGCGCCGCACTCCCGGTGCGACGGATCCTTACCCGACGGTAGCTGAGCGGCCTCAAGGGCCTGGCGTGCCCAGCACTGCCGTGACACCGGCCACTCTGCGGCATAACAATGTTTTGCACCAGACGGCCGCCCGGGGCGCCGGCTTGCCAAGTCGCGGCCGCGCCCCGATGTTGATCGGAGGATGGCGCGGCCGCTCGGCTCCTTACGGCGGCCGCAGGTGAAAACGATCCGTTATGCGGCCACCTACCCAGAACCGAGCGCTCAATGAGACTGATTGCATCGCTGACTCTGCTCGCGTTGATCACGGGCTGTGACCGGCCCGCGGCGCCCGCGTGGAACCTATCGGCGGAGAGCGATTCTTTGCGGACCTGGGCCCGGGGTCTTGAGGCCGCGTTTGACCGCTCGGAAGGGTGCGGTGGCGGCGATGCCGCGCGCAGGTTCTACGCAGCCGACAGCGTGGTAGTGACGACGGACTCGGCCACAATGGTCCTGTCCGGCGAGACGATGACGGGCATGTTCAAGTCCGGCGCCTGCACCCGCAAGGAGACTGTCTTTGCTCTCGACTCGGTCATTACCCGCCCCATCGGCCCCGGCGTCGGCTACGTGACGGCCACCTACGTCGAGACCGCGACGGACACGCTTGGCGTGGCGACACGACTCCGGGGGTCTATCTCGTGGATCGTTCGTCGTACAGTCGACGGCTGGAAGGCCAGCTCCGTGGTGGGTACGGAGCACCGGAGCCCGGTCCGCTGATTGTCAGACGTGCGGTCACCGGCCCAGGCACCGGTGACCCCGTGCTGTGGTGTTCGCCCCAGTCGCCGCATAACCAGGTTTTGCAGGCGGACGGCCGCCGGAGTGCCGGTTTGACAAGTCGCGGCCGCGCCCCGATGTTGATCGGTGGACGGCGCGGCCGCTCAGCTCCGTCGAGCGGCCGCCGCTGAAAACCGATCCGTTAGGCGTTCCGAAGCCGTGAGCGTAGCCACGTTTGCGCTCGCATTGGCGGAAGGGCCGCAGCGCTCAGGCTCGGTTGCCACAATCGGTCGTGACGGCGACCCTTGCCAGACGTCCGCGGCTTGGCGCTCCGTGGCGACGGGCAAGTGCGGACAGACCCTTTCCAGAGGAGATCCACATGCGTGCAGCGGCAGTGGCAACGATCGGATTGCTTGGCCTCGCTTGTCGACCTACCGAAACACCGCAGCAGGCTGAGGCTCGCATGGCGACTGAGACGGCCGCAGCGCGGCAGGCAATCGACTCGCTGAACACGGAGTTCGTCAGTCACTTCAACCAGGGCCACGCCAGCG
>SXGU01070908.1_pt1 | contig 12624 bp, 7 predicted proteins | sample 3174531 | NCBI WGS metagenome assembly SXGU01 (sample SAMN11356863, study PRJNA531348) | freshwater metagenome | isolation source: freshwater sample F1-140 | place: China: Fuxian Lake, Yuxi | collected 2017-12-25 | reverse complement strand
TGGTCATGGTCAAGCCGGCCGGGCCGTACTTGGACGTCATTGCGCTGCTGCGCCAGCACACTGCGCTGCCGATCGCGGCGTACCAGGTCTCAGGCGAGTACGCGATGATCAAGGCGGCATGCGCCAACGGCTGGCTCGACGAGCGCAAAGTGGTGCTTGAGTCCCTACTCGGCATCCGCCGGGCCGGCGCCGACCTCATCCTGACCTACTTCGCCCGACCGGCCGCCCGCTGGCTGCGCGGCAATTGATCGCCGAGCGTCGCCGTTGCCACCCATGATCGCCCAGGTCGCCGCACCAGCTTGGGGCCCGCCCGTCGGCGCGTGGCCGTGGTTCCTGGTCTCCATCGCGGTGCTGGCGCTGGGCCCGGTGGTGTTGTGGGTGGCGCGGCGCTGGCCCGCGCTGCTGCGCGGCTTGGACGGCTTCGTGCTGGCGTCGGTCGGCGGCATCGTCGTCGCCGATGTTCTGCCCGAAGCGCTGCAGCGCGGCGGTGTGCTGGCGCTGTTGCTGGTCGCAGCGGGCCTGATGGGCCCCGGCTGGCTGGAGACGCGCCTGCAGCGTGCGGCAACCGCGGTGCACACGCTGGCACTGGTGATGGGTGTGCTGGGCCTGGCTTTGCACGCGGCTTTGGACGGCGCCGCGCTGGCTGGAGCGAGCGACGCCCAGGCGCAAGGCCTTGCGACCGCCGTGCTGCTGCACCGACTGCCAGAGGGTCTGACCATCTGGTGGCTGCTTGCGCCCACCCAGGGACCGCGGATCGCGGCACTGGTGCTGCTGGGCGTAGCAGCTGCGACTGCTACCGGTTTTGGCCTCGCGGCCGCGGCGAGCGGCATTGCCGAGACTGGCCCACTGGCGTGGGTGCAGGCGCTGGTCGCCGGGTCGCTGCTGCACGTAGTGTTTCACCGCACCCAGCACGTCGATGCCGCACCGCAAACGGCGACGCCGGGTCGGCAATGGGCCGGTGGCGTGGGCGCACTGCTCGGCCTGGGGTTGTTGGTCGTGGTGTTGCGCCACCATGATGCGGCCGACGGCCATGCGCACCAGGGCGAAGTGTTCTGGGAGTTGGCGCGCGAGTCGGCGCTGGCGCTAGTAATTGCCTACGCCGCGGCCGGGCTGGTGCAGTCGTTGCTGCCGCAAGCGTCGCTGCGCTGGTTGGCGCGCGGATCGCGGCTCGGGCAGGCCGTGCGCGGCACTGCCTTTGGCCTGCCGTTGCCGATCTGCTCGTGTGGCGTGGTGCCGGTGTACCGATCGCTGGCGCTGGCCGGCACGCCCACCGCCGCAGGCATCGCGTTTTTGGTCGCTACGCCGGAACTCGGTCTGGATGCGGTGCTGCTGTCGTTTCCACTGCTGGGCGCCCAGTTGGCTGGCGTGCGCCTGGCCGCCGCGGCGCTAGTGGCCGTCGTTGTTGGCATCAGCCTCGATTGGGCGCTGCAGCGCGGCTGGACTGGCCCCGCCTTGCGCACCGAACCGCCCAAGCTGCCTGACCACCCGACCAGCCCCGGGTCGTGGACCGCGCGCACGCTGTCTGGCTTGCGCATTGGCTTTGGCGACATGGTCGACCACACTGGGCCATGGGTGGTGGTCGGTTTGGGCGTGGCCACGCTGGGGCAGCCGCTGCTGGCCGGCGGCGACATGGCGCGCTGGCCAGCAGGCCTCGACGTGCCAATTTTTGCGCTGCTCGGTATGCCGATGTACGTGTGCGCGTCCGGCGCGACACCGCTCGCAGCCGTGCTGATTGCAGGCGGGGTCTCGCCGGGCGCCGGGCTGGCGTTCTTGCTCACCGGGCCCGCGACCAATGTCAGCACTTTTGGCGTGCTGGCGCAGTTGCACGGTCGGCGCTTTGCGCTGGGATTTGCCGGGTGTACCGCGGTCGCATCCATCGCCCTGGGCTGGGCGACCAACCTGCTGCTGCAAGGGTATCGGGTGCCGGCGCTGGGCGGGCCCGACCACGAGCACCACGGCTGGGTCGACGAGGCGGCGCTGGTGGCGCTGGTGGCGCTGCTGGTTGCCAGTCTGCTGCGGCAGGGGCCGCGCGGCTTCTTGGGGCAAGTGCTTGACGTCGCCCGCGTGGGCCATGATCACGACCACGGTACGGGTGACCACACCGGCCACAGCCACGCCCACTCGCCGGGTGACCACCATGGGCACGCCCACGCCCACGACCACGCTGGCCACGGCCAGCCGGGCACGGGCGGTGCGCTGGGCATCGGCCCTGCCGGCGCTGCCGATGCAGACGCCTGCGACTGCGGCCATGACCACGGCGTCGGCGCTGGTGCCAAACCCCTGCGCGTCAAACTGCCGCCCAAGCCCGCAGGGTAGCCGTCAGTCGCGCAGCACCTCGACCGCCATCTCGAACTTGTTGAACGGCGGCATCAGGTACGCGCCCGCCACCATCGGCCGGACCGCGCGCAGGAACTCGCGGGCAATCGCCACGCCCTCTTCCGGTCCTTTTTCGCCGGCCTGCGCCATGCGGGTACGGATCGCCTCGGGAATCGCCATGCCCGGCACTTCGTGGTGGATGAAGTGCGCATGGCGGCCATTGCGCAGCGGCAGCACCCCTACCAATAGCGGAATCGGCGGCCGCGCGCGCTCGACGAACCGCACCAGGTCTTCGGGGTCGTACAGCGGCTGCGTCAGCGCGTATTGCGCGCCCGCCGCCACCTTTTGGTGGAAACGCTCGATCTCGCGATCCAAGTCTTCGGCCGTCGGGTTGACCGCGCACGAGATGCGAAAGTCGGTTCGGTAATTCAGGGCCTTGCCGTTGGCATCCTCGGCGCGGTTGAGCCGGGCCAGCGTGCCGACCAGGCCAATCGAGTCCACCTCGAACACGCCCTTGGCGCCCGGATAGTCGCCCATCGACGGCGGATCGCCGGTTACGCACAGCGTGTGGCGAATGCCGAGCGCATGGGCGCCCATGCACTCGCTCAGTAGCCCCAACAGGTTGCGGTCGCGGCACGACACGTGCAGCAGGATTTCGATGTCGACCTGCTGACGGATGAGCACGGCGAGCGCCAGCGGGCTCAAGCGTGCGGTGGCCAGCGGCGAGTCGGCAATGTTGATGGCGTCGACCCCGGCCCGCCGCAGCGCGATGGCGCCCTGCACCAGTTTTTCGCAGTCGATGCCGCGCGGCGGATCGAGCTCGACGCTGGTCACGAACTGACCGGCAGCCAGCTTGCGTTCGAAATCCGAGACTGCGCCGCCAGCTTCCGTTGGCGCTAGCGCCGGTTCAGTTGCGTCGCGCACCTCAACGACCCGGCCCGGCACCACGATGCGCGGGGCCCGCACGCCCAGGGTCTCGGCCATCCGCGCGATGTGCGCGGGCCGGGTGCCGCAGCAGCCGCCGACCGCCCGAATGCCGCTGTCGGCCGCCTTGGTCGCCCACTCGGCGAAGTAGTCGGGCGAGGCGACATACACGTAGCGGCCGTCGACCAGCCGCGGCATGCCGGCGTTGGGCGACAGCGCCAACCTCGCGCCGGGCACGCGCTGCATCCGCTCGACGACCACGTCCAGGCCCTGGGGGCCGGTGGAGCAGTTGGCACCGACCGCCGCTGCGCCGCCGCGCAGCATGGTGCGCACGACTTCTTCGGGACGATGACCAAAAAGAGTCTTGCCGTCGTCGGTAAAGGTCGCGCAAGCCAGCACTGCGCAGCCCGGTTGTAGGGTTTGCGCGACATCAAGGGCCAGCGACAACTCGGCGAGGTCGCCAAAGGTCTCCAGCACCAGCAGGTCCGGATCGGCGTCCAGCAGCGCGGTCATCTGCTCGGTGTAGATCTCTCTCGCCAGTTCCGGCTGCAGGCGCCCGACTGGCGCCAGCGGCTGGCCAAGCGGCCCAACCGAGGCGGCTACCAACGGGCGGTTGTGCGGCGGGCGGCTCGCTGCCGCCGTGCGCGCCAGCTGTACGCCTTGCTGATTGATCTCGAATAATTGGCGCTCGCGGCGCGACTTCTGCAAACGCAGCCGGTTGGCGCCAAAGGTGTTGGTGGCGATGACGTGCGCGCCGGCATGAACGTAGTCGCGGTGCACCCGCGCGACCGCGATCGGGTCGTCCAGGTTGAGCGCGTCAAAGCTGCGGTCGAAGCCAAAGCCCTGCTCATACAGTTCGGTGCCCATGGCGCCGTCGAGGACCAGCACGCGCTCGTCGAGCAAGTTTTCTAGCTGGCTACGGCTCAGCATGGCTCAGGTCCCGGTGGGAAAAACGCAAACCGCGGTCGGAAGTTGCCTCCCGACCGCGGCCGCCGATGTTCAATAATGGTTTCGGTTGCCGCTGTGGGCTGGCTACTTGGCGCCCAGCAACTGCATCAACCAGGCCAGGAAGCCAAAGGTGATGTCGTACTTGCCGCTGCCCTTGGCGGTGCCGACCGGACCCGAGGTGCCGACCAGCAACTGAATGTTCTTGTCGCCGCCGGTCTTGCCCGACACGTAGGCGCTGCTGAACGTGACCGCCACCGCCGTGGGCTTGCAGCCTTCGTCGGTCTTGCCGTCGCAGGTGTCGTCCTTGCCGTCGCAGGCCTCGGACTTGGCCGGTACGACTTCGCCGACGCACGCGGCCTTGTCGAGTTTGCCGTCCTTGCACGCCCACGAACCGCCCTTGCAGGTGCCGATCTTCTCGGTCTTGGGATCCACAGCGGTGTAGCACGGGACGCTGCTGGCGTTGTTGCTGTACTCGCAGCCCTTGCCGACTGTGCACTTGTCGTCGGTGCACGGGTTGCTGTCGTCGCAGGTCTGGGTAGTCTTGCCGGCCAAGCACACATAGCCGCCAGTGCCATCGCCGCAGGTGTCGCCGACGGTGCAGGGGTCGCCGTCGTCGCACGAACCCACCTTGTTCGGGTTGCTGCAGTCGCCGGTCTTGGTGTCGCACTTGTCTTCGGTGCAGTTCTTGCCGTCGCCGCAGTCCTTCGCCGTGTTGCTGCACTTCTTGGCGCCCGAGTCGCAGGCGTCGGCCGTGCAGCTGTCGGCATCGTCGCAAGCGAGGTCGTCAGTCTTGCCGTTGCAGTCATTGTCGATGGCGTCGCACAAGCCTTTCTCCGCCACCGCCGACTTGTAGGTCGTGCAGACCGCAGTCAGCTTGTCCGCGCACTTGACCTGACCGTTGGCGCACGGACCCGTGCCGCACGTCGCGCCAACCTTGAGGTCTGCGCCGTCAACCGGGTTCTTCCAGGTAAAGCCCTCGTCGATGTCGCCGTCGCAGTCGTTGTCGATGCCATCGCACTCTTCGAGCGTCGGCTCTTTGGCGTCGGCGCAAATGAGCTCGCCGTTGCTGGCGCACTGCGGTTTGCCAAAGCACTTGCCGATGAGCGTCTTGCACTTGCCGGCTTTCTCGTCGCAAGCCTCGCCGGCTTCGGAGCACTCGTCGTCTTTGGTGCAGGCCTTGCCCGAACCCTGGTCCAGGAAGCCCTCTTTGGCGCACTTGAAGTCGGCCGCGAGGTTGTCGGGCTTGCCGTCGCAGTTGTCATCGTCGGCATTGCAGATTTCGGCCTTGGGCGTCTTGGCCTTGCAGGCTTCCAGGCCCGTGGCGGTGCACTTGCGGTCAGCCGTGCACGACCCCTCCGCGTTCTTGATGGCGCAGGTGGTCTTGGTGCCTGCCGCGGTCGCCCAGGCGGAGCACGCGCACACGCCGGGCTTGCCGTCGGCGCCGGCCTTGAGCTTGCACTGCTTGGTGGTCTTGCCGCTCTCTTCGTCCTTGTAGTCCAGGCAGCTGTAGCCGTCCGGGCAACCGGCATCGTCGGTGCAGGCGCCGCCGCAGAACTTGCCTTCCTGGCCGTAGTCCAAGCAGACCGCGTCGGTCAGGCCCTGCACCTGGCAGTCCTTGCTCAGGCTGCACGGTGCGCAGATCGACAAGTGCGCGGGAACGCAGAACGACTGGGTGTCGCCAGCGCCGATGAGTTTGCACGCCTCGCCCTTGCCGCAGTCGCCTACCGCCGAGCAGGTCTTGGCGCACTTCTTGCCTGCCGCGGTCTCCAGACACTTGCCGCCGTCGCAAACCTGATCATTGATGCAGTCGCAGCCGGGGCCGCCCGGGCACGTGGGCTTGGTTACTTCGGCCGTGTCGGCCGTCTCGGTGACAGTGGTGTCACCGGCGCCTGAGTCCACTTCTACAGCGCCAGTGTCACTGGCCGCGTCGGTCGCGCCGGTATCGACTGCACCGGTGTCCGCTGCAACGCCGACGTCGGCGTCCGCGCCTGCCACTTGGGTGTCTTCCGGGGTCGGCGTTACGCTGGTGCCGTCGTCGCCGCAGCCCGCCGCGCCGATTGCGCATGCGACGGCGGCAATTCGCAGCCAGCGTGCGCTCGAACCAGAAAACTGCGGCAGCCAATTCGTGATCATGTAACCCTCCACCCGAAAAGGTGAACCTAGCAACGGTAGCACTTGGGTCGCAGGGGTGTCAAATGCCGACCGCCGCAGCGAAACAAGCACATGCAACGCGTTTTGCGCCCATCGTCAGGCCTTGTCAAGCGGGTCACGGCTTGGGTCCGCTGGGCGCGGCGGTGTCGTTGTAAGCTCGCAACATAACTTGACTTTGCCCCCACACGCCGCCCGGCAGGATGCGCGCTCGAGCGATCACGTGCAGCCAGCCCGCACAGGCGTTGTGTTTGCTCTGCTCGCCGGGCTGGACGAATACTGCGACCAGGGCCTTGCTGGGGTCGGGCACGTACCAGTCTTCGGGGTCGGTGGCCTGTACGAACGCGAACTTGGCCTTGTCGGCGCTGGCGACGAGCGCGCAGCCCTGCAAGACCAACACCTGCACCGCCAGATCGGTGACCGGCAGCGACGTGCCTTGCAGCAGGACCTTGGGTGCGACCGCAAGGTGGAACAGCCCGCCGCCCTGACCGCCTTGTTGCAACGGCGCCCAGCCGCCGGATTCGTAGGCCTGCCAGCCCGCCCCTGGCACGTGGTGGCCCAGCTTGACGGGCAGGGTCGGCGGCGGTTCGGCGCCCGCCGGCCACCAAGGCGGGCCCTCGATGGCAGAACATGGTGCCCCTGGCGGCGTGCCAAGGTCCGCGGCGACGGCATCGGGCGGCGCTGCCAGCGGGCAGAGCGCAGTCGCGTCCACCGCGGCCGTCACATCTGTCAGGTCACTGACAACGGCGTCGTCGCCGGCCGCCTCCGCTGTGGCCGCGTCGGCGAGGGCGGTGCCGCCGTCGAACAGGTCGGTCGCGGCGGTCTCCGGCGCAAGAGCACTGTCAGGCGGCGTGTCTAAGAAGTCTAAGGCTGCATCGGCCGGCGCTGTCTGTGCGCGGGCGGCGTCTGCACCCGGATTGGGCGCAGCTGCGCGGGCGCAGCCAAGGCACGCACACCAGGCCACCAGCCACGCAATCGTTGGGCGTACCTGCCTCACTTCTCGACGCCGCACACCTTCTTGGTCTTGATGTCAAAGGCGGCGTCCAGGCTGGCCAGTAGCGCCGTGGGGTCGCTCGCATCGGCGCCCAGCAGCTTGCCGTTGCCCGCGATGGCGATGCTCGCCGAGCCGGTCACTTGCGCTGCCGTGGTCACACCGCTGATGTCGACGACGATGACGCGCACCGACAGCGGCTTGCCGTCAAACGAGCGCAGCACGTTGTTCTGCATCTGCTTGGCGGCAACGGTAATCAGCGGCCGCGGATCTTTGACGCACACGCCATTGCAGTAGGTCGGCGTGCCAGCCTGCGCATCGGGCATGCACGGCGCCATGCCGTTGCTGCAATAGTAGCCGGTCAGGATGTCCTTGGGCATGCACATCAGCACGCCCGTGCACTTGGCGCCAGCCACGCACTCCAAGTCCGAGGTGCACAGGTCGGTCTGGCCGCTCGGCTTCTTGCAGGTCTTGACGTCCTGGCACGCCGCGCCGCCCGCGCAGTCGGCGTCGACGTTGCAGGCCAGGCCGCTCGCCAGGCGCTTGGCTTGCACCCACGGTGAAAAGAACGAGTTGCCGTTGCCCTCGCCGCCGTCGGTGAACATCACCACCACGGTCTCACGGCAACTGCGGCTCGGATCCACGCAGGTGCCGGCCTTGCAGACGTAGTTGACATTGGCGCAGCTGGCGTCGTTGGTGCAGGGCTTGCCGTCGATGACGACCTTGTTCTTGATGTACTCGCCGACGTAGAACAGGGTTTTGCCGATCGGCGTGCCGCCTGTCTGGCGCAACTCTGGGTTGGGCGGGTTGTTTTTGTCCTCTTTGCCGTCCATCCACAACAAGATGGCGTCCTTGACCGCGACCGCCGCGTTGGTGGCGAATGGCACGCACAGAATCTCGCTGAGCCCATTCCAGTACCACGCCGGATTGGCCTCGTCGACGCTCTCGTCACCTACGTCGCCTGTGACCGTGCTGGCGCCGGTGTAGTAGCCCGACGAGCACGACGGATTGGTGGTGTTGGTGGCCTTTTGCGGAAAGCGGAACAGCGCCATGTGCACGATTGAGTCGTCGATCTTGGCCAGCGCTTGCTTGAACACGTGCTTGGAGGCGCCCATGCGCGTGCAGCCGCCTGGAAACTTGACGTCGTCGTACTCACAGGTCGGCCAGGTGGTGTAGCCGGCGCCGCACTTGGGCTGGCCGTTGACCTTGACGGTGTCGTTCATCGATCCAGAGGTGTCAAACGCGATGATCAGGTTGTTGGCCACTGGGACGCACTGGCCGCCCAGGCACGTGGTGCCCGGAAAGCACGGCGAGATCGCGTAGCCGTCGCCCTTGCTCAGGCAGGTCTTGAGCTTGGCGCCTTCGCACGAGGTCGAGGCTGGCTTGCAAGACACGGCGTCTGCGACTGCGGCGTCGCCGTCTGCGCCGGCATCGCTTGACGTCGCAGCGGTGGCATCCGCGACGCTGTCCGGTAGCTTGCCCGCGTCGACAGCCCCGTCGGTCGCGACCTCGAGCCCAGCATCGGCTGCCACTTCTGGCGCGATCTCCACGACGCTGGCGGTGTCGTTCAAGTCCACAATCTCAGGCGAGGCAGTCTCTGCGGTAGCGGCCGTCTCTGCTGCGGAGTCCAGCGCAGCGCCGTCCAGGCTCGCTACCGCCGTGGTATCGGTGGCAGATTCACTGTCCACTGGCGCCGGGGCCTCAGCCGGGTCGCTGCACGCTCCATTCAGCACTGCGCAAGACCCCAATGCCGCCACCCAAAGCCGACGCCAGTGCACGATGACCCCCATCCCCGCCCGCAAGCGGAAACGCAAGCCTAACAAGAGTACACAGACTGCGAAAGTGCAAAGCGTGGGCGGCCGAGCAGGTCAGTCGGCGGCGACCAACGCGGGCATCGCCAGGCCGAGTTGGCGTTGCTGCCAGGCCCGCCGCGCGACCAGCGCCGTCGCTGCCGCGGGTCCCGGGGCGCACACGCTGGCCATCGCCGCGGCCAACACCAACTCACGGTGCGGGTGGCCGCCCAGGGCGCAAAACTCGTCGATGCCGGCGCGCAGCGTGGCCACCGCCAAGCCCTGATCCGCGGCGCGCCCGCGCCAGTCGTCGGCCACCGCGTCGCGCAACAGCGCCACCAGCGGTTGCTCAGGCAGGCCGAGCAGCAGGTAGGCGCGCAGCACGGCGATTGCACCCTCGGCGCGTCGCCCTTGCAAGTGTCCGATCACCTTGGCGATTTCTGGGCCATGGTCCCACGTCTGGTGCAGCGCCGCGGGTGCCGGCAACGCCGGGCGTTCGTCCGCCGAGCGATCCAGGGCCGCGTGTCCGGCGACCAGCGCGGTCGCATACAGCAGCAGGTCGAGCCAGGCCGCGCCGTCCACCCGTCCGCGCAGCTGCCGCACGGTCGCACACAGTGTAAACACCGCTTCCAGGTCCGCGCGACGCTCGCTTGCGCCAGTTTCCCGCAGGCGATCGTCGTCGCAGCGCCACAGCCGCTCGGCGGCGGCGAGCACCAGCGACTGGCACAGCAGCTCTTGCGGCACTCCAACTTCGGCGCCGCGGCGCACCGCTCGCAGCGCACCCGCCACCCCGCCGTCGGTCAAGTGGGCCCGGAACTTGGGCTCGACGAACACTTTGGCCTTGGCGGCGTCGCCCGGTTGCGCCGCAATTGCCGCCAACTGTCCACGCCAGTTCGCCTGGCGGGCCAGGTGAGCGGTCGCGGTCGGCATCTGCTCGCGTTGGGCCTGCAGCCACGCCGACAACGCCGGCAATAGCGGAGCCGCGGCCGACAGATTCCACAGTTCGACGACTTTGTGGGCCGTGACCACGGCCACGCCAAGGTCGCCCGCACGCCAGCACGCCGTCTCGACCAGCGTCCGCGCGGTCGCCCGCTGCCCGTCGTCCGTGGGCCCCGTCGCTCCATCGGCAGCCTGCGCCGGATCCTGCGAGGCCGCGATGGAATTGGGCAATTCGGCCGCCGCGCACAGAGCGGCAGCCCACGCCGGTCCCCGCTGGTCTGGCTCTGCCGCCGCGGCCAGCGCCGCCAGATCGCAAGCCGTCCACAGCGCCGGCGCCGCGACGTTGCACTCGCCCAGGGCACCCGCCAAGCGTGCGGCCACCAGGGCTGCCAACGCGGCGTCGCTCAGGCCGGCGCGAACGGCTTCCGTTGCCGCCGCCGCAACTTGTCCCACGTCGCCCGCTTGCAGGGCCGCAGTCAGGTCGTCTCGCTGCAGCACCGCCGTCCGGTCGGGCAGCTGCGGTCGGCCCAGCACATCTGGGTGCGGCTCACGCCTCGCTTGCATCGTCGGGATCTCCAGGGTCGCTGCCCGGCTGGGTGCCGGCCATTTCGTCCAAGCGGCGGTAAAGCGTGCGCACGCCGATGCCGAGCAAGAGCGCCGCGCGCCGTTTGTCGCCATCGGTCAAGCGCAAAGTCTCGGCGATCGCGGCACGTTCCATCTCTTCGAGCGGCGTGCCGACCGCGAACCGCAACTCGCGCGCTCCGGCTTCGGCGCGGGCCACCCGATCGGGTAGGTCGCGCACCTCGATGGCGTCGCCGCGCGCCAGCACTACCGCGCGCTCGATGGCATTCTCCAGCTCGCGCACATTGCCTGGCCAAGCGTACGCCTGCAAGGCCGCCAGCGCATCGGTCGCAATCGGCAGCAGACCTTTGCTGTTTTGGGCCGCGAACCGCCGCGCGAAGTGCAGCGCCAGCACAGCAGTGTCGTCGCCGCGCTCGCGCAAGGGGGGCAACTCGATGGCGATGACCGCCAGCCGGTAGTACAGGTCCGCTCGAAAGCGTCCGGCCTGCAGTTCAGCTTCCAAGTCGCGGTTGGTTGCGGCGACCACCCGCACCTCGACCCGCTGCGGGTGTGCGGCGCCCACGCGCTGCACCTCGCCCTCTTGCAGCACACGCAGCAGCTTGGCCTTCAGCCCAGGGGGCAGTTCGGCGATCTCGTCGAGCAGCAGCGTCCCCTCGTGCGCCAGATGAAACTTGCCCTGGGTCGTGGTCACGGCTCCCGTAAAGGCGCCGCGCTCGTGCCCAAACAGCTCAGATTCCATCAGCGTCTCGGGGATTGCGGCGCAATTGACCGCTACAAACGCCCCCGGCCGACCGCTCAAGCGGTGCAGCGCGCGCGCGAACACTTCCTTGCCGGTGCCCGACTCTCCGGTTAGCAGCACGGTGGTCCGCGCCGGCGCCACCTGTTCCAGCAAATCGACAGCCCGCCGCAACGCAGGGCTGTTGCCGAGCACTTCGCGACCGCGGCCGGCCCGCGCCAGTTCATCGCGCAACTCTTCGTTTTCGCGGCGTAGACTGGCCCGTTCCAGCGCCCGCGTCACGGCGCGCACCACCTCGGCGCGGCGCAGCGGCTTGGTCAAGAAGTCGTAGGCGCCCTGCTTCATGGCTTCGACGGCGGTCTCGACCGTGCCATAGGCCGTCATCACCACCACGGCGGTCGCCGGGCTGGTGTGGGCGACCGCGTGTAGCAGCGAGAAGCCGTCGATCTGCGGCATCATCAGGTCGGTGACCAGCACCGCCACCCGCTCGCGCCGCAGCAGCTGCACGGCCTTGTTGCCGTCGGCGGCGATCTCACAGCGCAGGCCCTCGCGCACCAGGATTTTGTGCACGCTGGCGGCGTTGGCGGCATCGTCGTCGACGACGACCACCAGGTGGCCGGCGGGCGCCGTTCCGACGGCAGACTCGGCGGGCAAGGCAGCCACAGCGCGCGTGTCGGTCTACCGCGGCGTGCGCAGGTCGATGACGAAGCGCTTGTTGGCGGAAGGTCGCGCCGGCTCGGCCACGGCAGGCTCGTTGGCAGGCTGAGCCTCCGCCATCAGCTTGGCAATTTCTTCTTGCATCAAGGCTTTGGCGTCGACGGCCTGCTCGACCACGACCTCTTCTTGGGCCAGGACGACCGATTCCGCCTCGGCAGCTTGCGCTTCCGGCGTGGCACCGGCGGCCAATTCGCTCGCTTCGGCGGTCGCCTCCTGCGTTTCGGTTGGGCCATCGGCGGTTGCCGCGGTTTCGACGTCCGCTTCGTTGTCGGCAGGGCTGTCGGCACCGCTGTCGCCGTCGTCGTCCTGGTCATCCACGCCGCCGCCAGCTCCCGCGGCCAGCGCCTCGCCGCGCTCACCGCCACGACGGCGGCGGCGGCGCCGGCGCTTACCAGCATCACCGGCACTGCCTTCGGCGGAGACGGCGTTCGCCGCAGCGTTGCCATCCGCGACAGGCGCGGCTGGCGGCTCGGACGGGGCGGTCGCCGCAGCCGGTGTCGCCGCTGGGGGCGCTGCCGGTGCCGCCTCGACCG
>SXGU01380319.1_pt1 | contig 12626 bp, 10 predicted proteins | sample 3174531 | NCBI WGS metagenome assembly SXGU01 (sample SAMN11356863, study PRJNA531348) | freshwater metagenome | isolation source: freshwater sample F1-140 | place: China: Fuxian Lake, Yuxi | collected 2017-12-25 | reverse complement strand
GCGTACCTTCCATATCGGCGGGGCAGCGTCACGGTCGGCTGCCATCAGCAACGTCGAAGTCAAATCCAGTGGCAGCATCAAGCTAACCAACCTGAAAACGGTCGAGAACAAGGATGGCAATCTGGTGGCTGTTTCACGTTCAGGTGAGGTCAGCGTCATTGATGAACATGGACGTGAGCGTGAACGCTACAAAATACCCTACGGCGCAGTACTCTCCGTCAAGGACGGCGATGAAGTGAAGGCCGGTCAAATCGTTGTTAACTGGGATCCTCATACCCATCCAGTCATTACGGAAGTAAAAGGATATGCCAGGACGGTCGATTTTATTGAAGGTCTAACCGTGCGTGAGCAATCCGATGACGTAACCGGTTTGAGTTCCATGGTAGTTATCGATCCCAAGCAACGCGGGGGTGGTGGCAAGGATTTGCGGCCCATGGTCAAATTGGTGGATGAAGACGGTAACGATATCCGGATTCCCTCAACCGACATTGCTGCCCAGTATTTCCTGCCTGCTGGAGCCGTCATTGGTGTTCGGGATGGTGGCCTGGTGCAGGTCGGCGATGTATTGGCCAGAATTCCCCAGGAATCCAGCAAAACCCGCGATATTACCGGGGGTCTGCCGCGGGTTGCTGACCTGTTTGAAGCGCGTAAAACCAAGGATCCTGCCATTTTGGCCGAGGCAAGTGGTACCATCAGTTTTGGTAAGGAAACCAAAGGTAAACGGCGTATTGTCATTACTGATATCCATGGTCTGCAACACGAGTTGCTGATACCCAAGTGGCGGCATATTACCGTTTTTGAAGGGGAGCATGTTGAACAGGGAGAAACCATTGCCGAAGGTGACCTGACACCTCATGACATTCTGCGTTTGCGCGGCATTCCGGAACTGGCTTCCTATCTGGTCAAGGAGATTCAGGATGTTTATCGTCTCCAGGGTGTAAAGATCAATGACAAGCATATTGAGGTCATCATCCGGCAGATGCTGCGCAAAATCGAAATCACCGAACCGGGAGATTCCAGTTTTCTTAAGGGAGAACAGGTGGATCGTTCACGGGTATACGATGAAAACGATGAACTGGAGGCACGCGGCAAAATACCGGCCTGCTATGAGCCTGTGCTGTTGGGAATCACCAAAGCCTCTCTGGCTACCGAATCATTCATTTCAGCGGCGTCCTTCCAGGAAACGACTCGAGTACTTACCGAGGCGGCTATCCGTGGACTGAGCGACAAGTTGCAGGGACTCAAGGAAAACGTGATTGTCGGTCGGTTAATACCGGCAGGCACCGGTCTGGCCTATCATCAGGAAAGAAGACTGCGAGCATCGACCCTTGACTCGGATGAGATTGCAAATGATGCGGCAACCATGGACGCTGACGAGGTTGAAGAGCAACTGAAGCAGGCTTTGAGTATGTAATGTGGATTCAGTTACGGCTTATGAGGTAAACTGAAGCCACTGTGCCCTGAACCAACTGGATGGCCTGGCCGCATCGCACAAGGAATGAAAACCCGGGTCAACCGGGTTTTTCGTGCGCGGTCGCCTTTGGGCTTGTTCTGATCCGTTCAGAATTCAGGATGACGGTATCCGTTTCCAGTTTTCAACCACTAAACCAATCTTCGGAGATATTCATGAAATATGATTCAGTCAAGTTCTTGCCGGGCGTTGCCGTTTTGCTGATGTTTGGCATTGGTCAGGCGCAAGCAGTCGGCGATAGTGAGCAGGGCCAGAAGAAATTCTATACCTGCGCGGGATGCCACGCCATAACCGGGTATTCAAACAGCTATCCATCCTATCATGTACCTCGGATCGGCGGCCAACATGCCGACTATGTGGTTGCTGCCCTCAAGGCTTATCAAACCGCGCAGAGAAAGCATACCAGCATGCAGGCAAATGCCACCACCCTGTCCCAGGATGACATGGAAGATATCGCACTGTACGTATCCCGCTTTCGCAATAACAACGCGGCATTGCCGGTGACGGGTGATGTTGGCAAGGGCGCAGAAAAGGCAGGCTTGTGTGCCGGTTGTCATGGTGAAGATGGCAATAGTGAGGATTCTACTTATCCAAAACTGGCTGGCCAATACGAAAGTTACCTGATAAAGGCATTGAAGGAATATAAATCGGGTATCCGTAAAAACGCCATTATGGCTGGATTTGCCGCAGGTTTATCAGATGAAGACATCACTGACATTGCGGCCTACTATGCCAGTCAGAAGCATGGCCTGAACACGGTTGGCAAGGAATAAGAAGTGTCAGATACCGGAGTCTTCATCCGGACGGTGAAGTTTCCGTGCTGATGTGCAGGGTGCGTATGCCCGTTCCGGTTTGAACCGGACGATCCTTCACCCTGCGCCTCCTCAGGTGTTTCATGGCCAAACCACCGGGGTCACTCAAAATACAAAGAGACACGAACAAGGCTATCGAGACAGTTTGGAGTACGATGGGAGCAGGCAGACATCCTGTATATCAAGTATCCCCTGAGGGGACAGAATCAGGGGCATATGGCGAAAAAATATGAAGTATCCGATAGCAGTAATCCTGATGGCAGTATTGGGGCTATCAGGTGCATCGCAATGTTCAGAGGCAGTCGATTCAGTCGGTACGGCCGGGCACATTGTGATTATGGGCTGGCTGGAATCAATCCATGTACAACCTTGGGGAATCCGGTTGACCGCCAAACTCGATACCGGTGCCAAAACCTCGTCTCTCCATGCCAGCAGGGTTGAGCATTTCAGAAAGGGGGATACAAACTGGGTGCGGTTTGAATTGTACGATCAGGAGGCTGGCAAGAAAATAATGGTAGAAAGACCCCTGACAAGAACGGCGTATATCAAGGAACGCAAGGCGGGCGTCAGCCCTCGGGATGTTGTCATGATGCAGTTATGCAAAAATGGCAGAACCTACGACACCGAAATAACCCTGGTTGATCGTAGTAACTTCAATTATCCATTGTTATTGGGCCGCAGTTTTCTGGAAGGTGTGGCCTATGTTGATTCGGGTGCCACGTTTCTCTATCCCGGAGACAGGGATACCTGTCATGCGGGTAGAAAAAACTGACCCGGAGCCGTTTTCCCTGGATCCCTGGCTGTTGGGGTTGTCGTGTAAAGTTGTCTCATCCGGCTCATGTCGATCAATCTGCATATCAAACTGTTGACATCCCTGCTGGTGATTACAGGTCTGGTAGTTCTCTGGTATAAGGTTACCTATCTGGGGCTGCCACTGATACCAACAACCCGGGCCGAAGTCTGGACGATAGAGGCACGCATGGAATTCAAGGCTTATCGCGATGTACCGGTCAAACTTGATTTGCGGGTGCCGCGTGACCCTGCGGGTTTCATTGTTGTCGACGAGAATTTTGTCTCAGGCAATTATGGCCTGAACATTGATGACACTGGCCAGGATCGAAAAATTCAGTGGGCAGTCCGGAATACCAGCGGCTATCAGGTTTTATATTACCGGTTGCACTTGGCACCGGATGAGATATCGACCACTGGGTTGAACCCGACTGAAGCCGCCACGCCGGATATACAATCCGGTCAGTTTCCCGAATACATGGCCTCAGCCATAACGACCCTTGTCACGGAGGTACGCACCAAATCAGCGGATAATCTTTCCTTTGCTCGGGAAATGCTGAAAAGGCTAAATGCCGGTTCCCCGGATTCCAATGTCGAATTACTTCATCAAGACGTCAATCGGGATGAAGCCTGGATTATCCGTATTGCGGGATTGCTCAATCAGGGTAATGTCCCGGCACGACTGGTTCGCACGCTTACGCTCAAGGATGGTTTGAACCATAAATCCTTGACTCCCTGGCTTGAGGTTCATGATGGTGCCCACTGGGTAGCGATCAGTCCATGGACAGGAGAAACCGGCTTGCCTCGCGACTCCATGATATGGAGCCGGGGCGATCATGATATTCTCCAGTTGAGTGGCGGAAAAAATTCCCGACTTGAATTTTCGGTAGGAAAGCACTCGCTCGATATGACTGTAGTAGCGGAGCAACGGGCCAGAAAACTCAATTCACGCATGATGGAGTTTTCATTGATGCGTCTGCCGGTGCAAACCCAGAATATTTACCGTATTCTGCTCATGATACCGGTTGGGGCACTGCTGATCGTACTGCTGCGCAATGTGGTCGGCGTGAAAACATTCGGAACCTTCATGCCCATTCTGATTGCACTGGCATTCAGGGAAACGGAATTGCTGTGGGGGCTGATACTTTTCACAAGCCTGATATCCCTGGGGCTTTTATTCCGGTTTTATCTGGAATATCTCAAGTTATTACTGGTACCCCGCCTGGCCTCAGTGCTTATCATCGTGATTATGCTTATGCTGGCCATTTCGGTGATTAGTTATAAGCTGGGGTTTGAACGGGGGCTGTCCCTGGCACTGTTTCCCATGGTTATCATCACCATGTCAATAGAACGAATGTCGCTGGTTTGGGAAGAATTGGGAAGCACAGAGGCCATCAAGCAGGGAATCGGAACCCTTGCGGTAGCCGCACTGGGCTATTTACTGATGAGCAGCCACTACATTGGGCATCTGGTGTTCACATTTCCCGAACTGTTGCTGATTATTCTGGCTGCAACCCTCCTGCTTGGACGCTACACTGGCTATCGTCTGACTGAATTGTGGCGTTTCAGGATGGCCCTTACCCGGTTCAAGTGATGTCCATATTCCCGTGGCGACAGTTGTCGGCACTGGGCGTGCTGGGGATCAACAAGAGAAACGCGGATTATATTTCAAAATACAATCCCAGGCATCGTTATCCCCTGGTGGATGACAAGATAACTTCCAAGGCATTGGCTGTCCGGCACGGTATTCCTGTGCCTGAATTATACGGCGTTATTGAAATAGAGCATCAGATAGCAGACTTGCCGACCCTGTTGCATGACAAGCCGTCTTTTGTAATCAAGCCAGCTCGGGGATGCGGAGGGGAAGGTATACTGATCATAGATTCCCGTAATACACAGGAATATATCTGCGTCAATGGGTACGGCTACACCGTGGCTGGGTTGTCGCACCATGTTTCAAATATTCTTGGTGGTATGTACAGCCTCGGCGGAAGGCCGGATATGGCCCTGATAGAATACCGGGTTGATTTTGATTCCTGCTTCGATGGAGTTAGCCATCGCGGGGTACCTGACATCAGAACCCTTGTTTTCAGGGGCATTCCCGTCATGTCAATGCTGCGTCTACCAACCCGACTCTCACGAGGGAAAGCCAATTTACACCAGGGTGCGGTAGGGGTGGGTATTCACATGACTCACGGCAGCACTCGGGGAGGATATTGGCAGGGAAACCCGGTTCTATACCATCCTGATACTGGCAACGAACTCTCAGGCATTGCCATCCCGTACTGGGATGATATTCTTTGCCTTAATGCGAGATGCCATGATTGTACGGGCATGGGTTTTATCGGAGTAGATATTGTTCTGGATAAAAACAGGGGGCCCTTGCTGCTTGAAGTCAATGCCAGGCCGGGTTTGAGTATCCAGATGGCCAACCGTACCGGCCTTCTGCCACGCATTCAATTCATTGAGTCATTGGCAAACCTGCCAAACAGCCTCGAAGACAGGATGATGCTTGCAAAATCGCTGGCATGACACACTTCAGTAATATGGAATTGCTAAAAAGCGGGCGTACTTTCGTCTACTTTCGCGATACGGGTACGTTCCGGTTGAGGGATATGATGCATGCACTCGCGCCCGGATGCTGATAGCGGCAGGCCAGGGAGGTGCCGTATTTACCCACAATTTCAAGATTTGGTTGCTTACCGTCGTTCCCATGGAAAAAACAACCCTGATTTTTTTGATTCTGGTTCTGGCTGCACTCATGTACTATTTGGGGCGGACTAAATCCGTTCGCCTGGTGGAGGGACGCTGTTCCAGATTGCACTCATTGCCGGTATATTACGGCAGTTATGCTGCCATGTGGTTTCTGTTTCCAGGGCTGGCCGTCATATCACTTTGGTTTTCATTTGAGGATTCAATACTCACTCGTCTGATTGTCTCCGGGTTGCCTGTGGAGATCATGTCCCAATCTGCAGAGCAGTTGGGGCTCTTTATGAATGACGTCAAAAATGTAGTGAACGGCACCTCGAGTGAGTCGGAGGATGTCCTGCGGGCAGTCGGTAAATACCGCGAACTGTCGTCTACCAGTAATCAGATTCTGGCTTTCGTGACGCTGGTCATCAGTCTGGTTGGCGGGTGGTTGGCCTATTCCAGGATAGCCCCCGGTTTTCATGCAAGGAACCACGTGGAAACCTGGGTTCGTTACCTGCTGATTCTTTGCTCTTCACTGGCCGTTCTGACCACGATCGGAATCATTTTGTCAGTATTGCTGGAAAGTCTCCGGTTTTTCAACCGCATACCTGTAACGGAATTTCTGTTTGGAACCTCCTGGAGTCCCCAAACCGCCATGCGGAGCGATCAGGTTGCCTCGGAGGGAGCCTTTGGTGCCATTCCGCTTTTCATGGGTACCTTGCTCATTTCGCTGATAGCTCTCAGTGTTGCGGTGCCGGTTGGTTTATTGTCGGCAATTTACTTGTCCGAGTATGCCAGTCCGCGCTTCCGTGCCATCGCCAAGCCTCTGCTGGAAATTCTGGCGGGCATACCGACTGTCGTCTACGGGTTTTTTGCCGCCCTGGTGCTGGCCCCCGCCATACGGGAACTGGGCAGCCGGATAGGCCTGGATGTCAGTTCAGAGAGTGCGCTGGCGGCGGGTCTGGTAATGGGCATCATGATTATTCCTTTTGTCTCATCCCTGGCGGATGATTTCATCAACGCGGTGCCCCAATCCCTGAGGGATGGTGCCTACGCACTGGGAGCCACCCAGTCTGAAGCCATTCGGCAGGTCGTCATACCCGCTGCATTACCGGGGGTCGTGGGTGGAATACTGCTGGCGGCGTCACGGGCGATCGGCGAAACCATGATTGTCGTCATGGCTTCGGGCCTCACGGCCAATCTGACCCTCAACCCGCTCGAGGCAGTCACCACCGTAACAACCCAGATAGTGACCTTGCTGGTGGGTGATCAGGAATTCGACAGTGCCAAAACCCTGGCGGCTTTTGCCCTCGGACTGGTTTTGTTTGTCGTCACGCTGGTTCTGAACATAATTTCCCTGTATATCGTCCGTAAATACCGTGAACAATATGAATGACAGCACGCATGACACCGGCGGGAAATCAATCACTACCCTAGAGAAGGTAAAAGCCAGCCTGGGCAAAAGGCGGGCAGCGGAGTTGCGTTTCCAGGCACTCGGATTGGTATCAATCATGGCTGCCCTGTTATTTCTGGTTATCCTCCTCGGAAGTATTGTTGGCAATGCCTTGCCAGCCTTTACCAGTGCCTACATCGGTCTGGATGTTTATCTTGACCCGGAACAGATCGATCCTGAATCACAAAGGAATACAGCATCCCTGAATGGGGGAAATTATGATGCCTGCATCAAGGCGGCACTGGCTCAGTCTTTCCCGGAGGTGAAGGAGCGTTCACAAAAACGCGCCCTGAATGCGCTGACAAGTTCGTCAGCACCGTATCAAATCAGGGATATGGTGTTGGAAAATCCCGGCCTGATTGGGCAAACCCGGCGGTTCTGGCTACTGGCCGATGATACGGTCGATCAGGTTCTCAAAGGCGGTATCAAGCGGTCGACCCCTGAATCAGAACGCAAGATCAAGGATCATCAACTGGACTGGATAGATCAACTTTCTTCCCGGGGGCGAATCAAACAGGGCTTTAATGTTACGTTCTTCTCGTCAGGAGATTCACGGGAGCCGGAATCGGCGGGCATTCTGGGGGCGTTGAGTGGCTCTTTTCTGACCTTGCTGGTTACTATTTCACTGTCGCTACCCATCGGGATGGCTGCCGCCATTTATCTGGAAGAATTTGCGCCCAAGAATGGCTGGACTGATTTCATCGAAGTCAACATCAATAACCTGGCCGCAGTTCCTTCAATTGTCTTTGGACTATTGGGATTGGCGGTCTTCATCAACTTCATGGGGGTAACCCGGTCATCGCCATTGGTGGGTGGATTGATACTCACCCTGATGACCATGCCGGTGATCATCATTGCCGGTCGCTCGGCTCTCAAATCCGTTCCTCCCTCGGTTCGCGATGCCGCCCTCGGGGTAGGGGCTTCACCGATTCAGGCCGTGTTTCACCACGTGTTTCCGCTGGCAATGCCAGGCATGCTGACGGGGGCGATTATTGGCCTGTCCCGTGCCCTGGGTGAAAGTGCCCCGTTACTGATGATCGGCATGGTTGCATTTATCGTTGATGTTCCCGAAGGGATCCGGGATCCTGCAACCGTGCTACCGGTACAGATTTATCTGTGGGCTGACAGTCCTGAACGGGCTTTTGTGGAGCGGACATCCGCCGCCATTCTGGTACTGCTGGCCTTTCTGGTCTGCATGAACGGCCTGGCTGTCTACCTGAGAAAAAAATACGAAAGACGCTGGTAAAGGCGTATCATGTACCAGCAAATACCAACGTAACCATTATGAAATCAAAGCCATGAAATCGCGTGATAAAACCAGTGAAACATCCTATACCCGGGATCACATTGAAACCGTAGGTGATATTCATAGTGACAATGCCAGAATTACCTGCCGGGACGTCAATGTATATTATGGAACCAGCAAACATGCCATACAAAATGTGAATCTGGACATCGCCCGAAACGAGGTGGTGGCACTAATCGGTCCCTCGGGCTGTGGCAAATCCACCTTTATTCGCTGCCTCAACCGGATGAACGACACGATACCCGGTTGCGCCGTAACCGGCGATATCCGGGTTGATGGACAAAGTATTTTTGATGAGACCATGGACGTGGTGCAACTGAGAGCCCAGGTGGGCATGGTTTTCCAGAAACCCAATCCGTTTCCGAAAAATATCTTCGACAATGTAGCCTATGGTCCCAGGATTCACGGGTTGACCAGTTCCAAACTGGAACTGGAAGAAATTGTAGAATCCTCCCTGCGACGCGCCGGTTTATGGGACGAAGTAAAAGATCGGCTAACTCAGCCTGGTACCAGCCTGTCAGGCGGACAGCAACAGCGTCTCTGTATTGCCAGAACCATTGCGGTCAATCCGGAAGTCATTCTCATGGATGAACCTTGTTCTGCCCTGGATCCCATTGCTACGGCAAAAATTGAGCAATTGATTGACGATCTCAGGATGCATTACACCATCGCGATTGTGACCCATTCCATGCAGCAGGCAGCCAGGGTATCCCAGCGTACGGCCTATTTCCATCTGGGCCGGTTGATTGAAGTGGGTGATACGGCTCAGGTATTTACCAATCCGCGGCATCAATTAACGGAAGATTATATTACCGGGCGATTCGGTTAAGGGACGGGGTTCGGATTAGCGTCCGAGCCGGGATACCTCATACCGTAGACACCTTACAAAAACCGTTGCAGGACGTCATCCAGAAAATTCCAGCCCTGCGAAGTGCAACGAATGCCGGAACCTTCACGCTCCAGCAGCCCATTGGCGATACAGGCGGCCAGGCCGGGTTCCAGCGTTGATTCGGGCAATCCCGTCCGCGTCTGGTAGAGAGCCAGATCAAACCCCTGACGCAGGCGCAGATGATTCATGAGAAATTCTGCAGTGCGCTGGCCGACTGCAACCTCTTCGGTCTGGATCAGCCGCTCCGGTTGCTGTTCGCTGCAGGCAAGATAATGCTCGGGGTGGCGAATGGTTCGGGTGCGGGTAATGGTACCGGTTGCCGGATCGGTCAATTTACCGTGTGCACCCGCCCCAATGCCGATGTAGTCGCCGAACTGCCAGTAATTCAGATTGTGACGGCTGCGAAAACCGTCACGGGCGTGGGCTGATACCTCGTATTGCTCATATCCGGCCTCCGCCAGTCGTACAAGCCCGCCTTGTTGTAAAAGCCAGATCGCCTCGTCCTCAGGGAGTTGCGGCGGATATTTGTGGAACAGGGTGTTGGGTTCAAGCGTGAGTTGGTACCACGAGAGGTGTGGCGGCGACAGTGAGAGGGCGGTGTCGAGGTCGGCCAGTCCCTGCGCCAGGCTTTGCCCGGGCAACCCGAACATCAGATCAAGATTGAAATTGGAAAAGCCGGCCGATATGGCGGTATCAACGGCACTCAGTGCCTGTTCACGACCGTGGATACGCCCAAGTCGTACCAGGCTGATTTCATCGAAACTCTGAATGCCAATGGATAACCGGTTAACGCCCGCCTGGCGAAACCCCAAAAATTTGCCCGCCTCCACCGTCCCCGGGTTGGCTTCCAGCGTAATCTCAATGTCCCCCGCCAGATTCCAGCGTCCTGCTACCGTGTCCAGCACTTGCTGGATGAATCCGGCACTGAACAGGCTGGGCGTCCCTCCTCCGAAAAAGATGCTCTCCAGCGGTCGGTACGAATACGCCTCTTCGTAGCGGGCCAGTTCTGCCAGTAACGCCGACAGGTAAGCCTGCTCAGGTAAAACCGCCGGGCTATGGTGCGAATTGAAATCGCAATAGGGACACTTCCGTACACACCAGGGTAAATGGATGTAAAGTCCCAGAGGCAGCGGCAGGGCAGGGGGGGAATTCAATCGGTCGGCACGTGCCGCTCGGCAAGTGTGCGGCCCGATACGTCCATGCTGCCTGGCCCCAGATTAGCCAGGGGGTGGCGCGTCCTGAAGGTATACAAGAGGGATTTGGCCTTGCCCGGATTTTTGACGAAAAAGTCCGGCGAGGGTTGGCTCAGGAAATCACTGAAGCCATCCAGCGTATGCAGCAGTGTGTAATCGAATGACTTGAATCCCATCGACCATTCGCCGAAAGCGCGTTCCTCTATGGGTTCCCGGTAAATCAACAGGACGTCCGAATGCCGCTGATCGCAGCGTATCCGGTCAAACAGACTGTCGAGTACCTGCTTTTCGCCCTCCAGGGCCTGGATGAAAAAACCATCCCGGTACAACAACAGCCCCGTCACTTCGAGCCGGCGATTATTTTTACGGCAGGTGGCCAGCAATTCCGATAATTCGGCATCGGACATCTTGCGTATGGCCAGACTGATATACACAAGGCAATACAGGGACATGGCTTGAAACCTGAAAATTCTGAGCGGAGGATAAGGATAACAACTAATCTGGCTCGCGTTAAGTCGGGGCGGCGTATATTTGCCCGGAGGGCACCGGTACCGGGCACGCTACGCCAATTCCCCTTGACGCCAACCGTTTGAACACCAAGAATTGGCACCCCATTCAGCGGAAGCCAGACCATTGATTTCACCCATGCCATACCTGCCCGCGAGGAACTCCTGATGGCGACCCGGACATCTGCCGGGACGCCCCGCAAAAAAAGCAAAAGCAAAGGTGCCAAAACCAAAGGTGCCGCCAAGTCAGGCTACCTGCCGTTACACCAGAGACTCGCGCTGTATCTGGCTGAAGTTTTGGCCTTGCTCGGAGCGGGCTGGGTCATGGTGGTGGCCCTTCTGGGTTACTCCGCCTCCTGGTTTACTCAGGGCGACACCGAAACACATCTCCTGCCCTTCGCCGCTACCGTGCTGGCCCTGATTCTGTCTGCCTCCCTTATTCTGCGTAGCTGGCTGTGGTTGCGCCGGAGGCTGTGTCAGCGTTCATTCTATCTACCCTGCATTGTCGCTACAGTCATCGCCGCCGTTGCTGCAGCGTATGTCGGCCAGAATGCTTTTCGCATGCAGATGGCCAGTCTCAAAACCTTGATCGGTGGCATGCGGGAAGCCGAACGTACCACCCTGGCTCACCAGGTGTTTGCCGCTTATCGCCGCTCTGATCTGGATGCAACCCGGCGGGTGCTGGATCGCGCCCTGGTGTACTGGCCTACGGTTCGGGAAGTGGCCCAAACCCTTGAAGTTGATCCAGAGATCATGATCGGCATGGGGGCCGCCGAATCTTCCTTTAATCCGAGGGACAGCAAGGATGGGGGCTACGGATTGTTCCAGATCACCTCTCCTCCCCGAATGGCAATTGATCTGGTCAGAAAGCAGCTTAAGGTACTACATCTGGATAGACTCAACCAGCGTCATAACACCTGGCTGGCTGCCGCTACGCTGCGGCATTACCTGAAGCAAATGGGGGGCGACCTGTTTCTGGGACTACTGGCTTACAACATTGGCCCCCGTAACGGCGGCTTGTTGTCGATCATGAATCAATACCGCGCCAAGGACTTCATCACCATCCAGCCCTATCTGAAGAATCTGCCAAGGGACTACCCCATCCGGGTGCTGACATCGGCTCTGGCATTCCGGTTGTGGCGACAGGAAGGCAAACTGCCCCATTACGAGGACGGTGAGTGGGCGGCACGCATCCAGGATGTTGGCATTCCCGGACTCAAACCGAGCCAGGGGCTGTTGCCTGATCACGAGGGCGGTTGAAACCGCTGAATGCCAGGTAAATGACCGGGGTGGTGAACAGGGTAAGCCACTGACTCAGCAGCAATCCCCCCACCAGGGTCAACCCTAACGGGTGGCGTAATTCAGGGCCGACTCCGCTCCCCAGCGGCAGCGGCAGGGCTCCCAGCCGAGCCGCCAGGGTGGTCATCAGAATGGGGCGGAAGCGTACCAGACAGGCCGAACGAATGGCGGCAAGCGGCGATTGACCCTGATGGCGTTCTGCCTCCAGGGCAAAATC
>SXGU01322441.1_pt1 | contig 12628 bp, 14 predicted proteins | sample 3174531 | NCBI WGS metagenome assembly SXGU01 (sample SAMN11356863, study PRJNA531348) | freshwater metagenome | isolation source: freshwater sample F1-140 | place: China: Fuxian Lake, Yuxi | collected 2017-12-25 | reverse complement strand
TTGATCCTGAACAAAACTTTGCATTTAGAGATAATTATTTAAACGTAGATTTTGATTTGAGTAACGTTTTATTTATTGCAACAGCAAACGTAGTAGAAAATATTCCACCTGCATTAAGAGATCGTATGGAGTTGATCAATATTTCTGGTTACTCTGAAAATGATAAATTATTAATTGCAAATAAACATCTTGTTGAACGGCAAATTGAAAACAATGGAATAACCTCAGAAAACATTACCTTTACAGAAGATGGTTTAAAATATGTGATTTCACATTATACTCGCGAAGCAGGTTTAAGAAATCTAGAGCGAGAAATTGGTTCTGTTTGTAGAAAAGTTGCAAAGATGGTTGTGTTAAAAGAAACAAACCATATGTCAATTACTCCTGAATCAGTTGTTGAATTACTTGGACCGCCAAGATTTTTAAGAGATGAAACTTTAAAAGACCCACAAGTGGGCGTGGTAACAGGATTAGCATGGACCCAAGCCGGTGGCGAAGTCTTATATGTAGAAGCGCTTAAAATGCGAGGCAATGGTGGGTTAAAACTTACCGGACAATTGGGTGATGTCATGAAAGAATCTGCTCAAGCAGCTTGGTCTTACGCAAAAGCCCATTATAAAGAATTAAATATAGCTGAAGATTTTTTTGAAAAACACGAAATACACATTCACTTACCAGCGGGAGCCATTCCTAAAGATGGCCCTTCCGCGGGTGTAACATTAACAACTGCACTTGTAAGTTTAATGTCTGACACTCCTGTGAGACATGATATTGCAATGACTGGCGAAGTAACATTACAAGGTCGAGTTTTACCGGTGGGCGGAATCAGAGAAAAATGTTTAGCAGCATTATCGAATGGAATACTTGATATCGTAATTCCAATGGCAAATAAAAAAGACATTGTCGATATTCCAAAAGAATTTAAAGACAAAATGAACTTTATCTTTGTAGAAAATGTCGATGAGGTTTTTATCGTGGCCTTTGATAAATCAGGCAAAGGAAGAAAAAATTCTTTACCGCCAAAAGGTGGTGGAAAACGACCGAAAGTTCCAACGGCTGCATCTGCCGCGTAAAATAATTCTAACCAAATTTTGGTTTCAACTTAATAAATAAAAGGAAAGAGATTTAAAATAAAAACTCTTTCCTTTTTAGTTTGAATCTTAACTTATTCAATAAAGAGGATTCGATGTTCAAATCAAATCAATAAAACTGCTAATATACTTTTAATTTTACCAATTATCTTCTTATTAATTAGTTGCATAAAAAAAAATGAAAATGGTATTGATTCTGGAATAACACCTATTAATGCTCGGTTGTACAATAAAACTAGTATTGCTAAGACGAGCACAAATACTACTATTGTTCTAAATCTAAGTCCTTTTCTACCTTTAATACAAAATAGTCCTTCACTGTTGCGTACTCCCATGATACGATTTAAGTGTGAATTCGTACTGCGAAAGTACGCTATCTTGGAGACCTCAAAATGAATGAAAATGTACAATTTGAAACTTTATTAGAAAAATTAAAGCAAATTCAATCGAAACTAATCTTTTCATTACCAGAAAATCAAAGATGGATTTCAAGCAAAATTACAGACAGAAGGGCTTCACTTCTTATTGGCCCTAGAGGAGTGGGTAAAACAACCTTTTTGATATCTCAAATTAAGGATAAAAATAAAACACTTTACATGTCCCTTGATAATACAATAATTTCCAACATAAATATTTATGAGTTTGGAGAATGGTTATTTAATATTGGATATGAAAAGCTAATTTTTGACGAAGTCCACAGTATGCAAAATTGGTCTCAGCATTTAAAATCTCTTTATGATAGTAATCCGAAAAAGAAAATAATTGCATCAGACAGTTCTTCATTAGTTTTAAAAAAAGGAATTGGCGACTTGTCTCGTCGCTTTGTAAACGTATCGTTACCATTCCTTAGCTTTAGAGAATATCTTTGGTTGAAACATACTATTGAATTTGATCAAATATTATGGAGCGATTTTGCAACTTCTCATTTTTATAGAAAACAAAATAATATATTATTACACTTTGAGAAGAAAAATTTAAATATTATTGAAGAATTCAGATCATATTTAGTAGAAGGATATCGGCCCTTTTTTTTGGAAGGAGATTACTCTGAAAAATCATTTCAAATTATTGATAAAATAATTTTTCAAGATATTCCTTTTTTTCTTCCGCAATTGAATGAGCGCCACATCCATTTGATGCGAAGTATTTTAAGTCATTTAGCAGAAAGCGCAATTCCCCGATTAATGATCGACTCCCTTGCAACTAAATGGCAAGTTAGTAAAACAACAGTTTATAATTTAATTGAGGTCATGAAAGATACTTCGTTAATTCGTGTAATTCAATTAGAGGGTTCATTAAAAAAAAGATCTCGAGGCGAGAAAGTATTCTTTGCTGACCCAACTCACTACAATGTATTAATGGGAAATTTAGGAAATTTGCGAGAAGCCTTCTTCTGTGCTGAAGCAGATCGCCTAAAATTAAAAGTTTTTGCTACTGATGATGAAACTCATGGTGACTTTAAACTTGATAATCTAATTTTTGAAGTTGGAGGAAAAAATAAAAAATCAAAAAAATCTGATATTGTACTTCGTGACAATATCATAATTTCTGAGAATGAAAAAATTAGACCACTTTGGAGCTTAGGTTTTTGTGTAAATTAAATGATATAGAAAATGATAGTTATATATTACATTAGCACGGCAAATTTAATCAAAGACTATTCTTAAAGACGAGAGCTATCAAGTAATTATTAAAATGATATTTAACTTGCGCAATTTCTTCAGTTGTACTCAATTCATTATTTTCGATTTTAAAATAATTTAAATATACTTTAAAAGAAAAAAGATACATTTCAATTGGGGAATGGCGCCCAGTTAAGTGAGTCGAAATTTCTTTATATACAGTAAAACAAGTATTGCCAAGGTCGACCAATAATATCTCCCATTGCAAATTTTTAAACCTTGTTATGATTTTTAACTTAAAAATTTTACCATAAACAACCAACTATCCATAGGGGCCAGCGATCGACTGATTTAATATCTAAATTTTCTTGAATAACAATATCTGATTTTTTTTTCTTCTTACCTATTCCTCCAACTTCAAAACGAATTTTCTTTACTTGAAAATCAAATTCCTCTTCATTTTTAGATGAGTACACTTCATACCCTTTCATACAAAGTGTCGAAACAAAATATGACTCCCGTCGATTTCCTATATTTGATCCAAGAGCATGATAAAATGAACAATCTGTAAAAAGAATTTTATCACCCTTAGAAAAAGCCTTAGGGCTTTGGTTATTATATACAATATTAATAACAGATGCCTCTTTAATGACATATAAAAGTTCATATACCTTATGCTTGCCGATTTCCCATTGAGAAGTTAATGAACTAATGTTTAGGGTTGGAACAGCTGACGACGCCAAATATTGAATCATTCCACGCAATGCTGATAAATGACTTGCTTCAATTTGTGGAAGAAAATAAGGTATATCTGTAAATAAAATTTTATCAATTATATTTTTTATTCTATCCTCATAGCGACCTTCTAAAAAAATTGGCCTTTGCCCAAAATCAAGAAACTCACTAAATAATCGGTTAAGTTGTCCTGGATTTTCTTTTTCGAATTTAACATACTCTGTTGGCAGACTATCACCTTTTATTGGATCAAATTTAGGTAGCAATATTTTTCTCTTAAATAAAATGAACTCTCGAAAAGATAATAATGGAATTTTTGAAATAGGAAACCTTCTGGATAAATCTGCATTTCCTTGCTTGAGAATCAGAGTGCTGCTATCTGATATAATAATTTTTAATTTTGGAAAACTATCGTAAATTGATTTTACTTCAATAGCCCACTGTTGCCGAAAATGAACTTCATCAAGCAAGAGTGTACGATAGCCACTTAAATAAATATACTCGCAAAAATAAAAAAGATTAATGTTAGCTAGCCTCAAATTGTCTAGACTTAAGTATATAGATCCCTCGTCTCTTTGGCAAAGCAGAAGTAAAAAAGTAGTCTTACCGACACCTCGAGGGCCTAACAAAAGGGTGCCCCTGGAGGAAATATCTATTACCTCAAAAGCCGGTCGAAATGGTGGAATAAGAAATTCCGAAATTAGTCTTTTTTGATCCAATTTTATTTCTTCTAATAATTGACTTAATTCCATCTCAAGATTTTTAGATTTTTTTTCCATAGTTAATTATAGTATCATCTCAGCACGATTACAATATAAATCGTGCTGAAGTAGAACGATTTATTGTAGCAACTGGTCCATTTAGAGCTAAAAATGCTTTGTAACTGTTCTCCAAACTTCTTGATTTAGCAGTTGGATTTTTACCAATATATGTACCTCCAAAAAAGGTAACTAATGACTCTATAGTTGTACCGTTAGAAATACAAAACAAAGAATTAGAGCATTTCAGAAGAATGATCGAAGACTCATTTTTATCTTCGAATAAATTCAAAAGAGTTAATGTAGATGCTAATGATTCAACAATTTTTGTAAAATTTAATTATAATTGTAAACGTGAAAGCTCTTTTACTAAATTCATTTCCGTTATTACTGCAACTATTACTCCCACCTTCTCAAATTTTGAATGCATTATAGATATTAATCTTAAAAATCTAAAAACCACTAGAGAAAAAACTTTTATTTACTTAGAAAAGTATACAACCTTGAAATCTATTTTTTTATTCCCGTAATAATTTATGATAAAGTAAAACATAATTTATTTAAAGCCCCATAATCTATCAATATTTACAAAGATGTAATTAACAAATCCATCGAAGAATGAATTACATATTAATCTGATAAAAGTTAAAAGTAACTGCATCTGGGTACAACGTTTTTATTAGTGTGCTTTTCCCAGCTCCTCTGGGGCCCAAAAAAAACTATTTTTCAGTATTTTAATTTTATTTAAAATGAATTCTCAAAAAGATACAATAAAATCTTTGAAAGTTGCAATAATACTCATAGCATACCCTTATGGTATGTATTTAATTAAAACGATTAACTGGATATACCTTCCTTAGAAAAAACTGATCCTTGTTTAATTAATTCCACAGACAATCCTTGATGTGATTTATCTTCAACAACAGCTGATTTTCTGAAAGAAATAAATGTATCTCTTTCTTTCATTTCAGACATAGCACAGCCAACGTTTATCAATAAAAGTAGAAGTAGTGACCTCATTCTCCAATCTCCAATCTCCATATCTTGAAGATTAACTTTAAAATAATCACAAATAGACGTAAAGTTATAATCTTATTTGTTTAAACAAACCTAGACTTATCCTTAAACATAAGTTTTAATTAGATTGCATAAATAGGACTGTTTAAAAATGACAAAAGCTAACATTAAAAAACTTATTGATTATTGGATTAAAGGTTCAAAACTTGATTTTGAATCTGCTGAATCTATTGCCTATGATTCTAAAAGATACGTCCAATCATGTTTTTTTCTCCACCTTTCTATTGAAAAAATTTTAAAAGCATACATTGTTAAAATAACTTCAACTCATGCTCCTTATGTTCATAATTTACCTCAACTTGGTCGTATGTCTCAAATAGAATTGACTAAAGATCAACTTAAGTTTCTCGTCGAGGTCAATGAGTTCAATCTGCGTTGTCGTTATCCTGATGAAAGTTATTCTATTTATAAAAAAGCTACTGCAAATAAAACTAAAAAATTACTTAATCAAGCTAAGGAGTTTATTGATTGGATATCCAAAAAATTAAAGGACTAGCTCTCGAATACAGAGAAATTTTAGTTAAAAATAAAATTCATCCAGATATTATTATTTTATTTGGTTCACAAGCCAAAGGGACCGCGAAAAAAGACAGCGATATCGATTTAGCAATTGTATCACGTGATCTTGGATCTGATCGGCACAAAGATTCTATCAGGTTAAATCGACTTGCTTATAAAATTAATGCACCTCTAGAAGTGATTCCAATTAATTATTATGACTATATGAAAAAAGAAACTCTATCACCAATTCTAGATCAAATCTTTAAAACTGGAATTGTGCTTTTTTAAGATTGTGTATTTTTATTCATTGAATACAATATAGGGATCATGAAATTATCAACTAAACCTTCGGTTTTCATAAGCGTTTAATAAAGCCGAAGATTTAATATCATAGAAATAGAAATAGAAATAATATATTAATTACATATATTTGCATACTCACAATCTTCGGCTTTTAATAGAGTAATATAAACCCGAACGTTTAGATAGTAATTCGAATAATTTATTAACCAGAATCAACCTACTGATATTCAAAACTAGTATTGTCAAAGCACTATGTTATGAATTAGCTTAATTAAACTTATGCATAAAAAATTTTTTTTATTAAGCTGGCCATTAAAAAAGGTTATCTACCTAGGGATCATCTTATTTGTACTTTCAGTACTTTCTATTTTTTTTGTTGATCATCGACTCACACAGTATATTCATAACACTTATGGCGTTAGTCTTGATCAACCAGCAAATATTATTACTCGACTTGGTCTTGCAGATGTGTACTTCTGGATAGGCTCAATTGGGTTTATTTTCTGCTTCATTATCGAAAAATATTTATTCTATACATTAAAATTAGAAAAAACAAATCTGTCTTCTATACTTAAGTGGAAAACAAATTTTAAATTTATGTTTTATACATTTTTATATTCGGGAATTATTTTGGTTGTATTAAAAATGATATTTGGTAGATGCCGTCCCTATAACAGCCCTACATTTGATGCTTTATTATTTAAGCCTTTCACTCTTGATTGGAATTTTCAATCATATCCATCAGGTCACACTCAAGTGAGTTTTACCATGGCCTGTTTTATGTCCTATCTCTGGCCAAAATTCACCACTTTGTTTTTTACAATTGCCGTTTTAATAGCTTCAACTCGAATAATTTTACAATACCATTATCTCGGCGATACCTTAATTGGATCATATATCGGAATTTTGGGATTTTACTTATCCCACAAAAGCTTTTTTAAAAGCTAATAAGTTAGTATTTAAGTTTCATTCATTTTATGATATAATCAATTTTTATTTATTTGAGACTCGGCAACTCTTTAGAGGTATCCCAATTATGACTAACAAAATTAAAAGTTTTACACTTATAATATTAATTTTAATTACAGGTTTTAAAGCAAAAACAATCAATGGTTTAATTGAAAAAAATGTTGATTTAGAAGCTGTACCTTATTTATCACAACTTCAAATTGTAAACGATGTTAATATTTTAATTCAATTTATTAATAATGGTTATGGAGGCAAAGACATTTTACCCGATTCAGAGGTTAATGAATTAATAAACCAATTAAAAAATATTTCTAAAGATGCGAAAATTCAAAATTCAAATCAATTTTGCATCGCAATCGCAAAAGCAACTGAAACAATGCGAGACTTTCATCTTACTGTTAATCTTGGAATGCAATCATGTGGTCGAGCTTGGCCTAGAGGATCAGTTGGATCAAATATTTCATTAAATAATCAAAATTCAACATGGTCACTTGAGCAAATAAATTTAAATAACAATAAAATTAATATTCTTGGCATTAAGAAAATGACCAATAAAAATTCTGAAGATTGGAAAGGGTTTTTGGAAGCTATTGATTTAATTCTAGTTCAAAAAAACTCTTTTATAATTGATCTTAGAGGCAATCCGGGCGGAGATCTTAGAATGCCAATTGAACTTGTTCGCAAGCTTTATGGAATCAAATTTGATGATCCTCTTCCCCTGCCAAATAAAAAAATCTATAGAAAAAGAGCTCCAGAATCATGGGTACTATTAGCAAATGCGTTTTGGTTACAAAAACAAAATTATGAAATAAATAATCAAACTCCGCCAGAATATCTTTTGCAAGAATATATAAATATGAAAGGATATTTAACAAAATCTTTAAATAATGAAATTCCTTGGCTTGAAACTGAAATATCCACAAAATTTACTCCTAATTTTGAATTTCTTTTTAATAAAAATATTTATGTCTTAATTGATAGAGAATGTGGATCTTCTTGTGAATTAACCCTTGAAGCTCTCGAAAATCACCCCTATGCCCATACAGTTGGCGAATCAACAGCTGGTGTAGTTCATTTTGGAAATTTAGGTAAATTATTTTTACCAGATAGCCACCTGGTAGTAAATATACCAACTCAAGGAGCCATATATTCTGATGGTCGCTTTGTTGAAAAAACTGGTTATCAACCCAAATATATGGTCCCAAGAGGGACTAACGCTCTTGAATTTACAGTCAACAATTTGTTAAAAGCACAAAATATTTCTGATTGAGAATTTGTTGAAATGATTTTATTCTATTTCCAAATGGTGCGATGATACTGCTCAAATTGATTTTTTTCAAACTCAATACAGGATATTTAAAAATGAACAATGAAGATACTCGATGGGAACAAAGATTAAATAATTATTCAAAAGCTTTATTACAATTATCGCAGGCTGTTGCTTTATTATCTCAGCGAGAATTATCTCTTTTAGAAAAACAAGGTTTAATTCAAGTCTTTGAATTTACCCATGAACTCGCATGGAATGTTATGAAAGATTACTTTAAAGATCAGGGAAATACACTTATAACTGGCTCAAAAGATGCTGCCCGTGAAGCTTTTAAATCAGAATTAGTAAAAGATGGTGATATTTGGATGGATATGATCAGAAGTAGAAACCTCACCAGTCATACTTATAATAAAGATGTAACTGATTCTATAATTATTAAAGTACAAAAAAAATATCTTGAAGGGTTTATTGAATTTGAAAAAATCATGCTCTCTAAAAAGAGTTAGGAACTTTTATGTCCTTAAATTTTGGGTTATCACAAACTGTGATTCAAAATATTATCTCTATTTTTAAAAATCATAAGCATGTTAATGAAGTTATAATTTATGGCTCAAGAGCTATGGGAAATTTTAGACCGGGTTCAGATATAGATTTAACTATAAAAGGGGATAATTTAATTCTCGATGATCAATTAAAAATTGAAAATGAAATTGATGACCTTGATCTCCCCTATAAAATTGATCTTTCTCTATTTCATATGATTGACAATATAGATTTAATTGATCACATCAACCGAAGAGGTAAAGTTTTTTATCAAAGATAAAAGTTTACTTTCTCACTAATACATTTATCCAACTTTTTTAAAAAACAACTAATTCTTACTTAAATTTCATTTAAAGCCCTAATTTTCTGAACATTTCTTGCAGAGAACTTGCTTTATGTCCTTCCTCTGACCCAAGTTATCCACTTTGTTTTTCCTCCTTGCCACCTTAATCGACTGCACTCTAATAATTTTAATGTGCCACTATCCTATATAGGTATTATGGGATTTTACTTATCTCATACAAGTTACTTCAAAACATAGGTTGTACAAACTTTTTACAGTTATATAAGACTTATATCATTTTATATTTTTTTTGCTGGAAAACATAATTTTCTATTAAAAAAATTTGAGACAGTATATTTTTCAGGGGATATAAATTTCTCTGAATTCTATAACCGGAGCATCAAATGAAAACTAGAATAACAATTTCAATTTTAATGCTAACACTTTTGAACTTTGGTCATGCTCTTGCAGAACCAAGCAATTACCAGTGTAAAAAAATTTTTTCATATGAATTAACAGCTGAACAAATTGATTATCTGACGAATATTCCCATTCCTAAATTCAGTTTTAAATATTGGCAAACATATAAAAACTATTTCAAAGAAACTGGTGGTGAAATTAATTACCCAGCCCCTAAAACAGGATTACGCATAGAAGGTTTTGTAAAGCATTTTGCGACTAGCGAGTATAATTTTTTGCAAGCAATTAAATATATCTCATATAAAATATTAAACTCAAAAATGGTGTTTGATTTTGATATTCCACAAATAGATAAATATAACTTTATAAAATCTCGCTTTAAAAAAATTAAAAACTTTGCAGATGTTGATCAAAATATGAGCCAAGAAACTTTGGCTCTGATTGATGTGCTTGAGAATGAAACTCTTTCATCACTATCCGGTAGAGCAAATCTATATATGCCCTACAACTCAAAAATCTTGGGTCTATAAAATTAGGTTTCTCATATCTTTCCTACTTTATATTAACCACGATTTTTATCCAACTTTTTTAAAGATATCTTCTAGCACGCCTTTTTGCGATATTCTTTTATTTTCTACGTAGTACATTAGATCATCAATAATTTGCACGTCTCTGTTATTTGTGTGATTGAATTTTAAACCACAACCAGAATCATTTCTCCAAATTACAATTGCATTTAGTTTTCGAATGCGATCACCAACATTAAATGTAAGTTGAATTTTATCTTCTTTTTTAAAATCTAAATCTTTTTGTTCTAAAAAAGCCCCTGTTAAACTTATGTTCTTGAGTGTGCCATAATTTGAATTTCGTGAATAACTTCTTCGAAACTCAACTTCAATTGCCAAAGACATTCTTGGAGATGGTTTTTTATTTGAATCCATTATCAAAATTCCTCCGAAATATTTTTAAAAATTATAATTAATTTTTTAATGATTTCATTTAATAAAAAATATTTTCACATTTTTCAAAAATTATAATCACTCAAAGCTAATCGGTTAAGATTGACAATTCTTTAGCTAGATTTAGTAAAATTTATGTAAAGCTAACTTCAAATGTTCAGGTCGGAAGTCTATATCGAAGACTAAATCTGATAATGTACTGATAATGTTATTATGAAAATACAAACTTTAGTTTGGATTTTCATAATACGGGGTGATTGAAAATCGCCCCCAACAACAGGAAAATAACGGCGCATGATTTTGTCTCGCATATAATCAGCGCAAGCTGATCAGACTTAATCATTAGCAGTTATTTAAACTTTTTAACTATTTCTTTGAAGTAATCACCGCGCTCTTCAAAGTGATCGAACATATCTGTACTTGGACACCCAGGTGAAAGTAATACGATATCTCCAATTCGAGACTTTTGATAAGCAATTACAACTGCCTCTTCAAAAGTACCAATTAAAAAAGTCTCACTGTGGTCACCAACATCGCGATTAATTCGCTCTTTTGCTTCACCTACCAAAATTAATGATTTTACTTTACGCTTGATCGGGGTAATTAGCGATTCAAACCCAAGGTTTGCATCTTTACCACCGGCAATCAAAATTATGTTTTCAGTAAATGAGTCTAAAGCTCTTTGTACAGCATGAACATTAGTAGCTTTAGAGTCGTTATAGAAACGAACCCCTCCAACTTTACGAACATACTCAAGTCGATGTGGCAATCCTACAAAGCGATCCATCACAACTTGAATGGCATCATGTGAAGCCCCATGCTCTCTTGCTCCTAATATTGCAGCCATAATATTTTCAATCGAATGCCTTCCCAACATCTTAATATTTTTTGCTGAGTAGTACTCGATTTCTGGACCTGTTCTTACTCTGATTTCATCACCAATATTTACAGCTCCACCAATATTCATAATTTGCGGCTCTAAAGCTGGTTTTCTTGAAAAGTAAAATATTCTACCTTTTTGTACAATTGGATCGCGCGCAAGCTCAACCACAGCATTATCATCAGCGTTTAAAATACTAGTAGTCATTGGATTAGTATTTTTAAAAACTTTACGTTTTGCATTTACATAATCTTCCATTGTTTTATAACGATCTAAATGATTTTCTGCTAAATTGGTGAATATAACATTTTGGGGTGTGAACTTTTCAAGTCTCTCAAGCATATAACTTGAAACTTCAGCGATTACTACTTTTGCTGGATTATTAGCTCTTACATACTCAGTCATAGGTTGGAAATTATTTCCACCTAACCAACATGAAATACCTGACTCCTCTAAAAACTCTTTCATTAATTGAGCAACAGATGTTTTACCATTTGTACCTGTAACTGCAACAATTGGTTCTTTTATAAATTGAGAAATAAACTCTAACTCATTTGTAATTTTAATTCCATGTTGAGTGGCATAATCAAATATTTTTAAACTAGAAGGAACTCCCGGACTTAAAATAACTAAATCCTGAGTTAAAAAAGTTTTAGGACTATGTCCTCCTAAATCTAATTTAACTCCTAATCCTTCGACATGCTCTACGGTGCCCGATAATTCAGGTTTTGATTTGTGATCGCTAATTGTAACAATCGCTCCATTTTCAACTAATAATTTAGTTAAAGCGACGCCCGTTCTGCCCAGACCTACTACTAAAACTTTTTTATCTTTTAACTCAGAAAGTTCTTTAAACATATGATGCCTTCTATTCTATTTTGCGCAAGTTTTGCTGAACTTATGATTATATTTCATACAAAACTTACTTATTAATTAATTTTATTTTATCTAAGCTTAAGAGTCGCTAAACTTAAAATCGCGAGTAAGATGGAAATAATCCAAAATCTAACAATGATTTTAGTTTCATCAATGCCTCTTAATCTCAGAAATTACATCCTCAACAGCCCGCAAGATATACCGGGTGGACCACATCTGGGGATTAGAGAAAAAGGTGCACGGGTAAGGGCACCCGCGTGAGGCCATAAAGGGCATGTCGCGTTTGGTCCACACCCCGTAGGACTTACCGGCACGCCAGAAATTTTCCAAATACTCGGCCG
>SXGU01562440.1_pt1 | contig 12629 bp, 11 predicted proteins | sample 3174531 | NCBI WGS metagenome assembly SXGU01 (sample SAMN11356863, study PRJNA531348) | freshwater metagenome | isolation source: freshwater sample F1-140 | place: China: Fuxian Lake, Yuxi | collected 2017-12-25 | reverse complement strand
TCGCGCAGGTCCACGAACAGCACCCCACCATGATCGCGCTTGTTGTGCACCCAGCCCGACAACCGGACGGTTTCGCCAACGTCCGCCGCGGTCAATTGCGCGCAGGTGTGGGTACGATAGGCGTGCATCTAAACTCTTTCATTTTTCGGGGCTATGGCGCTAGGGGCGCGCGGGTTCGCGCTGACTAGCAATTCCGCGCGCGCTAACAGGCCAAGCCCGCCTTTTTGTCAAGGCGGGCGCACGCCGGGGGCGGTACTCCGCTCGATACGACCGAACAGAAAGTCCAATGCAGATACATCCGCTGATTACCACTACCGCCGCGCTCGACGACCTCTGCGCCCGGCTCTCCCAGTCCGAATTCGTCTGCGTCGACACCGAATTCATGCGCGAGAACACCTATTGGCCCGAACTGTGCCTGGTGCAAATCGCCGATGAGAACGAGGCGGCCGCGATCGATCCGCTGGCCGAAGGTATCGATCTTGCACCTTTGCTGGACTTGCTGGTGGACAACGAAGACGTACTCAAGGTCTTCCACGCCGGCGGGCAGGATGTGGAAATCGTCTACAACCTGACCCAGCGCACTCCACACCCCATCTTCGACACGCAGATCGCGATGATGGCTGTCAGCCAATCGGAACAGATCGGCTATGCCAATCTGGTGGAAAGCTGGCTCGGCTTCACCGTCGATAAGGGCGCTCGTTTCACCGACTGGAGCCGCCGCCCTCTCACCGACCGGCAGATCGAATATGCCATCGGCGACGTCACCCATCTCGCCAAGATCTTCCCGCGGCTCCTCAAGAAGCTGATCAAGACCGGGCGCGGCGCCTGGCTTGACGCGGAAATGGACAAGCTCGCCGACCCGGCGAACTACGCCAACGACGCCGGGCAAGCGTGGAAGCGCATCCGCTCGCCGGGCCGCAACCCCGGCGTGCTCGGCCGCCTCAAGGCGCTGGCCGCCTGGCGCGAGGGCGAGGCGCAGCACAAGAACATCCCGCGCGGCCGTATCATGCGCGACGAGACATTGGCCGACCTCGCCAGCCATCCTCCCAAGACGCAGGCCGATCTTGCCAAGGTACGCGGCCTTTCCAACGCCTGGAAGGACAACGACATCGGCAAGCGGCTGATGAAGGTGATCGAAAAGGCCGAGCCGCTGCCCAAGGACGAGCTGCCGGAAAAGGGCACACCCGGCGCGCCTTTGGGCAAAGAAGGCGCCCTCGTTGCCGACCTGCTCAAGCTGCTCCTGAAAATCCGCGCCCGCGAAATCGACGTCGCGGCGCGGCTGCTCACCCGCGCCGACGAGATGGAGGCGCTCGCCGCCGGAGTACGCGACCTGCCGGTGCTGCAGGGCTGGCGCTACGAGGTGTTCGGGCGCGATGCGCTGGAATTGGTGGAAGGCCGGCTCGGCTTCACCGTCAGGAGCGGCCGCCTCGCGATGACGCGGGTTGACGCGGCCGATGCTGTTTCGCCGGCCGAGGCGGCGGAGTAGGATGCCGCTTTCCAAGTTACCAAATCGCGCGTCTTGCCTTGCATTTCTGAACCAAAAGGGTTATTCTCCCAGCATGGATGACTGGTGTCGGCTGCGCGGCTCGAGGTGGATTTAAGCATGACGGAACCGGTGACGAAAGGTGACGCTTTGGGCGCGCCTTACTGCAATAAGCTTCTGTTTCGGAAGCTGAAAAGGGAAAGCGGCAGTTCAGTAAAACCACGGGGTATGTGGTCCACGGCAGGCAGTTGCCGAGACGCCTGATGACCACCTTTTTGCCGACGCTTAAGCAGCTGCACTATCTGGTCGCACTGCATGAGCACGGGCACTTCGGGCGCGCGGCGGAAGCGAGCTTCGTTTCGCAATCGACACTTTCGGCGGGTATCCGCGAACTGGAATCGCTGCTCGGTGTGACGCTGGTCGAGCGCAGCCGCCGCGTGGTACGCTTCACCCAACTCGGCAATCAGGTGGTCGCCAAGGCGCATCGCGTACTGCGCGAGGCGGAGGAGCTGAGCGATCTCGTGTCGGCCTCGGGCAAACCGCTCGCGGGCCAGCTGTCGATGAGCGTCATCCCGACCATTGCCCCCTTCCTGCTGCCGCGCATCCTGCCGCGCCTCAAGCGCGAGCGGCCCGAGCTCAAGCTTTTCCTGCGCGAGGAAACCAGCCACGGAGCGGTGGAATCGCTCCACCACGGGCGCGCCGATTGCGTGCTGCTCGCTCTCCCCTTCGCGACTGGCGAGGTCGAGAGTGCGCACATTGCCCACGATCGGCTGTTCGTAGCTTTCCCCAAGGACGATCCGCGCGACCTTCCCGATGCCGTGCCGCCCAACATGATCGAGGAAGGTCGCCTGCTGCTACTCGAGGACGGGCACTGCTTGCGCGATCATGCGCTGGCGGCGTGCAACCGCCCCGAACTACGCGGTTCCGCCACGATGATCGGGACCAGCCTGCATACGCTCGTGCAGATGGTGAATGGAGGCTTGGGAGTCACCATGCTGCCCGAGATGGCGCTCGATGCCGGTATTCTGACCGGCACCCAGGTTGTGGCACGGCCGCTCAAGGCAAAGAATGCCGCGCGAGAAATCGCACTGATCTGGCGCAAGAATTCGCCCCGCCGCGACGAGTTCGAACTGCTGGCCGAGGAACTCCGTGCGGGTTAAATCGGGGGCTCGGCCCGCCGCCGGAAAGTACCTTCCGTATCGCTCAGCCGCTAACCCCGGCCAGCCTGATGATGGGGCGCCGCCGGCGCATGACGCCACCGAGCATTCCGAAACCGGCGATCATCATCGCCCAGGTTCCGGGCTCGGGGACGGGGGCCAGGAAGCCTCTGATCTCGCCGCCTGGGAACCGGCTGGAATGGACGTTGAAATAGGCACGGCCGGCCTGGATACCCGCCAGCAGCCCGGCTTCGGCAGTGGCCGGTGTACCGCCATTGGCGGTCAGAAATGTGCCGGTGTAAGTCGCGGCATCAGCCAGGTTGAGAGTGGTCGCATAGCTTCCCGCAGTGACGCCGACCGGAAACCCCGGCAAAGTCACTGGCGTCACCGCCACGCCGACCGTCCCGGTCCCCGGCACGGCAGTGCAACAATGGATGTGCGCCACGGTCGTCCCGGCGCTGAGGCCCGACCAGCTGGCGGTGATGCCGAGGGTGTCGGCGTCCGTGTCGAAGGTCACGGTCACCAAGCCGCTCCCAGTGGCTCCGGCAACCTCGGGACCCAGCGGGCTGGAGAAAATATGAACGGCGGCAACGGCCGGCATGGATATCGTCGCAGCGGCCAGCGAGAGCGCTAGATAGGTGGCATTACGGCGCATGAGGTCCTCCCAAAAATCGGACCCTCCCTGCCCTGCAGGCTACGCCTGCGCACCTGGCAAGTAAACCGTTCGGAACGCCTTGCCGCCTCGGCCTGGTCCCGATTTGGGGCAGTGCCTGGACAGCCGGCCACTCAATCCATGTGCTTCATGCCGACGCGCAGATAATCCCAGCCGGTGATGCAGGTGAGCACCGCCGCCGCCCACAGGCTGGTGAGGCCCACGAGGTGAATCCAGTTGCTCGCAAGCGTGCCGCAATATTCGAGCCGCGAATGGCACGGCGGTCCATTGACCGCACCGCCCAGGATCAGCGCACCAAGGCTGGTGAGCTGCAAGGTCGTCTTCCACTTGGCAAGCTTCGACACCGGCATCGAGACCTGCAACCCGCCGAGGAATTCGCGTAGGCCCGAGACCGCGATCTCACGCATCAGGATCACCAAACCGGCGATGACATGCGCGTCGCCTACATAAGGGCCCCGCAGATAGCCTTGCGCGGTGAGGATCAGGATGACCGCGGCGACCATGATCTTGTCGGCGATCGGGTCCAGAAACTGGCCCAGCTTGCTTACCGTGCCCTGCGCCCGCGCAAGATAGCCGTCGAGATAGTCGGTGAAGCCGATCAGGCAGTATAATACGAAAGCGACCGCGTAACCGGCATTCCATTCCGGCCACCACAGCAGGAAGCCGAGGAACGGCACCGCCAGGATCCGCGACAGCGTCAAAAGGTTGGGCAGCGTCAGCATCGTATTGGCAGTGCGGTTAGCCGCTGCGGGGGACGGTGAAAAGCCTTGCCCTTGCCCCCGCGGGCGATGCTGCTAGTGCCTGGCCGCACCGCCGGGGCCACATGAGCGCAGTTACTGCATGACCACCTCGACCAGGCTTCTCAACCGGCGGCGATTCCTGCCGCTGTTTCTGACTCAGCTGCTGAACGCCTTCAACGACAACCTCTACAAGACCGCGATGGTGCTGTTCGTGGTCTACACGGTCTACAACGACGAGGCGAAGGAGGCGCAATTCAGCGCCATTGCCTCGGGCGTGTTCATCCTGCCGTTCTTCCTGCTGTCTGCTCTCGCCGGGCAACTTGCCGACATGCGCGACAAGGCGCGGATCATTCGGCTGGTTAAGCTGGCTGAGATCGCAATCATGGCGGTCGGGGCGGCGGGGCTGCTGATCGCTTGGCAGGATGCGGCCTGCCGTACAGCCAGCGACGCCTGCCTTGCCGGCATGCCGCCCCCACTGTTGGTGGACCTGGCCATTCCGCTGTTGCTGGCCGCGCTGTTTGCAATGGGCGTCCACTCCACCTTTATGGGCCCGATCAAATACGCCATCCTACCGCAGCATCTGAAGAAGGAAGAAGTGCTCTCGGGCACCGGGCTAGTAGAGGCGGGCACCTATCTGGCGATCTTGGTCGGAACGATCCTGGCCGGCTGGATCGAGGTCGAGGTGGCGGCGGGTGCGATCCTGGGCGTTGCGCTGGTCGGTTACCTGACATCACGCTGGGTGCCCCCGGCGCCCGCGCAGGGCGTGGTCGAGCCAATCGATTGGAACCCCTTCACCAGCTCGGTGCGCGTGGTCGCCAGCACCATGGCCAATCCGCAGGTCTATTACGCGATCCTGGCGATCAGCTTCTTCTGGACCATCGGCGCGGTGCTGTTCATCCAGTTCCCGCCGCTCGCCAAGAATACGCTGATGGCGTCGAAGGAAGTTGCCAGCGTCTTCCTCGTCATCTTCTCGATCGGCGTGGCGATCGGGTCGGTGGCGATCAACTGGCTGCTCAAGGGGGTCGTTTCGGCGCGCCATGCCCCTCTATCGGTGATCGTCATGGGCCTCTTCGTGCTCGGCTTCTACCTCGTGGCAAAGAGCTGGGACCCCGGCGCCGGCACCGGGCTGCTCGACGTAGCCGCCTTTGTGAGCCACGAGGGTGCGCCGCTGCTGATGTTGATGCTGCTCGGCATCGCGGTGGCGGGCGGCATGTTCGTGGTGCCGCTCTATGCTTTCCTGACGACCAAGGTCGCGCCCGACCAGGCGGCGCGCACCATCGCTGCCAACAATATCGTCAATTCCGGCGCAATGGTGCTGGGATCGCTCCTGGCGGTGGGCCTGTCCGCCGCCGGCCTGCCGATCACGGAGCATCTCCTGCTCAGCGCGGCCATGTGCCTGGTGAGCGCCTGGCTGGCCAAGCGGCTGCACGCGGTCGAAGACGCCCCGGTTGCGGCAGTTGCCGGCAGCTAGATGATGAAGGCGAGCACCGCGGCGAAGCTGGCGAAGTAGGCGGTCGCGAATCCGCGCACATCGCTGGCGGTCAGGCGCCAGTCGGTGGTGCGGGGTGCGGAAACGTAGTCGCGGCGCCACTGCGCGGGCAGGATGGCGCGGAACGGATGGCGGGCGCCTTCGTCGGTGAGAACCAGGGCTCGTCTCATGATGTGCTTCCCTTGCTGCGTTTGCGGCTTTCGTGGTGGTTTAACGCTTCGGAAACCATTCGGCCCCGCCCAAATTGGAGGTGCGCCGTAACGGAACATTAACCTTGTCCGTTTGCTTTCCGTTAGGATTTGCAATGGCTGCCTGCAGGCCCGATTGCCTTGTTCCGATGGCGCGGCTACCCGCCGCGCCATGACCGCCACCCGCCCCCCTCGCCCCACGCCCGGCGCCGCGCGACTGCTGGTCGACTGCCTGATCCAACAGGGCTGCGACCGCATCTTTACGGTGCCGGGCGAGAGCTTCCTGCCCGTGCTCGACGCGCTGCATGGCGAGGATCGCATCGATGTCGTGACCTGCCGACAGGAAGGGGGGGCGGCCTTCATGGCCTGCGCCGACGGAGCGCTGAACGCCGCTGGCACCGGCCGTCCGGGCGTCTGCTTTGTGACCCGCGGCCCGGGGGCGACCAACGCCAGCATTGGCGTGCACGTCGCGTTTCAGGATTCGCAGCCAATGATCCTGTTCATCGGCGACGTCGATCGCGCCATGCGCGACCGTGAAGGTTTTCAGGAACTCGACTTCGCTGCCTTCTTCGGCCCGACCGCGAAATGGGCGGCGCGTATCGATGATGCCGCGCGCATCCCTGAATACATCGCCCGCGCTTACGCCACGGCGATCTCCGGACGCCCTGGGCCGGTCGTCCTGGCCCTGCCCGAGGACATGCTGGGCGACGAAGTGCCGATCGACCTGCGCCCCCGTCCCTTCGTTACCCATCCGGCTCAGGCACCCTGCCCCGACGCGATGCAGACCATGATGGCCATGATCGGCGATGCCGCCGCGCCGGTGGCGATCATCGGCGGGGCAGGCTGGAACGCCAAGGCGCGCGCTCATTTCCAGCTCTTCGCGGAGAGAACCGGGATACCGGTCGCCACTGCGTTCCGCCGCCAGGACGCAATCAGCCCGGCGAGCGCGGTCTATGCCGGCAATCTCGGGTACGGCCCCAATCCCAAACTGGTCGAGCGCGTCCGCGCCGCCGATCTGATCTTGGCGGTAGGCGCGCGGCTGGGGGAGGCAACTACAGATGGCTATGCCATTCCGCCGCTGCTGGCACCTGATCGCCGCCTGATTCACATCCATCCCGATCCGCAGGAGCTCAACCGCGTCTATCCCGCCGATCTCGCCATCTGCGCCAGCGTGGATGAATTCGCCGAAAGCGCGGCTTTGTGGGATGAAGGCGAAGTCATCGGCTTCGACGCAGGGGCCGAGGCTCACCGCGAATGGCAAGACTGGGCTACGCCAGAGCCGACAAGCCACGCCCTCGATCTCGGCGCTTGCGTGAGCTTCATGCGCGAGACGCTCGCGCCCGACACGATCATCTGCACCGGTGCGGGTAATTTCTCCGGTTGGTGGCATCGCTACTGGCGCTATGCCGGCTACCCGAGCCAGCTGGCGCCGACGGCCGGTGCAATGGGCTATGGCGTACCGGCCGCCGTTGCGGCGGCGCGGCGGTTTCCAGACCGGACCGTGGTCGCCGTCGCGGGCGATGGCGATTTCCTGATGAACGGCCAGGAACTGGCGACCGCCGTACAACACGGCTGCGACCTGTTGGTCGTGGTTGTGGACAATGGTGCCTATGGCACTATCCGGATGCATCAGGAGCGCGAATTTCCCGGCCGCGTCAGTGCCACCGCGCTGGCGAATCCTGATTTCGCCGCGCTCGGGGCGTCCTATGGCGCGTGGTCGGCTCGGGCGGACACGACCGAGCAATTCCGCGCGGTGCTTACCGAAGCAACAGGCCGCAGCGGCGTGCGCCTAATCCATTGCGTGATCGATGTGGAGCAGCTCGCCGCCAGCGGTGCCTCGATCTCGGGACTGCGCGCGCTGAAGTAGCGGGTCAGCCTCGGGCCATTTCCAGCACCACTTCCCATTCCCCCGGCGTAAACTCGCACACCGATAGGCGCGACTGACGGACGAGTTCGCACTCCGCCAACCGCGGATCGGCCTTGATCGCTGCCAGCGTGACCGGCCGGTTTAGCTTGCGCGCCGGCTTAACTTTCACCGACACCCATTTTCCGTCCGGGTCGCTGGGGTCGGGAAAGCCAGCCGCGCTGATCGTAGCGATTCCGAAGATCTCCTTGCCGATATTGGAGTGGTAGAAGAACGCCTGATCGCCCACTGCCATGGCCGCGAGGTTGTTTCGAGCACGGTAGTTGCGCACGCCGTCCCAGGTCCCTTCGCCCTCGCGGACCAGATCATCCCAGCCGTAGGCGTCGGGCTCGGACTTCATAAGCCAGAAACGGGGCATCGGCGGTCTCTTCAGTATTGGCAGGAAATTCGCACGTCTGCTCGCGGGATTAACCCCTTCTTAGACCCCGATGACTTAGGACGGCTGCAACGGCAAGCGAGAGGGCGGTGTTGTCCGCAAATCCTGAAACTACGACGCCAGCACCCCGGAGCTTCGCGTTCTATGGCTCACACCACTTCGATGGCGTGACGCTGGGGATCGCCGCTGCCTCGATCCTGCTGTTTCTCGCCACCGGCGGCTCCGTTATGCCCGAATTGGTGCGATACTGGCGCGGGCTCGGCGGGCAGCCGGATGTGATCCTGGCCAATGCGCTGATTCTGAATATCGCGGTGATTCTATTTGGCTGGAGCCGGTACAAGGCGCTGTCGCGCGAATTGGCCGAGCGTTGTCGCTCGGAAGAGCAGGCGCTTCGCCTTGCCGACACGGATCCGCTTACGGGCTGCCAGAACCGCCGCAGCTTCCTGCCCGCGGTCAATGCACTGGCCGGCTCCGCCATAGCATCGGGGCGCGAAATCGCGGTTGGGCTGATCGATCTCGACCATTTCAAGACGATCAACGATTATCACGGGCACCAGCTTGGCGATGGCGTTCTGCTGGAAACATCGTCCCGATTCAGCGCATTGCTGCCCGAGGGCGCGTTACTGGCGCGCCTTGGCGGCGACGAGTTCGCCTTTGCCCTGACCTATCCTCGCGACGACCATGGCCGGATCGAGGCGCTGGTCGACCGGCTGGTGGCAAGCGCCGCGCGACCGATCCAGATCGATGACACCACGCTCGAAATCAGCGCGTCGGTGGGCGTGGCCAGTAGCCGCGATACGAACGGCGCTGACGATCATGCCAGTGGCGGCGAACACCTGATGAACCGCGCGGATATGGCCATGTACCAGGCCAAGAAACGCGGCCGCAACCGGCTGCAATGGTTCGAACCAGCGATGGAATACGAACAACGCTTCCGCGGCGAGCTGGAAGCCGGCATTCGCCGCGGCCTGCGGTCGAACGAATTCGTGCCCTTCTACGAGCAGCAGATCGACCTTGAGACAGGCGACATCATCGGGTTCGAGATGCTCGCGCGTTGGCAGTCGCCGGATCTGGGCCTGGTCAATCCGGACATCTTCATTCCGATCGTGGAGGAAATGGGGCTGATCGAAGACCTCGCGAAGGGCTTGATGGCGCAAGCCTTCGAGGACGCGAAGCAATGGCACCCCAGCCTCACCGTCGCGATCAACGTCTCGCCGCTTCAGTTGCGCGACCCCTGGTTTGCGCAGAAAATCCTCAAGATGCTCGTCACACACGCATTTCCGGCCTCGCGGCTTGAGATCGAGATTACCGAAAGTGCTCTGCACGACAATCCTGGCCTGGTCCGCAACACGCTGATCGGCTTACGCAATCAGGGCGTGATCGTTACGCTCGACGATTTCGGGATGGGCTATTCCAGCCTCTCGCAGCTCAGAATGCTACCCTTCGACCGCCTCAAAATCGACCGCAGCTTCATCCGCGATCTCAAGCATGACGATACCAACGCCAAGCTGGTCGGAGCGATCATCTCGATGGGCGTCGGGCTGGAGCTACCGCTGGTTGCAGAAGGGATCGAGAATGATGCGATCCTCAAGACGTTGCGCGGAATGGGGCAGCTCAAGGGCCAGGGCTATCACTACGGCCGTCCTGAACCCGCCGACGAGGTTTTAAAGAGGCTGGCAGCGCTCAATCTCCTGGCGCCTGACGCAGGCACCGAGGAATTCGACCGCGCCGATATGGCCGGCGCCTCCCCTGCACAAAAGACTGCCTGAGCCGCAGTTGGCCTGGGCCATGCTGGACGCTTGCGCACGCCCGCTCTAGGGCGCGCGCAAGATGCGCATTCCCTTCGTCAAGATGCACGGCCTGGGCAACGATTTCGTCGTTCTCGACGGGCGCAGCACGCCGCTGCCTGTCGTGACGGCACATGTCGCCAGCCGTCTCGCCGACCGGCACGAGGGCATCGGCTGCGACCAACTGGTATTGCTGGAGCCGGCGCAGGCAAGCAGCTGCGACCTGCGAATGCGCATATTCAACGCCGACGGAGGCGAGGTGGAAGCGTGTGGCAATGCCTCGCGCGCGGTGGCCCTGCTGATCGGCGAACCCGCAAGGGTCGAAACCGGTGGCGGCATTATCGCCGTGCATCCACAGGACGGCGGCGCCAGCATCGATATGGGCACGCCGCGCTTCGAATGGGACGCCATCCCGCTCGCCTATGCGATGGACACGCTGGCGATGCCGGTGGCCTGGGACAATCTGGCCAGCCCAGCCGCCGTCAATGTCGGCAATCCTCATGTGGTGTTCTTTGTCCCCGATACCGACGCCATCGCCCTGGGCGAGATCGGGCCCCGGATCGAGAATGATCCGCTGTTTCCCGAGCGCATCAACGTCAACGTCGCTACTGTCGAGAGCCGCAATCGGCTGCGGCTGCGGGTGTGGGAGCGCGGTGCCGGCTTGACCCGCGCCTGCGGCACCGGGGCTTGCGCCAGTGCCGTTGCGGCGATGCGCCGGGGGCTGGCGGAACGCACAGTGACGGTCGCCTTACCCGGCGGCGAACTGACGATTGCCTGGGAAGAGAACGGCGCGATCGTCATGTCGGGCGAGGCCGCCGAAAGCTTCCGTGGCAGCTTCGTCTGGGAAGACTACGCATGAGCGCCGGGCGGGTTATCGGGCTGGGCTGCCGGCTCAACATCGCGGAAAGCGAGCGGATTGGCGAAATGCTGGCTGGTCAACGCGATCTGGTAGTAATCAACAGCTGTTCGGTGACCGGCACGGCCGTCCGCAACACCCGTCAGACCATTCGCCGGGTGCGGCGCGCCAATCCCCATGCGCGACTGATCGTGACCGGCTGCGCCGCCGAAACCGAGCGCGCCGAGCTGGCGGCAATGGCCGAGGTCGATGCGCTGGTGCCCAACGCCGCCAAGCTCGATCCGCGGCTGTATGGCGTTCTCGATCCTGCGCAGGCGCGGTCCCCCCGCCCCGCACCAGCTCGCACCCGTGCCTTCGTGGCGATCCAGAACGGCTGCGACCACGCCTGCACCTTTTGCATCATCCCGCAGGGGCGAGGGCCGAGCCGCTCGCTGCCGGTGGGCGCCGTCCTGCGCGAGGTAGAGGGGCATCTCGCGCGCGGAGCGGCGGAAATCGTGCTGACGGGCGTGGATGTCACCTCGTGGGGCTCAGACCTCGCCGATAGCCCGCGGCTCGGCAAACTGCTCCAGAGCATTCTCGACCGCTTTCCCGAGCTGGGCCGCCTGCGCCTCTCCTCGCTCGATGGCGCGGAGATCGACCCCCTGCTTTTCGAGTTGATTGCCGGTGAAGCCCGCGTGATGCCGCATCTCCATCTCTCGCTGCAGCACGGGCACGACCTTATTCTCAAGCGCATGAAGCGCCGCCACCTGCGGCGCGATGCCGTCAATCTCGTAGCGGAACTGCGCGGACGGCGATCCGGCATCGCGATCGGCGCCGACCTGATCTCCGGCTTCCCAACGGAGAGCGAGGAGCATCACCGCGCCAATATGTCGCTGGTGGCAGTACTCGGCATCGTCCACGGCCATGTATTCCCGTTCTCCCCGCGCCACGGTACCCCGGCCGCTCGAATGCCGCAGCTTGATCCCGCTCTCATCGCTGGACGCGCTGCCGAGTTGCGCGCCGCCGTGGCCTCGACGCGAGCCGAGTGGTTGGCGTCGCTCGTCGGAACCCCGCTGCGCGTGCTCGCCGAACGTGACGGCCGGGGCTATGCAGAAAATTACGCTCGCGTGGCTACGCCCGGCATCGCGCCCGGCACCATCGCGACCATCATCCCCACCGCCTGCGAGGACGAGCTGCTGCGATGAATGAAGCAAGCTGGTCACAACGGCTGTTCGGTGGGTTTCGCAAGACTTCCGAACGGCTCGCGACCAATCTGACCGGCGTCGTCGGCACTGCCAAGCTAGACGACGCCACGCTCGACGAGGTCGAGGATGCGCTGATCCTGTCCGACCTGGGCCCGGCTGCGGCCGCTCGCATTCGTGCCAAGCTCGCGGAGAAGCGCTTCGGGGTGGAGATCACCGACCGCGAACTGCGCGAGGCGGTTGCTGACGAAATCGCGGCAATCCTGCGTCCAGTTGCCAAGCCGCTCGAAATCACCGCCTTCCCCCGCCCCCAGGTCATCCTGGTGATCGGCGTCAACGGCAGTGGCAAGACCACGACCATCGCCAAACTCGCCCATTTGTTCCAGGAGGACGACTACAGCGTGATGTTGGCCGCGGGCGACACTTTCCGCGCCGCCGCCATCGGCCAACTCGCCACCTGGGCCGAGCGGGTCGGCGTGCCGATCGTGCGCGGGCCAGAGGGCGGTGATCCGGCGAGCATAGTGTTCGACGCGGTGAGAGCGGCGACCGAGCAGGGCATCGACGCGCTGGTGGTCGATACCGCCGGGCGACTTCAGAACAAGCGCGAACTGATGGACGAACTGGCGAAGATCCGCCGCGTCCTCGGCCGCCTCAATCCAGAGGCTCCGCACGACGTCGTGCTGGTCCTCGACGCCACCAATGGCCAGAACGCCTTGGCTCAGATCGACGTCTTCAAGGAGGTGGCCGGGGTGACGGGCCTCGTGATGACGAAGCT
>SXGU01221870.1_pt1 | contig 12629 bp, 11 predicted proteins | sample 3174531 | NCBI WGS metagenome assembly SXGU01 (sample SAMN11356863, study PRJNA531348) | freshwater metagenome | isolation source: freshwater sample F1-140 | place: China: Fuxian Lake, Yuxi | collected 2017-12-25 | reverse complement strand
TTGCAGTACCCGTGGCTCGGCAATTTCACGCAGACGAATCGGCGTCAGCCGGTGGTCGTGGTCGGAACCGTGCTCAACAGCAGCCATGAACATATCAGTGTGCAGACCTTCATCACGGATTTGGAGCGTGAACTCACGAACTCTCAGAAGGTCACGTTCGTTGCCGGGAAGGGCGAGAGGGATGAGATCCGGATCGAACGAAAAGAACAGGCGGTGCATGCCCGTGAAGAGACGCAGAAGGCTCCGGGAAAAGAGACGGGGGCTGATTACATGATGAAGGGCGCCATCGCAACGATCCTTGACGAAGCCGACGGGACCAAGGCGGTGTTTTACCAAGTCGATCTTCAGATGATCGATCTCGAAAGCAACGCGAAGGTCTGGTATGGACAGAAGAAGATCAAGAAAGTCGTCGAAAAGAAGCGGACAGTCTTTTAGCCTCAACGGACCCAGTTGAACGCCGTCCTCTCACGCTTTGCCCACGGTGGTTGTGTGTGGTGGAGCGGTCCCACGTCAGTCTCCTGTGCCTGCGTCCTTGCCGGACTGATTCTCCTGACCGGCTGCGGCCCTTCCGTCAATCGGTATCTGCTCATTGAACAAAGTCTGCTTGCAGGCGCCCCTGCCATGGCAGCTTCCATCGTCGAGCAGAAGGAGACGGAGTATGGAGAAAAGAGCCGTCTCTTGTATGGAATGGATCGCGGTCTGACCCTTCAACTGGCTGGAGACTATCGGCAAAGCAACCTGGTGTTGGAGCAGGCTGAAGAGGTCGTTGAGCGGCTCTACACCAGAACCATTCGCTCCGAAGCCGCCGCATTTCTGACCAACGATAATGCCTTGCCGTATGAAGGTGAGGCCTACGAACATGTCATGATCAATGTGGTCAAGGCGTTGAATTATGCGGTCCAGGGCAATTTGACCGAAGCACTTGTAGAGGCGCGGCGCATCGACCACCGCCTGAATGTGCTTGGCGACCTGGTGAAAGAGCCGAACGGTTATCGAAACGACGGATTTGCCCGTTATGTGAGCGGCATCTTGTACGAGGCGGCCGGCGACCTCAATAATGCGTTCATTGCCTACCGCAACGCATTCGAAGCCTATGAGGCGATGTATGGATGGTCGAGAGTCCCGTCTCCTCCGTCTTTGCGGGCCGATGTGCTGTGCATGGCTGAAGCACTGGGCCTGATGGCTGAATTCGAGAACTATCGGAATAAATTTCCCGATGTCGAGTGGGAGCCGGCTTCGGCCCGCCACGATCTCGCCCAAGTCGTCATGATCAGCTATAATGGCCGCGCTCCTCGGAAAGAAGATCGCTACCTCGACCTCCCAATCAGTCTGGATGCCTTGCAGCTGGTGTTGCTCAATCGGGGATTCTCCCAATCTTCTCGTCAGCGGGATAGAGCCGTGGTGGACACGGTGCTGTATGGGCTCAGCGGGCGCGTGGTGCGTGTCGCGCTTCCACGCCTTGTTTCACAAAAGACTCAGGTACGGTTCGAGACCATGACGCTGAAGGACGCGCAAGAGCGTTCTCTGACTGTTCAATCGGAGCCGGCACATAACGTGACGGCGTTGGCTGAGAAGACTCTTGCAGACCGCATGCCGGCCATAACGGCCAAAGCGCTCGCGCGGGCGGCTTCAAAGTTTGCGATGGCTGAAGCGGCGGCCATTGGGGCTCATCAAGCTGTAGGAAAAGATGCTGGTCCCTGGGTCGGACTTCTTGTGGGACTGCTGACTAAGGGATTAGCCGTGATGTCGGAAGAGGCGGACAAGCGTACTTGGCAAACATTGCCGGATGAAATTCATGTGGCGCGCGCTTGGGTCGTTCCTGGTCGTTATGACGTGGAGATTCAACCGTCCGGCCAAGGATCTGCAGTGGGGCGAGCAGAACGGTCCCTCAACCTTGCGCCGGGCCAAACGGTTTTTGTCATTCAGCGTGTGATGCAATGATCCACGATGGCCGCATTTTCCGGCGTGCTCGTCTGACCATAGGCTGTCTCTGCCTTATCGGAATGGCATTATCGGGATGTGCCTGGTTTGGTGGAAATCCAAAGCCAGGATGGATTGACGGAACCGATTCCGACTTTCTTCCGGCTCACTACGTGATCGGAGTGGGGCAGGCAGATAATCGGAATAGTGCGGCGGATCAGGCGTACGCGGCAATCGCGCGGGTCTTCAAGGCAGAAGTGACGGCGCAGGCCAAAGACTGGGAGTCCTATCTCCTGATCGAAAATCGAGGCTCGACGAACGCCGAGCGGCGGCTCACGCTGGATACCGTGACAAGAGTCTCGACCGACAAAGTCATCGAGAACGTCCACATCGCAGATGCCTGGTATGACTCGAACAGAGGTCTGTACTATGCGCTGGCCGTGATAAGCCGCTCTCAAGCCGAGGCCTCGTTAATGGATCGGATGGCTGTCTTGGACCGGGCAGTCGAATGGGATGTCGTCGAGTCGCGGGGGATGATCGACAAACTCGGGAAAATCCGCAACCTTCGGCGAGCTGTCAGAAATCTTGTGCTGCGAGAAGCCTATAACGCCGATCTGCGCGTGATCCGTCCGAGCGGACGAGGCACCGTAGCCGCCTATAATGTGAATGAGTTGTCCAATGAACTGGAACGGTTTCTGGCGACGAATCTTGTGCTGACCATACAGGTAGCCGGCGATCATGCCGAGCCGATTCAACGTGCCTTGACGGAAGGGCTTATCCGCGAAGGGCTGACGGTAAAAATCAATATGGCGGGCGGCGAAGGTGTCGCGCCTGAACTACTCGTTCGAGGCACGGTGCGGCTATTTCCCATCCAAGTCAAGGACCCGAATTTCAAATACGTCCGGTGGTGCAGTGACTTTGACATTGTGGAAGCGGCGACCAAACGCGTGGTTGGGGCAGTCGCCCGCGGCGGCAAGGAAGGTCATCTGACGGAGCGTGAAGCTACGGCGAAGACATTGCGCGTCGCGCAGCGCGAATTGTCATCGGAGGCAGCGACGGCGATTGCCGCGCATATTTTTGGAGAGGCCACGCTGCCGGCGGCGGCCATGCCGGCGGGCTGTCCACGGGACGACGCATCGGCGCAGCGGGATGGTCAAGGAGCAGGTTATCTTAAGAAGGAGGAATAACAATTGTGAGCAAGACAGCGGGCAATTCGATTCGTGCCCCACGCAGCCGCGGACGCGGTTTGACGAAGTCAGGACAGAAGATGTCGAGCCGTCTGGCGAAACGGCGGCTGAATGACCGTCTAAAGGAAGATACGGCCAGTTTCAATCAAGGCAATCTCGGTGACACCTTGCGGAGAAAAGGCTATGAAGAAGTGCCGCTCGATGAGCTGCAAGACCGTCTCTCCAAGCTCCCTGGGCCGTTAGCCGAAATTATTCTGAAGGGGAGGATGTAACGGGATGCCATACTATTATTTCGACTCGACGGCGCTGGTCAAGCGATACAGCATGGAGCGGGGGACGCGCATCGTGAATAAATTGTTGGTGAAGCGCGGGAAGGTGGCGATTCTGCCGACGTGGTCGGTCACGGACTTCTACTCCATTATGTCGACGCGCGCCCAAGAGGGGCTCATGACGCGGGACGATTGCTATTCGGTGCTCTACAAGTTCGAAATCGAATCGAAGCAGGGACTCTTCAACTTCATCGTCCCCACGATTAAGACCTATCTGGCGACCAAGGAACTTGTCTTGGACTATCCGTTTCTGCGGTCTCCGCAAGTGATGCATCTGGCCATGGCGTTGGAATTGAAGCCGTTACGATTGACGGTTGTCAGCGCAGACACGCAGCTGTTAGCCGCATCCAAAACGGCAGGGCTGCACATTATCAATCCGGAGGAAGATTAAGGCGCTGCCGGAATGTGGGCTAGGGCTTGTCCGTTGAAAGTTTCTTGCCAAGACGCCGGGCGAGCCGCACCATGCCGGGTGAACGGTCGCTTGGACTGAGCAAGACATTGAGAAGATGGGGCCGGCGCTGGTCCGCAAAGGCTGCAGCGAGGCGCTCTTCGAACTCGCCTTGCGTATTCACGCGCGATCCAATGCCTCCGCCGACCAGCGTGAATATGTTTTCGTACTGCCATTCATGTACGTCGTTGAACGGACCTTCCAAGATTTCCCGTTCGGTCGAATAACCGCGGTTGTTCAGCAGCACAATGATGGGGGCCTGTCCATAGCGGACGCAACTGGCCAGTTCGGTGCCGGTCATTTGAAAGGCCCCATCCCCTACCAACACGATAGGCCGCAGGCCGGGATCGGCAAATGATGCGCCGAGGGCGGCAGGTACGGCAAATCCCATCGATGTGTAGTAGGCCGGTGACAGGAATTCAAATCGATGGCGGACATGAAGATCGGCGGCGGCGAATAGGGATTCGCCGACATCGGCGATCACCAGGGTCTTGTCCGTCAAGACGCTGTCGAGATGCCGGAACAGTCCTTCCAACGTCACCGGCGAGTCGGGATGAAGCTGTGCCGGGGCGGCCAGGGTTCGAGCCGGCGGTTTCCTCAATGGAAAGGCGGGCAGCGGGGCTTGTACGAGGGCCTGGACGAAGTCTTGGAACTTGATGGATTCGAAACGGTGATGTTTGATGGCAACACGGTCTGCGGTTGCGTGAATCGTTCTGCCTTCGGAGAGCAGAGGCGAGCGGGCGTCCAAGTCTTCCACGTCCGAGAGGATTGAGCCGAGGATCAAGAGGCAGTCGGAATCGTTAATGAACTGCTGGACTTCTTCCCGTCCAATGAGTCCGCCATAGACCCCGACATAGAGCGGATGATCTTCCCGGATGATGGATTTCCCCAGCAAGGTCGAGGCGATCGGAATGTTCATTCGCTCTACCAATCGCGCGAGATCGTCCTGGAGGCCAAATCGTCCGACCTCTGCTCCGACCAACATGGCCGGCCGTTTTGCCGAGGCGAGCATGGCGCGGACTTCCCCGACCGCTTCTTCCAACGCGGCCGGATCGCTCGGCGCATCGTCGATACAGATCGGTTTTACAGTGCCGGTGAGCGGTGTATGCACCATGTCGCGGGGGATTTCCACATAGATGGGGCGCCGATAGCGTAAGAGCGCGGCAAAAGCTCGGTCCATTTCCCGTTCGGCGGTCAACGGATCATCGAGCGTTACCGCGGCGACCGTCATCTGCTCGAACACCTCCCGTTGAGTCGAAAAGTCTCTGACCATATGATGCAGATAGGGTGTGCGTGTGCGCTCCGAAAGGCCCGGCGAGCCGGTCAATAAGACGACCGGCGATCGCTCGGCATAGGCGCAGGCAATAGCATTGACGGTGTTCAATCCTCCGACGCAATAGGTGACGCAGACGGCGCCGATCCCGTTGATGCGCGCATAGGCGTCTGCGGCAAATCCGGCGCAGTCTTCGCGGGTTGTCGCGATGTGTCTGATCGGCGAGGCTTCAATTAGTTGAAAAAGCGAGAGGACGTAGTCGCCGGGAATGCCGAAAATATGGCGAACGCCCAGGCGATGCAGGCGATCCAACACCGCGGAACCAATGGTAGCTTTGTTGCCCATTCTTCTTTATCCTCACATCGTCTGTGTGGTGCTGTGGCATCAGGAAAACATACTGACAGCGGTTCGTCAAGCAATGGGCCTGTGGTGATCGGGGTGATGACGGTCGGTAGGTGACCACAGGCAGGTAGGTACACCATGTTACAGGAGCAAAGATGATGACATCGCTGGCCCATGTCCGCCTTACGACACTACGCATCCCGGAGGGGCGACCGCTCTGGCTCTTTGCCGGTCATGTCGGACCACTCGTCGGTCAAGCCGCAGCTGGGGACTTGGTCGATGTTCTGACTTCCGACGGACAATTCTATGGCCGTGGTCTCTATAACCCTGCGTCTAAAATTCGCGTCCGTCTCCTGACATTCGAGGATGAGCCAATCGATGAGACGTTCTGGCAGGGGCGAATTCAGCAGGCGATTCGATTGCGGCAGCGAGTGGTCTCACAGTCCAATGCGTATCGGCTGATTTACGCTGAAGGTGATCGACTGCCAGGATTGATCGTGGATCGCTACGATCAGCTGCTGGTCATGCAGTGCTTATCGTTTGGCATGGATAGCCGGAAGGAGCTCTTAGCCGACCTGCTGATGAAGGAGTTGAATCTGACGAGTGTGTATCTGCGGAACGAGGCCAAGAGCCGCCAACTCGAAGGCTTGCCGCTCGAACGGAGATTTCTCCACGGCAGCGGCCCGACACAAGTGGAGATTCACGAAGGGGCCGCGAAGTTTCTCGTAGATGTCGAGCGAGGGCAGAAGACCGGCTGGTTTTGCGACCAACGGGAAAATCGCTTGGCAGCCGCCACACTCGCGGCAGGAGCAGAAGTGTTGGAAGTATTCTGCCATACGGGGGCGTTCGGCATTCATGCCGCGCTGGCCGGAGCCGTATCAGTGGAGGGGCTCGATGTCAGTCAAGACACATTGGCCATGGCCAAAACGCAGGCCACGATGAACAAAGTGGAGGATCGTTGCACCTATCGCCAGGCCGATGCGTTCGAAGAGATGCGCAAGCTGGTGAAGGCGGGCCGACGCTACGACCTGGTGATCCTCGATCCTCCGGCCTTTGCCCGCAGCCAACAGGCCTTAGCTGGTGCATTGACCGGGTATAAGGATGTGAACCTTCTGGGGTTAAAGCTGCTCAAGCCGGAAGGGTTTCTCGTGACCAGCTCCTGTTCCCATCCTGTTTCCGAGGCAGATCTCTGGAAGAGCATCCGCCTCGCGGCCCGCGACGCCAAACGAGACATCCGCCTCATCGAACAACGGGGCCAAAGCGCCGACCACCCCATCCTGGCCAGCATGCCAGAGACGCGGTATCTGAAGTGTTTCATCGTGCAGGTGTTGTAGCGGAAAGCAACCTCGTCACCCATGTGATGATGGCTATCGACGCCATAAGGATGGTCGGAAAAGACAATCGTCCTACGCGATGGAGGAGGACGTGATAGGCGATGTCTCCAGCAGCAAGGCGGTAACGGTTTGGCATGGGGAATATTCATGCTGAGACCGCCGCGATGCTGTCAAGAAAAGACTCCCGACCCCTTTTCTGCACAAGGTTGATGGACAGGCCGTGCTCGATACAAACCTCAAGCCAGACGCGTTGAAAGGAAATGTCAACGCCCTTGTGGAAAAAATTACGACAAAACTGAAACGGGTGAAGGGAGGCGGCAAGCTGATCGTCTGGTGGGGTGAGGCGAAATAAACCGTTTCTCAATAGAAAAAGATGATGAATGCTCAGTGTCCTAATCGGACTGATAGATATTTTCGTTTCATTTCAGTGAGTTAGTGGTTGCATTTTATGCGATGTGGGGCTCCGGAGGTTTTCACTAACCCGTACCAACCGTACTTCAGTTTTCTGCTGTTTGTCTTGTTAGTGGTGAAATAATTCTTCCCCAAGTTCTGTGGATGGATCTGTGTATAAGTGGCTGGTCGGCGGTGAAATGGCGTCCAGGGAAAGAGGTCCCTCTCATTGCCTAAATAATGGGCATTGTGTCTCCCGCCAGACTCCCACAATATTTAGGGACTTGACGAATGAATATGTGACGTTCCTCCGCGGTCGACATCATTGGATCTGCGTCGGGGGAAAGGGGCGTTACGGGTGGTATTGAGAGCCATTGCGAGAGGCGAGTTCCCAGGAAAGTCCGTTCAACGCCCCTACAGACGAATGGTCGGTGCGCCACCGGTGATCAGTCTTCCACGCCCAAGCCGATTACGATGAGGACAGCATAATCCTGCTTCGTGCAGCCCTCGACCGGAGGCATCGTGCCTCCTGGCGCAACTGGAAACACGGTCTGCTGGGCGTTGGCCGGTGAACAGGAACTACCAGCCGCCGGTGTATAGCGCGCGGAACGGCAGGCCAGGTGGGTTACGTCGTAAAGCGTTGCTCCTTGATTGAGCTCCCAGCGCCTGTCGCCATGGCTGTCGGCAGGATGAATCGTCAGTACTGCCGTCACCTTGCGGGCGCCCGTGACTACATATTTCCCGGGAGGCAGTGGAATAGTCGGTTGCTCCATGATCAAGCCATGTTCCTCCAGCCACCAGTCGGTCTCGTCGAATTTCCAGCGCGCCGGGGCGATGCCATTGGCATTCTTCAATGATGGATAGCGGTTCAGCTTCACGCCTCGAGGGCCTGGGTCCAGCGGCCATAGGCCCCACGATTGCGCGCCGTTCCCGGAGGTTGAACCGGGATCGCCCAATGCCGCGATATATTGTGTTGAGATACGCTTGAACTTTGTCTGGCCTTCGCCTGCGGCGTACAGTGGTTGAGCTACGACGGCGATGGTCACCAGCAGCACCATTGCCAGGCAGGTGCGTGGAATGAGGCGCTGCATGTTCCTCGTATGCCCCGATGTGGCCTGCGTGCGCATGCTGATGGTTCTCAGAAGTGACATCATCGCGCGATGTTCCTTTCAGGATCGGTCAGCAACAATCAGATCACCGCTATCTTTTATCAGGCTAGCTATAGGGATATCCAGAAAGCCATCGGTATTAGGTCATCAACGCTCATTCCGGCTCTGTAGCCAGCTCAGGATTTCATATGTGACCCGCTGGGGATCGTCCTGATGCACAAAATGTCCTGCGTTCTCCAGCCGTACGACAGTGAGATCGGTCACAAATTTCTCCAGGCCGTCGAGGTTTTCGCGCGCCAAGGCCTGGTCTTGCAGGCCCCAGATGACGAGTGTCGGAATATCGATAACTGGATAGCCCAGCTTTCGCTGGCGGGCAGCACCGCCTCCCCGCAGGGCGGCGCGATAATAATTCAGCATGGCGGTGAGCGCGCCTGGTGCACAAGCCTGTTGCCGGTACAGGCGCATGATATCGTCTGGAAGATGTTCGGGCTGAACCAGCATGTGTTCGAAGATCGCACCGATGACGCGCGCGCGACCGGCCGCCAGCAGGGTTTCGGGCAGCCAGGGGATCTGAAACAGTGCCGCGTACCAGGATCGGTGGAACTGCCGCCAGTGACGCAACTCATGTTCGAAGCGGGCTGGATGCGGGGCGTTCAATAGGACCAGCGATTCTACATAAGCTGGATGCCGCATCGCGTATAGCCAGGCGATGATTCCACCCCAATCATGCCCGACCAGGACGACATGGGATGCCGTCGCGGCCTCAATCAGTGCGGTCACATCTTCCAGCAATGCTTCGATGCGATAGGCAGCAAGATCTGCCGGTCTGGTCGTACCGGCGTAGCCCCGCAAGTCCGGGGCCCAGACACGATACCCCGCCTGTACTAAGGGTGTGATCTGATGACGCCAGGAAATGGCCGATTCCGGGAATCCGTGCAAACACAGCAGCAGTCGATCGCCAGATCCGGCGACGGCGACTCGAAACGACAGGTGGTTGGCAGTGACTTGTTGAAATCCATTGATATGGTCGCCGGCAGATGTTGTCAGCATCTGCTAATCGCTGGGCGGTTCGAAGTGTCCAGATGGGCGTTGGAGCCAGGGGACTGAGGCTTGGCGGGCTTGTTTGGCCAAACTCCGCAGACTCATCTCAGCTGCGCGTAATAGTTTTGGATCACCGGCTTGCATAAGTGCCGTAAGAAGGACGTAGAGCGATCGGTCCATCCGGGACCCGGCTAAAATGCGATCTGTGACTGGATCGATGTGAGAGGGGGGCGGCTCTTCTGGATCCTCTGTATCGTGAAACAGATAATCAAATGAGCGGGGATCGTCGAATAACCAGGCCGGTGGAATATGGAGGGCTGCCGCCAATGCTTGGATTGTTATGGCTGAGGGATCGGTTTGTTCTGATTCGATCTGTTCAAGAAGCGCGGATGAAATATGTGCCAGGTCCGACAACGACTCAAGGGAGTGTTTCTTCGAGAGTCTCCAGGCTTGAATCAGAGGGCCGATCGACATGGCGCGATGATACAGACAAGGGGTGATAGGTTCAACGGTCTTACGAGGCATTGAAATTATCGCTATGATTCAATGTCTTATGGAATATTTCTCGAACTGGAAGGTGAGGGGTGAAATCGGTTAAACTATGCGCCTGGTTGGTCAGATTGTCTAGCAGTGTATTAAGGAGGTAGTGGGACCATGTTGGGAACCGATATTCGCGGCATCATGGCCGAGGAAGAAGAAGTGCAGCGTCGGCAACAGGCCCTGAAGTCACTGATGACGATGCGGTCGCGGCAGCTTCGGGAGTCACTGGATCAGCGGATCAAGCGCGCACGAAGCACCGGGGATTGGACGATGCTGTCCAAGGCCGAATGCGCGGACCTGCATAAGCGAGAGAAAGCGCACCTGAAATCCCAGTTGGAGCAGTTGCAGTTTGAGCAGACCAGGACGAGGGGAAAGCTGACTGCGCTGAAGCGGGCGAAGGCCAGAGCCCAGCGTATCCGCGCGGCAGAAGCAGCGGCTGAGCGGAGACGGCGGTAAGTCGTTTCCGGTACGTGGCGCAAAGGATGCTACGGGCATTGGCGGAGCACAGGTGGATGTAGCGCCCCCTCTTCACGCCCTGACGCAGCGGCAGCGTACGCTGGTCCGGCTTCTTCTTCGTGATAAAAATACCAGGATACAGGAAGGCGCCTTCGTTCTGGAGGGCGTCAAATCCTGCCTCGATTTAATTCGTCGGCACCCTCAAGCCATCATCAGTCTGACGATGGCGCCGCGCTATCTCCAAGCAGAAAGTGACGAAGGACGGCAAGCCAGATCCACGCTATCAGTCCGCCAGTTTACCTGCTCAGATGCCCTGTTCGACCAGTTGTCTGATGTTGAGGCGCCACAGGGATTGTTGGCCGTCGTCAAACAGCCCCAGTGGGATGAAAGCCGTCTGTTGGCGCAAGCCAGGGTATTGGGAATTTATGGGGATCGATTGCGAGACCCGGCGAACGTGGGGGCGATCATTCGGACAGCTGCCGCGTTGAACCTCACGGGCGTCTGGTTGAGTTCTGATTCTGCAGATCCCTTTGGCCCCAAAGTCGTTCGTGCTGCGGCCGGTACCGTTGTCACCCTTCCAATTTTTCGTGGATCAGACGCCGGAGTATTCGAGAAACATCAATGCGTGCTGTATTCCGCTCTGGCGCCTTCGCCGGGCGCGGTTCCCTTGAGGAACATTCAATCTATTCCCCACCGGCTTATGATTGCAGTCGGTAATGAGGGGGAGGGATTGGCGGAACAGATCATAAAACGTTCTGCGGTCAGGTTTACGATCCCGATGGCCAGAACTGTCGAGTCATTGAACGTTGCCGCGACGACAGCAATTTGCGCGTTCTATCTGAGTGCTCTCCCGACAGGATCCTAACCCATATGTTTCCCAGGCAGACCTGTCAGGTCATGAGCCTGGATATCGTTGAAAAGATATGGCGATCTGGCCTATAGTCATACTCCATATCAATCGCGTGCCAATAAAGATTACAATCTGTAAATGATAACTGTATCGGACAAGAGTCATGATCAGACTGTGGTGTGGATGAGCATGCGGTTGGTTTTTTCGCTTGGATGTGTGATGAGCGTACTGCAACTCGGCCTTCTATGGACCCTGCCCAGCGCTTTCGCAGAATCCGTGGTGCAGAACTATACGCTGGATGCTATTGTCGATCTGACATTGGCCAAGAATCCCCTGGTGTTTTCTGCGGAAGGACAGATTGAGCAACAGCGCGGGCAGCAGACTGCGGCCGGAGCGTATCCGAACCCGACCGTCATGGGATATACGGGACATGGTGAGCTGCGTGATGCGGGACGGACGAGTAGCGGGGCATCGCTGGACCGTCAATCGCTCACGGAATACAATATGTCGGTGGGACAGCCGGTCGAGTGGCCGGGGATGCGGTCAGCGCGGCAGCAGGTCGCGGACTTGGGGCTGGCGACTGCGACCGTCGGCATGTTGGAGACGAGACTGAATCTCACGTCGCAGGTCAAAGTGGCCTTTTATGGCTTGTTGTTAACGCAACAAGCGGCCGCACTTGCCAAACAGAATCTTGACACCGTCGAGGGTGTCGCGCGAATCGTCAGGGCGAGGGTGAAATCGGGAGAAGCGCCGCAATTCGAATCAATCAAGGCCGAGGTTGAAGTCCTGAAAGCCAGGCAGCAAGTTGCCCGCGCGGATAACGCGGTTCGGGTCAATCGCGTGGTCCTGGACACGCTGACCGGTGGGACCTTGGGATCGACCTATGTGGTACAGGGCGACTTCACAGGGATTCCGAGAGAGTTGCATGTCGAAGGATTAATGGCACGTATGATGGATCAGCATCCGGCCATTCAGCGTTTGCTGAAATCGGTGGAACAGTCAGATTGGAAAATCGAGTTCGAGCGGCAATCACGGATGCCGACCGTTACAGTCAACGGAGGAGTGTGGCGCGAGATGGGGCGAGAGGCCTTTGCAGGCGGGCTATCGGTTCCCTTGCCGCTCTGGTATCGCCGTCAGGGAGAAATCGCCTCGTCCCTGGGCGCAAAACGCCGCGAAGAAGCGGAGTTGCTGCGGACCCGCAATGAGTTAGCCAGAGCGGTCCATCAACATTACCAGGACGCTCGGACGACGGCTGAACTGATTGATGTTTTTGATAAGGGGCTGCTCAAGCAAGCCCAGGAGGCGCTCCGGCTAGCCCAGTTCAGCTTCCAACAGGGGGCATCAAGCCTGCTGGAAGTCCTTGACGCACAACGGGTGCAGCGGCAAATCCTATTGGACTACGCACAGGCA
>SXGU01097418.1_pt1 | contig 12629 bp, 13 predicted proteins | sample 3174531 | NCBI WGS metagenome assembly SXGU01 (sample SAMN11356863, study PRJNA531348) | freshwater metagenome | isolation source: freshwater sample F1-140 | place: China: Fuxian Lake, Yuxi | collected 2017-12-25 | reverse complement strand
GATGAGGTGGAGTTGTTTCTATCCAAGGCTAACGATGGCTATTACCAATGACCTGCATCCCGGTCATCCCCAATCTGCTGACCCGGGCACGCCAGCGCGCCGAGCTGGATGTGTTTGCGCTGGCGGGGCGACTGAGTTCAGGAACAACAAAACCCAGGGAGGGATCCCATGAGTAACATCGTGATTTTCGACGTCGGCGACCAGTCAGTGCAGGTGCGGATGGAAGGCGAAACCGTCTGGCTAACGCAGCGGGAAATGGGTGAGGTGTTTGCTACCACGCCTGAGAACGTGTTGATGCACTTGAAGAATATCTTTGCCGAGCGCGAACTGGTCGAGGCGGCAACTACTAAGGATTTCTTAGCAGTTCGCCAGGAAGGCACCCGGCAGGTGCGGCGGCGGCTCAGGCACTACAACCTCGATGCCATTATCTCGGTGGGCTACCGCGTCAATTCCAGTCGCGCCACGCAGTTTCGTATCTGGGCCACCTCCGTGCTGCGCCAGCACTTGATCGAGGGTTACAGCCTCAACCAGCACCGGCTGCAAGAGCGCGGCATCGAGTTCGAGCAGGCAGTAAGTCTGCTCTCGCGCACATTGGCCAACCAGCAACTGGTCACTGAAGACGGCAAGGCAGTATTGCAGGTGATCAACGACTACGCCCGTAGCTGGAGCCTGTTGCAGGGCTATGACGAGCAGAGTCTTACCGGACAGATCGGCAAGCAACGTGATATGCGTTCGCTGCATCTGGACGAGGTGCTGGCGGCCATCCATCAGCTCAAGGCGGAGCTGATCGCCAAAGGTGAAGCGACCGAACTGTTCGGGCAACTGCGCGGCGATGGACTGGCCTCCAGCATCGCCACCATCGAGCAGGGCTTTGGCGACGAATGGTTCTACCCCAACGTGGCCAGCCGCGCGGCGCACCTGCTGTATTTCATCATCAAAAATCACCCGCTGGCCGATGGCAACAAGCGCACCGGCTCGTTTCTGTTCCTGTGGTACCTGCGCCTGAACCAGCATCTGCTGGCGCGGCCGGTGGAGCGGCTCATCAACGACAACACACTGGTGGCGCTGGCCTTGCTGGTGGCCGAGAGTCTGCCCGAACAAAAAGCGCTGATGGTCAAACTGATAGAACAGTTGTTGCTACTCAATGATGACGGCACCAGGGAGCAAGACTGATGGCCTTTCTGTCTGAAGCCGCCGTAGAGCTAGCACTGCTGGAGCAGTTGCAAGGACTGGGATACAGCATCGAACGCGAGGAAGACATCGGCCCCGATGGACACCGACCGGAGCGAGAGAGCCACGATGAGGTCGTACTCAAGAAGCGGTTCGAAGACGCCGTTGCGCGCCTGAACGCGGGCCTGCCAGCGGAGGCGCGTCAGGATGCGATACGGAAAGTAATGCAGTCCGAATTGCCGTCGCTGCTCGAAGAAAACCGCCGCATCCACAAGTTGATGACGGAAGGCGTAGATGTGGAGTACTACGCCACAGAAGGTGAAATGCGCGGCATGCTGACGGCGGGCAAGGTCGCGCTGATCGACTTTGAACGGCCAGAGCAGAACGACTGGTTGGCGGTGAGCCAGTTTGTGGTGATCAACGGCCAGAACAACCGGCGGCCCGATGTGGTGGCGTTCGTGAACGGCCTGCCGTTGGGGGTGATCGAGTTGAAGGCACCGGGCAGCGCCGGGGCGCATCTGTTGGGCGCGTTCAACCAGTTGCAGACCTACAAGAAGCAGATTCCGGCGCTGTTCAACACTAACGCGCTGCTGGCCACCTCGGACGGTATCGCGGCACGAGTGGGTTCGCTCTCCGCTGACCTTGAACGCTTCATGCCCTGGCGTACCACCGATGGCACGGACGTTGCACCGAAGGGCGCGCCGGAACTCTCGACACTGATCGAGGGCGTTTTTGAGCAACGTCGTCTCCTCGACCTGCTGTGCTATTTCACGGTGTTTGGGGAGACTGGATCGGGGCTGGCCAAGATCATCGCGGGCTATCACAAGTTCCACGCGGTGAACAAAGCTGTGGAGTCAACTATTCGGGCTTCGATGCAATGGCAAGGCGTGCAAGAAGACCCTGCCGATTACGGTTTGCCCAGCGTCAAAACTCAAGCCCAAGGTGACAAAAGAGCTGGGGTCATCTGGCACACCCAGGGCTCAGGCACAAGTCTGCTGATGGCGTTTTACGCCGGACAGCTTGTCAAACACCCGGCAATGGCCAACCCGACGCTGGTGGTACTGACCGACCGGAATGACCTCGATGACCAGCTCTTCTCGACCTTCTCGATGTGCCGCGACTTGATTCGGCAGACGCCGGTGCAGGCCGAGAGCCGCGAAGATCTACAAAAGGTGCTGAGCCGGGCATCGGGCGGTGTGATTTTCACGACCTTGCAGAAGTTCGGCGAGATCGCGGAGCCGCTCACCACGCGCCGCAACGTGGTCGTCATCGCGGATGAAGCGCACCGCAGCCAGTACGGCTTCAAGGCCAAGGTCGACGCAAAGACCGGCGAAATCTCCTACGGCTTCGCCAAGTACATGCGCGATGCGCTGCCCAACGCTTCGTTCATCGGTTTCACCGGCACGCCGATTGAAGCCGACGACGTGAACACCCCGGCGGTGTTCGGAAACTACATCGATGTCTACGACATCAGCCGCGCGGTCGAAGATGGCGCAACCGTGCCGATTTATTACGAATCGCGGCTGGCACGCATCGAACTCGACGAGGACGAAAAGCCGAAGATCGATGCCGAGGTCAACGAATTGACCGAGGAGGACTCAGAAGTCGACCAGGAGCGCTTCAAGAAGAAGTGGTCAACGGTCGAAGCCTTGGTTGGCAGCGACAAGCGCCTGGCACTGGTGGCCAAGGACATGGCCGCCCACTTCGAGGATCGCGTGGCTGCGCTGGATGGCAAGGCAATGGTGGTGTGTATGAGCCGACGCATCTGCGTGAAGCTGTACGATGAGATCGTCAAGCTGCGCCCGGACTGGCACAGCACGGATGACAACGCGGGCGCGGTCAAGATCGTGATGACGGGTGCGGCGAGCGACCCTTCGGCATGGCAGCAACACATCGGCAACAAGGCCCGGCGCGATCTGCTGGCCAAGCGCGCCCGTGACCCCAAAGACCCGCTCAAACTGGTGAGCGTGCGGGATATGTGGCTTACCGGCTTTGACGCGCCGTGCATGCACACGATGTATGTGGACAAGCCGATGCAAGGGCACGGTCTGATGCAGGCAATCGCCCGTGTGAATCGGGTGTTCCGCGACAAGCCTGCCGGGTTGATCGTCGACTACATCGGCATCGCACAAAACCTCAAGTCAGCCCTGCAGCAATATTCGAAGAACGACCAAGAGAACACCGGCGTCGACGAGTCGCAGGCCATCGCAGTGATGATGGAGAAGTACGAGGTGGTGCGCGACATGTACCACGGCTTCGACTATGTATCCGCGATGAGTGGAACGCCTGCCGAACGGCTGGCGATGATGGCGGGAGCCATCGAGTGGATTCTCGATCTGCAACAGAAGTTGGCGGAGGAGGAGAAGACCAAGGAGGGCAAGAAGAACGCTCACCGTCGCTATCAGGACGCCGTGCTGGCGCTGTCCAAGGCCTTCGCCCTGGCATCCGCCTCTGACGAGGCCCGCGAAATTCGGGAGGAAGTCGGCTTCTTCCAGGCTATTCGTGCCGCACTGGTCAAGAGCAGCACCGGCTCCGGAGTGACCCAGCAAGAGCGTGAGTTGGCGATCCAACAAATCGTCAGCCGTGCGGTGGTCTCGACCGAGATCGTGGACATCCTGGCTGCCGCAGGCATCAAGAGCCCGGACATCTCCATCCTGTCTGATGAGTTCCTCGCTGAAGTTCAGCAGATGGAGCGCAAGAACCTGGCGTTGGAGGCCTTGCGAAAACTGATCAACGATGGCATTCGCTCACGGAGCAAGGCCAACCTGGTGCAGACCAAGGCGTTCTCGGAAAGATTAGAAGACGCCGTGGCGCGCTACCACGCCAACGCCATCACCACTGCCGAGGTGCTGCAGGAGCTGATCCAACTGGCCAAGGACATCCGTGCCGCGCGTCAGCGTGGTGAGGAGCAAGGCCTGTCAGACGAAGAGATCGCCTTCTATGACGCCCTGGCCGAAAACGAAAGCGCGGTGCAGATGATGGGGGATGACAAGCTGAAACTCATCGCCCATGAGTTGCTGGTGAGCCTGCGAGAAAACGTGTCGGTTGACTGGGCGCACCGCGATTCAGCTCGTGCGCGGATGCGGGTGCTGGTCAAACGAATTCTGCGCAAGTACGGCTATCCGCCTGACTTGCAGGATGCGGCCGTGCAAACGGTACTGCAGCAGGCCGAGGCGTTGTCGTCGGGGTGGAGTTTGCCTCGACACGGGTGAATACCGGACTGAACGCTTTGACTTCGACCACGACGAGGACCTTCGTAACTTGCTCGTCGGTCAGGCCAAGAACCCGGACTCACCTTTCGAACTTGCTGATTGGTCAGTGAAGGAGCGCATGACTGGCGATTGGAAGGCCAAGGTTCGGGAGCGAATCCGCAAGGTCGATCAGATTATCGTCATCTGCGGTGAATACACCCATACAGCTACCGGCGTGAGCGCAGAGTTGCTTATCGCCCAAGAAGAAAGAAATCCCTATTTCCTTCTGCGTGGGCGAGCCAGCAAGACCTGTTACAAGCCCAAAGCTGCCAAGGATGCCGACAAGATTTACGACTGGACTTGGGACAATCTAAAAAGCTCATCGGTGGAGCACGCTAATTATGGCTGAGTTGGATGCGCCGATTCCCGGAAAGCTCTTCAATGAATTCCCGGGTAACAAGCCGTATCCCGGCAATGAGAAGTACCAGAACCATCTGTTCGACCAGTACAAGCTCTACGTCGAGATGGCGGATCGCATCAGCGCACGCCGCCAAACGGCCAGCTCCTTTTTCTTGAGCGTCAATACCGCCATCGTCGGCGTTGTTGGGTATCTCAACTTCGGCGCGGCCACTAAACCGGAAGACGGTTTTTTCTGGATGGTGGCGATTGCTGGAATCGCGCTCAGCTACCTGTGGTACCGCATCATTCGGTCTTACCGTGATCTGAACTCGGCGAAGTTCAAAGTTGTGCACAAGATCGAAAAGAGGCTCCCTCTGGCCACTCTAACTCAATAACTGAGCTTCCCTCGGTTTTTTGAACTCGCGTCTTAATTGTCCTGCCGATTCTCTTGAAAGATGCGTTTTCAAGGGGAATTCAATTCGATCCATGCCGCGAGTCCGCCACCTGTGCGGGGTTCCAGCTTCACCTGCCAGCCATTGGCCTTGGCCAGTTCGCGGACGATGGCAAGTCCAAGACCCGCGCCACCCGTTTGCGGACTGCGTGAGCTTTCAAGCCGCTGAAAAGGCTCAAACATCGCTGTAATACGCTCGGCCGGAATACCCGGTCCGCGATCAAGTACGCCGACGCGCCAGCGACTCCCATCCGTTATGCAGACCATTTCGAGAGGGCCTTCGGGCGCATAGCGCAGAGCGTTCTGCAGCAGATTGCCCAAGGCGCGACGCAGGGCGCGTGGCGCAATTTCCAGCCGGCATGAATCACACTTCACGGTGATGACGCGCTTACTCGCCGAGTTTTCAACGAGCTCGTTCAGCAATTCGAGCAGATCGGCATCTTCTAGCGCTTCGCGCTCGAGTCCGCGCGCGAGGTCGAGCAGCGTGGCGATAAGACCGTTCATTTCCTCGATGTCGCATTCTAGTCGCGCGATCAGCGTCGGCGATGGGTCCGCCTTAAGCATTTCGAGCGCCAGGCGCATACGCGCCAGCGGCGTGCGCAGGTCGTGGGAAACACCGGCGAGCAGCGTGGTGCGCGCCGTCAGCAGGTCGCGCACTTGTTGTGCCATGGCGTTGAAGCGGTGGGCCAGCGCGGCCAGTTCCAGTGGCCCGGTTTCCGGCAGCAGTTCGGGGCGTTCGCCGTGACCGATGCGGGTGGCTGCTGCTTCAAGGCGCGCCAGCGGTGCGGTGATGCGTCGTGCCAGCCACCAGGCGAATGCGCCGGCGAACAACAGGCCGCCGAAGAATGCCAGCGTAAAGGCAAGCACGGGCTGCGTTTCGATACGCGTCCGCGGTAGGCCGACCGCCAGCGTGCCATTGCCGGCGGGCAGGCTAGCCCAGTACCACATGTTTTTTCCGACAGGCTCGCTGGCCAGATGGTGTGCCGCGCCCAGCCGGCGTTCTAGGGCAGCTTCGAGCAGATAAAAGTAGGGTGGGTGCCATTCGTCGCGTCCCTCACCAATCGGTTCGGCACGTAACGCCAATCCGTGGTTGTCCATCAGCTCGTGTTCGAAGGCCATACGCGTATCCGGAGGAAGCTCGGCCCAGGTTTGTACCGACAGGATCATCAGCCCGGCGAGATCGTCGGCAGAGCGTTTTGCCACGGGCAGCATCAGGAGCCAGGCGAAGGAAAATGCCGCAAGCAACTCGACGAGCAAGAAGGCGCCGGCGAGCAGCCGGGTGTTCTGCCGGGCGAGACTGATCGGTTTCAAGCGTCCCCACCGTGGGGATTGAACAGGTAACCCTCGCCGCGCACGGTGCGGATGTAGGCCGGTGAGCCAGGCTCGGTTTCGATCTTGCGCCGCAGGCGCGTGACGCGAATATCGATGCTGCGATCAAAAGGATCACGGTCGTAGCCGCAGAGCAGATCGACCAGCGTGTCGCGCGAAAGGACGCGATTGGGGCGGGCGACAAACGCGGCGAGCAGATCGAATTCGGCACTCGTCAGGTAAATCTCCGCACCATCGCGAAACAGGCGGCGACCCGCGGCATCTAGCGCGAAGGGACCGAAACGCTGCTCTGCGGCCGGTGTCGCACTCGCTCTGGCAGTGGGTTGGCCACGGCGCAACAGCGCACGCAGGCGCGCCAGCAACTCGCGCGGCCCGAAGGGCTTGGCAAGGTAATCGTCGGCGCCGACCTCGAGGCCGATCACGCGATCGACCTCTTCGCCACGCGCGGAAAGCATCAAGATCGGGACATTGGATTGTGCACGGATGCCACGCGTCAGCGTCAGGCCATCCTCACCAGGTAGCATAAGATCGAGCACAATGGCATCGGGAAAGCCTTCGTCCAGCGTTGCACGCATCGCCACGCCATCACCGACCGCCTTCACCATGAAGCCATTGGCATCGAGGTAAGTGGTCAGCAATTCCCGCAGCGCGGGATCGTCGTCGACAATGAGAATGCGCGGCCCCATGCGCTGAAGTCTAGCATGGTGCCACAGCGCACCACCGGAGTGATACGCAGCGTTACCTATAGAAACAATCTGAAACAGTCAGAGATGAACCGGACATGGCACCGTTACACTCCGTCTGCATGATGCTCACACCGAAAACATAATCATGAAACCACACACGCTCACCCTCCTCCTTTCACTGTTCATCGTTGCCACGCCGTCCTGGGGACAACCCCCGTCTCCATTGGCCAACAGCGAGGCGCAGCGTCCGCTCAATCTTTCCCTGCCACGCGATGTCCTTGCAAAATCCAGCGGCATCGCCCTCACCGAGTCGCAAGACACGGCGGAAAGAAATCTTCAGCCAGCAGAGCGACAGAAGGAGGAAATGCACATGGAACGCCATCCCTACGGCACCGGCTATGAAGCCCGCCAGCGGGGGATTGTTTCTGGTGGCAATTCCGGCTTCGGAGGTAGCGGCACCCTCACTGGAAGTGGCAGTGGTACGGGTACCAGAGGTGGCGGTCGTGGTGGCATAGGACGTGGTCGGTAACCCCTTTACATTCCTTTGGAGAACAACATGAAAACATTGAGTAAGATCATCATTCTTCTGATTTCCGCCACGCTGGCAGGTTCCGTATTTGCCCGTGGTGGTGGTGGTGGCGGCATGGGTGGCGGTATGTCGTCCGGTTCGGGTTCGGGTTCGCAGAATCAGCACAAATATCAGTACGGAAAGCAGGATGGCCAGGGAAGCGGTCAGGGTACGCAAACGCGCACGCAGACCCGTGATCCGGCCAGTAATCCGACGGGCGAACCGCTCCAGACGCGTACACGCACACAGACACCCACTGCGGATACGGTTGTTGTTCCGACGCCCACGAATTAACCTGGCTTCTTGGTCCATGCAAAACGCCGGCTTGCGCCGGCGTTTTTACATAAAGCTAGATCCGGTTACCGTACAACCCCACGGGCCTTCATGCGATCACAGGCATTGAATCTGGGCGGGGCGATTGTCTTGCCCTTCTCCTTGGCCCGTGCCTCCATCGTTTGGTGATGTTCCAGTTGATAACTCTTGCATTCATCGTAAGACTTGAATGACCACATCTTCTGCCGATGGACGTTTTGTTCCTCCTGCGTCATCAGCATCCAGCCAACGGTGTTGTTGTCATCAATGACAAACCGTCCACCACCCGGGCCCATTCCACCACCCACACCAGGTCCGGGTTGGGAAAACACCGGCGCAGCGGCCAGCAGCGCGATCAGTGCGAGTTTTGTGAGTTTCATGGTGATCTCCTTTTGTTGAGAGGCAATGGTTTAGTCTCATTCTTTTTAGTCTAGTGTCGGCCGGATTACCATTCCCCATTGGTAACAGTTTGTAACAGGTAAAAAAATATTTCTTAAGCATTCGCTAAGCCACGCTTAAGCCGACCTTAAGGTCCAGCCATCACACTGCGGGGCATGTTTATTCGTTCCGTTCTGAGGGGTTCAACCTTGAAAACCGCAATTATCATCCTAACTCTCCTGAGCGCCACATCCGCCGCCCAGGCCACTACGCCTACTGAACTGCTGGTAGGCTATCGTGCGGAAGCGGCGCGACAGGCAGCCAGTTTCCAGCCTTCCACCCAGCGCGGCGCCGCGTTCTATCAGCGCGATTTCAAGGTGTCTGCAACGATGCCTTCCTGCACCAGTTGCCACACCAGCAATCCGGCCCAGGGCGGTCGTCATGCTGTCACCAGCAAGGCCATCAAGCCGCTGGCGCCCGCCGCAAATCCCGAGCGATTCAGCGACCTGGCCAAGGTGGAAAAATGGTTCAAACGAAACTGCACCGAGGTTGTCGGCCGCGAGTGCAGCGCCGCCGAAAAGGCCGACTTTATCGCATTTGTTACTGGAGGATATTGAAATGAAACGTACCCTGCTGCTGCTTGCATTACTTCCGCTGGCCGCATATGCCGATGACATGCGCCCGCTCCGCGACGCGCCTCCTGCATTCCAGGCAGAATGCGGAAGCTGCCATATTGCATTCCCGCCGCAACTTCTGGCTGCGGACGACTGGCGGCGCGTGATGCGCTCGCTCGACAAACATTACGGCGACAACGCCAGCCTCGATGAAAAGACCCGGAAGATCCTCGAAGATTTTCATGTTCGCAATGCCGGTGGCGCAAAAGTCAGCTCTGGCGTGACGGCCTCCAAGGCGGAATTGCCGCGCCTTACCAAGACCGACTGGTTCGTGCGCGAACATCGCAAGGTGCCACAAGCCGTCTGGACGCACGCCCAGGTGAAAACGCCATCCAACTGCGTGGCCTGCCATACCAAAGCAGCCGAAGGCAGCTATCACGAGCGAGAGATTGTGATGCCCATTGGGAAAAATGCGGTAAAGCGCTGGGAAGACTGAGATGAGCAAAATTCTGGTCTGGGATTGGCCGGTACGCGTTGGCCACTGGCTGCTGGCCGGCGCATTCGCGCTGAGCTGGGTGACGGGTGAGAGCGAGGCATGGCGGCTGGTGCATGCATACGCCGGCGGCGTGGTCGTCGGTGTGGTGCTGTTCCGCATGCTGTGGGGGTTAATCGGCACGCGGCACGCACGCTTTTCCAGCTTCATGCGCGGCCCCGATGCGGTCATGGATTATGTATCCGGTCTGCTGAATGGCAGCGCATCGGCCGGCGCAGGCCATAACGCCGCAGGTGGTTGGGCCATTGCCGCATTGCTCATGCTTGGCCTGCTCGCTGGCGTGAGCGGCTGGCTGGTCTATCAGGAGATGGGGGGCATGTGGATGGAGGAAGCACATGAAGTGCTGGCCTCGGGCATGCTCGCAGTCGTCATATTTCATATCGCGGGCGTCGCCGTCAGCAGCCTTGCGCATCGCGAAAATCTTGTGCGAGCGATGCTGACCGGCTTCAAGCACGGCCGCCCGGATGAAGCGATTACCGGCACCAAGCCATTCGCTACGATGCTGCTGCTCGTATGGGCAATAGTCTGTGCTTGGGGACTGTCACGCTAAGGCAGGCTAAGATAGCAGACATGCGCATACTCCTTGCCGAAGACGATCCGCAACTGGGTGATGGCCTGATGGTAGGCCTGCGCCAAGACGGCTATGCCGTCGATTGGGTGAAGGACGGAGTGGCCGCCGACCTTTCACTCAAGAGTGAGACCTTCGACTTACTGGTGCTCGATCTCGGCCTACCGCGCCTGTCAGGCATGGAGGTACTGGCGCGCCTACGCGGGCGCGGTCAGACGCTGCCCGTGCTGATCCTGACGGCACGCGACGCAACTGGCGACAAGATCTCCGGACTTGATGGCGGCGCCGATGATTACCTCGTCAAACCGATCAACCTTGATGAACTAGCTGCGCGCATACGAGCGCTAACGCGGCGCACAGCAGGCCGCGCGGCTCCGCTTCTGCAGCATGGTGACCTGGTACTCGACCCCGCCGCACGCCAAGTGATGCTGGCCGATACGGCTGTGGAACTTTCCATGCGCGAATTCTCACTATTGCAAACTCTGATGGAAAACCGCGGCCGGGTGATGACACGCGCCCAACTGGAAAGCTCTCTCTATGGCTGGCGCGACGAACCGGACAGCAACGCGCTCGAGGTACATATCCATCACCTGCGTAAAAAACTTGGCGCCAATCTCATCAAGACACTGCGCGGCGTCGGCTATATGGTGGCGAAATGACGAAACAAACCACACACTGGTTCTCGCTGCGCCGCCGCCTGCTTGTCTGGCTGCTCGGCGGCATCACCGTTGGCTGGCTGGCGGCAATGGGCGTCGTCTATGTCGAGGCGCGCCAAGAACTGACAAAGATTCACGAATATGAAGGTAGGCGCGAACGCAACCAGGTCCGCGATGAGTTGCGCCACGAACTGGACGAGCATTTCATCAAGACGCTACTGACGCCGCTGCTGTTCGGGCTGCCCCTGCTAGGCGGCTGGATCTGGTTCGCTACATGGCGCGGACTCAGGCCGCTCGATGAGATCGCCACCGAACTCAGCAAACGAGCCCCCGAACGACTTGATCCGGTCGCTCCGGCGGCCGCACCACGCGAGATCCGTCCGCTACTCGAGTCGCTCAACGCGCTGTTCGCTCGCGTCGGACAAGCCATGGAAAAGGAGCGTGCCTTCACCGCCGATGCCGCGCACGAGTTGCGTACGCCGCTGGCGGCGATTGTGACGCAAGCGCAGGTAGTCACGCGGGCACGCGATGATGCCGAACGCGACCATGCGCTCGCACAGCTGACGACCAGCGCGCGGCGTGCCAGTCATCTGGTCGAGCAATTGCTGACCCTCGCCCGGCTTGATCCAGCCGTCGGATTGCCCATGAGCGAATTGCGGCTCGACACGCTGGCCGCCGAGGTATGCGCCGATCATGGTGCGATCGCACTGGAGAAAAATATTGGGCTCGAACTCGATGCACCAGTACCCGTGACGCTGCGCGCCAACGATGGAATGCTGCGTGTCCTGCTGCGCAACCTGCTCGATAATGCCGTACGCTACACGCCGGCAGGCGGGAAAGTTGGCGTCAGCGTGACGGCACAAATGCTGACCGTCAGCGACAGCGGACCGGGCATCCCCGCCGACCAACATGCTGAGGCACTGCAACGCCTGCATCGATTAGCTGGACAGAACATCGAAGGCAGCGGGCTAGGCCTGTCCATTGTCGCGCGCATCGCCGAACTGCATGACGCCAAGCTGGAATTAGCGGATGGCATCGGCCAGCCAGGGCTGACCGTAAAACTGACTTTCAAAACTTGATGCTTCCGATTGCCCCGCTTTTATGGGGGGATTACCCTCGGAAAGGCGCATGAATACTGGGTTTCATGCTCTGCGATACCATGCCAACCTGTATCGTCAGTAGATGGTATCGAGCTTTTTTGAAGGATCTCAACTGATGATACCCATCGAGATACCATCGCAAAAACCTGCTGCCTGCCATTGCCAGTCGTTGCTGACCGTTGCTGACCGTTGCCAGACGTCAAATCACTCCCACTCACTCGTCCCCGGCGGTTTTCCTGTGATGTCATAAGTCACGCGGTTGATGCCGCGAATCTCGTTGACGATGCGGTTGGCGACTTTTCCGAGCAGGGAATACGGGAGTTCTGCCCAATGTGCGGTCATGAAGTCGCTGGTGACTACGGCGCGCAGGGCGACAACATAGTCGTATGTGCGGCCATCGCCCATGACGCCGACCGACTTGACCGGCAGGAATACGGCAAAGGCTTGCGATGTTTTGTCATACCAGTCGGCGGCGCGCAGTTCTTCGATGAATATGTGATCGGCCTGGCGTAGCAGGTCTGCGTATTCGCGTTTGACTTCGCCCAGGATACGCACCCCAAGGCCGGGGCCGGGAAATGGGTGGCGATAGACCATCTCATGCGGCAGACCCAGTGCAATGCCCAGTTCGCGCACCTCGTCCTTGAACAGTTCGCG
>SXGU01133077.1_pt1 | contig 12635 bp, 7 predicted proteins | sample 3174531 | NCBI WGS metagenome assembly SXGU01 (sample SAMN11356863, study PRJNA531348) | freshwater metagenome | isolation source: freshwater sample F1-140 | place: China: Fuxian Lake, Yuxi | collected 2017-12-25 | reverse complement strand
ATGACAATGCGTTTTATGGACAACTTGTTAAACTTACTTCAGGTGGAGATTGTTATGGTATCCTAGTTGGATGGGAGCATACTGCAACCAATACCGTTGATTTGTTTATCTTCCCAACATCGTCAAATAAAGATACGTTCTATGCATTAGCAGAAAATACTGCGATTACTGTAGAGTTTCAAAATGAAAATGCTTCAGGAACGACTACTGTACTTTCGCCATTCATGAAGTTTACCGGTGCTCAAAAACAATTAGCATCAGATTGGACTTCTCCATTAACATCAACAACTTCTGGAAGATATATTCCTAAATCAACATCACAAGGCAACTTGTATTTCTTGATTCAACTTCTTCCAGATGTGTTTAGAACTGGTGAAAGAAAAGTAACATTATCTAAGTTGATTACTTCTTCAAATGTTGCCGCATCTAAGACAACTGCCATTAAGGTTGCTGCCGAAGAAACGGTTTCATCTGATTCATCTGCAGAATGTACTTATACTGGAACTGGTATTACCGAAGTTCATGTTGAGAAATTTGTTTATAGACTTCTAGCAAACTTTTCAATGAACAACTTAGCACAATTATGGCAATGGAGATGGGGTGATCCTCTAGCACAAACGTTTAGAATCAAGAAGAATGATTCAGTTAATACCGACTTCATCATGGTAGATAACATCGAAATCTTCATTGCAACTAAACCATCCGCCCGTCATGAAATTAGTGTTTCCATTATCAGAACCGACAATGGATATCCTGCTCCAGAACTTGCTGCAGAACATTCAGTTTCAACTAAGTTCTCCGTTGATCCAGATGTTTATGTTGCAAACTTAGCAAATTCATTCCAATCAACAGTGTTTAGATTCCCTGCTCCAGTTCTTTTAAGAACTGGTGAAGAGTATGCAATTCGTATCATGGCACCAACTACTAATGGTTTTGAAGTATGGTGCTCTGAAATGGGTAAGATATCCGTAAATTACTTGGGACAATCCATTACTGAACAACAAGCTGACGGTTCGCTATTTAAGTCACAAAATTCATCGACTTGGACTGCTGATCAATATGCTGACTTGGGTGCAATCATTAATGTGGTTAACTATCCAACTGACATGCCTACTGCGGTTCAATTAAGAACAGAATTAGGTGGTGCAAGTCCAGTTCCTGGATACAATGGAATTTCTGCTCCTTCAACATTCGTTCCAAACACATATACACAAATTCAAGACGAATTTAGAGTTCTACCAACAAATGCTTTTGGTGCTAATGGAACAAATAATACCATTAAGGTATATCATCCATACCACCAGTTCTACTCAAGTGTAAAGGGTAGTTCATTTGTTAGATTGACAACTATTGTTACCGATACATCATCTGACGCATTAACTCATGCAATCAAGGCAGTTATTGATAACTACTACTTCAAGGTAGAGAACGCAAAACCAAATTCATACGAACTTAATTTGAATAATCGTTATGAGTTGGTTAATGGAATTCTAACTGCAACTGATGTTACTGCAACTATCAATGCTCTTGGAACCAAACCATCATCAGGTGGTGTAAGACGTTGGGGTAGCAATATGTGGGGAATTTCTGGTGGTGGTTACTTCGATATGTTTAAGTTGAATGCAGGAACTATGGTTCTGCCTGATACCGACTTGTACTTTACCGCTAAAATGGTAACACACAGTGAAACAACCGGCTATACATTAGATTCTACATATACAACCATTCCTGCAAACCAAGATATTCAAGGAACTGGTCAGTTTGTGTCATTCTTGGGCGGTGAAGTTCAACGTCATAAGCTTAACACAGATGCATCATTTGACGTTGGGGCAGCATCTACAAATAGTCAATCTCAATATGGACATAACTTTAGATTGCATTGCTCAACCAATAACAAGTGGATTTCTCCAATCGTTCTTCTACCTTCATTAACATTGTCGGTTGCAAGAAATTTAGCAAAGGTGCATGCCGATACGGATAATGTTTCAGGTACTACCGATTTCATTACGATACTTTCTGGTGAGTCTTGTGTATTTGCAACAAGTGATGATTCGATTACCGTACCAATTTCAACCAACACAATCACGCACTTCATGATTGGTGGAAGACTTGAGATTACCGGAACGTCAAGTAACAACATATCATGTAATATCATTGGTTTGGATGTTGAAAATCGTAAAGTGTATGTTGATGCAAACTTGGTAAATGAGACTGGAGCAACAACAACTCTCAAAATGGGTATGGAGTTTATCAGCGAATCAAATCCTGGTGGAGGAACATCACAATCCAAGTTCATTTCTCGTGAAATCGAATTGGCGGAAGCTTCATCATCACTTCATATCACCGTTGCAATGTCAACTCCAACTGGAACCGATATCGAAGTATGGTATAGAACTTCTGCTCAAGAATTGAGAGATGCAAGATGGTATCAGCATACTTACACCACAGTTCCAACAAACGATTCACGCACATTCTATGAAAACAAACTAGAAATCAACAACTTAGCAGAGTTTACTAAGTTCCAAGTTAAGTTTGTTCCAGTTAGCACGAATCAGAATTATGCATCATTCAAAGATTTGAGAGTTATTGCTCTAGCATGATGAATAAAATTGAGAAAACAGAGGTCGAAGGTTTATTCAAAACGAATGAAGGAACCTTCGTCTTTGCTAATGATCGTTCTACCGTGAATGCGTATAAGAAAAGACGAATGGAGCTTGAGGCAAAAGATAATGAAATCAATCGTATGAAGGATCAAATAAATAATATGAAAGATGACATAAGCTCGATTAAAGATATGCTTCAACTACTTCTGCAAAAAGGTTAGTAAATGACAAAACAATATGTAAATCAAGATGATACCTTCGATTTCTGGAGACAAACAGTAAATGTTACCACAGATATTATTGGAGATTCATCTGTTAAGGTATTAAACAATGCAGATGTCCCTAATGATCAAGAGTATCTTGTCAATCATGCAGATGTTTCCCTAACTATTGCATCACAACCATCAGGTTCTACCGTAACCATTACGGATACTTCCAATGGAAGAAAACTAAGACCAGGGATGAATGTTGGTGCAACAGTATCAAGCGTTGAGGTTCTTCCAGTTGGAACAGTTATTAATGCAATCACATATTCTGCAGGTAATGTTGTATTAACTTTATCAAATTCATTCAGTTCGACTTATACAAATTGTATATTCACTTTCACTAAAACGTTAATGTCCCATATCAATGATCTTGAGATGGGTAAGCTTGATCGTCATGGTGATGTGGTTCGTGGTGATCTTATAGTTGATGGAAATGCAGCAGCAAGCACTACAGGAATATTAGGAACAAACGAACTTACATTCAATTTGATCAACACGAATGCAACTACGGTAAATGCATTTGGTGCAGGAACTGATATCAATATTGGTGCAGCATCAGGTGATTTAAATATTAAGAATGCAACCGTATCTCTAGATGGGGATTTAACGGTTACTGGTGGTGATATTTCGATTGGTGGAACTCCAAACATTGTTGCAACTAATGTAGCGAATACTGCTTCAGTTTTTAATACCTCTACTGGAATCGTGAATATTTCCGGTGCTGCCACGACAACAAATATTGGATCTGCATCAGGAACTCAAAACTTGGTTGGTGATGTGGTTCTTAACACAACATTAGCAGATACCACTACGATTCATGGTATGACCACGATTAATGGTGGTTCATTGACATTAACGGATTCTGGCGATACTCAATTTGATTTAACAACTACCGAAGCAACATTCAATTTGATTAACACGAATGCAACTACGGTTAATTTTGCAGGTGCTTCTACTACAACCTCTATTAGTGCAGGTTCAGGAAACACTACGATCAACAATAATGCAGTTGTCACATTAGACCTATCGGTAAATGGTGGGGATTTAACTTCATCATCAGCAACATTCAATGCTCTTTCTGGAAATGCAACTCAAACCGGAATCAATATTGGTAATGCATTAACTAATGCAGGAGCAAAGACTCTTAACGTTGGTACTAGTGCAACTGGTGGTGCCGTAGCGGTCAATATTGGAACTCTAGGTGGAACCATCGTACTTAACGGTGCTCCTACAATTAACGGCAACGTAACCATTCCTGCTAACTATACATTTACTCAAAATGGATCAGGAACATTTGCTACTGGAACCGGTGCAGTATCTCTAAATGGTAACACTACGGTTGCTGATGGATCATCATTTACTGCAAATGGGAATGTTACTTTGGGTAATGCAGTAGCAGATACCGTTACTATAAATGGAACTGTTGGTAGTACGGTTTATTCAAATGGCGCTGCATTAAGGACAGGAACAACTGCTGCCAACACATTGAAATTACAAGCATACGATGTAGATGGTACAACTTATGTAGATATGATTACCTTGACTGCAGGTAATACTCCTACGATGACTTTGAATGCAAATCTTAGTTTTGGTGTTATTGCCGATACATTAACTACAACTGCTACAATTTCTGCATCTGGAATTTCTACATTAGCTACATTAGATAAGACGGTTTATCGTTCTGCCGAGGTTATTATTCAATCGACTCAAGGCACAACATATCATGTTACAAAACTATTAATGAATCATGATGGTACGGACACGTTTGAAACAGAATTCGGATCATTGGGAACTGCACCAGGGACTATTGATACCGCTATTGTATCTAATGACTGGAGGATAAATATTAATCAGACATTGGCAACTTCGACCGTTTACAAGATACATGCGACGTTGATAAAAGTGTAATTACAATAATTAAATAGGGGAGAGTGAACCTATGGCATTACAAGAAAAAGAATTCGTCGTAAAGAATGGTATTGATGTAGCGAATGCAAAGATTAAGCTATCTGGATCAGCAGGAAGTGCTCAACAAGTAATTGGTAATAATGCAGGAAACACTGCAACGGAGTGGAAAACATTAGCATCTGGATCAGGTATTACAATTACCAATCCAACATCAAATACCATATTAATTTCCACCACAGGAACACTTCCTGCAAACGTTACTGCAATTGGTAATTTGAAGATTGGTGTTGCAGGTACTTGGTCTGGTAACGGCACAACTACTACAGTTACATATTCAGGGCACGGTTTGGTTGATGGTAATGCAGTTACCATATACTTCTCGACTGGTTTAAATAAACCACCAACTGCGTTATATACTGTTTCCAACGCAACACCAACCACATTTGATATAACTCATGCATCAACTGGTGGAGCAGGAACCGGTGTTGCTCTTATCGGTGGAGAAGTAACTACCGAAAGATTATTGTCGATTGGCGAAGCAGTTACTCAAACAACGGCATTGAATGTTAAGGCATTTGATTCTTCGATTGCAACCATATTGAATTTGAAGGATTCTACTGCTGTAAGTAAATTTAGTGTAGATACTTCAGGAAATACTTTAGTTGCAGGGACTCTAGGTGTAACTGGAGTGACCACATTAGGTTCAAATAATGCTGCTACATCGTGGACAAATCTTGGTGCAGTAACCACAATTGATATTAATGGTGGTACTGTAGATGGAACAAATATTGGTGTTACTACTCGTGGTTCTGGTGCATTCACCACATTAACATCAAACGGAGCAACCACATTTACCGCAGGAACTGCTTCAACAACTACTGGCACAGGAACATTAGTCGTAACTGGTGGTGTTGGTATTTCTGGCGCATTGCATGTTGGTTCAACGATCAATAAAGTTACTATCACTCAACCTGCCACCGGCTCAACATTAACCATTACAGATGGAAAAACATTAGCAGCAAGCAATACGATTACGTTAGCAGCAGGAGCAGATGGACAAACATTTACGTTCCCTGCAGCAACGACAACAGTTGCAGGATTGGGCACTGCTCAAACATTCACCAATACAAATACCTATACAGTCAACTCAGCAAGTCCTGCAATAACCGTAACCAATGCAGGAGCAGGTAAGGGATTATCCATAGATGATATTGACGTTAGTGCAGGTATTACACTAACTGGAAGTGCTTCAAATCTAGCCATTGGATCGAACTTTATTAGTAATGCAGGAACCGATGCAGGATTATCTCTTGATGCATCAAATAATGCAACATTCTCTGCAGATGTGACTATATCTGGTGGTGATTTAACCATAAGTGGAACCCCAACATTAGTTGCAACAACAGTTGGTAATGCCGTAAACATATTTGCAACATCGACTAGTACGGTCAATATTGCAACGTCATCAACTGGAACTATCAACATTGGTGGTGCTTCATCCACGGTAGATTGTGGTGGATTATTGCAACATAGTGGATTATCGATGTCTGCAGGAAATAATGTAGATCAAACCGTTGCATTTACTTCCGGATCAATAGTTCTTCAACAATCATCATGGACGGATTCTGGAATTTCAGGAACATCCCAACTAACTACCGATGGTTTGTATGTATTCAAATTGAGAGTTGCAGCATCTAATGAATGGTATATGGGAGTTATGCCTTGGTACTCTGCAAACGGTGTTGCTACGTTAGGTGATGAATATACTGAAATCCCATTAACTAAGTATAGTGATGGTAATGAAGCAGGTGTAGTTTATGCAAGAATATTAAGAGTGGCAAGTGCTGCTCCTAAAGTTCAACTATCTGCTAATGCCACAAGATCAACTCAAACATATACATTCACGTTTAGAAAGTTAATGGCATAATGCTTCCATCATTGAATCTGAATTTTGCTGAAACAAAGAAATTAGATAAACGAGTTACCTTCACTAGAAATAGTGTTGGTACTTATTTTGATCGTAATGGCATATTAAAGACTGCTAATGCAAACATTCCACGATTTGACCATGATCCAATTACAAAATCGTCTTTGGGTTTGTTGGTGGAAGAGACTAGGACTAATGTATTCAGAAATACTTACACAGTTACTGGTGGAGGCACAATAACTGACGGTACAGCAATTTCTCCTGATGGATCTTTGGCGAAAAGATATTCGCCAAGTAGTGCTGTGCAATCATATCCTGGTACTAGTGGCGATACACTATTATCTGCAACACTTACTAACGGTTCAACTTATGACGTATCATATTCCGGTTATTTCAAAAACTTTGGCGCTACAGATTATCGCCCATACATTGTATTAGTAGCAGATAATGGTGGTGGAGTGAATATACTTTATGCATTACTTTTATTGAATGCATCAAACGGAACAACATCGAACAAACTTCTTCAAGGTGGTTGGTCTGAATTGGTAGCGCCAACAATGACTTTAATGCCTTGTGGAATGTATAAATTCACTTGGAGTGTCAGATTCACTCAAGACGCAACTGCAAGAAATGCAATTTATACTCAAATACAACTGCGTGATTCGGCAAACAGTGGGACATATACCGGTGATGTGAATAGTGGAATTCAAATGGCGTGTGTTCAAGCAGAACTTGGGGCATTTCCAACTTCTTATATTCCTACCACTACTACTCCAGTACAGAGATTTGCAGACGTAGCAACCATGACAGGAACGAATTTCTCATCTTGGTATAACCAAAGTGAAGGTACATTTGTTACAAGTGCAGATTCGCTTGGACCATCAGCAGTCATTTTAAGTGCTGAAGCAGTTGGTGGTGCTTATCGTCATCAAGTTACCATGAGTTCGGCGGCGACGGTCAATAATTCAAATTTGGAAGCAGTATTTGTTGGGACATCATCATCAATTCCTAAAAAATACTCATATGGATATAAGACTAACGATATTGCAGCGTATTATGATGGGACATTATGGGGAACTGATGGTGCGGCGACAATACCAATTAATCTAACGCAAATGTCTATCGGCAAATTTAGTTTTGGTGGCGGTGAATCACTTAATGGGCACGTTTCTAGCATATCATATTACCCAAAACGATTAACAAACGATCAACTAAGATCACTTTCTCTTAATCAACTTGAATATTATCCAAAAGAATCTCAGGAATTTAACTTTGGCAAGGGTGACATATACCAACCAAATATTCAATTCACAAGAAATGACGCTGTTGCAACGTACTTCGATAAAACTGGAGTGATGCGAACTGCAATTAATGACCAACCTCGTATCGATTATGATCCTTTGACATTGGAATGTCGTGGATTGTTGATGGAACCTAGTAGAACTAATCATCTAACATATACTGGAGATTTGACTACTGGATGGAATGTTAGTTGTGTTAAAACATTAAATTATGGAATATCACCAGATGGGACAAATACTAGTATATTATTGAATGATGATAATTCTGTGTCGTATGAATCAATATCAGGCCCATCACCATTAGTGTCCATATCTGTTGGTACTTATTATTGTGCTTCAGTATATGTTAAAAAAGATTTAATACCGAGGGCAACAAGATCAGTATTATTGAGAATTTCGTTTGCTGGTGGGACATGGCGTGGTGCAGATATTGTATTCGATACGATGACTGGTGAATATCAATCGACTTACACTTCATTACTTACCGGAGGAATTTCTGGAATTCAAGATTGTGGATTATGGTGGAGAGTTTATATTTCTGCGTCTACCACTCAATCCGAAAATACACAAGCATATATGGAAATATATCCTGCAGTTGGAACTAATTACTCATACAATGCAACTACGACTGGCTCGGTTGAAATTTGGGGAACACAATTTGAGACTGGATTAGTGCCAACATCATATATCGCATGCCCAACTACATCAGTAACAAGACAAGCAGAAAACTGTATTGTATCTGGAACATCATTCACCAATTGGTTTAATACTTTATCATCTGCAGAATATACCGTACTTTGTTCTGGAACGTATTTAGGGCAAACTAGTGGAACGGCATATCCAACAATTTATTCGATATCAAACGATTCTGCTGCAGAACGCATTCATTTAACATACGATCAAAATTTCCCAAGATTGTATGTTCAAATATTTGATTCTACAGAACAAATGAATACTCACCCAAACAATGAAGCTATTGTTCGAGGCACAAGGTTCAATCATGGACTAACTGTTGGTAACGGCACAATGACCACAGTATTAGACAATCGAGTTCCTGTTTCGGTATCTGGTAAAACTTTACCTTCCGTATCTATTTTGAGAATTGGTGCATATTCTTCTGGTGGTAATCCTTGGCATGGTTACATCGATAAGATCATGATTTATGGAGAACAAGTACCAACGTCAAAACTTCAAGAGATGGTTTCCGATTCCGTTCAAACTAGAAACACTCCAACGTTAGCATTTCATTTTGATCGTATGAGTGAGATACCAAGAGGGATTACATTTACTCGTGCTGATGCAACAACTTGTGCAACATATTTTGACAAGTTAGGTGTCATGAGAACTGCTGCAGCGAATGTACCAAGATTTGACTATGATCCTGTTACATTAAAGAATCTTGGGTTGTTAGTGGAAGAGAGTAGGACTAATTTGTTAACTTATAGTGATCAATTTGATCATACTAATTGGAGCAAGGTTAGAGCAAGTTCGGTAGGAGGCTCTATAAATGCGATGCTTGCTCCAGATGGAACACAAACTGCGGAAAAAATCGTAGAAGATAACTCCGCAACAACGACTCATTACATTTATCAACCAGTTGCGGTAGTCAATACCACAAATTATACTTGGTCTGTATATGTTAAAGCTGGTGAAAGAGGATATTGTGCAATTCAATTTTACAATACCAACTCAGCATTTGCTACTGGTGCTGCATATTTTGATTTAGTATTAGGTGTTACAGACTCAAAAGATGGTACGGTTCTTTCAAGCGGAATTCAATCAGTCGGTAATGGATGGTATAGAATTTGGGCAACCGCAACTGCAACCGCATCAGTTAATGGAAATATTGCATTACATTTAGCATCAGCAAAAAATACAACAGCATATACTGGAGATAACACTAGTGGATTATATGCATGGGGTGCTCAATTGGAAGCAGGTGCATTCCAAACGTCATATATTCCAACAACAACATCAACTGTAACAAGAGCAGCAGATGTTGCTAATATGACTGGATCAAATTTCACTTCATGGTTTAACAAGAATGAGGGTAGCATAATTGTAAGAGGGAATGTTGTTTATAACTCATCTGTTACTGCTTTCCCAAGGTTGGTGGCAATAAACGATGACACTGGTCAAACAGAGTGCATTCAATGTTTATGTGCAACTGCAGGTAATAATTCATATTGGAGTGTTTGGGATAATAGTTTATCTAGAGGATATACTGCCGGAGTAACAACAACTTCAGGATCATTTAATACTATTGCATGTTCATATGACCAAACAACATTACTTGGTGCTGCTGATGGAGTAAAAGGAAGTGTTGATCCAGCACTAGAAGGATTTCCAACTGTGAATCGATTGGGAATTGGTAATCTGTCAAATGGATCACAACTAAACGGACACGTTTCAAAGTTCATCTACTATGCAGAAAAGCTATCCGAAGATCAACTAAGAGACATTACAAGAGTAACATATTAGTTTGTATAAATAATGTATACAAACATTTCTGATTGAATAAAGGGACGACATGTTTAAGGTAAAAGAAGGTATTAGTCTTGGAAACAAGATTATTACGGGTTCAGGCCCAACAGAAGTTTTAACTGCTGCTGATGTAGGATCACTTGCATTTCAAGATGCTGATTCATTTTCCGTGCCTAATCTAGAAGGCGGAAATACAACTACCTTACTTGGTTCTATCCCATATCAATCTGGTGCTGACATTACTACAATGTTGCCACCAAACACAACCACTACTCCAAAATACTTAACCGAAACTGGTACTGGCACTAATGGTCAGGCACCATCATGGACTCAAATAGTCACCGCAGGTATTACGGATGATGCAGTTACCTATGCAAAGATGCAGAATATTTCTGCTCAATATCGAATTCTAGGTAGATTTAGTGCTGCTGCCGGAGATACTGAAGAAGTTACTCCAGATAATGCTATCACCATATTAAACCAAGCATCATCATCAACGATTAATGGTGCAAGAGTTACCATTGGTGGTTCCAATAATACGACTTCTGCCACATATTACCCGATATTTGCAACAACTCAAGGCGTATCGGTAGCTACTGCAACCAACTCAAGTTTCACCATTAATCCATCAACTGGAAATGTTTCTATAGGTGGTGATTTGACGGTTTCAGGTGGAGATATCACTGCAGGTAACGTCGCCGCATCATTGTTCTCCGGAAACACCACAACGAATATTACTATTGCATCTGGATTAACTTCAGGAACATATACGGTTGGAGCTACAGGATCAACCGGAGCAGTTTCATTGTTCCCTGCAACTGGTGCTCAAAATATAACTCTTGGTGGAGCTACTACGGGAACGATCACTATTGGATCAACATCTGCAACTGCAGTTCAACTTCCAACAGGTAAAACTAAAGTAGGACAAACTACATTGATTCAAGGTGTTAGTGGAAATATTACATTGCCACCATTGGCAGGAACTTTAGCAACAAATGATTATGCAACTGCGATGGCAATTGCTTTAGGTTAATGAAAATAGAATAGGATATATAAATGGCTTTCAATAGATATGTTGCAAGAAGTATAACTACGGTGCAGACTGTTAGAACGTCAGTGACAGGTACTGCCGACGTTATTATTGGAATGAGAGTAACAAATCGTACTGCGTCTGCTATTAAGGTTTCCGCATATATTACTGGTGGTGGTGGAGATAATTATTTGGTTGGCGGAACTGATCCTGCCACAATGGGAGCAGATGTGCCGGTTGGTGGGTCTATCGTAATTATTTCTGGTGATGCCGATAAAGTGGTTCTTGTAAATGGCGATGCAGTTAAAGTTATTGCAACTGGTGCTGCTGATTGTATTTTAAGTGTTTTAGAGAACGCATAATATGACACAAAGAGTACCAGAAACTTTACTTCATGATTGGCAGTTGATTTCGGGTAATACGACTGCAGTTAGAGGTATGCAATATTTGTGTAATACGTCATCTGCATCATTCACATTAACACTTCCATCATCACCTGTGATAAATGATACGGTAAGTGTTGCTGATTATGCGGGAACATTTGCAACGAATAAATTAATGGTTGCTCCTGCAGGATCAGATCGAATAATGGGAACAACCGGTGGAGAAGTTATGGATGTAACGACGAATAATGCGAGCTTTACTCTAGTGTTTAGCGGCAATGCAACTTATGGATGGAGAATTGTATGAGTAATTATGCTCAATTTGGTGGGGGTGGTGGGGGTACTTTAGTTGGTGGAGTTGTTACTCTTTTGGAGGGGTCTTCTGCAATGCCCAATACCATTACGACTAATGGCCAAAGTTATGCTAAAACTGGTTCTGCATTAACGTATTCAACAGATCATGCTGCATTGATAGCAAATGGTCAAGCAACGACAACAAATCAAATTTCATATCCACACCCATTTGGTGACGCAACTGATGCTTTCTTTGTCTATAGTCCAACTGTAGATTTTTGTGAGAAGTGGTGGTATTCAAGTAGATCAGGAAACATTTATGGACCACAAACTGCAGGTGGCGACGACTACATAGTAAAAGGCAATGTTAGTGGAGTTCCTTACTGGAATAGTGGAGAAGCATCAAGAGAAGCACCTAACTGTACCATGTCATATTCAT
>SXGU01060445.1_pt1 | contig 12636 bp, 13 predicted proteins | sample 3174531 | NCBI WGS metagenome assembly SXGU01 (sample SAMN11356863, study PRJNA531348) | freshwater metagenome | isolation source: freshwater sample F1-140 | place: China: Fuxian Lake, Yuxi | collected 2017-12-25 | reverse complement strand
CGATCTTCTTCATCATGGACCACCGCATCTTCAGGATCCCGGTTCTCGGCGCGCTGTTCCGCCTGGCAAAGGCAATTCCGATCGCGCCCCGCGCAGAGGATGAACGTGCCTATGACAACGCCTTCGAGCAGGCGGCGCGCATTCTCCGGGAAGGCGATCTGCTGGCGATCTTCCCGGAAGGCGGGCTCACCCGCGACGGCAACCTGCAGCCCTTCAAGGGCGGCATCATGAAGGTGCTGGAGCGCGCCAGGGAGGACGGCCTTGCGCCGCCGGTGGTGCCGATGGCGCTGACCAATCTGTGGGGCTCCTTCTTCAGCCGGGTGGAACAGGTCAACGGCAACCGGGTCGCCATGGTGCGCCCGTTCCGGCGCGGCATGTTGAGCCGGGTCGGGTTGAATATCGGGACCGCGGTGCCGGCGGAGATGGTACGGCCGGAAGGACTGCGGGAGGATGTGGCGGGGTTGTTGAGGCAGGGGTAGGGTTGTTGAAGCGATGTTCTCTTCCGCCCGAGTACATTTGATACAACTTACTGACGCGCTACTCCATCAGGTTCCCTCCCCTTTCCAGGGGGAGGGGTAGGGGCGCCCGGCGTAGGGAGGGGGTAGTGAGGTTGAGCGACTGCATGCGTTGGCTCGACCTCACTACCCCTGCGCGGGCCGCCTCATCCCAGCCTTCCCCCTGCAAGGGGGAAGGAGCGGATTCGCTTACAACCTTTCCACGTCGCCGCTTGCAGATGGCTTTGATTCAGCCGGCGCAACGCATGCTTTGCGAAACCCCGGCTTCATCCACGTCGCCGCTGGCAGGCGACTCCGATTTGCGAGAAGGAAAAAGTCCACCGCAGAAGCCCGCACTGCCGACAGTATCATTTTTTAATACCTCCAGACCAGATCCTCTCCACCAGGCCATGATTTCAATCCTTTCCTAACTGCGATCGGCGACACTTCCGTCACCGCAATCAACAAAAGGATGGAACATGAAAGTCGTCATACATCGGGATTCCAATGCATGGCAAATGCAGGTCTGGATTTCCTTTGCGATCGCCGTATTCATGTGCGGCGTCGGCCTGACCTACCTTCCCGGCAAGGATCTCGACCGGGTATTCATGGTGATGGGTTACTTCTTCTGCCTGACCACCGCCTTCGTGCTCGCCAAGCTGGTGCGGGATGCGGAGAAGGCGCGCGTCGAAGGCCGGGCCGCCGATACACCGATGTTCAAGTATGTCGTCTGGATAGGCTTCTTCATTTCGATGGCGCTGACGGCCTGGGGCCTGCTGCGGATGGAGATCAACGAGACTTATAAAGCCTTTCTCGGCGTGAGCTGGCTCTACCTGATTACCTGCGCGTTCACCCTCGCGAAGACCTTGCGGGACCGGCATGAAGCCGATCTGAGCAGAGGCCGTCTGACCGCCCTCGATACGGAAACGGCCTGACTACGAACAAAGGAACTGACATGACATTCAAATTTACCGGAAGCCGCGTTGCGGCAGCAATCGCCGCCTCCTGCATGTTCGCATTCGGCAGTCTTGCCGCCGGGTCAGCAAGAGCACATAACGACGCCTCCGCGGCAAGCGCCCTTTCCACGCTGCCGATCGCCTCGGTGGTGGTCGGCACCAGCGCCGTCGCAGCCGCGCCGCTGGTGCTGTCGGCGGCCGGCACGGTGCTGGTGGTGAAGGCGGTCGCCGCAACCGCGCGCGGTACATTGCTGGTGCTGGAACGCGCATCGGACGCCGCCCGGTTCAGCGTCGAGATCGCAAGCGAAGGCATCGCGGCCGCATCGCTGGCCGCCGGCACGGTCGTCACCGTTAGCGTCATCAGCGCCGGCACGGTGCTGTCGGTCGCGGCGGAAGCGATTGCCCTCCTGCCGAATGCCCTGGGCAAAGCCCTTCTGCATAACGAACGTCTTTGAGATGCCCATGCGATACCTCACACATTTCAGCGTTGTCTTCACCATGGCCGCCAACCTGCTCGCTGCGCCTGTCGCCCACGCCGGCCGCTCCTGCGAAAACAGCAAGCCGACAACCCTCGCCGTGGAACGCGGTCTCACGCTTGCCGAACGCACGATAGCGGCGCTGGACGCCAGCGGCCACGATGTGGTGCTGCTGGCGCGCGCCGGCCAGGACCTGACCAGATACGGCGTGCATTATTCCCACCTCGGCTTTGCATACCGGCAGCCGGACGGCAGCGGCGGCCATGTCTGGCGGGTGCTGCACAAGCTGAATCAATGCGGCACCGATGTATCGGCAATTCACCGCCAGGGCCTGGGCGATTTTTTCCTGGATGACCTGTGGCGCTATGAAGCGGCTTTCGTCGCGCCGGTGCGCGACGTGCAGGACCGCCTGCTGCCGATATTGCGGGACGACCGGCTGGCCACGCGCCTGCATCGCACGCCTTACAGCATCGTCAGTTATGCATGGGGCGGCAATTACCAGCAGTCCAACCAGTGGGCGATCGAAACCCTGGCCGCCGCCATGCTGCCGCCGGATGCGACCCGCTCGCAGGCACAGTCATGGCTGCAGGCGCAGGCCTATGAGCCTGGCCTGGTGCGTCTCGGCGCATTGTCACGGCTAGGCGGCATGATCAGCGCGCCGAATGTGGCGTTCGACGACCATCCCGCGGAAAAGCGGTTTTCGGGGAGGATCGAGACTGTCACCGTGGATTCGGTATTTGCGTGGCTGCGAAAATCGAAGCTCGGCGGCGCGCCGGTGCTGGTGGAACTGAAGAACTGATAGGCCCAGCGCGCTAGCGCGACCGGCATTTATACGGAAGATAGTTTGGCGGAATCGTGGTCTTGTTGTCGCCCTTGAGCGTCATGTTGCCCGGCGCTTCCGCGAAGCCGCATACCCACGTTACCGGCACGATGGGAGCGTCCTCGACCACCGCAGGACGCAGTGTCAGCACCTTGTCCTTGAGGAAGCTGTTGGCGCGGTTGCCGAAGGTGATGTGTACCGCGCCGTCGCGCACTGCCAGCGAACGGATGAACTGGTTGACGATCTTGTCCTCGGCCGGCAGACCGGCGGCGGCATTGTCGGCGGGAAGGGTCTGCGTCGCCAGCCAGGCGGCGGCGATCGGCTTGGTCGCGATGTCGGTGAGCGGGAGGGCATCGACGATCTGTTCCTTGATAAATTTATCGAGGTAACTGGGCGCCGCGATGAGCGCGAGAATGGCGACGACCGCGACGACGATCATCATTTCCAGCATGGTAAAGCCGCGGGCGATGTGTTCCGGACCGGTATGGCGTGGTTGCTTCGGCATGGGATGGCATGAATGGTAGGGATGGTTCATGCTGCCATGGAACAACCATGTTGGCAATCGTCAACATGGTGCATGCCACAACCGTCGTTACTTCGTCATGAACTTCGCCACCGTCGAATCCGTGATCACGCCCGAATAGGCGACCGCCTTTCCCTCCTTGTCGAACCAGTAGCTGCGCGGTATCTCGCCGCGCCATTTCGGATCGATCGCGTACCGCAATTGCTCGGCAGGCGCAGGGCCGAACGCCCACATGTGTGCGTCGAGGCCCGACGATTCCAGCTTCCTGCGCACCAGGGCAGCGGCTTCCGCGTCGTCGGCGCGATCGGTGGCGATCGTCACGACACCGAATCCGCCCTTCTTCCTCGCTTCGGCCAGCGCCTGGAAACTGCGCTGGCAATACTCGCAGTCGAGCGACCATATGAGGATGACGAAGGGCTTGCCCTTTTCGGACGAGACGATCTGCCTGAAACTTTCCGGCCCGAAGACACGGATGTTTTCCGTCGCCTGCGCGGCAATCGAGGTCAGGCACAAAGCGGCGGCCAGCGATGCACGAATGAAGGTCTTCATGTCTTCTCCTTCCGGATTGGTACGACACGGATACCATCGTTCTCCGTGCGCCAGACAAGTACCGCGCCGGCGCGATGCGCGGCAAGGTAGGGCTTGTCGGAATCGCCTGCGGTACGCGCGAGTTCCTGCTCTTTCCACGTCACACCGCCATCTTCGGACAGTTTGCCCAGCACGGCGGTCGATTGACCGTCGAATTGCTTCCACACGATGGACACTTGTTTGCCCTGCACCGTGATGTCGGGGTGCGAAGCGTGTTCCGAGCCGAGCGATACCGGCTTGCCTGTTTTGCCGTCGCCCCGTGTCGCAGCGTACAGCGCACCCGCGCCCTCCCCTTCCTTGCCGTTGAACCAGACCTGGTGGCGCGTGCCGTCCGGTCCGTAGGCGATCGACGGGCCGTGATGCGGGCATGCGTCGATGCGCCAATCATCGAAGGTCACGCGTACCGGTGCGGAAACCTTGCCGCTGGCAGATAGCTCGGCGATTGCATGGTCGCGGATATTCGGCGCGAAGACATGCCGCCACATGGCGACCGGGATACCCTTGTCATTGAGCGTCAGCCCGATGCGGCAGCATTCGCAGCTATGGTCCGACACCTTGTAGTCGCCCTTGAATGTCGCGCCGCCGTCGTTCGAGACGGCGTAGTACACCGCCGATCCGGCGTAGCGCCCGCCCGCCGCCTTCACCTGCCGGGCATCGCGGTCGTCGATCCATGCGATGAATATTCTTCCGTCCGCGTCCACCACCATCGAATCGAAGCTATGGGTGATGGCGTCGCGGTTCGCATGCACCGTGACTGGCGCGGAAAACGTCTTGCCGTCATCCAGCGAGCGCACGAAACGGATGTCGCCGATGTGCGGCCGCTTCACCGTGCTGGTATAGCTGACATACAGTTCTCCCTTGCTGCCGAAGGCGATATGCGGGCGCGCTTCGCCGCTGGCGGCAATCGGTTCCGGCGTGGCCTGGATGCGCGTCGGCGTGGTCCAGGTCTTGCCCATGTCGGCCGAATGCTGCACGACAATGAACTGGTCGCCATTGTCGATTCTCTTGGTCGCCACCCACAGGCGGCCATCCTTGTCGAATGCCGCGCCGGTACCCAGGTCGCGTGACTTTGCATGGCCACCATGGCCGGGGCTGTGCCCCGTGCCGCCCTGTGCCGCCGCGCTGCCGGCGACGACGGCCAGTGAAACCGTCAGCAGCAGCCCGATTGCATCTGCCCTCCATTTGCCTATCATCGTATTCATTGGAAAACTCCAGAAAAATGTCTGGCCGGCGCGCCAGGCGCCGGCGGGATCAGGCCGGTGCCTGATCAATAGTTCAGTTCCACGCCGGCATACAGCGACCGTCCGTCGCCCGGATAGAACTGCCTGCTGTCCGTGCCACGCGCATCCGCGATCACGCCTGTCGTCGCCGCATAAGTTTTATCGGACAGATTGCGCGCATCGACGAACCACGACACATGCCTGTTGACCCGCTGGCCGAGCTTGAACCCGACGATTCCGTATCCGGCGGCGCGCAGCGTATTCGCATGGTCGACCCATGTGCTGGAAGCAAGCCGGACGTTCGGCCCGAAATACAGTCCGTTATCCATCCTGTAGAGCACCTCCCCGGTCGCGAACTGGCGCGGCACGCCGGCAAGCCGGTTATCGCGGTACGTCCGGTCGCCGTCGAAACGGAAGTCGTTCAACTGGTAGTTCAGACGCACAGTCCATTGCCGACCTAAATCCGCTTCCATGCCCGCCTCGATACCTTGATGGATCGTCCTGTCGGCATTCGTCGTGCCGAGCGGGATGCCGGCCGGGCTGTTCAATGCGAGCAGCTCGTTTTTCACCCGCGCGTGATAGAGCGAGACATCCCAGCGCAGGCTGCCCCATTCCGGCCTGAGCACGCCGCGCGATCCGATTTCAGCGGTTCTTGCGCGCTGCGCATCGACCGACGTCACATTGACTCCACCCGCCAGTTCCCCGAACGACGGCGGCTCGTAGCTTCCGCTCACATTGCCGTACAGCTGGATGTCGGGCGCCAGTTCATGCCGCGCCCCGACCTTGGGCGAGACGCGGCGGTAGGTCCGGTCTACGCTATTGTCGCCATCGGCGAGGAAGCGGTCAGTCAGGCGTCGGTGCGCCTCCACCGCCTGCGCACCGACGATCAGGGCGGTCGAGGGCAGTACGTAATGCTGGTTCTCAGCAAACACCGCGACGCTACGGGAACGCTGCTCGGCCTGGCCGGTGCGGGCGCCGGGTTGCCCGCCGACGTTCCGGAAGCGGTCGTCGTCCAGCGTTCCCTGCAACAGGGACGTGCCGACGACGAGCTGGTTCTTCCCGCCGAACAGCTTCCCGTCGCTGATGTAGCGTGCCGACAGGCCGTAGTCGTCCGAATCCTGTTCCAGTACCTGGAAAATCGGATGGAACAGCGACTTGTACGAATAGAAGCCGCCAATTTCCAGGCGTCGTGCCGGGTCGAGCTGGATGGTGGTCTTGTTCGACAGGCGGTACAGATCGAAGTCCCGATGCTGGTCGCCGGTTATCGCGGCGGGGTCCGCCCTCCTCGGCGATGCGTTCATCTCCGCTTTCGTCAATGCGCCGGGCAGCGCCGAATCGGTGTTGACCGCGTGCAGGAAAAACCGGGTTTCGACGGCATCCGTGATCTGCCAGCCGAGGTTGCCGGAAATGCGCTGCGTGTCCTGCCTGGAATGCGCACGGAATCCTTTCTGATGAAACGTCGATCCGGCGATGAACCAGTCCAGCGTATCGGTCTTCCCGGCCGCCGCGATCTGCGCCCGCCGGTAGCCGAAGCTGCCGGCCTCAAGGCGAGCCGCCAGCGGTGGCGTCGCGAGCCCGGATGGGCTGACGAAGTTGACCGCGCCGCCAAGCGTGGTGGCGCCGAACTGGAGCGCGTTGGCGCCGCGATAGACCTCGACATAGCGGGCCGAGAGCGGTTCCACCGCCTGGAAATCGGCACTGCCGTCGGCAAGATTGAGCGGCACGCCGTCCTGCAGGAGCTGGATGCCGCGCATATGGAAGGTGCGCTGCAGGCCGGAACCGCGGATGGACAGGCGCGCTTCCTCGGCGCCGAAACGCGATGCGACGAACACGCCGGGCGAAAACTGCAGCGCATCGGACAGCGTCGACACTCTTCCCTCCTTGTATTGCTCGGCGTCCACGATATTGGCGCCGCCCGGCGTGGTGCCGATGCTTTCCCGCGCCACCTCGATCGGCGGCAGCGACGGACTCGCGACCGGTTCCGCGGTGACGGTAACTGCCGGCAGCGTCTTTTCCTGCGCAAATGCGTTGGACAGGTGCAGCGCCGAAAAAATCGGCACCGCGACAATGGATAGATAGTGCATGCGGCAGATGTGTCGCCGCTTGCGTGACTGTGACATGAAAAATCCTTGTTCTTCGAATTGGTGCGCTGCGGTGCGCGACTTCGCCATGTGAGGATGTGTCCGGGCGGACGTGCGGATTCCTTCTCGCCGTCCCGGCTTCCAGCCGATGTCGAGTCGGCGCGTCAGTGCAGCGGGTAGATCCGGCCCATGACTTCCCGGGAGAACGCCGGCGGCCGCCTTTCCTGTTATGAATGGCGGCGCGCGAACGCGGACGCCGGCTCAGCCGGGACCGCAGGCGTTATGACGTGGAAAGCGAATGAGGTGCCGGACGGGTATGTGCAAAAGCCGGCTCAGGAACGCACCGGTGGAGCGCGGGGCTGCGACACCGTCCAGGCGAACAGCCGCTCAGGGGAACGGTAAAAAAGAATCGGCAGCAAGGAAGCACCCGTGTCCGCCGTGGCCATCACGGCAGTGAACGGCGCCAGCCCGAAGGAGCCGGCATGGGTGAAGCAGAACGGGCAGTGTTCGAAGTGCAGGCCGGAGGAATGCGAATCCGGCGACGTCATGCCCGGCGGGGCCGGCTCATGGGCCGCCCCCTGGGTGGAATGGGCCGCGTGCTCATGCGACGCATGATCCTGCATGTCCGGCAGGTGCGCCCCATCATGTCCGGACGCTGATGAATGCGCGCCCGACGTGGAGTGCGACGCGTGTGTGATGGCGGATGAAGGCGGTGTGCAGTCCGATAAACCGGCAGCGTAGAGCGCATGGGATATGGACGGGGCGAGCGACGCCGCCAGGACGGCGAAACACGCAATCCAGGCAGCAACACGACGCAGATATCGACTCAATCCCATGGCCGAATCTTATCATCGGGGTACTGCGTTGCGCCCGGCCGGCAGAATCAAAATCCGATAGGTCGACGGTAATCTATCTCAATCTTGCACAGCGTCGCGGCGGACATGCGCAATGCCGCCCCGACAGGTCGCATCAGGATTTAGTAATTTGCCGGACGCGGTTCGTCGCTCTCGCCGAGCAGTCCGGTCTTCAGCTTCGCGTCGGCCGGTTTGTCGCCCAGCCAGATGCGCAGCAGCACAGTGTAGAAAAGAGGATCGGGAATCGCGTCGGCGACCTGCTTGCCATTGATCTGCACGATCGTTCCCGTGCCGGGGATGAAGTCGTTGGTCACCACGTCGCCCTTTTTCAGTTCGGGGATCGACGCGAACAACTGGCCGAATTTCATCAGCTGATTGATGAGTTTCGCCTTTTCGGCCTTGTCGGAGTTTTGCTGGATGCCGCTCATGAACGCCTGCCCGAATTCCTCCGCATTGACGTTGCGCTGCATGACCAGGCGGATGCGCTTCGCACCGGGCAAGGCGTAGATGTCCGCCGGCGTGGTCTTTTTCTGCGGCAGATACAGGCCGGCGGAGTACACCTGGAAGATGGCCTTGTACCGCACGCCTGCGCCGTTGAGCTTCAGGTCCTGGTTGCCGACCTTTACGGTCTCGTCGTATTTATATCCGCCCACATCGATGGCGGCAAAGGCGCTGGATGCACTGATGGCGAACAGGCTGGCGGCGAGCATGAGTGCCCGGCCGTGGCGGTAAGGGTGGTGCATGGTTGTCTCCTAGGCTATGTATCACCGTTAGGATACAAGAGAATGGAAAACAATGCCGCAGTGCAATACAACACTGATTGATTTAATTTCAACGGCACATGCAGGAAGGTGGAAAACATGCCTGCATTCGAAAGACCGGCGTTCAGGATGATTAAAGCGCTCAGCTTGCACGTGCGACGAGCACCGCATTCGTCCCGCCGAATGCAAAGGAATTCGACATGACCGCGCCGATCTGCCGGCCGCCGCGCGCGCCATTCGCCACGTAATCGAGGTCGCACTCCGGGTCGGGCACATCGAGATTGATCGTCGGCGGGATCACGCCGCTGCGCATGGCGAGGATGGCGATCACGAATTCGAGCGCACCGGCCGCACCGAGCAGGTGTCCGTGCATGGACTTGGTGGAACTGACCGGCAGCCGGTCCGCGTGGGAGCCGAATACCTGCCGGATCGCGGCGGTCTCGACCGGGTCGTTGGCCGGCGTGCCGGTGCCGTGGGCGTTCAGGTAGGCGATGCCGGATGGCTCGATGCCGGCCGATGCCAGCGCCAGGTGCATTGCGCGTGCCTGGCCCTCGACACTCGGGCGGGTCAGGTGCGCGATGTCTGTCGCCAGCCCGTATCCGGCAAGCTCCGCATGGATGACGGCGTTGCGCGCCTTTGCCCTTTCCCACTCTTCCAGGATGACGATTGCGGCCCCTTCGGCCAGCACCAGCCCGGTCCGGTTTTTCGAAAACGGCTTGCAGGATGCAGCGGGGTCGTCGCTGTCTTCCGCCGCGAGCGTGCGCAGCGCCTCCCATGCCTTCATCGTACCGAGCGAGAGCGGCGCTTCGGCGCCGCCGGCGATCATGATGTCAGCGTCGCCGGCGCGGATCGCTTTCGCCGCTTCGCCGATCGCGACCGCGGAGGATGAGCAGGCCGTGCTGTAGGTCAGGTTGGGCCCGGTGATGCCGTGTTCCTGCCCGATCCATGATGCGGCGGCATTGTTCATCGCCAGCAGCACGCTGAAGGGCTTGATGCGGTCGGACTGCTGTTCGTAGAGGGTGCGGTAGCCGTCGTCGGTGGTCAAGGATCCGCCCATGCCGGTGCCGAGGGATACGCCGGTACGGGACGGATCGAAATCGGGTTTGAACGCCGCATCCTCCAGCGCCTTGCGCGCGGCGACCAGCGCGAACTGGCTGACGCGGTCGAGCATGCGCAGCTTCGGCGGATCGAAGTGCCTCGCGCCGTCGAATGCGGCCGGCGCGGCGATGCGGGTCGACAGCCTGCCGAATGCCTCATCATCGAGGCGGCGCACCGCGGAACGGCCGGCGGCCAGGTTGTCGCCGAGTTCGGCGATCGAGTCGCCGAGCGGCGAGACGATGCCGATGCCGGTGACGGCCACACGTCTCATGCCGCGCGTCCGCTTGATGCGCTGGCGGCCTTCTGGGCGGGTTGCGCCGGCGGCTGGGCGATGCCGCTGCCGGACGAAGACTCCGCATGCTGCTCCGCCACCAGCCGGTCGATGTAGTTGACCACGTCGCCGATCGTCGGCAGTTCCACCTGGTCGGACGGCAGCCTGATATCGAACTCGTCCTCCACCTGGAACAGCAGCTCCATGACACCGAGGGAATCCACGCCGAGTTCATCCAGCCTGGCGTCAGGCGTAAGTTTTTCCGGCGCGAGCTGGTACTCGCTGACCAGTATCTGCTTCAGTCGTTCATAGGTCGTCATTCAGCACTCCTTGAGTAAGTCGTCGGTATTCAAAGCGGCGCGGAGGGCGGGCACCGGCACGGGGGCACCGGTCACCTTTCCGCTCCATTGCGCCGCCTGCGTCAGCAACTGCGGCGCCATCCGCAGCACGGGCAACGCGGCGGCGCTCAGCGCCGGACGCATCGCCGCATGCGCAAACAGTGCCGCGAGCCGTATGCGTTGCGCGAAATGGCCGTGCCATACCTGCGCATAGCCCTGTCTCAGCGCCGCCTGGTAAGCAACGTCTTTCATGTCGGTGCGGTGCGGGCCCAGCAGGCCGGCCAGCAGGCACGCCGACTGTATCGCCATGCTCATGCCTTCGCCGATGACGGGATGCGCCTCGCCGGCAGCATTGCCGACCAGGAAGGTGCTGCCGCCGTCGCGTGGCATGCGGATGCCGGGCCGGATCGGACCGACGGCGAGCCAGGTGCCCTGCTGCCGCGCAGTGGCCAGCATGCGCCGTACACCGGCGCAAGTGCGCGCAACGTAGGCGACCGCCGCTTCGGCGGCCTTCTGCGCCGGCGCCTCCTGCCTGCAGCGCAACAGACGGTCGCGCCGCATGCAGAAGGCGAGCGTGGTCGTGGCGTTGTCGGCGACCACCATGCCGCCGTACCCGCCGGGAAAGGACAAGACCGGAAGCAGGCCGCTTTCCAGTCCGGCGCCGGTGAAATTCGCCTTGAACGCGAATAGATCCGACGAGTGCTGCTGCGGCTTTTGCTGCTCGTCCCGACATTGCCGTGCGCCGGCCGGCGCCATTTCCCAGGAGCCGTGCGCGGCGATCAGGACCGGCGCATGCAGCGTGGCCGACTCGTCCGCATGGACTTTACCCACATGACAGCGGTACGCGCCGGGCCCGCCATCGATGCTGCGCGCCGCCCATGGCTGAAACACATCTGCGCCGCTGCGTGCCGCTTGTTCGAGCAGCAGCGTATCCAGCACTTCGCGGCCGAGCGCAACGCCCCATGGATGCCGCCCATCCTTAAAAGCCGGGAACGGCGCACGTACCGTTTGTTCGCCCATCATCAGCGCCACCTCCCGCAGCGGCGCACCGGCGAAGTCGGCTACCGCCTTGCCGATCCCGAGTTCGTCGAGCAGCGGCAGATTGCTGGCGGCGATGCATTCGCCGCATACCTTGCGCCGCGGGAAGCGCTGCTTCTCCACCACTGCAACGCGCCAGCCCTGGCGCGACAGCAGGATGGCGGCGCTGGCGCCGGCCGGTCCGGCGCCGATGATGATGGCGTCAGAGTGGGTGTGCGTCGTCATATCGCTCCTTGTGCTTCCTTCCGCGTGTCTTCTTTCATCGCCACGAACAGGTGGCTGAACAGCCGCGCCGGCCTTTCCTTCAGCAGCCATCCCCGTGCATCGGCAGGCCATAGGGCCGACAGCTCATTGCCATGAAAACCGGCCCGCACGCTCAGCACCGCATCCTCGCGCGTGACCGGATTGGCGCCGACCAGGCCGACTAGGCGGCTGCCCAGCAGCGGCAACCTGGCGCGCAGCGGCTCGCAGGCAACGACCATCCGCGAACGCTGCTGCAGCGCAGTAAACAGGGATGCGATCTGGGAGGCATCGAAGTGATGGATGAAAAGATTGGCGACGGCGATATCCCATTGTCCCGGCGACGATTGTTTGGCCCAGTCCAGCACGTCGGCCTGCAGTACGCGGACATGCCATCCGAGCCGCCGGAAGCCGTCGCGGGTGTCATCGGAGACGAGGTCCTGCCGGTCGAGCAGCGTCAGTTCCACACCCGGCCATGTCCGCGACAGGCGCCTGGCCAGACGCAGCATCAGGCTGCCGTCGCCGGCGCCGAGTTCGATGATGCGCGATGGCGGCCCCGGATAGCCGGCAAGCGCTTCGCCGATGATGCCTGCCGAGCCCATGATGCGGTTGATCCGCCGCAGGTCGGCCCGGGAGCGGATCGCGCGCGGATCGTCTTCGGCCAGATGATCGAGCGTCTCTGCTTCGAGACGCCGTGGAAAGGTGCTGCCGGTAAAGGACGGGCCGATCATGGAGCGCGGCTCATTCGACCTGCAGCAGCGCGCCGTGGCAGCTGAAACCTGCGCCGAATGACGACAGCCACCATGCACCGCCGGGCGCATCGTCTTCCAGCGCGGCCTGCAGGACGAAATACACGAAGGCGCTGCTGAGGTTGCCGT
>SXGU01225772.1_pt1 | contig 12638 bp, 13 predicted proteins | sample 3174531 | NCBI WGS metagenome assembly SXGU01 (sample SAMN11356863, study PRJNA531348) | freshwater metagenome | isolation source: freshwater sample F1-140 | place: China: Fuxian Lake, Yuxi | collected 2017-12-25 | reverse complement strand
TTCGCCTCGGTGACGCTGATCCAGTCGCCTTTGACATAGCCGGCATCGGTGAGCGGGAAAATGGTAATCGGCGTGTAGGTCTGCGCGCCGCCAGCGGTGTAGCGATAGACGTCGACGCGAATCCCGTCGTGCTCGACAGGGAACCGCCACTCGCTGTCGACCGTCTCGCCTGTCCACTCGCCGGACAGCGGGCGCGCAAGCAGCCGGTCGAGGCTGCGGGCAGAGAAGTCCCATCCGTCGCCGTCCCCGCTGCGCTGTGGCTCGCCGTCGATGAGGCCGCGCCAGATACAGACCGAGGTTGAAGTCCAGGCCGTGCCGGGCGCGTAGCCGGTAGGGTCGACCGCCTGCGCGTAGAGTGCGACGTGCCGCCCGCGCCAATAGCGAGGTGCGCCGGATGTGACCACGGCGCCCTTGGCGTGCGGATAGGGAAGGCTCGTGCCGGGCAGGCCGACCGTGCCGCGAGTGCATCCGGTCAGCGTCGACCCGGCGGTCCCCGCGTAGGTGACGCGCTCGCGACCGATCCAGACCGGCGAGGTCAGGCCGGACACCGAGGCGACGCCGATCGTTGCGTCGCTGCTCGTCTCGGCGGCGGTGAGGTAGGTCTGCGCCGTCGGGCGGATCATGTAGTCGGCGGCGGCGGCGCCAGAGTCGCCGGCTCGGTGGTCGATCAGGCAGAAACTCAGCGGGTACCCTGCGCCAATGCCGGAGTCCCGATCGACCATGCAGCCGACGCGGGCGGAGTGGTCGATCGCGAGGGTCGCCGACTCCGAGGCGTAGCCGCTTGGCAGGGTCTTGCCCAGCGCCCGCTCGCACCAGACGACGGGGATCCCCTCGACGGTCAGCCAGTAGACGTGCGACCACCCGTAGCGCAGCGGCGCCCATACGTCAGCCACGGCCCACCCCCAACACGATCCGGGCCGACGAGAGCCCGCGCCGCTCGGCGTGCTCGACCTGATCGAGCGCGATGACGGTCGCGTCTAGGTAGCCCGCCGGCGTATCGACCGCCCAAGCCGCGGCGACCGCCTCGTCGAGGTGCAGCCGGACGAGGCCGGCGGCGCAGTAGCTCCGCAGCAGGGCGTCCATGCGCGAGCGCGTAGCGTAGGCCCGGCCCTCTAGAGTGTCGAGTTGCGACCAGGCCACGGCCCGGTGCCGCCCGTGGCGGTACGCCCGCAGATCCACGTCGTCGCGGACCTGGAGCCCGTGGCTGTCGAGGCGCAAGGCATCGAACCGCCCAAGCGCCTGCTGCGTGCCCGTGTAGGTCGCGGCGCCTGTGTGCCCGGACGAAGAGGCGAAGCCAAGCGCGGCGGCCAGATTGCCACCGAAGACGACCTCGAAACTCGCAACCCCGGTCGCCGAGATCGTGACCGCCTGCGCCGTCGTGCTCCAGGTCAGAGAGTAGGTGCCGGCCAGCGCCGAGGCGGTCAGCGATGCGGCGAGCGCGGTCAGGGCGTCCCCGAACAGCGCCGGCGAGAGCAGGCGGGCGGTGTAGACCACCGGCCCCGGCTCGGTGACGGTAATCCCGACAGCCGCCGCCATCGACGCCTCAGCCGTGCCGTAGAGATAGGTCTGGAGTCGCGCCGTCACCCGAGCACCTCAGCCGTCAGGGTGTGCAGGGCTGGCGTCGACCGCGCCACCGACACCGGCCCGAGCGACACCGTGCGCCATGAGGCGTCGCCGGGGTCCCACACGCGGGCGACGCGAGGCGACGCCGCGGACTGGAGCGCGAGCAGCAGGTAGGGAGACATCGCGGCGGTGACGGCGCCGCGCAACTCCGGGCGGAAGGGCGCGGTGCCGGGCGGGCGCGGTGACGCAGCGCCCTGCGCCGCAGCCCTGCGCTCCCGGTCGTCGAACTGGCGCCACTGTGTCAGTCCGCCGCGGCCCGTCCAGAGCCCCGCGACGGAGTACACCCCGTCAAATGCGCCGAGGCCCGCCGGCCAGCCGAGCAGCGCATGGGCGGTGGCGCTCGCGTTGTTGATCGTGACGCCGGCATCCGGGGTCAGGGTCACGCTCGGCGGCGTGTCGGCGGTGACCTCGATCGTCATCGCGATCGCGAAGTTGGCAGTCAGCCAGGCGTCGAGGTTCTCTAGCACCGACAGCACGTCGCTCGCCGCGCTCGGGCCGGTCCAGGTCTGCGCGCCGCCGCCGTCGTCGAAATCGGCGGTGCACGCGGACCAGCCGGTGCGGCGAGGGGCAACTACCATGGGCGCCAGCGCGGCGACGGTGGCGGTCACGCGAACGCCCCCGCCGGGACGAAGCCGGTCGGTTTCGCGGCTTTGAGTGCCTTGGCCAACCCGGATCCAACCTCGGCGCTCGTCGTGGCGATCCCGGGGAGGTGGATCGTCGTGTGGGTCGCGGAGCCCTTGGACGACCCCGCCGGCGTGGGCGCGGGCTGCGTGGCGGGCGCGACGGCACCGCCGGGCGCGGTCGGCGCCGGCATGAGCGCCGCCTTGGCGTAGCCGATGGCCGCCGCGCCAGACGCGATCGCGCCGGGGATGTTGCCCGCCGCCGCGTACTTGAAGGCATCCGCGCCGGAAATGATCGCTTGCAGGCCCGCGCTTACCCGCGCTGCCGTGTCGCCGACGCCGAGCGCCTGCGCGATCGCGAGGCCGGCGCCGGCCCATGCCTGGACCTGCGAGGCGACGGCGGCTTTGACCTCGACCTGTTTCTGGCGCACCCGCTCCAGCGCTTCGACTTGGATCGCCGCCGAGAGCTCGGCTTGCTGCGCGGCGGAGAGGTGCATCATCTCTTGGACCCCGGCCAACTCGCGGGCGGCGGCGATCTCGATCTGCTGAATCTCAAGGGCGGCCTTGCGGGCCGGGTCGGTCGCAATCTCCGAGTAGACACCGAGGACGCGATCCCGTAGGTGCTCGTATTGCGCCGCGACCTCTTGCGCCAGCGCGGCCTCTTTGGCTGCCGTGGCGTAGGATGCGCGCATCTCCTCGTCTCGCTCTGCGGCGGCGGCGATGTCGCGGGCCAGCCCCTCCATGAACGGGTCGCGTTTGCGCGCCGGCTCGCCGCGGCGCTGGGCGCCTCGCTTCGGCGCGCTGGACGCGGCGGCGAACTTCACCTGCGCCGCGGTCGCTTCGTCCGCCGATTTCTTAAACATGTCGAACACGACGGCCAGCCCGCCGACCTGCCCGGAGGTCGCCTGCGCGGCTACCCCGCTGGCCGCGGTGTAGGCTGCGGCCTGTCGCGAGGCCGCACCGAAACCGTCCACCGCCGCCATGACCCGCCCGATGTCGGCTACCGGGTCGGTGGGGGCGAGCGCTTTGCCGAGCGCGGCGCCGGCGAGTTTGGCGGCGGCGGTGAAATCCCCGCGCAGGGCGGCGGCGTTGGCCTCGACCGCCGTTGACAACGCATCGAACATGCCGATCACAGGCGCCAGCGCCATCCGCCCGAGGGCGAGCAGCACAGGGATCGCGTCGCGGACCGCCGAGGCGATGGACACCAGCGACTCGACCATGCGGGCAGCAGGGCCGGCGACGATCTCCGAGAGCAGGAGTTTTAGCTCGACCCAGCGGTTGCCCAGCGCGTCGAGCGCGTCATCCTGGCGACCGAGCACCACGGAGCCGGCGCCGACGGCGCGATTGGCCGCGTCCTGCGTCGCCATCATCACGGCCTGCGCCCGCTCTGCTGTGGTCATCTCGGCGGCAGACTTGCCGATCTCTTTGGCGTATTCGGCGATGACGGCCTTGCCCCGCACCATGACGCCGACTTGCGCGAGCCCTTCCGTCGACCCCGTCCGGAGCGCCGCGGCAAAGGCGGTCAGCGCCTCGTCGCCGTCCTTGCCCATCGCCATTGCGGCGTCGGTCATTGCGCGGAGTTGCGCGACAGTGATCTCGCCCGCGGCGCCCGAGGCCCGTAGCGAGGTCTGGAGCTCGACCACCGCGCCGACGGAGACGCCCACCGCGTCGGCAACGGCCAGCGCCTCGGCGGTGCCGCCGATAAACGCGGTGTCCATCCGGGCGCGCAGCAGTTCGACGCCCATGCTCCATTCGGTTGTTTTGACGGCGGCGGCGCCAATGGCTGCGGCGGTGGCCGTGATGCCGGCGGCGGCGGACAGCGCCGAGGCTGCAAGGCCGGTGACGCCGAGGGATCCTGCCAGCCCCTCGATGCCGCCGCCAATGTCGCCGCTCATGATCGAGCGCAGCGAATCAGTCAGGCCGGAACCCGAGGACGACGCCTCACGCAGCCGGTCAGACAGACCCGCCGCGCTGTCGGTCACGCGGCGCAACTCGGCGCTTGCCTCGTCGCGGCCACGGATCGTCAATGTCGCGGTGACGTTCGGCGCGGTCACGGGCTCACCTCCCCTCGGCTGCGCGTCTGGCTGCGCGCTCCTCGGCGCGGCGGCGAGCCGAGGCTAGCGCCAGCATCGCATCGACCGCGGGCGCTGTGTAGGTGTCCGGCCAGCCGTGCAGCGGCGACACCATGGCCGCGGCGTCGAGGCCGACAACGCCGCGCCAGAATGAGAGGGTCATCAGCCCGTAGGGGCAGGCGCTCCACTCGCCCGCTGGCGTCCAGACATCGGCGGCGAGGCACCGAGAGCCGCCCGCAACCCCGGTCCCCTGGCAGTCCGAGCAGGGCGCGTGCTGGCGTTGGCGCCGCAGGTCGACCGCCGCGTCCGCCATGATGTCGAGCAGATCGGCCCACGGCACAGCCTCCCCGTCGATCAGCACCGTCCCAAAGGGCCGTAGGCTCCGGAGGTTACACGCGAGACCAGCCGCGTGATGGCGACTTTCAGGCCGGGATCAACTTCTTCGTGGCCGACCGTGGCGCCGCCGACAGACAGCAAGCACGCCCACAGGAGGCGCACCGCTTCGCCTGCGGCCTCGTCGATGGCCGCAGGCGGCCCGTCGGGCGTGACCGTGTCCCACACGGCGGCGACGGCAGCGCGCTCGTGCTGTGTCATGGCGCGCACCTGGACCCGCGTGGCGCCCTCGGGCTGGCCGGCGGCTGGTAGCCACTGGTCATCGGCGGGCCACCACGGCGGGCGCAGCGACGGGTCCGCGTCGGGGTCGCCGGCGAAGACGAATGACGCGGAGTCGGTGACGCGGACAAGCAGCGCCATGGGTCCCCCTACGCCCAGCCGAGCGCGACGAGGCGCTCCATGGCTGCGGTCGATCCGGCGCCCGCGGCGGTGTCGCCCGTGTAGGACGCCGGGCGAAACACGACCTCGCGAGCGTCCAAGCCGTTGAAATCCACCATCTTCGGCGGCGAGGCGATCTGAAGCGCGGGCAGGCTCATCCCGAACTGCTGACCCGGCAGGATGCCCGAGGTGCCTTCGATGGCGTAGGACGTGCCGGCCTCGTAGGCGGTCTCCCACTGGTCCTCACCCGCCGTGACCGTGTCGCTCGTCTGCACGGGGATGATCGCGGTCAGGCGGATCGGCGTCTCGGCGGCGAGGAGGCGCACGTACTCGCTCACGCCCTCGGGCGCGTTGGGGCACTCGATCGCGACCAGATCCCAGTTGATCTCTAGCTTGATGCTGTGCAACCCGCAGACCGCCACGCCGCCGAGGAGGAGCCGCCCGCCGTTATTGCCCAAGAAACTCTTGGGCTTCTGGTACGCGGTCGGCGCCGACAGCCCGCCGCCGGTCGCGTACCGCTTGCGATCGAGGCAGACGCCGGAAAGCTCCCAGGCGACGGTCTTACCTGCCGAGAACTCAAGGGTAAGTTTGTTGGGGATGCACCCGATGTAGGACCACTTCAAGGCCGCGTCGTCGCCGAGGCGCCAAATGGTCATCGGCACGATGGCCGCGCTCGACAGGTAGGCGGTCAGGCTCGGCGCGAGGTCGTCGGCGTTGGCGGGCGCGGCGCCCATCGCGGACCGCACCGTCACAGTATCCTGCACGTCGTCGACGATGGTCTTGGCGAAGCCGAGCATCGAACTCGTCTCGTCGGCGTCGGTGCGAAAGGCGAGCAGGGCGCCACAGGCGTAGTGGTCCTTGTCCCCGATGTTGACCGTCGTTGTCGTGCTACCGCCGGCGTTTACCGAGCCGTTGCGGTAGGTCAACGCCAATGCGTGGTAACAGCGCAGGAACTCCGCAGCCGACGACACCGCCGCCGCGCCGCCGCCGCCGAGGGTGTTGGCGAGGAGCGCAATGACCGGCGACGGCACGCCCGAGGCGTTGGCCGCGTCGGAGGTGTAGTTGTAGGCCGCCTTGAACCCCTCCATGTAGCCGCGCAGGGTCCAGGTTCCATGCCGCCGACCGGGCGCCGGCGCGATGCTGGCGCCGTACTGACCCGCGGCAAGTTGCCTGTCTTCCTGATCCTGCTCGTGCTGAAACTCAAACTCCGCCGAGATCGCGGCGAAATCGCCGGAACTCGTGTTCTCGGTGTAGGCGTCGGTCTGGCGCGCAATCAAAACGGTGTTGGCGTTTGCCCGCCGGCTGCTATAGGCCACTGGTACCCCCTCCGCGCAGCAGGCGCGCTCGAATCATGTCAGACAGTTTCGGGTCGCCGCCGGCAAGCGGCGGGCTCGGCGCGTCGCCCGCGGCGAGTGCCCAACCATACGTCATCCGTTCGACAAGCGCGAGGGCGCAAGAGTCGATCTCTGCCGCGGTCGGCTCCAAGACGTGGATCTTGTGGTGCAGCAGGATGCCGCCTGCCTTCTGGGCGTTGCGCGCCACAGCCGGGCGAGCGCGGAGGATCGTTCGACCTCGGCGCTGGCGCTCGATCGTGACGACGCCGCGGCCAATGCTGGAGCCGCCGAAGTCGATGATTGCGCTCGCCGACCCGCTGCCGCGGACCTGGAGGCCGCCCCACATCCCGCCCGTGACGTGGTAGCCCTTGGCGTGGCCGAGGGCCGCGTGCATGTCGGCGCTTGACCGCCACCATTGCGAGGCGAGGCCCGCCTGCCGTGCGTAAGTCTCCGAGAGCGCGACAGGGGCGCGCCCATACGCCGGCATGGTGCCGACCGCCGGGCGCTGCTCGTCTCGCACGCGGTCGCGCATCCTGGCGGCCAGCGGCACGGCCAGCGAGACGACATCCACCGCCCGCAGGTATCGGCCAGGGTCGACCGACTGGCGCTTGGTCAGGCGCGCAAGCAACCCGTCGACCTCGACGAAGGCGACGCCTTGGCGCGAGAGCCGCTGCGCTTGGGTCAGCCTAGCCATACTGCACCCGGTCGCCATCGACGGCCAGCGTCACTACCACGCCGGCCAGACCGCTCGCTGCGTCCTCGGCGGCAACGAACGTCTGCACCTCGACGCCGACCAGCGGGCCGGGCAGCGCGTCGAGGTAGGCGACGTTGCCCGCCAAAGCGTCGATAATCTCCTCGGTCAGCGAGCGGATCGCCGCGTCGGTCAGCGCGTCAGTGGCGCCCGAGGCGCGACCAACGACGACGACCGAGAACGAGGACTCCCACACCGGGGTGCAGAGCCCGGTCTGCCCAGGGAGTTGAAGGCGCATCGACTGGCGCTGCACCGACAGGTCGATCGCAGGCAGGCCGGCGGTGCCGCTGTAGGGCGCCTGCCGCCCGACCGTCACCCGCGAGGATGCCGAGGTCGAGGCGGCGACGAGGCGCGCCCGCGTGAGCTCTTGGATTGCCGCGGCGGTCGTGCCAGAGAGTAGGGCCACCAGTCACCCCGAGGCTATGATCCGCTTCGCAGACTCAGGCGCCACGCCCGCTGGCCGTCGCGCCCGATGCCGGCCACGCTGAACGTGTCCGAGCCCGACACCACCACGTCGTCACGCGCTGGCGAGGCTACGTCAGCGACCGCGACGACGAGGTCTACCTGCTCGGTCCTGGTCAGGACGCCGAGCTCGGTCAGGGTGTCCACCTGCCTACGGTCTAGCACCCCGCGGATCGAGGTGCCAGCGTAGGTGATCGGCTGGCCGAGAGGGCCGGCGACCGCCGAGGCGACCATCCGGTCCTCCAAGTCGGCGCCGCTAAGCATTAGGCCACGCGCACGCCAGTGATAACCACGGTGCCGCGAGAGGCCGCCTGATTGGTGACGCAGCGAAGCTCGGCGCCGGCGGCGACCTCCCAGTACGTGGAATCGATGGTCGAGGCCGGAACCACGGTTTTGGCCGCGATCGTATTGTCCCACGTCATCGCGTTAGTGATCGCGTTGGCGACGTTGCTGATTGTCAGCGTGCCGCTGGTGGTGCCGGTCTCGTTGGTCTTGATCGCCGTGACGGTCAGGATCCGGGTCTTGTGGGTCAGCACGACGGCGTTATTGCCGGCGGCGGCGTTGAGCGTGACCATGTGGACCACGGGCACACCGCCGATGACGTTGCCAGCGGCGACATTGGCCACAGACGACCCAGTCAACGTCTGGTCGATCAGGTTGCCGTCGGCCTCCGAGCCGCCGCGCAGCTTGATGTCGCCGTCCAAGACGCTGCTGCCCACGGCCTCGACCGCGACGCCAACGATGGTCGTGTAGTTGGTCGCGTCGAAGGTCTTGGAGCACGCCATCGTCGAGGGCTTGGCGTAGATCTTGTCGCCCTCAGCCCAGGTTTCGCCCGTGATCTTGGTGACGTTGACGACGCCCTCGACCCGGCAGGCGAACTCCTGGCCGCTGGTCGCGGAGGCGAGCGCAATGCCGACGATGTCGGCGCCGGTGAAGACGAGGTCGCCCGCGGCGATGGTGGCGCCAGCCGTCAGGGTGAGGACAGACGAATCGAGCTTGACGACGTTGGTTGCCATGTCTGGCTCCTTGCGGCGGCTGCCGCGTCCTATCAGTTGGCGACGCGGACCATGCCCCGGTAATCGATCGCACCGCAACCGAAGTCGAGATCCATCGAGTACTTGATCCCCTTGGAGTCGAAGTCGACCATCGACTCCAGGCGCGGACCGTTGCGGCCCTCCAGGTATCCGGCCTCGACGACGGGCGCGATGCTCGGGTCGGCGGCGAGGTACCAGTAGGTTGACGCGAGGCCGGGCACCTTGACCACTTCGAGGAACCCGAGCGAACTGCCGGCGGGGATCAGGCTCGACGCCGTGGTCTGCACGCCGGGCAGCAGCCCGAGGGTCTGGCGGGCGGTGAGGTCTTTGCCGGTCGGGACCAGAAGGAACCGCGGCTCCAGCATCAGGCGCTCGTCGCCGATCGTCTGCGCGTCGAGGATCTGGATCGCGGCGTCAATGTTGGTCAACGAGTTGGGCGGGGTGGCGCCCGCGATGATGTTGGCGTGGCCAGAGGCGAACAGCGCCACCGAGTCGCTCAGCGTCGCGTTGGTCTCCAGCACCGAGACGACCAGGGCCTCGGTCTTGCGCTTGACCACCTGACCCCACGACGCGATCGCCTGCGCGACGCCCTGGAGGTCGTCGTTGATCAACGTCTGCTCGCTGACCATCAGGCCGCGGGCGTAGCGCACGGCGGTCGTCGACTCGCTGGAGTCACTGAACGTGCCGTACTCGATCGTGCCGCCCTCGGGCAGCGCGATCAGGGACGGCGCGACGCCCATGCGGACCGAGGGGTGGGCTCTGAAGTCGCGGTAGGTCTTGGGCCGCGCCCAGCGCTCCCACGTCGTCGGCGCCAGACCGTAGGCGCTCAAGAGCCGCTTGGCCATCGCCGTCGAGAGAAGCTGCGGAAAGTCGCTCGACGTGAGCGAGCGGACCGCGCCGTCGAAGCCCAGAGCGGCGCGCCAAACCTCTTCGCGGCCCATGTCGGCGGCGCCGGCCACGCCCGAGTCGATCAAGTGCTGGCGCGCCATCTCGATCGCTGACCGGCCCATGTAGCGGCGGCCAACGTCGACGGTGCCGTCGATGCCGATCTTGCGCTCCAAGGCCTGGGCGAGTCCGGCGCGCAGATGCTCGTCTTGCGAAGCGCCGTAGGTCGGCCCGCCGCGGTGGCCGGAGCTCACCTGCGACGCGGCAGAGCGGGCGGCGAGTGCATCGAGCACCACCGCACGGGCGTCGGCGGTGCTGGTGCCGGCGTCCACCTGGGCGCGGACATCGACGCCGTGGCGCTGCCCGAGCTCCAGGATGTCAGCGACGCGGCGACGCTCGGACGCCTGCGCCTCGGAGCGGACCGCATCGAGATCGACCACCTGATTGTCAGCCATGTCCAGACCCTCCGCGCCATTGGCGCCACCTGCCGCGCTGCGAGCGCCTGCGTTTGCATCTGCCGGGATCGTCACTAGCGAGGCCTCGTACAGCGTCCAGCCGCCGAACGTGCGACGCTCGACCGTGCCCGTCTTCGGGTCGCCGGGCTCGACCCGCACGCTGGCCGGGTCGACGGCGTAGCCGATCGACATCTCCCGGATCGTGCCGTCAGCGAACCGCTGGCGCACCGGCAGCGCGTCGTCGGCGTCGGTCAGGCGACCCCGACCGATCAGGGTGTCACCCTCGACGCGGACACTACCGGCGAGGATGCGCCCAACCGCGTCCTGGACGCGGTGGCTGGAGTGAGAGTCGAGGATCGGCAGCCCGCCGATGTTGGCGCGGGTCAGGTCCGCGCTCGCCACGTCTAGGATCTCGTCGTACTCGCGCCCGGTCGGCCTGTCGCGGCGCCGGACCGGCGCGGAGGTCGTGAGGACGGCGTCGAACTCGCGAGTCTCGGGATCGTAGCTCGCCGGCGCAAGGCGCATCGAGCGCACCTGCAACGGGCTGCCATCCCGGGTCTGTCGCTCAACGCCGTCCATTCGCGCTCCTGGCCACAGCGTCGCGGCACCACGCGGCGCCGTCAATCCGCAAGTATTTAGCGAGCCGACTTTTCTTTGCCGGCCCTCGGCGCGTCGGCGAGCGTGACGGCCTGCGACGGCGACAACGACGAGAAACCGATCAGGTTGACGCCGAGGTCTGCGGCCTCGGACTTCTCCGCGGCCAGTTGCTCGACCAAGGCGCGCCAGTCGCCGCCGCGCTCGGCTGCGGCCTGCGCGTGGGTGCGGAGCCCGGCTTGGATCTCCAGGATGTCGGCCTTGACCTCGCCTTCGCGGTCGATGGCGATCCATCGCGGAGGGTGCCAGTGCGGGGAAAGCGCCGCCGTGAGTTGGGCGCCGCGCATCTCGGGCAGGCGCCCGGAGAGCATCCCGGCCTCGATGATCCAGCGCCACATCGGCGCGCAGATGTGCGGAACTACCACCTGCCGGCACAGCACGCCGACGAGGCGGCGGAACTCCAGGTCGCCAGCGCGGATCGAGGCGTAGTTGACTTGCGACAGGTCGCCGGTCAGCAACTCGTACGGCACCTGCGATCCGACGGCGATAACGCGCTGGTAATGCTTAGCGGCCTCAGCGAAACCACCGAACTGCTGCGGCGCCAAGAACTTGACCACCTCGCCGGGCGGCAGTTTGGCGATCATGCCGGGCCGCAGCGTCTCGATCCATGCGCCGTCGTCGTCCTGCTCGACGTCGTCGCGGGACGCGATGGTCTCCGGGTCGAGGCTTTCGGTCTCGCGGAACATCGCAAGGCATGCCTGCATTTTCTGCCGCACGATCTCGGCGTGCTCCAGGTCGTCGAGGTCGCGCAAGTCGAGCATGACCTGCGCCAGCCAAGGGACGCCGCGCAACTGGCCGGGGCGCGTCGAGTGGTAGACGTGCGAGATCTCCGAGGCCGGGACCATGACGGTCTCCAGCGACGCCGAGGCGGAACTGCTCAGCGTCTCGCCGGGGTGGGCGCGGTACATCTCGTAGGCGACCCGGCGCCCGATGCCGTCGATCACGATCCCGTATTGCAGGCGCGAGTCGGGCAGCAGATGCGGCGGGCGCCATGCGGTGTCGGCTAGCAGGTCGGATTCCAGGATCTGGATCTGGACCGGCACGGGCAGCCCGTCGTCGGGCCGGCGCCAGCGGCGGCGCAGGAACACCTCGCCGGACTCCAGCCACGCCCGCGTGGCGAGGGTCTGCATCCCGTAGGCGTCGGTGCGCCCGTCGGTGTCGATGTCGAGACCGAGCGAGGACCAGAGCGCGAGTAGTTGACGGTCGAGCTCCGCGTCGCCGGTCGACACCGAAGGGCGAATCCCCTCGCCGACCAGCGCCGAGGTGAGCACGGTCAGGGCTCGCTGCGCCAGCGGGGAGTTGCGCGCAAGGTCGCGGCTGCGGTCGCGCAGCGTGGCGCGGGCGGCGTCGATCTCGGAGTTGGGGCCGGCTGACGGCGCGGACCAGCCGGCGGCGATGCGGCCAGACGCCGCCGACTCGTAGCGCCGAGCCCGCCCGGCGGCCACGGTCCGGCGCGCCTTGGTGGGCGCGGGCAGGGCGGGCGGAGACTGCGACGACGACGGCTGCCCGAAGACGCGGCGCCACCAAGGTTGATCGGCGCTCATTTGTCTCGCACCACCTGACCGAGAGTGACCCGCCGGCGAGACTGCGCCGCCGTCAGGGACGAGACGCCGAGCGAAGCCCGCAACTCCTCGATCATCGATCGCATCTCGGCGCGGCTGCGGTAGGTGATTGTCTTGCCAGCGATCGAAACGCTCAAGATGCCTTGGGCGTAGGCCTCCTCCAGGTCGGATAGTTGCGTCGTTGTCCACGCCATCGATCACCCCTTCGCCATGCTGCGCGGCTCCGCTTGGTCGCGCAAGCGCAAGAGTTTACGATCGCGGCGGGTGTGCGGCGCCGCCGAGCCAAGCGAACGGCGGGGGTGTGGACGGCGAGCGGCCCGCGATGTCGCGACGTTGAACTAGATCCGAGCGCCGGGGTCAAGCCAGGATCCGGCGGGCTGGCGGCGGCGCTGCGGCGGGCGCTGCTTCGGCGGTG
>SXGU01510481.1_pt1 | contig 12649 bp, 7 predicted proteins | sample 3174531 | NCBI WGS metagenome assembly SXGU01 (sample SAMN11356863, study PRJNA531348) | freshwater metagenome | isolation source: freshwater sample F1-140 | place: China: Fuxian Lake, Yuxi | collected 2017-12-25 | reverse complement strand
CGGGCTTGGCGCGCAGGGGGCGGCGCAGCGCGGTGGGGAACGGGGGGACGCCGCCGCTGCGGTCCGGGCCGAGTTGGCCGTTGTCCTCCGGCCGGACCTCGCGCGGGGCGTATTCCTCGACATCGCCGCGGGCGAGCTGCCAATCGCGGCGGATCATCGGCAGGCCGGCGCGGATGTCGATGGCGGCGGCGGGATCGGTGTAGGGCCCGCTGGTGTCGTAGACGCGGATGGGCGGCTCGCCACTGGAGGGCTCGAGGTCGATCTCGCGCATCGCCACCTTCAGCGGTCCGACATGCACCTTGCGGCTGCCGCGGATCGGCCCGGTGGTCACGCCGATGTCGAACGGCTTGCCTTCGAGCGGGGAATTGATGTCGGCCATGCGCTCTCTCCTCGTGACGGAGCGCGGACTGCGGGCTGCATGCCGTCCGCTCCCTCCGCCCGTGCTAACGGGTTCAGGTTCGACGGGTCGGAGGATGCGAGCCCTCCCTCTCAGCCGGCGTTCTCGCGAACTCGCTGGCTCCCCGGGGATGCCCTCGACCCTAATTCCGGCCCCCGGCCCTGTCCAGCGTAATGACCGGCGGGGCTTCGCACCCCAGCCGGCGACGCGATCGGCCCCCAACGAACATATGTTTATAATCTAAGTCAACGGCCACAGATAAAGTTGGGAACCCGTCTGGTGAGGGGCGTTGCTGGAGCATCGACGGAGAATTCGCATGCTCGCGCCCAACGAAGAACAGCTTTCCCTGGCGGCGTTGTCGCTCGGCGACGACCTGCGACACGGGCGCGTGGTGGGCCAGGCAAGTCATTTGGGATCGACCCTCGAAGCCATTGTCGGGCGGGAGCATCTTTGGCTCGTGTCCCGGGGAAAAGCCCATTCCTTCGCCCTGCGCGCGTGCAGCTTCATGGCCGGCGGCGGGCGGGTGCGGCGGCTACGGCGGCGCAAGGGCGAGGCGCTGCGGCTGTGCGTGTCCAGCCTCGTCGGCGAGCAGGAGGTGATTCTTCGCTGTCACGATCAGGGCGGCGTGCCGGTGCTGGAACTGACCTGCCGTCTCACCCCTGCGCAGGCGCTGGTGATTCCGTTTCTTCCGCGCGACCTGTTTCCGCTCGACGATGCGGGAGCAGTGGGTGGGGCGGGCCGGGTGGAGGCGATGCAGCGCGGCCTGAACACCGGCTTCTGCTTCCTGCGCCGCGAGGGATCGAGCCGCTCGACCGCGCTCTATTGGCAGGATCTGACCGCGCTCAACCCCTATTTCGCGGCAACCGGGACGACGCCCGACGGGGCCATCGGTGGAGAGTGGCCTGAGCTGGGCTTCCGGCTACCGACCGCGGCCGTCGGCAAGGCGGATGAGGTGCAACCGCTGGCTGCCGGGCGAACGATCACGCTGTCGCGGGCTCTGGTCGCGCTACATCACGGCGATGCGCGGGAGGAAAGCGACCTTGCCGCGCATTTCCTGACCCTGACGGGGGCAATCTACCCGCTTCTGGAGCGGCCGAAACTGCACTGGCGGGACTGGCCGACACGAGCGCGGCAGACGGCAAAACACCTGGCGAATGCGCCGGGGGCGACCATTCGGCATTACGGGCACACCTACGTCCATCCCTATCACGAAGCCGAATACCCGGACTCGATGGCTCAGATCACCTTGCTAGCGGCGATGCGGGACTGGGAAAACGGTGTTGGCGAGAGCCTCGCGATTACCGACACGCTCGAGGCTGGCATCGGGCGGTTCTACGATCCCGAGCTTGCCACCGTGCGCCGCTATCTGCCCAATGTCGGCGACGACAAGAATGCCGACGAAGTCGATAGCTGGTATCTCTTCTACCCGTTGCTCGGCCTGGCCCGAATGGCGCTGAAAGGGAGCGAACGCTGCCGGGAGCTGTATTGCAAATCCATCGACTTCGCGATCCGGGCCGCGCGCCATTTCGATTACCGCTTTCCGATCAAGTTCGATGTCAACAGCTTCGCCGTGATAACCGCCGCGCGCGGCGACGAGGTGCACGGCCAGACCGACGTGGCCGGGCTTTATGCCTTTGTCATGTTGCAGGGTCTGGAGCTGACCGGCGAAAGCCGCTTTCTCGACGAGGCGCGAGCTGCGCTGGACGCCGCGCGCGGACTGCGATTCAACCTCAATTACCAGGCCAATCTCACCGCCTGGGGTGCCGCCGCGGCGGCTCGCTTGTGGCGGATCACCAGGGCGGAGGAATGGCGGCGGCTCAGTTACATGTATCTTGCCAGCTTCCTGCACAACGCGGCGATATGGGAATCCGACATCGGCCATGCGCGCCACTTCCCCAATTTCCTCGGCGTAACCGCGCTCCACGATGCGCCCTACATGGCAATCCTCGAATGCAGCGAAAGCTTCCTGGCCTTCGAAAGCTATCTTCATGACGCCGGAGCGGATGTGCTGCCCGCCGCGCGCCTGCTGATCGACGAGTATTGCCGGTTCGCACTCGATCGCGCGTGGTTTTATTTCCCCGATGCGCTGCCGCAGGACAGCCTCGCCACCGAGGTGCGTAACGGACGGATCGCGCGTGAGCTGTCGTTCCCGCTCGAAGATCTCTACGTCGACGGGCAGGAATGCGGGCAGGTCGGGCAGGAGATCTATGGGGCGGGGGCAGCCTTTGTGTTCGCCAGTCGCGCGTTCCATCTCATCGACGACGTGCCCTTCACCATCTCAAGTGACAGCTTCATATTCGGCCGCGAGCGGCCTGCCGAGCGAGCGGTCGTGCTGCAGTTGGGTGGCTCTGCGCTAGGCGAGGCCCACATCGCCATCATGCCCAAGCCAGGAACCCGCCCGAAGGTCGCGCTGACTCTGGCCGACGGCCGCGCGCGTCGCCCCCGCAACGAGGAGGGGCGGTTGACGTTCTCGGTCCCGGCCAATGCCGAAATCGTAGTGCGCTGGTGAGGGTGGGCAAGGAACGCCGGTACGCCTCGCGGCCCGGTAGAGCCTTGCCCATCCCAGGTTAGACCATCAGGTCGAGCAGATCGGCGATCGCGACGGTCGCGAAGCCAACCGCGCTGTCGGAGATGCCGTAGGGCACCAGCAGCCGTCCATCGCTGGGCCCCCCGATGCGCAGCGCGCCGCAGGTGTAAACTACATTGGGGACATAGCCCGAGCGGTCGGCATCGACCGCAGTCAACACCGGTTCGCGCACCCGTCCGATCAGCTTCGACGGGTCGTCGAGATCCAGCAGGGCGCAACCGAGCGCGTATTTGCGCATGGCGCCGACGCCATGAGTGAACAGCAGCCATCCGGCATCGGTGCGGATCGGGCTGCCGCAATTGCCGATCTGGATGAACTCCCACGGGTACTCGGGCTCCATCAGCAGGCTGCCCTCATTGTCCCAGCAATCGAGCCGGTCGCTGGTGAGGTAGTAGAGGTTCTTGCCGTCTTGCCGGCCGACCATCGCATAGCGTCCGCCGATTTTCTCAGGAAAGAGCGCCATCCCCTTGTTGCGCCCGGCTTCGCCGTGGATCGGTTCCAGTTGAAAGCTGCGGAAGTCGCGCGTGCGCAGCAATTCGGACCGGATGGAGCTACCCGAATAGGCGGTGTAGGTGCCGATCCATTCATAGTCCTGCGGGCCATGCTCGAAACGCACCAGCCGCAGATCTTCCATACCGCCCGCCTGCTGCTCCGTGATCGGGAATATGACCGTGTTGGAGAGGGTGGAATCGGGGTGGCAGTGCACCGTTACCGCATCGTCGGCATCGTGCACGGTGTCGTCATCGAGATCGACCGAGGTGGCGAAGGCCGTCTGTGGCCAGAGCTTGAAGCTCCCATCGGCCTCCGCGATGCCTTCACGGAACACGATCGAGCTGATGTGCCCCTCGCCCACCGCGCGCATGCTCATCACGAACCGGCTGGCCCCGTCGCGCAGGCCCGACTGGTCGGGGTGCGGCACGATCGAGGGGTTCATCAGCGCTGCCGCTGCATAGGTGTATTCATGGCAGAAATAGGCGCCGATCAGCAGTTTGCGTGTATCGTCGAAATGAGCGCGGTCGAGCGCCAGATCGTCGGCAACCTGTTCGAAGCGTTCGCGGAACATGGCCTCCGTCTGCCAGTGCCGCTCGGCAAAGTCGTGGCGGACGCGCGAATACTCCTCGGCAACCTCCTGTGCGCCGAGGCTGCACACATCCTCGACCAGCTTCTGCGCCCGGCTGCCGCCCGCCCCGCGCGCCTGCCAGCCAAGGTGGAAGGGGCGCAGGACGACGCGCGAAGGGTCGGCATGAAGCCTGGTATCAAGAATATGAAATGGGGTGTGCCGCGCCTCGGGCTCGATGCCCGTCATCTGGCCGGTCCGCATGCCGGTGCTGGCGCTCACGCAAATCTCCCGTCGTATCGGTGGCCCGAGAATCGGCGGGCTGACCGGCGTGGAGCGCTAGCATGGAATGACGCGCCAGATGCAAGGCGAGGATCGATTCCGCCCCACAGTTCTCGTTGCGGCCCCGCGGGTTTATGCCGTCGCGGCACCGCCCGCTGGTGAGATCGGCGAGGATTACGCCGCGATCGTTGGCGCCGAAGAACCAGCGCCATGCCGCATCGGCGTGAGCAATCCAGAAGGGGTCGCGGCTCCACCGATGCGCCGCGCGCGCACATTCGATTGCGGCCTGCGCCTCGAGCGGTTGCTGGTCGAAGGGCAGGACCTCCCGGTCCCGACCGAGGCCGTTCGAACCAACAGGGCGAAACAGTCCTTCGCGGCTGGTCTGGATACCTGCCAGCCAGCGCGCGGCAGTGAGGCCCGAGCTGGCCCACTCGGCGCTGCCCAAAAGCTCGCCAGCCTCGATCAGCGCCTGGCACAGTCGCGGATTGTCGTAGCCCAGCCGGGTTTCGAACCATGGCCAGTCGGGCGTGGCCGCGCTGTCGAGCAGAGCAGTGAGGCTGGCAGCGCCATCGCCGAGTACGGCGCGCGAAGGCGCATGGTCGCGTTCGCGGCGCAAACGCGCCGCTGCGCCCAGCATGACGAAGGCGATGGTGCGCGGCGAGCGCAGCTTCGACAGGCTGGGCAGCGCGATATCGTACCAATGGCGCGCCCAGGCCTTGAGATCGGGATCGCGGCTGGTTTCGAGCGTCTGCCCAAGCGCCCAAAGCGTCCGGCCGTTCGAATCCTCCGACCCGATATCCTCGCACCAGCTTCGGTCGAAGTTCATGAAATTCCGGAACATCCCGTGGTCCGGGTTCCACGCGTGCTGGATGAAGCCGGCGTAATGGCCGGCCCGCGCGATTCGCTCCCCGGTATCGATGCCTTCCGCCACGTTCATCAGCATGAGCGCGCGGACATTGTCGTCGAGGCAATAGCCGTGCCGCCTGTCGGGCACCGTGCCGATGGCATGCTGGAGCATGCCCGTGGCATCGCTCATCGCGAACACGCCGGTGAGGCTCGGCACCACCGACAGCGGGGCGCGCGCCTGGGCGGTTGGGATGGCAGCGCGCACGAGATTGGCCGAGGCTTCGGCGAAGCGCGGCCAGATCGTCTGCCGCCCGCGTTCCCAGGCCCTGGTCTGCATGGCGGCGAGCGCCGGGCGGTCGTCGAGGAGCCCGATGACCGCTTCGGCGATGGCCATGGCGCTGTTGGGGGTAACGAGGCGGCCCACCCCATCGGCCAACAGCTCGCGGGCGTGAATATAAGGAGTCGCGATCACCGCCTTGCCGAGCGCGACCGCATAGCTGAGTGTACCCGACGTCGATTGCTGGAGGTTGGGATAGGGCGTCAGAAAGATGTCGCAGGCGTCGAGGCAATCGAGCAACTCTGAGGAGTCGAGGAACCGGTTCTCCCACTGGATCGCATCCGACACACCGAGCGCGTCAGCGCGCTCCATCAGCATTTGGCGGTAGCTCTCGCCATCGCGCGCCAGCAGGTTGGGATGGGTAGCGCCGACGATCCGGTACAGCACATCGGGATGGTGCAGGAGAATGCCGGGGAGGGCGTCGATGACATGCTCCAGCCCCTTGCCGGGGCCGAGCAGCCCGAAGGTCATCAGTACCGGCCGTTCGCCCAGGCCCTGCGCCGCCTTCGCCGCCGCGCCGCGCCCGAAAGGCCGATCGGGGGCCCCGTGCTCGATCACCTCGATCAATTCCGCCGGCGCGCGATAGAGATCGATGAGAAGCTGGCGCGAATGGCGGCTCATGACCATCACCCGGCTGGCGCGGGTGAGCAGATGGTCGAGAATGGCGCGCTGGCGCTCGGACGGTTCGGAAAGCACGGTGTGCAGCGTCAACACCAGCGGCGCGGCAAGCCGGTCGACGAAATCGCACACCATCTCGCCGTCGGGACCGCCGAAGATGCCGTATTCGTGCTGCAGCCATACGGCATCGATGTCGCTGCCATTGATGGTCTCTGCGGCGACACGATAGGCGGCGGGGTCATCGGAAGCGAGAAGGGTGATGCCTGGGGGATAGCTGCGCTCGCGCCGCCCATCGTCCAGCGCGAAGACACTGAACTTCAGATCAGGATGATAACGGCCAACCTGTTCGACGATGTCGCAACTGAAGGTGGCAATGCCGCATTTGCGGGGCGGGTAGGTGCCGATTAGCGCGACGTGCACGTCCTGAGCCGGAATCGCCGCATCGAAGGGTGCCCACGCAGCCTCACCAGTCTTCTCGAATTGAAATATTCCAGAGTCGAAATTCATCGGCCGCAGCGCCCCGCTTCGGTAAACCTCCTCCTCGAATGTTGCTTACCACGAATCGTTCCGTTGCGCTGCACAAAATCGGTCGAATTACGGCCAGACGGGGCGGCTTTAGGGCAAGCTCCTAGAATATTTGGCCGTATTTATCCGACAAACCTGCCCACGCTCCGCTGCAAAGCACAAGAATTGCTGCACTGCAGCATGCTTGCTATCCGCCTGCTGCCGCGACCCAACGGTCGATCTTGGCCTCCAGCACCGGCAAGGGCAGCGCACCGGTATCGAGCACCTGCGCGTGGAAGGCGCGGATGTCGAACTTGGCGCCAAGCGCGGCTTCCGCCTTCTGGCGCAGCTCCTGGATTTTGAGGGCGCCGACCTTGTAGGCGAGCGCCTGGCTGGGAATGGCGATGTAACGCTCGACCTCGGCGGTGGCGTCGGTCCGTCCCATCGAACTGTTGGCGAGCATGTATTCGATCGCCTTGTCGCGGCTCCAGCCCTTGGCGTGGAGGCCGGTATCCACCACCAGCCGCATCGCGCGCAGCATTTCGTCATCGAGGGTGCCTTGGCGCTGGTACGGGTCCTTGAACAGGCCCATCGGATAGCCGAGCGTCTCGGCGTAGAGCGCCCATCCCTCGACATAAGCGGTGTTCCCGCCGAAGCGCATGAACGCGGGCAGCGCCGCGTTCTCGCGCGCCAGGCTGATCTGGAAATGATGCCCCGGTGCGCCTTCGTGCAGATACAGCGTGGTCATGCCCGGCGTGGTGCGGCTGGGCAGGTCGTAGGCGTTGAAATAGAACACTCCCGGCCGGCTGCCGTCGGGGGTGCCGGGTTCATAGCTGCCACCGGCTTCGAATTTCTCGCGGAATTCGGGGTAGGGCCGGATTTCCAGCGGCGTCTTGGGCATGGTCGAGAAGTATTGCGGCACCAAGGCATCGACCTTCTTGCCGATCGCGTAATAGCCTTGGGTCAACGCCTCGCGGCTCTCGGGTTTGAACTTGGGATCGGTGCGGATGTGTTCGAAGAACTGCGCTAGAGTGCCCTTGAAGCCGACTTCGGTTTTCACCTGCTCCATGCCCTGGCGGATGCGCGCGACTTCGCTCAAACCGAGCTCATGCAGATAATCTGCCGTCAGCGGCAGGGTCGTCGAATTCTCGATCAGATCGGCGTAGAGGCCCGCGCCGCCCTTCATCTGGCTGAGGCCGACGCTGGTGCGCGCGACCGGAAGATAGTCGGACTTGAGAAAATCGCGCAGGCGCGTGTTGGCGGCATAGACCTGCGCGAGCGAGGCGCGATATTCGCCCGTCAGCCGCGCCTTGTCGGCAGCGGAGAAATCGGCCGGGAAAGCAGCGATCGGCCCCCAGAAGGGTGACTGCTCGACTGGTAGCGCGATCTGGGTGTCGAGTTGGGCGATTACATTCGCGATGGTCAGCCGGTTTTCCAGCACGCCGTTCGCCATGCCTTCGCGGAACTTCGCGATGGCCCGATCGGTCAGCTTCGCATACTCGCGATGCCGCGCCATCGCGTTCTCGTAATCCTTCACCGTCTTGAACGGGGCCACGCCCTTCCCGCTTGAGAAGGTGGGATAGAAAGTATGGAAGCCGAAGAAGTGATTGACCGGGCGGGCCTCGGTGAGCGCGAGACGCTCGGGAGCAAGGCCCTTCAATGCCTGGCGCTGGTTGTAGGCGAAGACGTCCCACGCGATCTGATCGGTGGCAGATAGGCTGGCGCGATCGATTGCCTCGAGCGCCGCGAGATTGCTCTCCGCCAATGCCTTGAGTGCGGCATTGTACTCCGGCGTCAGAGCGTCGGTCAGCCGGTTGGCATAGCGTAGATCGCCGCGGCTGATCGCGGCGATGGGATTGAGCCTGAGCGTCGCTTCGTCGGCAGCAGCGAACAGCGCGAACAGGCGGTCGTGCGGCGCCTGAGCGGCAGCGGCGGGCGGCGCCGGCGCGCTAGCGGGTGCCGACGCGACTGGAGCCTCACTGACCGTGGCACAAGCAGCAAGCGGCAGAGCGGCTGCGCCGAGCAATGCGAGGCGGAATGCAGTCATGTCGATGTCTCCCCAAGTTCCAAGGGGCACGCTGCTGATGTCCCTCGCATCACGCCCGCGCCGCTCGACGAATTGCCGATCGACGCCGACGAGCGACGGCTAGGGAATGACTCTGCCGCGTGCCATCACCCACTCGACCTTTTCGAGTACGGTGACGTCCTTGGTCGGATCGCCGGCCACCGCGATGATGTCGGCCGAATAGCCCGGCGCGATGCGGCCGATCTCATTGCTCATGCCCAGCACCTTGGCCGCGGCGGTGGTGGCGCTGGCGAGCGCCTGGCGATCGGTCATGCCCTGCGCGCGCATCAGGCGAAACTCGCCTGCGTTGCGGCCATGCTCGAACACGCCGGCATCGGTGCCAAAGGCGATCGGCACGCCCCACTTCAGGGCCTTGCCCATAAAGGTCTTGGCGGTTTCGGAGACCGCGCGCACCTTGGCCTCGACCGTTGGGGTGTAAATGCCCTTGCCGAGCCGCTCGGAGATGCCCTGGAACGCCATCAGCGTGGGGACCAGCACCGTGCCCCGCTCCTTCATCGCGCGCGCCGCCGCCTCGTCGAGATAGGTGCCGTGATCGATAGTATCGACGCCCGCCCGCGCTGCCGCCTCAATCCCGCGCGCGCCATGGGCGTGCGCCATCACCCTGAGGCCCAGCGAATGGGCGGTGTCGGCGATCGCCTTCATTTCTTCGGAAGTGAAATGCGCTTCGAGCCCGCGACCCTGCTGGCTCAGCACCCCGCCGGTGGCGGTGATCTTGATGATGTCGCTGCCGTTCTGGCTGGCGCGCCGAACCTTCGCCGCGCATTCCTGGGGCCCGGTGCAGGTGTAACCGCTCGAGAGCGCCGCGTTGATTTCCGGCCGGAAGCCGGTGACATCGCCATGGCCGCCGATGATGGCCAGCGCGGGGCCGGCGGCGATGATGCGCGGGCCCGGGATCAGTCCCTCGGCGGTACCGCGGCGCAGCGAAAAGGCGGTGTGCTGCGCGCTCCCCGCCTCGCGCACGGTGGTGAAGCCCGCCTTGGCAGTGACCAGCGCATTCTTGGCTCCCACCACCACGCCCCAGTCGTCGGGCTCGGTCGTTTCGCGCCAGAATTCGCCGCCTGGATCGCCGGTCAGGTGGACGTGGAGGTCGGTCAGGCCGGGCACCAGCGTCTTGCCCGCGAGATGGACCATCTCGGCGCCCGGGGGGCCATTGACGAAGCCGTCCTCGATGCTGACGATTTTCCCGTCAGTGACAGTGACGGTCGATTTGCCGCGCACGGGCGCATCGGCGTCGACGACTACGGCATCGGCATGGATGATGGTCGTCCCGGCAAGCGCGGGGGCGGATGCAGCCAGCGCCAGCGCGGCGACAGAAGTGGCGAAGCGCATGATGTCTCTCCCTGTTTTGCCGCGGTGATGCCCGCCGCACGGGAGAGTGGCAAGGGCCTAGAAGGTGTAGCCTATTCCCCCGCCGATCAGCCATTGGTCGCGGCTGCCGCGGATGGAGGTAAAGGGCGTGTCCGCAGCGTCTCCTACCAGCAGCGAATAGCCGGTAATCGCATAGCCGACGAAGCCGCCATTCGTGATGTCCCCGTCGAAGTCGAGCGCGGCGAGAAGCGTGGCACCCACCTTGTCGAACCCTCCCTCGGCGTTGAACACCGGCAATCGGTCCGCTGCCGCCAGCGTCGTCGGCGCGACCGGCACCGAATAATAGTAGGCGGCGTAATCATCATCGACATGGCGGGCCGAGAGCGCAAAGCTGACCGCGGCACCGCGGCTGACCGGGGTGAAATAGCTGACAGAAGGATTGATGGTCATGCCCTCATGCGCACCGGCCACATCCCACAGCACATCCGCGCCGATGGTAAGACTATCGAAGGGATTGAGAAGCTTGGGAATGCTAATGCCGAAGGTCGGGCCCACCTCGATCGCCGTGTCCAGCTCGCCATATGCCAGCACGACCTCATCCTCGATCTGGTCGGCGCGATTGCGGTTGAGCTTAGCCGCGACGCCCAGGTTGAGGCCGACTTTGCCGTTGCGGTCCGGAATGAAATCCAGTGCCAGGCCAGCCGGGCGGGGATTTATCTCTATACCGGCCAGGCTGCCTTGGATGAGCGGCAATGGGGAGATCACGGTGTCATCGGAGCCGTCATAGGAAGCGTTGAAGGCAGCCCCGACGCCAAGTGTCACCCAGTCACCAGCGAAGATCGTCTCGGGAGCAATTTCCGGAGTTTGCGGTGGAGCGCCGGTGTCCTGGGCGGCGAGGGGCGAGGCAAATACCGCTGCAACGCAGGCGGCGGCGTAGGTCAGGCGGTTCGTCATGCGGCTTGCTCCCCTTGGTGAAAGCGTCCTTCTCGCTCGGAGGAGCCTTCGGCGCTGAACGGCGCTTGCGCCATGCGGTTCCGGTGGCCAAGACTCAATCGCATGCCAATCCACGCTCCCGACAGCGCCGCCGCCGGAGGGAGCGGCCCGGTCGATATGGCGATCGTCGGCGGCGGCCTAGCCGGTGGATTGATCGCGCTTGCGGTGCACATTGCGCAGCCGCGCTTGTCGCTGGCATTGTTTGAGGCGGGCGACAGCTTTGGCGGCAATCATCGCTGGAGCTGGTTCGAGGGCGATCTAACTCCCGAAGCAGCGGCGTTGCTCAGCCGTTTTCCCCACGCGCGCTGGCCGGGCGGGCATAGCGTGCGCTTCCCCGGCAGTGAGCGGCGGCTGGCGGCAGACTATCGCTCGCTCGCCAGCCGCGATTTCGATAGCACATTGCGGCAATTGCTGCCGCAGCAAGCGATCCGCACCCGCGCGCCGGTCGCCGCCCTGGACGCCAGCGGGGTCGCCCTGGCCTCGGGTGAGCGGATCACCGCGCGCGCCGTAATCGATTGCCGCGATTTCGCGCCCTCGCAGCACCTTGCCGGGGGCTGGCAGCTCTTCGCAGGCCACCACATCCGTACCCGCCGACCGCACGGCCTCGCGGCGCCGATTATCATGGACGCCGACCTGCCCCAGCACGGCGCCTATCGGTTCGTCTATTCCCTGCCGCTGGCCTCGGACGAAATCTTCGTCGAGGATACCTATTATGCCGACGATCCGGTGCTGGACCCCGTCCTGCTGGCTGATCGGATCGCAGCCTATTGTGCTGCGCGCGGCTGGCAGGGCGAGATCATTGGCCGCGAAGCCGGCGTCCTGCCCGTGGTGACCGGTGGCGATGCAGCGGCGCATCGGGCGGTCTTTGCCGTACCGGGCGTGGCTCTGGCGGGCGCGCGCGGGCTCTTCTCGCATCCGTTGACCAGCTACACGCTCCCGTTCGCGGCGGGCAATGCGCTCGCCATTGCGCGGGCCGCGCACCTGCCGGGGCCGGAGCTGGCGGCGATGATCGAGCGCCGGGCGGCCGATCATTGGCGCCAGACGCGCTTTTACCGCGATCTGGGCCGGATGCTGTTCCAGGCAGCCGAACCCGGCGAGCGCTGGCGCATCTTCGCGCGTTTCTATCGCCTGCCCGAACCGCTGATCGAGCGGTTCTACGCCGGGCGCTCCACCACATTCGACAAGCTGCGGGTGCTGACCGGCAAGCCCCCAGTGCCGATCAGCCGCGGAATCGCCGCGTTGCTTGGCAAGGGCGCGCCGCTGGTCCAAGGAGAAGCCGCGTGATGCATTCTCCAAGCCTTCCCGACACCGCGAGTACCACGGACCCGTCGCTGGCGGGCCGCAGCGCTTGCGTGATCGGCGCGGGTTTCGGCGGGCTGGCGCTCGCGATCCGGCTCCAGAGCGCGGGCGTTACCACCACGCTGATCGAGGGCCGCGACAAGCCGGGCGGGCGCGGCTATTTCTGGGAGCGCGATGGCTTCATCTTCGATGCCGGACCGACCGTCATCACCGATCCCGCCTGCCTGCGCGAATTGTGGGCGCTAAGCGGGCACGACATGGCCGCCGACATCGAACTGATGCCGGTGTTCCCCTTCTACCGGCTCGCCTGGCCCGATGGAACCCAGTTTGACTAT
>SXGU01495407.1_pt1 | contig 12651 bp, 18 predicted proteins | sample 3174531 | NCBI WGS metagenome assembly SXGU01 (sample SAMN11356863, study PRJNA531348) | freshwater metagenome | isolation source: freshwater sample F1-140 | place: China: Fuxian Lake, Yuxi | collected 2017-12-25 | reverse complement strand
TTGAAAAATACGCGCCGAAAGAGCAAATGATAATAATCATCACAATGAGAATTATTTTGGTTTTATAGCGCTTCAAATAGGATTTCATAGTTGTTAGAACAGAAAAACCAGCCTTACCGGTTTTTTCTTTTTTGCATGACCTATTAGCCTGGCTTTCAGAACTTACTAAACAAAGAGATTATATCAATTTGGCGCTCACTAATCTATCGGGTATTCTCGCTGAATAAAGTTCACGACGTTCACAAGTTCACATTTTTCTTTTAGGATTCGGGATAGCTAAAGGACCTTCCAATAAAGGTCTTTTTAGTTTTTATTATTAATCCATATGACTATGCAACTATCACAAGAAGCCTTAGATGAGTTTAAGCAGCTCTATAAAAAGCATTTCAATAAAGAAATAGACAATGCTACTGCTTTAGATAAAGGTATCAGGTTAATAAATTTTGTAAGAGTCGTACTTGAGAGCGATGCAGAAGATAGAGCACGAAAACATCGCCTCAAGAAAGAACCCAAAGGATTTCCTTTTCCGTCTGGTAAGCAATATGGCTGCCCGATATGCGGCCAGGTCATGATGGGAGAGCAAAGTTGGTATGACAAATGTAGTTTGAAATGCCTTGATTGTCAGAAAGCTCTTGATGATAAGATCGTCCCATCATTTATATTCATAAAAGTTGGTATTCTCTTTGGGACCTAAATTACAAATTTAAAATTCATCAAGCAACTGCTAAAAAACTGGTTAAGCAAGGTAAACTTAAAGCTATATTTTTACCTTACTCTGATGGTTCTCCTCGCTACTATATCTTTCCAAAGAAAGATAATCCTGAATTAGCTAAATGTGATCCTGACTTGGAACATCCAGAGGTAAAATCAATTCGACGACACAATCGCAGAAAGACAGAAAAAATTGAACGTGAGTATTTTAGAGAAAAGAGGCTGGAATTAGAAAAAATATCTGAACAAAAGAAGAGATTATTCAAACATAATCGCAATTAGTGAACGTTCATGCCCATATTCCTCGGGATTTTCTAAATTCATCTTTGTAGAAAATCCCCTAATTTGACTTTGCAAATTATCGGTCCAATCTTTAAAAAGATTTGTGAAATTTTCATTCTTCACATAATGTTCAAAGCCATCAGTAAAAACTAAGACTCGATCTCCCTTCTCAAGGTCAATTACTCCACTCTCGATATGATCAGCCATTCTATCTTCGCCATTGATGACTGCGTAGGGAGAACATAGGCCAGTAGACATGAATTTAAGATTCATATTCTTATCAAAATGAGCAAAGAAAGCATCACATATTGATGCCCAGTAAACCTTATTATCTTTCAAGATCGCAAATGATCCAGTAGCAGAATAAAAACCGGTGACATTTCCTGAGATTTCGCTTTTACCGATCTCATTATTATATTTACTTACTGCATTATTTGCTTCCCTGAAAATCTCTTTGATACTTTCCTGATTAATATCTGGATACTTAGTTTGTGCGCTTTTTTGAACTGCCTCACAAAATATCTGCGCCACCTTACCGGCAGGAGAAGGGTTTGGATATTCCTCTTTATCTTCAACTAATTTCTTAAAATTTAAAGTAACTCCATCAGCAACTACAAAGATAGGAGTGGTGTCAGATGCGAGTAGGTAGTCTTCCTGAGGATGAGTATAATTTTTTGGGAAATGCTCAGTAAGATTTCTTTTTTCCGCAAAAGCTCTTATAGCTTCTTTTGAAGGTTGCTCAATAGTGGAGAGATATTTCATACACTAAGTTTACCAAAAAGAAACCGCTTCGTGAACGTGCCACGAAGCGGTCGAGTGATTTCTGAATCACTACAGTTTGAGAAGTTGATCTTGTGCGCCGACGGATCGAGCGAGTTCCTCTGCCTTGCGGCGGAGTTGGCTTCCTGGGATCGGGTCGCCCTGCTCGAAGAAGTCGGTGAGATTAGCGCAGTGCTTGTAGATGCGTGCTGCCTGTCGCGGGTCCTGCTTTTCGGCAATTTCCGCCTCAGTAAGTGCAGATTGCACTTCCGTCTCGACATTTCGCCAGTCGCCCTCGTGCCGATAGATTTCGGCAAGCCCGACGCGGAGTAGTCCGCGAGTGTGAGCTTTTTCGGGGTTCTTGGCGAGAGCTGCACGGATGCACTTTTTTGCTTCCTCATACTGGCCACGACGGCGCAGTACACTCTGGCGGACATCGCACTGGTCGGCAGACATTCCGTCATAGCCGATCAATTCAACCATCCGATTCGAGAGAGGAAGCATGCGCCAGTAGCACCAGGCAGCGAGCGGTAACCATGTGAGGCACCACAGTAGGATTCGTAGCGGAGCGAGCCAGATCAGCCATTTCGGCCGAAGTGTCGCTTTGAGCTGGGAGAATCCAGTGCCGACGATGGTGTAGTAAGTGCTGGAGAGTGAGGAACACGCTTCAGCTTGCGCCCGTCGGTCGCCCGACTGCATCTTCTGCTTTTCATTCTGTTGTGATTTGAGAAAGAGCTGCAGCTTGGCAAGAAACGATGTCTTGCTCCAGCTTAGATCGTACGTTGAGGTCATGGGAATCTCCTGTTTTTGAGTGTTTCTGTTGTGTGATCTTGAACCTATATTATTATATCATAATAATTAGAACTATGCAAGTATAGGGTTTTATTCTAGCTCAAAAGCAAATATTCCAAATTCTTTTATTTTTTCGTTATAACCAGAGTAAGAAGAGTAAGCCTTCTTCATTTCCTCAACTGATTTTACCGACGGCATAATTTCTTTGTAAGGAATTTTCTTAATCATTGCATCTATACTTGGAAAGTGATGCTTTTTGATTACCTTTTTAGATAGACGTTCTTTACCAAAACAAAAAGCAGAGTATCACCAACTTCTATTGGCTGATACTTTATTGTAGCAGCACGAGTTTCCATAGGCTTCGATCCATTCTTTACCTCATCGAAGTTCTTTTTATCTACTGATCGAAATCTAAGAGTCCACGTTCTCATAAATTAAATTTATTTCTTCCTTCCAATTACCTGTATCCAGCTTGCTCTTCCTGATCCAGTTACACCTTCCCAAACTAGTTCCAAATTTAAATCCTTAATATATTTCTTTAGTTCATCAAGAGAGAAGAAGCTGAAAAATCTTTCATACTCATATCCATAGTCTTCCTCTTTTACGACACTTTCTTCTATGCCATCTTCTTTAATAGCTTTTACTCCGATATATAAAAGACCACCTGCATTTAATCTGCTCTTCATACCTTGAAGTACGTTCAAAACTTTCTCCTTTGGAATATGAAGAAGTGACGCTTGTGCAAAAATACCATCAAAGTTCTTCTCATATTTATCCAACTCATACATATCAACCACATCAAAATCTAACTCTGGTAATTCTCTTTTGGCTATCTCGATCATTTTTTCTGAGAAATCAATACCGGTAACTCGATAGCCTTTATCAGCAATATACTTAGACTTAATTCCACCACCACAACCCACATCAAGAACCGTTGCGTTCTTTGGTAACAAAGAAAGAAATTTATCTGTACCTTCTTGCCACCAAGTATCATTATTGTGGTCTTTTACCCAGTCCTCCGCTATTTTATTGTATGTTTGTTTGAGATCCATATTTATAATTTATATCAATCCCTTTTCGATTACTTCTTTTACATATATATCTAGATCTTCCTGTTCCTTTATTTCATCAACACTTAGCCACTTATATTCAAGATTTTCTTAGGTATCGAGAACAACTTCTCCTTTAGAATCAGCGATATAGGTTAATCTAACTACATGCTTATCTATAAAATGAAGAATGTCTTGAGCGTAAATAAGTCGAGGCTCTGAAATAATTTCCATCTGAGTTTCTTCTCTCACCTCTCTTTTTAGATTTTCAATAAGGGGTGCACCTGGATCAATTCTTCCACCTACAAGGTCCCAAGCACCCTTTGCGCCTTTATACTTTTCCATGTTTCTCTTTAATAAAAGATATTTTCCTTCTTTATTTCTGAGAAATGCTTTAACGCCTACTTGTAAAATCATAAAATATTTATTCTATAAGAAAATCTAATTGATCTTCGGGAATTCCTAATGAACGACCGTACGCAACTGCCTCTTTCCAAGTTGATTTATCATCATAATTAAACTCAAATAGTTTATCTTTGAAAACAGCAATAATTTCTTTATTTTTCCAGAAGTGCATATACCACTTTCCAGATTTTATGTATTTAGAAATCTTCTCAATATCTTCCCTGGATACTTTTATTGTATAGAGATGCCAACGATCAGCAGGATTATCATCTTTTGAAATCCTAGAGGAAAGAATTTGAATGTCATTAAGGATACGGTTATCCTCTAAACTTTCTTCTACGATTGTGCCTTTATAATCCTTATTCATATTAGTGTTTATACATCACTTCAAGTTTAATTCGATCAGGGTCCTCAAAGAATACAGCGTAATATTCGCCGCCGTATTCAGGGAAAACCTTAGGTGTGCTATATAGTGTAGTTATCCCTCTTGGTTTCAAAAACTCATCCACAAAACGATCTATTTCCTCTTTTGAATTTAATCTAAAAGCAAGATGATTTATGCCGGTATTTTTTCTATGAAATTTATTGCTTTTGTAGGCCGTCTCAGTTTCAATGATCCAAAAATCAGTACCGCCATTGCTAGCACCAACATGCTCAGAACTTTCGTCGATAATCTTGTATTCCAGATATGCAAATAAATCTTTATAAAAAGGAAGTGATACTTTTGCATCAGAAACATTCAAGTGGATATGGTAAAGAGATGTTTTCATATATTTTCTAAAGGATATACATCCAAGGCCACTTCATCATAGGGATGAACTTCTTTGATTGCAGCAATAACAGCCTGGAGTTTTACTCTAGGGCATATAGTCTCGATTCTTTCTTCAGCTACTTCTTCAAATTTTCCAACCTGGCCAATATGAGGATCAGCTCCTTGTTCTGGTTTGAATCGGCCGACACCTTTTGAGGAGAATGAGCAAAAGGAATAATTACCGATCTTACCGGCTCCAGCCATACCCATTGCCTCACGAACTTTATAAGTATGAGTTTCAGGTACGAAAACAACAATTTTTACATTTTCATTTACATTCATAAAGCTTAAATTGAGTATACTTTACCATTTTTCTTGCATTTAGGCCATATTTCAGTAGTATTCGTGATAGAATTGAACCAAAGGAGAAACCAATGAAAACCCGCAACAAAGCAATTCCTGCTGTATACGTATTTCTTGAGCGAGAGGGCAAGATTCTTGTCGCTCGGCGCTGCAACACTGGCTACCAAGACGGTAACTACAACGTCCCATCAGGACATGTCGAAGCCAGTGAACTTCCAAAGGCTGCAATGATTCGTGAGGCAAAAGAGGAAGTCGGAGTCGATCTTCTGCCGGAAGACCTTGAACTCGTTCATGTCTCATATCGTCCTCAACATGACGAAACTGGTGATCGAGTCGATTTCTTTTTCCGCACTACAAAATGGACCGGCGAGGTCACCAACATGGAGCCAAACAAGTGTGACGACCTCAAATGGGTCAACTCAACCGAGCTTCCTGAAAGCATGACGCCTCATGTTCGTGAAGCAATTGAGTCGATGCTTAATGGTGTCATGTTCTCCGAACTAAACACCGACTGGCTAAAGGCTCAAGGGGTGTGGATGTTGTCTTAAACCTCAAACAAGAAAGGAGTAATCTGTGAACGGAATCGTCAAAGCAATCTGCGTTGGTCCTGTAGCTGGCGGACCAATGCAAGAAGTAGCAGAAGTGGAAGCAATTGCAGGCCAAGGCCTCAAGGGCGACCGCTACACAACTGGCAAAGGCAGTTTCAACAAAGGCAAGCAAGGCGTTCGCCAAGTTACCTTGATGAACAGCATCTTCTTCGAGAGTAGTGGCTTCGAGTTTAAAGACAGTCGCCGCAACCTGTTCGTCGAGGGCGTTGAGCTCATGTGGCTCATTGGTAGAGAGTTCCAGATTGGGACTGCACGCTTTCGAGGCGTGAAGTACTGCGATCCTTGCACTCGTCCGAGTAAGCTCTCCGGCAAGCAGAAGAGCTTCAATGAGACTTTCTTCGATCGAGGCGGTCTCATCGCCGAGGTCATCGAGGGTGGAACTATCAAGACTGGTGATTCGGTCATTCCACCACCGAAGGGCTACTAATGTTCTTCATTCAACACAAAGGCCGTACTGGAATAATAACTGGTACGGCTCTTTTTATTAGGAATGTTCACAACGTTCACATGTGCGTGAGAAATTTAGGGAAAAAAGTACCAAAAAGTAGCTCTTTTTCGCTCTATTTAGCCTAGAAGTGCACCTATTTTCACCTTTTTGCACCAACGATTTGGAAAATAGCCGATGTTGCTATAACATTCACAATATTCACGATGTTCACGTCCGAGGTTCGTCAGACTGCCTCTATGAAGATGAAAATGACCATGTTAATGACATATTTACCTGAATGGAAAACCTATCTATGGAGAAAACTTTTATTGGAAGAAGAGAGTAATTTTAGTGATCCTGTCCTGCTTACCAAGTTCGTATTCTTTACTGAATTAGAACAGCGACAAGAAACTCGTAAGCGCTTACAGCACTCAATTGATAGCATAGACAATGCCAAAAATGCTGCTCTAGCTACTAGATCACATATGGTGGTTGCTGATGGTAGTCACACCTCTTATTCCGATGCGTACTATTCCGCTGATCCAAAGAAAATAGGCCTAGCTCTTCTTGAACTAGCAGAAAGTGATCCTGCTGCAGTAAAGATCGAGAAAATAAATTTACAAAAAGGTACGAAGAGTAAAGATGTTGCCTTATCTGAACTCAAAGAGTTTCTCAGCCCTTCATCTGACGTAATTTCTTTTGATTATTTGCAGCTCAATATTAAACTCGACAAAAAGGCTCTTCTGAAAAGATTAGAAACCTACCTTGATGCCTTCAGAGAAGGTGCTCTCCTTGCTGGACCAAACATTCGTTATTACTCCTTTGAAAAGCAGAAAGAAGATATTACTCGGTCCCTTCAGAATATGGCTAAAAAGTATGGAAATAAGAACATCACATTCACTTTAGATGAATTGGCCAAGAAAGGTGGATGGTATCAAAGAGACGAAAGAAACTACCGTCCTTTTGAAACCCTTTTTACAATGGAAAAATTGGGAGAGCTTGAGATACATGACCTAAGAAAACATGAGATCATTCTTTCATTCAAAAAGTCTCCGTCAGCCGAAGCTAAGCCTGCAGCTGGACCGTCTACTCAAAAATCAGCTATTGAATCCATAAAATCAATCACTTTTATCTCTGAAAACAAGAAGGCTGACAAGGTGTCCTCTTTCTATATCAATCACCACATTCACGACGTTCACAAAATGCAGCGTTTGAGTGGTGAGGTCCGCAAACTAGCTAGAGTTGCATCTGGCGAAGAAGTACCCTTCGAGAAGCAGACCCATGACTATATAAACACTAACAAGAATTGCGTGCTTTATCGCAATGGCAAATATAAGCTGACTAAGGTTATTGATGGGCACAATAGGCCTCTCCGGATCGCTCGTGGCATAGAAGTAGAAATTATTGATGACAAGGTATTTAAACGAAGACTAGCTGCAGCTGATAAAACCTCTGCTTAAAGCAAGCTTAATCTTGCCGAAAGCCTGAAACCCCTTACTGCAGGGGCTTTTTTGTCTTAGCTTAAAGAGCTATTTAAGCGTGCTTTAAGTTTATCTCCGGACCTACGATGTAAGCAGATTTTTGCAAAATCTTTTATCAAAAATAATTAAATGCTTATGAGAAAACATGTAAATGAGGTCCCAATAGATGACGATGAGGAATATTTCTCGAACGACATTGATGTAGCCGTAACGCTGATATGCAAAGGCTATACTCTTGAAGATATTAAACTTCTTACCAATAAGAAGGCTACTTTTATATTCAAAAATCATCCGGCTATTAAGGCAGCAGTTGATGGTTTTTGGAGTAACCGGATAGAGGTCCACCCTCTTGAATTTGCGAATATCCGCAAGAACTTAAAATCACGCATTTACGCAATGCAGAAAGATTATTAAATCACTTAAATAAAATGTATATGAATAATTACGAAGAACGAAAAGATAGGCCAATCTTTAAAACAACAATTGTAACTGAAGAAGCTCTCTACGAAATGGTACACAATCCAGCCCTTAAGAAGAGTTCTTACATCAAAATGGACCGGTATGGTCATACTGAAAGTTTTATTGAGGAAGTAGAACTTGATGGTTATAAATACAGACCTTTGCCGCCAACTTTTAACCTTGTAGATAAAAAGATTATTCACTTCCCATCACTGGCGGCTCCGTATGAAAGTGAAGAAGAAATCTTAAATGAGATCAGGACCTTCATTCACAAGTACCTGGATATTTCTGAAATATTTGAGCAGATCGCTAGCTACTACGTCCTCTTTACCTGGCTATTCGACCGCTTTAATGAGGTCCCGTATCTACGAGCCATTGGAGACTTTGGAAGTGGTAAGTCACGCTTTATTCAAGCAATAGGCATGCTTTGCTACAAACCGATCATGACTTCAGGTGCAACTGGCAGCGCTCCAATTTTTAGAATCCTAAGCCAGATACAAGGAACTCTTGTCATGGATGAAGCGGATTTCAAGTTTTCCGATATGACTTCTGAAATGATTAAAATCCTTAATTCTGGGTATCAAAAAGGAACGGGGGTTATGCGATGTAGTCCAAAAACTTTTGATCTCGAAGCCTTCGATGTGTATGGTCCTAAGATTATTGCTACTCGTGAGACGTTTTCAGATAAGGCACTTGAGAGCAGATTCTTGGTTGAAGAAATGGGAGCTGGAAAGTTGCGAGCTGACATTCCAAGAACACTTGATGATAGTTTCTATTCTGAAGCTGAAGCAATCAGAAATAAACTCCTCATGTGGAGACTGAAGAATTATTTCTCTCCGATAGAGTGGCGAACAGAAGTTATTGAGGGAATTCACCCTCGATTGAATCAGATTGTGATTCCTCTCATGTCCATCATCAAGGATGACGCTATTCGGAACCACTTGAAGACTTTCATCATCAAATACAACGGCGAGCTAGTAGCAGATCGAGGTCTCTCTTGGGAAAGCGATATTGTCTTCTCAATTCTCAAGCTTGAACACGAAACTGGAGCTAGCGAGATTACAGTCAAGCAAATAACAGATGAGGTGAACAAAGAAACTCCAATGGATGACGATCATCTACAAGCCAGAAAAGTGGGCTGGTATCTCCGGTCCAAGTTGCAGCTCAAGTCATATAAAACTCGAAAAGGATTCGTCCTCTCATTCAAAGAAAATCGTAAGCGATTAGATATGTGGAAGGAACGCTTCGGTATTACCGATGCAGACATTCGAGGTGAACAAGTGAATATTGTGAACGATGTGAACGTGCAGGAAGAGATTAAACCTGAAGAAATACCATTTTAAAAATCTAATTTAAATCTATGGAAAATAACCAAAACAAAAGTGGTCCAAAAACTCCAGAAGGCAAAGCAGTATCAAAACTTAATGCTCTCAAACACGGCATTTTGAGCCAGGAAGTATTGGTCGAGGGAGAAGATGAGAGTACGCTCAAAAGCCTCACTGAAGCTCTTATAGACGAACTGAAGCCTGTAGGACCGATTGAGGAAATGTTGGTGGATCGAATTATCTCTAGTCTCTGGAGATTACGAAGGTCCGTATCAGCAGAGAGAAACACAATGGAATATATCAAGAATGAAGGTTTTATCCTGGCTGGAATTGATGGTGTTTTTGATCCAAAACAAGATGCTCGTATCAAGGCAAAGAATATGCTCACCAACCAAGGAATTGAGACGATCCAACGCTATGAGACAACCATTGAGCGTAGCCTCTTAAAAGCTCTCCATGAGCTCGAACGAATCCAAGCTAAAAGGAATGGTAAAGATGTGCCCCTACCGGCTGTAGTTGATGTAAATATAGATAGTTCGTTTGGCAAAAACAACCTGTAAATACGCTGAATCCCTAATGATTTCGGCAGAAATATTGAAATTGATATGAGAAAGAATGAAGCTGATAATTACAAGAAAATACAAATTTGGTGGCTTTTACGAGACATCCAGTCAGGCCATAAGAACACTACTCTTACTTGGGGCGAAAATGGGTCCGATGGAAGTATAAATGTTGGTGTAATGCTAGTGGGTCCTGATAAATATGTTCGATTGACCTATAGCCAGACAGATAGGATCGGAAAGAATACAGACTTTGATTATAAGGTCCCAATCATTGAAACTTCCTGTAATTTTGGCAGCACTCGGTACTGGTTTAAGTGCCCACTCTTGAAAGATGGCCAGCTCTGCGGCCGACGCATAGGTGTCCTCTACAAAGCTGGTGATTATTTTGGCTGTAGACATTGCTACAACCTTACCTACAGATCACAAAATATAAATCGCAGAGATAAATTATTCCCAATATATAAAGCCTTTGAGATAGGAAAGAAAATGGAAAAGCTCGGTGAAGCTAAGCGCTACGCCTACAAAGGAAAACTCACAAAGAAATTTAAGAAGCTGCAGCAACTAGAAGAACAATCACAAGCAAACATCCACAACATTGCAGCGATGGAAAGGCTCTAGCACTATGGAAAATAATTTACCAAATAATTCCAATACTGATCCTCAAACACCAACTCTTACAAAAGTTGATTCAGAAACTGTGGATAAAAGTTCTGAAAAGCGTGCAAAGGGGTATATTCTTTCTGACGAAACTTTCAGAGCTTTGACGGATTTAGGCGATATTTTGAGAAGTATCCATCAAGACATGATTGATGAGGGTTACGAGTTCGTTGATGGGACAATTCAGAAGAAAGTTGATAAAATTTAAGTAATGAAGATGAATATGATTGAGTTGGATGAAAAACTTTTTAAAGACATTGAGAACGGAAAATATCGTGAGTTTTATTTGGTTTATAACAGAAAAAGCACTGATGAGCCCAACAACCAAAAGAACTCTATTTCATATCAAAAGAATCAAAATGTCCGTTTTGCAAAATTAGAGGGACTGCCACTAGCGCCTCTCACCCTCAAAAGCTTTTGTGCCGATGGAGTTATTTCAGAAAAACATTCAGGCTTTAAAGAAGACAACGAACTTACTATCACCAATGAAGGATTGGTCCAATATAGAATCGAGAGACCAAAATTTCAGAAGCTCTTGATGTTTCTAAGTCGAGGACTTTTTAAAGGAGTTGTTTGTCTATGTTGGGACCGAGTAAGTAGAAATAAAGGCGATGATACTGTCGTAAGGAAGCTTATGAAGAACGGAATTGATGTACGCTTTGTCTTTGCTAAATACGACAAAACTAGCTCCGGTGAACTTCACATGGATATTGATGGTATGTTCTCGCAGCACCACTCACGAGTAACAAGCGAGAAGGTATCTTTGACCATCAAACATGCTAGAGAGAAAGGAAAATGCACCAATAGAGCCCCTATAGGCTATCTCAACGAAGGAAATATGGATTATAAGCCTCTGGACCCTGAAAGGGCTCCAGTAATAAGAAGACTTTATGAACTTTATAGTACTGGAGATTGGAGTTTGTCTGATTTAGCTCGATACGCAAATGAGCAAGGCTTAACTACGGTCCCCATGAGACGACAACGCACAGAAGAAGAGAAGCTTGCTGAAGAGGAAGATGACGATCAGTTAGAAATTCCTAAAGTAAGCCGTACGATAACTCAAAATCATGTTCACCGGATGCTTACAAATCCTTTTTATACAGGCAAGGTCCCTATTGGTAATGGTCACTATGGCCTTGGTACAAGCCACGAGCCTTTAGTTTCCATAAATTTATTTAATGATGTACAGCAACTTCTTAGAAAAAAGAAGACGAGTATTCATTACACAGAGAAATTAGACCATCCACTTAGAGGAGTAGTTCGATGTGGACTTTGCCAAAGAATTTATACTCCTTACAAGAAGAAAGGGATTCTGTATTACAGCTCTCGATGTGCCCCTGGTTGTGCTAATGAATGTAAAAACTTTAATTTTGACTTTATTGCCGACAAAGTTGGAGAGCAGATTGCCAAACTTCACTACACTGAAGAAGAACTAGAAGAAATGGATGCTCGCAGTAGTACTCAAATATCTTTATTGGAGGAGAGACGTGCTACAGAATTTGAGGAAATGGAAAGAAAGAAGAAAAAAGATCGAGAGGACCTTAAATATTTGAGGGTCAATAAGATTCCTCTTTTAAAAGCTGGAACTTACACACCTGAAGCGATGGCAGCAGAAGAAAAGAGACTTGAAAGCCAAATCGCTTCATACATCAATGAGGAACACACTTCAGAAGTTGCAATGATTGAAACTGTTAAAGACGTAACGCAACTTTCAGAACTGCTAAAAAAGACCGTACCTTATTACGATTTTGCAAAACCACACAAAAAGGAGTTGGTTATCCGTTGTATCTTTTCAGAACTCCACCTAACCGGAAATACGTTGCAACCAAAGCTTAAAAAAGGATTCGAGGCCTTTGAAAAGCGTTTTGTTGCGAATTGTGACCCTACAGGGAGTCGAACCCTGGTTAACAGATTGAAAACCTGTTGTCCTAACCGTTAGACGATAGGGCCTCTTTTACACGAACGCTTACAGAAAAAATATTAACACATTTTGCATAAATAACAATGACTTCGATATTA
>SXGU01022741.1_pt1 | contig 12651 bp, 9 predicted proteins | sample 3174531 | NCBI WGS metagenome assembly SXGU01 (sample SAMN11356863, study PRJNA531348) | freshwater metagenome | isolation source: freshwater sample F1-140 | place: China: Fuxian Lake, Yuxi | collected 2017-12-25 | reverse complement strand
TCAGGTACCGCCAGGCCGGCTTCGGCCCGCTTGAGGGCATCCATGATCTGGCTGTCCGTGAATTTCGATCGCTTCATTGCAGAATCTCCTCAGTGAGAAAATTCTACTTCTGATTACCCCGCTTTTGCGGGGGGATTACCAAGGAGTTCTTGATAGACAACGAGTGTGCGCTCGATAACAATTTTTTCATCAAACGACTGCAGGGCCTTGGTTCGTGCCGCTTGCCCCAGGCGTTTGCGCAGTTCTGGTTCATTTATTAGGCGCGCTATGGCTTGTGCCAAAGCCCGCGAGTCTCTCGCAGGAACGAGCAATCCGTTTTGCTCGTGGTCGACTACCTCTCTGCAGCCGGGCACATCGGTGGTAACCAATGCTTTCCCTGCGGCAGCTGCTTCGATCAAGCCCTTGGGCAAGCCCTCACGGTAGCTAGGCAGCACCACCACATCCACCGAATTGAAGAGGGCCGGCATGTCATCCACATGACCTAGCCATTGGACCACCCCCTGCGCCACCCATTCATCCAACGTCGCCTGCGGTACTGCTGCCGGGTTGCCAGGATCAGGATCGCCGGCCAACAAGAAATCGATTGTGCAATGCTCAGCAAGTAATTGTCTTGCTGCCTGCACGTATTCAGCCACACCCTTGTCCCACAACAATCGCGCTGGCAAAAGAACGCGCAAGGACCTGCTGGCATTAGCGGAGTGATCAGGCTTTGGGACAAAGCTTGAGCAATTGACCCCCGACCCCGGAATCAAGCGAATCTGATCCGGCGTCGCCAGGCGCGCTTGCAAAAACAAGCGAACATCATCGGGGTTTTGCAAGACCAGAAGGGTGTTTTTTCCGCCGATGGCTGTTCTCATCAACGAACGGACCATGGGGCGGAGTATTCTGGCCTTTAAGTCATTGCTGGTGAAGACATAGCCCATACCTGCCACTGCAATCACTCGGGCGGGTACGCCCGCAAGACGCGCCGCCAAAGCTCCATAAACCACGCATTTGATGGTGAAGCAATGGACCAGATCGATCTGTTCAGTTTGCATCAAGCCGCGCAGCCATTGTATGAGCCGAAGCTCACGCCAGGGGTTGAGGCTGCGTCTGTGCATAGGTGCCGCCTGCCATCTGAAGCCCAGTGCCTGCAACTTGGCACCATAGGGCCCTGGAGGTGAAACCAGTAACAATTGATGCCCGGCTTCACGCAAGGCCGATGCCAATGAACGGCGGAAGTTGTACAAATACCAGTCGGTGTTGGCGAATAAAAGGATCTTCATCACAACATCTCAAACGGGTAAAAGCGGTACGGCAGCCATGCCGACGAATGTTCAGCAAAGAATAGCCAAACAAAAAGCACAAGGGCACTGTAAAGCACCACCAGGCACACCCAAATTGGATTTTTACGGCCTGGAAGGCCCAAAGCATCAGGCAACCTACCCCAAACGAACAATTGCAAAGGTATCCAATACAAAGCCACTCGGTCCACTGCCGTGGACGACGGACTAATCAGCAACAGCACTACAAAACCCAGTGCGCTGATAGCCATCCAGGTCCAAAAACGGCGAACTTTATCAGGCAAAGCGAAGCGCTTCCGGAACCATAAAAATAGCGCGGCCGGCACTGCATTCATGGCAATTCGAATTCCTGCCCCGGCAGATTGATATTCCGCCTCTATGTAGTTTGAAACCAAGCCCTCCATTGCCTCCTGCAGCAAAAGGAGGAATAGCAAAATGCCGGTAACAGCGACCCCCAGTGTCGTTATCCAAAGCCGTCGTGTATCCCCAAAAACAGCCATGGGGATAAGCACGATTGCCGACTTATGGAATAGTCCCGCCAGTGCAATCCAGCCAATAAATCGCCAAATGCTCCCCTCAAACAAGGCCACCATAGCCAACATGGCGAGGCCGATGGCCACCCCTTGGCGGGTATAGCCCATTGCCACCACAGTAATCAGGTAAGGCATGGCCACCACAAGAACCAGCCAGGGACGTGGTTGTGACTTACAGAAATACACCAATCCCCAGCCAAACAAAATGGCTGAAACCGTATTGGTCAGATAAATGCCACCGAAAACATTGGCGGCGACCCAATTAAGTAGAGAATATGCTGGGTCACCATGCAGCCAGAATTCGGAAAGTGGCTCATTCTGAAGGGTTTCCACATGGTTAAGATAAGTAAACCAGTCTCCACCCACTTCGTGACGAAAACCTATCAAGGTGACCAGCAAAGCGAATATACCAATCCAGGCCAAGCCCCATTTGGTTCGTTGCATACTGGTCGTTGTCAGCGGACGCAGATGCGTCAGTGCCATCCACGCCAACAAGGCAAACAGGAACCAGTAAGTTAGCATTTGTTGGCCTCTACCCATGCCTGGAACATCAAAACGCTCCACAAGCGGGGGGTCCAATCATAGCGGCCGCTCAGGTGCTGGCGCCAGGTTTCGCGGATTGGCGCCGGATCGAGACAGCCCTCGCGGGCCAGCCGGGTTTCGTCGAGCAGCGCCTCGGCCCAATCGCGCAGCGGCCCGCGCAACCATTGCCCGACCGGGATGGCAAACCCCGCCTTGGGCCGCTCGATCAGCTTGCTCGGCACATGTTTATAAAGCACCCGGCGCAAGGCCCACTTGCCGATATTGCCACGAATCTTCAGCGACTGCGGCAGCCGCCACGCCAACTCGGCGACACGATGATCAAGAAACGGCACGCGGGTCTCCAGGCTGCAAGCCATGGCCGCGCGGTCAACCTTGCAAAGGATGTCATCCGGCAAGTAAGTAAGGGAGTCGCGGTACATCATCCGCTCAACAGGATCGAGCCCCGGAGGAAGGCGGTCATTGGAAGAGCCGCCTCTGAGGTTGTCATCGCGAGGGCCGAAGGCCAGTGGCGATCCAGCTTTCCCGCCATTCCACTTCACCACCCTCCCCGGATCCGTCCACTCGCTCACCAGACTCCAGTAGAGGTCATCCATATCCCGCACCGAGTCAAGCCCAGTGGCAAGCTTACGAATTTTGTCACCAAGTCGTGATACCCCTGCCATACCACTCAACGCATCCCAACCGCCGGCCGGCAATGCACGAATCGCCCCACCCAACCCGCGGCGCAACGTAAACGGCAGCCAGGACACGCGGTTCCAGATGCGCGGCCCCCAGAAATAACGGTTATAGCCGCCAAACAACTCATCCCCGGCGTCGCCGCTCAACGCCACCGTCACATGCTGGCGCGCCGCCCGGCAAACGAGGTGGGTGGGAATCTGCGACGAATCGGCAAAGGGCTCATCGTACATGTGCGGCAAACCCGTGATCACCGCTCGTGCCTCGGGCGCCGTGACGAACAACTCATGGTGTTCGGTACCCAGGTGCTGCGCCACCGCCCGCGCATGCAGCGACTCATCGAATCCAGCCTCGGCAAAACCCACCGTGAACGTCTTGACCGGCCGCGTGGCCTGCTGCTGCATCAAGGCGACAATGGCCGACGAATCCACGCCGCCCGAGAGAAAGGCTCCGAGCGGCACATCGGCCAACGACTGCAGGCGCACGGCATCGGCCAGGCGTTCCTCCAGCAGTTGCAAGGCCTCGACCTCATCAGCGAGCGGATCGTTCAACCCCGCCTGCACCACATCGGCCAAGGCCCACCAGCGCTTGATCTGAATATCGGCCGATGGGCCAGCCAGCGTCAACAAACACCCCGGCTCCAGCTTGTAAATGCCTTCGTAGATCGACCATGGCGCAGGCACATACATGAAGCGCAGATACTGCACCAGCGCCTCACGACTCACCGGCGCAGCAAAGCCGGGGTAAGCCTTCAAAGCCTTGAGTTCTGAGCCAAACAGGAAAGCACCACCCACCCAGCCGTAATACAAGGGCTTCTCGCCAAAGCGGTCACGCGCCAACTGCAGCGTGCGCTCCTGGCGATCCCACAGCGCAATGGCAAACATCCCGACGCAGCGCCGCAGGGTGGCCTCCAGCCCCCAGGCCGCAATCCCCGCCAGCAGGGTCTCGGTATCCGAATGCCCGCGCCAGGCAAAGGCAGTGGATTGCCGCGTCGGCTCCGCCGCCTCGCAATGACGGGGCATGGATGTCGTCATTGCGAGGGCCGCAGGCCCGCGGCAATCCACCCCCTGCGCAAGCATCGCCCCTGCCTGGCGTTCCAGCTCTGCCCGCAACTCGAGATGGTTGTAGATCTCCCCGTTAAAGGCGATCACATAGCGCCCGCAAGCAGAGACCATCGGCTGGTGACCCGCCGGCGACAAATCCAGAATCGCCAGCCGCCGATGCGCAAAAGCCAGGCCCGCATCAGCATCCACCCAAACCCCGGCATCGTCCGGCCCGCGATGGCGCAAGGCATCCGCCATCCGCCGCGCGGTCTCGGTCAACGCCGCTGCGGCCCGCCCGCTAAAGACCAGGAAACCTGTAATTCCACACATTTTTATTGTTGACCGTGGTTAAGACCACGCTTTCCTTTTCTAGCCGAATGCGCCCGGATTGGCCGCGCAGCATCGGCGCATGCACCCGGCGCCGCTTCTTCAGCCCTCAAGCAGGTCGCCTGACGCGGCAATCAACTTGCATCAAGCGCGCTCTGCGCCAGCCAGGACATTCATTGTGCCGCCGGTGGCTGTAACTGAGTTACTTGGCGAGACGGTATCACCACACGCAAGTAATCATCAGTCAACTCGAATCCCGCATCTTTTCCGGAAAAATCGCGTGTCAAGGGAACAATCTTGCGACGAACTCCCATTCCGCGCGCATCCACATAGCCATAATCCCGCATGATCTCGACAATGATCGGGTTGCGTGGCGACCGTTGCCCCGCCAGCATCTTCTCGATGGTCATCGAATTTTGTAAAGCACCGGGACTGGTAACTTCCAAGCGATCAGAGTAATTAACGACCTCAACCTCGATCGAACGTGTCCAGTCGCGGTGAACGAGCGCATTGAGAAGCGCTTCCCGGATCGCATCAAAGGGGTAGCGGTAGCTTGACTCCCGGCGCAGCCCATCGTTGACCTCACCGCCCTCTTCGGAGATGAAGGGACGCATTCGGTCGACCAGGCGCTCCAGCAGTCCATCTTCCACGATGTTTCGCCCGGCGCCGGGTCTGCCTTCCCACAGTGCGACGAGAGGGCCATCAAGCAGCGTGTCATCTTCCGCCAAGTAATCTTTTGTATCGCTGGCAAAGGACATCCAGCGAATTCCCGCATAACGCAGGCAACGGCGAGGACTCCGCCCAAAAAGTACCAAGCCGGCAATCGTGCATGTGGCTGGGCCATCGGGGCGGACAACCATAAAACCCAGCGCGGTCAACCGCTGCTCCCAGGCATCTTGTGATTGCGGCGCCATCGGGTCGCCTGCAATATTGACCAGGTAATCGCCAAGGCGGGCCTGATCCAGATCGTTCAGGTTACTGCCTGATACCGGCAATACCTCGGTGTGCAGCAATCCGCCGCTTTCAAATAGCCGAGCTTGCTGCTCCCTGGTTGCCAGACGTGATGTGCTGCCGACGCGGACAAAAATTTCCTCGCGATTGTTGTTGCGTACCACATAGGGCTTGGCTGTTCCCTGAGTGAGCGAAATGACCGCTACGCGCTTGCCATCCTCGAACGCCACCTCTTCGTAAAACGGCAAGGCTAGCGGATGAATATATCGGCCAAATACGGTATCCATCACCCATGTTTCCAGGTCGTCCCGTTGAACGCCACTGATGGAGCCATCATCTTCAACACCCAACAACAATTTGCCGCCCTGGAAATTGAGCAAGGCAACAATCTCCTTCGCCAGTTGTTCCGGGCGCAGGTCATCTCGTTTAAATTCGACGCCGGAGTTCTCTCCATTCGCGATGATTTCCAGCAACTCAGATTTCAACATTGGGCGTTACCTCAAAACTCATATTTTTCTTTGCGTTGAATGAACGCATCACGTCCACCTTCGAGAATGTTGGCCACCTGATCGCGAATGAACGGAACATCGATCGAACCCTGCGCATCGAAGCCTAACGAACCATGGTTATCAACAGAGGTGAATACGCCGATCCATTCGGCATCGCCAAATACCGGGATGTTCGCATTGTGTGTGGCGAACAGAAATTGACGACGGGTTTTTGCTGCGCGTAGTTCATGGACGATACGCTCGGCGATAAAGGCATTATCCAGATTGTCTTCGGGCTGATCCATGATGAGCGGATCGACATTCTCCAATAACAACATATGCAAGATGGCAGTGCATTGCTGGCCGGTCGACAGCTTGTCCAATGGTCGGAAAACAGCCTCTGCCTGACCATGCGCCACGTTCAAGGAAATGTCTATCCGATGTTCGAGTTCCAGCGCCTCCAGTTCCAGTAAACGAGATTCTGGCAGCCTCGTCAGAGCATCCGCGATCAAGGGGGTTAAGCCCCAACCAACTTGTAGCGCTTCAGAACCATCACGAATGGATTTTGCAAGCGCCAAGGGGCTGATGTTATCCCGTTCGTCGATCCAGGCGAGCCTCCTTTCGCCGATACCTTCAAGCCTGCTGTCCAGCAGAAAGGTTTTCAGCGGTGTTCGATCTGCATCAGGCACCACTTCAACTTTCAACTTTCCTTCAAGACGACGATTCAATTTCTTTGCCGCACTCTGCAAGCTCTTGTTGCGCTGGTCCAGGAGATCAGACAACTCCGCCAGAAGATTCCTCCGCTCTTGCCGCTGAGACTCGAGCAGCCTGTCATGATTGGCCACACGGGTCTTAAGTGGCTTGATTCGTTCGATATCTTGTAGCAGTCGCTGATAGGCTGTTCCTACCTCCTGTCCGGTCTTCCCGGATGTTGCCGGAAGGCTGCGCAAGGCCTTCTCCAATTCCGCCTCGCCTTGCGTTATTGACTGCTGCCATAAATCGAGCTGGGCTGACAGTTTTTGCTCGCAATTCGTCAAATCAGCGATCAGATCGGCAAGGTGGCCCGCAAAACTCTGGCGAAGTTCATCCAGGATAGTTCGGGTTGGGCTGAGCAAGCCAGCATTGGGTAAACCCTCCAATGCTTTGTCGCTAATGAAAGTCAGATCAGGCAAATTCTCCCGAAGGTTCATCATGCCGTCGCGCAAATGCCGGATTTCCTCATGAGTGCGCTCAACGATCTGCCTCTCGCGCGCAAACAGCGGGGTCTTGGCCAGTTTTTCCTGAATTCCCAATGCCTCAAATCCTTGAAGCTGTTCAAGCAGCTTGGGCAAGCGGGCAATCTGGGCTTGCAGGTCGTCGACTTCACCCAAAGTTTTAACCAGCCTCTGCTGATTTTCCTGTAAGCGTTTTTTCAGGAGAACATTTTGCTGTGCGTAGTTACCGTCGCTGGGCAGAAAACGATCCAACAACTGAATTCTGCTTTGTTCATCCTGCGCAAGTTCGTAAATCTCGTTCTGGCCATAAATATCGATTCCCGGCAACAGGTCGCGTGGTTGCAAGGTCGAGACGTTGCCGTTTCCATGCGGCACAACCTCTCTCACGATAGGCATTTCGCCATAGCGCCGGGAAACGCGATAGCGTCTGCCATGCTGCGAAGAAGAAACAATCTCCACCTCGATCCTGCCTGATTCCTTGCCGAGATTCTCCTTGATGATCTCAAGATGAAGTTTTTTCGCCTGCCTGCCTTTAGGGGGAATATCCAGCACATAACGCAGGCATTCCAGCAAGGTCGATTTGCCGGTCCCGCGTCCGCCAATCACTGTGTTCAAGTGCCGGGAGAACACAATTTCCAAGCCATCGAGATAGCCACCGGAGATGGTCATGGAGACGATCTCACCTGCCGTCACTACCGGTTCCTGTGAGTTCAGACAAATGCGGGATTCCGGGTCAAGAAAAGCCATCTTAAAGGCATCGAAGGTCGGCTTTGTCATCTTGATCCAGCAAGTAGCGCTGGGGTCATCGAGGTCAGACGGCTTGGCAACATCCTTGGCGTTGATGACCGAGATGGAGCGCTCGCGCTTCCAATCTATGTTCTTGTTTTCAATTATTGACTTGTAGTTAGGCGGTAAGTCGCTTATCGGTCCCGGTATCTGTCCAGCACGAACCAGTGCATGATTTTTCCAGATGTGAACAAACCCACCGCCGTCTTGGTTAAGACGAAGCAAGCCATTGTTACCGGTCGTATGCGCGGCATACCAAAACCCTCCCAATTCCTGGATGATTTTTGCCAGTTCCAGACAGCCAAGATTGGAGGGCCACACCTTCTCGTCGGGGTCAGTAAGATGAAGTTTGCCAAGGTAACGATTCAATTGATCCTTGGTTGTGCCTTCCGGGAACAGGCAAACCATGTGAATCTTCTCGGTCGAAGCAATTTCGAAACCGGGAAATACGACAATGCCTTGGGGAGCCAGCAGGTTGCGCAGTGTATCAACACTATCTACGCTGCCATGATCAGCCAGGCCAACGACCTTGATATCACGTTCCAGGCACTTCGCCAGCAGTGCCTGGTTGTAGTCAGCCTCGCTCATTCCATGCTCACTGCCCCGGTAGGCGCTGTTGTAGCCAACCGGGTTAACCTGTAGAGCACAACGCCAGAAACGGGCATATGTATATTGAGCACTCATAACCTGTCGTACACCTTCCCTGCAATTTGCGCTGCAATAAAGCGATTTTGATAGTTCAGGCCCACAGCTTAGCACCATGGGTTAATACGTCTATCCTCTCCCTAACCCACCCATACTGCTCCCTGAACCACAGCGCATACTGGTTCAGCGACATTTCCATGGCATCAAAACGGGCAATCCAGGCTTGGGCGGCAGCGTGGTCGTTGCGTAGCAAAAGCAGGAAGCGGGCAACGCCAACGAGGTGGTCGGCCTGGCTGCGCGGGTTTGCATCGGGGAGCTCAAGCAGCCGCATGGCCTGATCCAGAGCGTGTTCGGCCATGCCCAGGTATGCCGCGCGCCAGGCAGGGCGATGGGGATTCGGTAATTGGTCGTGGTAGGCCACGTATTCATCGCACAGCACGATCCAGGCATGGACCGCGTCCGCGTTGGCCGCGTGGCCCTCCAACTGTTCGGCGTTTTCGCGCAGATGAGCAAAGAGCCGCCGCCAGATGGGTGTGGCCCGTTCCCAATCGAGGAAAAGAGTGCTCCCGGGCGGGTTGTTACTGCCCCAGCCATGCTCCCAGCGAGAATCCGCCAGCATGATCTCGGCCTTGTCGAGGTCATTGCGGTATCGCATCCACTGGCGCAACGGCCCAACCAGCGTGCGCGGTAGTTCCTGCAAGTGGGCCTCCACCGCCGGCCGCAGCGCCAACAGCCGCTCGGCGGTTGTTCGCAGCAGCGCCAGCGTTTCGGAAAACGCCGGTGATGGGGAATTGCCGGAGGAGGGCGCACAAGCGGTCACTTCATGCTGCAAGTCGCAGTAGATTTCAACCAGGGCAGGCACGCATTGCGAAATGTCCAGCACGCGTAAATCGTCGATCATTTGTCGGACATGCATCGTATAGTTCTGGCCGACAAGGGGAATGTTGTCATTACGCCGCATCCGCAAACCGCTCACCGCCAAGGCAACCCGCTCATGCGCCGGTAAGCCATCCAGCGTCTCGATCAAGGCTTCGAACTGTGCATACACCGCTTCGACCCAGGCGCGATCTCCGACCTGGCGCGCCAGCAGCAAGCTATCGTTCAGCACCTCGATCACATGCCGGGGATTGGTCCGGTCACCCTGAGCCCAGGCCTCGCGGATCAACTCGCGCGCCGCCTCGATCTCGCCAGCGCGCACCAGGGCAAAAGCCAGGTTGTGGTAGAGCGAACGGACCAGCATGGGCTGTGGCGTGCGCCGGAATTCGGCCAAGGCCTTGCGCAACAAACGCAGCTGCTCGTTAGGGTGCTCAGCCGCCAACTCAACCGTTGCCAGGTTGTTGTACAGCGTTGCTGCCTCGGCTGGCGCCAGCGGTTGATCAAATGCCCCCTGCAATAAACGACGAGCTTCAGCCAGTTGACCGCAGCGCTGGGCAGCAATCGCCTTCAGCGTCAGATACTCGATTGCACCGTCACCGCCCGGTGGCTCGATGCGACCCATTTCACCATGAAAATCGCGAAGATTGTCCGCCTCCAGATGCAGCCGCGCCCAAGCCAGGTGCAAATGTGTCTTTTCTTGTGCCAGCAATTGACGTTGGTCGACCCCGCGTAACACCCGGTGAGCCGCCAGTAAATCACTGCTATGGATGTACGCCCGCGCCTGGAGCAGAGTTGCTTTGAGGCGGGCGGCAACGCTCGCTCCACTTGGCAACTGCCTCAGCAGCTTGACCGCCTGTTCCGGCCTGGCATCAGCAATGGCCTGTGTCGCCCTGGCCAGCCAGCGTTTCTCATGCGGTAAGAGCACTTGCAAGCGGAGCAATGCCAACGCACCGAACAGCGCGAGAGGCCAGCTGAACGAGGGCGCAACAGCAGCGATGCCTATCGCGCTAAACAGCGACCAGGTGATCGGTGCGAAGCGCCGAGAAACCAACCAGCGGGGGTCACTGCGGATGCTACCGATAACGGTGAGCATTGGAACCCATCATCGCCGTCTTCTCGGTGGGGTTACAGGCTGTGCGGGTTGATAGGCTTTCAATCCGGCATCAGCGGTAAGTATTTCCACGAAATATCCTGTCTTTGCATAAAACTCTGCGACGTCCTTGATCGTCGCATCACCAATCGAAATTCGGCTATTGGCCAACTGAGGCCAACTATCCGCAAGTGCGCGCAGATTTTCTGTTGCCCACAGCTGAGACTGGTCAGTGAAAGCAGCCCAGGGTGACTTTGCTTCAGCTGCTTCGCGCAGACAGACGGCCAAGTCCGTGGCGCATTCAAATCGTTGACTTGATGCTTGGGCGATATGGTTGCCAGTTTCGATCAGCGTAGCGATGGGTAGAACGAAAGTGCTGTTCAATTGCCGCTCTTGCTGAAGCAGGGCATCGATACGCTCATAATCCCAACGGTCATTGACTGGCCCGGTTTCATCCTTGCCAGGCACTTTCAGCCAGCAACACAACACCGAGGTGTCCAGAATCAGAACGCGCTTACTCATCGACATCTTACCTATCGGCGCGAATAGATTGTACTGACGCAATACTTTGCTCAATCAGCCCCTGGCTGGAGAGGCGCCCAATCGGGCCTTGAGCCAACAGCTTTGGCAGTTGTGCGATGTCTTCAAGCAAGGTCAGAACGCTGTAACCCGTACTCGGATCGCGATTGGCAACAGTGATGAATGGAACCATCTCGGTGCCCATTGCATCCAGCAAGGCCGGGTTATGCGTGGTGACCAGCACATCTACCCCGCGTTGTGTCCCTACCGCTTTCAGCATGTCCAGCAGCAAACGGGCCCGTGAGGGATGCAAGCCGTTATCCACTTCTTCAATAACCAGCAAACTGTGACTGGGGCGTGTCAGCAAAGCGGTCAAGATCGCCAGAAAACGCAAGGTACCATCTGACATGCCGCGAGCATCAACGGTGGGGGGCGGCCCCTCATCAAGCCAGTGCTCTTCGCAATACAACATCGCATCCGAATTGAACTTGCCGACGGTTTCTGCGTACACTCTTCTGATATCTCGCTCTGGCAACTGGCTGGCGTACTTGGTCAGTACCGTTTCGATCACCCGTTGTTTTTCTTGGGGAAGTGCGGCAAGAACGCCAGCAATGTTCCAGGCATCCGACTCAAGCCGATCCGAAAGCGGCGAGAATTTCCGCATGTGTGAAGGAATAGGATCCAGAATGAAAATGTCGCGCAATGACGAAATCACCTCGGTAACGCCATCCTGGATTTCTTGCCGCAATTTCTGACCAACAAGTTGGAATAAAACTGCGTGCGCACGGCTCAATTGACGCGGAGTCCCCTGTTTTTCATTATATAAGCGGGCAATTATTGTTGGCGAGCTCTCAGGGCAAGTATCTGTTCGCAGCAGCTTAATGTTGCCCGCAACGGACTTTCGTTGGCCATTTTTCCCGAGGCGATATCTGATGCGGGTGAGCTGTTCCGAGTAGAGGTCGCAACGGCTCTCCGTAATTAGCCCCTCCAGCCGGTATTCATAATCAGTAACTTCGTCCGCACGACAGACAACACCTAACGCAAATATAGATCCGGGCTGTCTGGCTGCCCACTCGACACCACCACGGACCGGGGCTTGTGTTCCATCTCCCTTCAACGCTGAGGTGAGCATCGTTCCAGAAGCCAGGCGGTTCAAAAGCAGCAAAGCATCAAGCGCATTCGATTTCCCGCTGGCGTTAGTTCCTACCAGGACAGAGAGCGTATCGATATGGAGGATGGCATTTTCATAGCTCTTCCAGTTTTCGAGGCGTAATTCTGTAATCATGGGGAATACCAGAATAGGGTCTGAAGTGAATCAATCATAAGGCAAATTCGCTTTACTCCGAGGGTTAAGGTCACTGGCAGGAACTCACCCCCGAAACCCCCGCATCACCCGCCTCTCCACCCCCAAAAAATACAAATACCCAACTACCACCGAAAGCCCCACGCCCCACAACATCGCCAAAGGCCAAGACATATCGAGACGTGCGGCCAGGCGCTGGGTGACGGAGGTCAAGGGGTTGTGGATCAGGTAGATCGGTAATCCCCCCATTTTTAGCGGGGCTCAAAAGTAGAGTCATGCGGCCATGGCCAGCCGCTGTTTCGGGGTGATACCGCCCAAGGCCATGTGGGGGCGGTGGTGATTATAGTCATACATCCAGCCGGTGGCGAACTGGCG
>SXGU01274295.1_pt1 | contig 12654 bp, 10 predicted proteins | sample 3174531 | NCBI WGS metagenome assembly SXGU01 (sample SAMN11356863, study PRJNA531348) | freshwater metagenome | isolation source: freshwater sample F1-140 | place: China: Fuxian Lake, Yuxi | collected 2017-12-25 | reverse complement strand
GATCGGGTCCTCGATCGTGATGATGTGGCCGGCGGAGTTCGCATTGCGATGATCGATCAGCGAGGCGAGGGAGGTCGACTTGCCCGAGCCAGTCGCACCGACGAACAGGATGAGCCCGCGCTTCTGCATCACCAGGCGCGTGCAGATCTGGGGCAGGCCCAGCGACTGGAAGTCGGGGATGTCCGTCTTGATGGCTCGGATCACCATCGACAGCTCGTGCCGCTGCTTGAAGATGTTCACCCGGAAGCGCCCGAGCCCCGACTCCGAGAGCGCGAGGTTCATCTCCGGCTTGCGGGCGAAATCCGCCTTCTGGGCATCGTTCATCACCGCGTTTGCGATCTCGTTGACCTCGCCGCGACCGAAGGGCGTCGGGTCGATCGGCAGCAACTGCCCGTGCACCTTCACGCTCGGCGGCGCGCCGGTGGCGAGGTACAGGTCCGAGGCTTCCTTCTCGACCATCGCCCGGAGCATGTCGATGAGTTGCATGAGGTCGGTGGTCCTTCTGTCCGATGCCGGATTCGGGCCGGTACCCGTGTCGCCCGGTCCCCCTGCGAGGGCGCTCGCCCTGTCGGGGGTCGCATTGATCGGCCGGATGCCGCGCCGTTCGGTACACGCGGCTTGTTCAGCTTAGGCCGGGTTGGGTCGCGTGTGGCAGGGGCCGCCCGTTCGAGTCGTTGCTGTCCTCCCGGCGTTCCGGCTGCGCAAGCCCGGTCGGCCCTTGCTCGATCCTATGGCCTGTTGAGCGCCCAGTCGTACTCGTAGCGGATCGACCCACGATGCTGCTGGATGCGCTGGCCCGCAGCGCCCGGCACACGTGGCGAGAGGTAGCGCAGGAGCCCGGCGCGATCGGGCGCGAAGTCGTCTGCGAACCAGTCGAAGATGCTCGACAGCATCAGGGTGTCGCCGTCGAAGCGCGCGCCTCGCGGATGCGCCAGGAAGGCGCGCTCGGCGGCATCCAGCTGGTCCGGAAGGCGGTCGCCGCGATAGGCCTCAGGTGCGAGGTTCGGACAGCCGATGGACGCGCAGTTCACCGCGAAGTGCACGCGCCGGTCCTTGTACAGGGGGCGCAGGATGCGGTGCTCGATGTCATCCAGGGACAGCGCCACCCCGGCCACCGTCACGAGCTTCATCTTCCAGGGACCGATGCTGAAGATCCCCGAGCGGATGTCGCGGATGCTGGCGACATCCGGCTTGCCAAGGATCGCCTTCACTGTCACCGCGTTGTAGAGATTGATCCAGTACGCCATCTGCTCGTAACGCACGAGGGGCCGCGGATCGATCCTCGAGAGCTGGGTGATGTATGCGTCCACGTCTGCGCGGCCGCGGGCATCCACCTGCGCATAGCGCACCCGGTGTACGCCGCTGGCATGGCGAGCGTCCACCCAGCGCGAGAGGAAGCGTTGCCAGGTGCCATGGTCGACGGGCCGCGCGAGCGTGCCGATCGTGGCGAAGTCGGGATGCTGATCCGGCGTGCTGACGAACAGCGACTCGATGCCGGCACCGTGGCTGTTCAGTGCGGTGAGGGGCAGTGCAAGGCACAGCAGGCAAGCCAACCAGGCAGGTGATCGAGCCGGGATGTCAGGAGTGGAGGCGTTGCGCATGTCCGTTCGACCGTCGTCTCGGCAACTGGATGGGATTGCTGCGCTGCGGAGCGTCCGGATCTGCACGCGTCCGGATCAGCACAGGCCCGCATCCTGCCAGAAGCGCACGAGCGCGGTGTCGGGCGCGTTGGCGACCCGCGGCGTCGCATCGAGCAGGAGCAGCGGGTCGCCTGCTGCGGTGAAGGCGTGCCAGTCGGACTGCGGCGGCACGCCATCGTGCGCGAAGCCCGCCCAGGTCGTGGCCACCGTGCGGGCGAGCGCGTCTGCGGCGGCACCTGCCCCGGCGAAGCGCTTCATGCCAGGTGTGTCGAGGTTCGCGAACACGAAGGGCACGTCGATCGCGTGGCAGGCGCCAAGCCAGCCGCGCAATGCAGGGGATGCCCAGGTCCACAGGTAGAGCCAGCTCTGCGCGCGACCGGCAGCTCGGGTGCTGGCGAGCCGCAGTGCGGGTAATCGGAAGCCGAGATCGGTGTCGATCGCGCACCACAACCCGATGTTCCCGAACGCCGCACCCGGATGCTGGCTGCGGTACAGCGCAATCGCTGCACCGGCGATGGTGTGACTCTCGGATTCGGACGGGCGCGAGCCGTTCGGCAGCAGGATTGCGGCGTGTTGAAGACGCGTTCGTACCTGCGTCAGCAGTTCCTCGTCCGTCAGCGCCTGCCGGGCATTGAGGTATAGCCGTTGCTCGTCTCGGGTACTGCCCAGCAGCAGCGGCACATCGGCGGCCATGCCCTCTGCGATCGCGTGCATTGGCAGGCGCGGCAGCACCTCCCCGTCCACGCAGGGCCGGAATCCCATGCCGCCGCGTCGCGCGCGCGCCGCCTGCAGCGCCTGCTGCTGCGCGTCGAGCACCTGCGCTGTGCTGCACGCGCGCAGCGCATCGACATCGTAGGGGCGGATGCCGAGCGCGCGCGCCAGGTCTTCGTGCACCTGTTGCGCGGCAGCGGCCGACTGCACGCTCTCCGCAGCGCCACTCTGGGCAATGGCGCGGTGCACGAGACCCTGCGCCAGCGGGCTTGCGAGCAGGTCGCACACGCTCATCCCGCCAGCAGATTCACCGAAGATCGTCACGCGTGCCGGGTCGCCACCGAAGGCGCCGATTTCGCGCTGCACCCAGCGCAGCACGGCGAGCTGGTCGCGCAGGCCGAGGTTGCTGCGCGGCGCTTCCGGCGTGCGGTCATCGCCATGCCAGTGCAGGAATCCGAACGCGCCGAGCCGGTAGTTGAAGCTCACGACGACCACGTCGCCGAGCGCCGCAAGATGGCTGCCGTGGGTGAGCACGTCCACCCCGCTGCCGCCCACGAAGCCCCCGCCGTAGACCCACACCATCACCGGACGGCAGCCTGCGGTCGCCGGCGTGAACACGTCGAGGAACAGGCAGTCCTCGGCCGTGACGCCCACGGGGCGGCTGCCCATCATCATGCCGGCGTTCTGCAGCGGCGCCGGTGCCGGACGGCGCGGCGTCGCGAGCGCGCCGTCCCATTGCAGCGCAACGCCGCCGTCCGGCACGAACGGCGCGGGCGCTGCGAAGCGCAGGTTTCCGAGTGGCGGTGCCGCGTAGCGAATGCCGGGGAATGCGATCGCCCCGCGTTCCATGCGGCCGAACACGTCGCCGTCGCGCGTGCGGACGCAGTGGATCGCGTTCGTGTCCTGGTCGCCCGTGGTCATCTCACCCGTGACCCGCCTGCGCCGGCTGGCCTGCGGTCGTGCGCCCCAGCAGTGCCGTCAGGGCGGCAACCCAGGCCGGATCTGCGTTGAGGCAGGGCGCGAGACCGAGCACTTCGCCGCCTGCGCGCATGAAGGTCTCGCGCCCACGCATGCCGATCTCCTCGAGTGTCTCCAGGTTGTCGGCAACGAAGGCAGGGCAGATCACGGCAAGCCGTCGCACGCCGCGTGCCGGTAGGGCGGCGAGCACCTCGTCGGTGTACGGACGCAGCCAGGGAATGCGCCCGAGGCGGGACTGGAACGACTGCGAGTGCATGTCTGCTGCGAGCCCCAGTCTCGCTGCGAGCGCCCGCGTGGTCGCGAAGCACTGCTGGCGATAGCAGGTCGCGTGCGCCGGCGAGGGCGTGTCGCAGCAGTCCATCCGCGCGAGGCAGTGCGTGCCGGTGGGATCCGCCTTGCGCAGGTGCCGCTCGGGCAGGCCGTGGTAGGTGAACAGGACATGGTCGGCGCCCTGGATCGCCGGGCGCGATACCTCCGCCAGTGCATCGAGGTAGCCGGCATCGCCATGGAAGGGTGGCAACACCGACAGTGCCCCCCAGTCCCCCTGTCGGGCCAGTGCCGCCCGCGTCGCGACGATGCTCGTGGTGCAGGTCGAGTCGGCGTACTGCGGGTACAGCGGTGCCAGCAGCACGGAGGTTGCGCCGCGTGCGCGCAAGCGCTGCAGCGCGGAGTCGATGCCGGGTTCGCCGTAGCGCATCGCCAGTTCCACCGGGGCGTCGAGCGCTGCGTCGACCGCCGCTGCGAGTGCCAGGCTGTGCGCGAGCAGCGGTGAGCCATTCACGGACCAGATGCTGGCGTATGCCTCGGCACTCCGCGCCGGCCGGAACGGCAGGATGGCCAGCGACACGATGGCCCGGCGGATCGGCCACGGCGCGTCCAGCACGTAGGGATCCATCAGGAATTCGCCGAGGTAGCGGCGCACATCCGGCACCGAGGGCGATGCCGGCGAGCCGAGATTCAGGAGCAGTACTGCACGCACGCGAGGGTGGGTCCTGGAGGGAAGGCGGCTCGGCAAGTGTGAAGGCAGAAACGTGGCGCGCGTGGCAATGCTGCGCGGCAGGCCGCACTCGGCGGCGTGGAAACAGCCGGTTCCATCGCCGCGGGGCGCCTTGAGGCGCGCCCGGCGGGTTGTCGATTCGGATAGTATCCGCGCCCTCCGACCGGTGTCATCGCCATGTCGTCCCCCGGAACGGGCCGCGCTGCCGCGCGAGCCTGCGTCATCGTCGATTACGACGCCGGCAACCTGCGCAGCGTGCAGCGCGCGCTGGCGGAAGTAGGCGTCGGTTCCGAGCTGTCGGCAGACCCTGCCGCGCTTGCTCGCGCAGAGCGCATCGTGTTTCCGGGGGTCGGCGCTGCCGGCAGCGCCATGCGCGCGATGCGCGAGCGCGGCCTCGACGTCGCGCTGCGCGATGCCTTCGCGGCGGGCACGCCGATCATGGGCATCTGCCTCGGGCTGCAGATCTCGCTCAGTCATTCGGAAGAGAACGACACCGTCACGCTGGACCTCGTGCACGGCGAGGTGCGGCGCTTCCGCGTGAGCAACCCGCGCCTGAAGGTGCCGCACATGTGCTGGAACGAGATTCGCGTGACGAAGCCGCACCCGGTGCTCGCGGGCCTCGCGCCTGGCGACGAGTGTTACTTCGTGCACGGCTACTACCCGGACCCGGCGGACAAGTCGGTCGCGCTCGCCCATGCGGACTACGACGGCGACTTCGTCTGCGCCCTCGGCCTGCGCAACTACGTGGCCACGCAGTTCCATCCGGAGAAGAGTGGCCGGGTGGGCCTGGACCTGCTGTCGCGCTTCGTGCGCTGGGATGGTGTGCCGTGTTGAGCAAGCGCGTCATCGCCTGCCTCGACGTGCGCGACGGCAAGCTCGCCAAGAGCGTGCGTTTCCTGAACACGCAGGACATCGGCGATCCGGTGAGCAAGGCGCGCGAGTACTACCTGGATGGCCTCGACGAACTGGTGTTCTACGACATCACGGCGTCGTCGGAGAAGCGCCGCATCCTGCTCGACTGCGTGGAGCAGGTGGCTGCGCAGGTGTTCATCCCGTTCTCGGTGGGCGGTGGCGTGCGCACGGTGCAGGACGCGACCGACCTGCGGCTCGCGGGTGCCGAGAAGATCAACGTGAATTCCGCCGCGGTGCGCCGGCCGGCACTCATCGCCGAGTGTGCGGAGGCGATTGGCGACCAGAACGTCGTGCTGTCGATGGACATCCGTCGGGTGGCGGTGAGCGCTGCGCAGCCGAGCGGTTACGAGATCGTGATCGACGGTGGCCGTTCGCCGACCGGCATGGACGCGCTCGCGTGGGCGCTGCAAGGGGAGCACCTCGGCGCAGGTGAGCTGGTGCTGAACTCCATCGACGCGGATGGCACACGCGAGGGCTACGACATCGCGCTCACGCGGCTGATCTCGGATGCCGTGCGCATCCCCGTGATCGCCTCGGGTGGCGCCGGCAAGCCGGAACACCTGCGTGACGTGCTCGATGAGGGTCACGCGGACGCCGCGCTGGTGGCGAGCATGGTGCACTACGGCGACTACAGGGTGAGCGCGCTCAAGCAGTACCTGCACGACGCGGGCGTGAAGGTGCGCATGTCCTGGTAGCGCGCCTGCGCGCTGCATGTCCAGCAAGCCGGCCGGAAACGAAAAGCGGATTCAACGAGGGGCGAGTGATGCACGGGATCGAGCTGCGCGATGGCGCCATGGTGTGGAGCGAACGGCCGGACATCGCGCCCGGCCCGGGCGAGATCCTGATCGCCAATCGCGCCACCGCGATCAATCGCGCCGACCTGGTGCAGCGCCAGGGCGGCTACCCGCCGCCACCGGGCGCGAGCGCGATCCTTGGCCTGGAGTGCGCGGGCGACGTGATCGCGCTGGGCGAGGGCGTGAACAGCGTGAAGGTGGGCGACCGGGTGTGCGCCCTGCTTGCGGGCGGCGGCTATGCCGATCGGGTCGCCGTGCCGGCAGGGCAGGCCGTGCCGATCCCGGCGGGCCTCGACTATGTCGGTGCGGCGTCGCTGCCCGAGGTGTTCGCAACCGCCTTCCTGAACCTGTTCATGGAAGGGCAGCTGCAGCTGGGCGAGCGTGTGCTCATCCACGCTGGTGCCTCGGGCGTGGGCACGGCTGCGATCCAGCTCTGCAAGGCGTTCGGCAGCCCCTGCTGGGTGACGGCCGGCACCGACGAGAAGATCGCGCGCTGCGTGGAGCTCGGCGCCGAAGGCGGCGCGAACCGGCACGGCGACGGCTTCAAGCCGCACGTCGCAGCTTGGACCGAGGGCAAGGGCTTCGACGTGATCCTGGACCCGGTGGGAGCACGCTACTTCGCGGACAACATCGGCGCTCTGGCGCTGGAGGGTCGGCTGCTGCTGATCGGCCTGATGGGCGGCGCCGCCACGGAGGTCAACCTCGGACAGCTGATGATGAAGCGGCTGAAGGTCATCGGTTCGACGCTGCGAGCGCGGCCGGTGGCGAAGAAGGCCGAGGTGATGGACCACCTGCGCCGGCGCGTCTGGCCGCTGATCGCCGCTGGCGAGATGGTGCCGATCGTCGACGCGACGTTCCCGATAGCGCAGGCCGAGGAAGCGCACGCGCTGGTGCAGAGCGATGCCACCTTCGGCAAGGTCGTGCTGACGATCGACTGAGCTCGACACGCCCGCACGCGGGCGGGGCGCTACTTCTGCTTGATCGTCAGCGCCTCGATCTTGCGGACTCGGGTTGAGCGATCGCCGCTGCTGTCAGCCTCGAGTCCGTCGAGGTCGAGCAGGAAATCGGCGCCGCCGCCGCACGCCTGTTCGAGCTGGGTCTCGTCCAGCGCCACGGCGTGCTCGGCCGTCCGTTTCGACGTCGGCTGTTCGTCCTTCCTGGTCATGGTCATGCTCCTTTCGTGTTGATCTCATCGCCGGTGCTGACGGTCAGGCCACACCTGCGAGGTCAGCCTGCGCGTCGTCGAGCGTCAGCAGCAACGCCGAGCCACGACGCGGCATTCCCTGCGTAGAACGCTGCCTGGGTTGCTGCCGCTGCTGCTGCCGCTGTGAGCGTGGCGTCGAAGCGCTTGAGCGGGTCCCGCCCGCCTTCCGCGTGGGGATAGTCGGAGCTGAACAGGTACAGCCTTCGATCGGACTCGCGAATGAATGCGCCCACGTCCTCGAACGGATAGGGCGTGAAGCGCAACTGCTCGATGGCCTGCTCGGACGGCTTGCGCGTGAAGCTGCGCAGGTCCGCCTCCGAGCGCTGCCAGATGTCCACCGCGTGATCGAGCCGGCGCAGGAAGTCCGGCACCCAGCCCGCGCCCACCTCGATCGCGCCGCCGCGCAACAGCGGATGCCGCTCCAGCACGCCGTCCAGCACCAGCGCAGCGAGGAAGCGCGCGTGGGCTTGGTGCACCACCTGGAAGTCTCGCGCAGAGATGATCTCCGCGCCCGCCATGCCTTCCGGTGCCGGGCGGCCGTTGTCGTTCCAGGCGCCGCCAATGGACAGCGCGCTGCTGCCCACGTGCAGCACGAAGGGCACGCGGCGCTCGGCGAGGGTGGCCCAGATGCGGTCGAGTGCCGCGTGGCCGGGCGCGCGGCCGCCCGGTGCACGGGCGGGAATCCACAGCAGCCGCAGGCCGGCATCGAGTGCAAAGGTGATCTCCTGCAGTGCGGTCTCAGGCTCGTCGAGGTCGCACAGCGCGACGCCGAGCAGCCGCGGATCCGCCGCGCAGTAGCCCGCCATCGCGCGGTTGTGGGCGCGGTAGGCGCCGTAGCGCAGCGTTGCGTCGGGCAACTCGAACAGCGGCGCGCACAGCGACGAGTAGATCACCTGGCACTCGAAGCCCAGCAGGTCTAGCGCGGCGATGCGGTCCAGCGGATCCACGGCCCCGAGGGCCTCGTACCACTTCGGGCCGCGGCGCAGCAGGTCATCGCCAAGCGCGATGAGCGCAGCCTTGGCATCCGCATCGTGACCGGATGCGCGCGGCACCAATCGGCTGGCGCCGCCCACGATGGTGGGCATGCGATCCCGCAGCGATGGGTCTGCGTTGTCCGTCAGGAAGCCTGGCCATTCCATGAGGTGGCTGTCGGCATCGATGATGCGACGGTTGCCTGCGTAGGACATGTGAATTCACCCTGGAAACGGGAGCCAACTGTGCCAGATGTGCCGCAGCGAGGTCGGTAGGCGCGGTTTAGCGCAACTCGAACTCGGCGAACACGGGCGGATGGTCGGACAGCGGCTCGCCGCGCGCATCGGTGAAGCCCGGTGCAACGCCGGCACGCCGGACGCGCAGCGGAACAGCGGGCGTCGCTCGGTAGAGCAGGTAGTCCACGCGTTTCCTCCCGCCATCGTCGGGCACCCGCGCCGCCAGCGTCAGCCCCAGCCGGCCGGCAAAGGTCAGCAGCAACGCCTGGTCGCGCGGCACGGTCCAGTGCAGGTTGAAATCGCCGCTGAGGATCACGGCGCGGCCTGCGCTTCTGCGCTTGATGTCGGCTGCGAGCACCTCGAGCTGGGCCACGCGTGCCGCGTGGTCCTCGTCGCTGCGACCGGCGTCGAGGTGGGTGTTCCACACATCGATCTGCACGCCGTCGCGGAGGCGCAGCCGCTGCGCCAGCGTGCCCTTGTCGGCGAGGCAGTCGCTCGACGCAGAGAGCCAGCCATTGCAGGCGCCATACGCCGTGGCGTGCGCCGCCCCCTCGGTCGCGATGTCCGTGAGCAGGGTCAGGCCCGTGCCCCGACGCAGGAACGGCGTGCCGCCTGCAGGTTCTGCCCGCACGCCATGGCGGCGTCCATGCAGCCCGTCCACGAGGTCCTGGTACGCGAAGTCCTCCTGCAGCAGCACCACGTCGAACGCGCGCGCCTGCGCGAGCAGCTGGACGATGCGCGTCTCGGGATCATCGCGCGCAATCCACGCCGGCAGGCCGTGGATGTTGTAGGTCAGCACGCGCAAGGTCAGCGACGCGCGCGGCTCCGCGAAGGCGGCAGGTGACGCCGCCAGTAGCCAGATCAGGCACGCCAGCAGCGCTCGCGGCAGGTACTCACATCGGCGCACGTTCAGGTACCTCGTGGCTTGGCGCGGCGTGTTGCAGGGGCGGTGGTCGGGTCGTCTGGCCAGGGATGGCGCGGATAACGAGTGCGCAGTTCCTTGCGCACCTCGGCATACCCGTTGGCCCAGAAGCTCGCGAGGTCGCGCGTCACCTGCATCGGCCGGTGTGCGGGCGAGAGCAGGTGCAGGGTGAGCGGCACCCGGCCATCGAGGATCGCTGGCGTCCTCGCCAGCCCGAACACTTCCTGGATGCGCACCGCGAGCACCGGCTGTGCCGGATCTGCGTAGTCGATGGGGATGTTCGAACCGCTGGGCACCGAGACGTGCGTGGGCGCGAGCCTCGGCAGTGCCTGCCGTTGCGCTTGCGTGAGCAGCCCGAGCAGTGCCTCGACGAAGTCGATCCGTGCCACGTCGTCCAGCCGCCGCGCGCCTGCGAGCCAGGGGCCGAGCCAGTCCTCGAAGCGGGACCCCAGGTGCGCGTCGTCGAGGTTGGGCCATTGCTCCGGTGCCAGGCGGTGCAGGCAGGCGAGGCGCTGGCGCAGCGTGCGCGCGGCGGCTGGGAGTGGCAGCGCGGCGACGCCGCGTGCCTGCAGTGCCTGCAGCAGGGCGGCATGCAGTTCCGCGTCGTTGTTCGTGGCCACCCGCCGCGCGCGCACGCGGATCGCCCCGAGCCAGCGCGTCTCCAGCGTCTGCACCGCGGCGGTGGCGTCGTCCCACGCCGTGGAACGCTCGTCGCGCAGCTGGTCTGCGAAGCGCGCCAGCACCGTCTCCTCGTCGAGCGCCGCCGCAAGCCGGATGCGTGCCTCCCGCCCGTCGCCGTCGAGGTGCGCCACGGCGATCCACTCGCAGCGCGCCAGCGCATCGTCGTTCGGCAGCACGGCACCGCGGCCGTTGGCGAGCAGGTAACGGCCGCCCTTGCCGTCGCGTCGCCGCGCCACCCGGTCCGGGTATGCGAGGGCGAGGAGGGCACCTGGATGACCCTGCGCATCCGCAGCTGTCGTGCCCTGGCGCGATCCGTCCGTCCCGGGTCGATCGCGACGTCGGCAGGCATCCACGTGCCGTGCTGCCACCTCGCGCATGCGCATTCGCGTGCCCTGGCGTTCGCCACCACCGCTGCGCAGCCAGGTGAGACGCGCTTCGATATCCACGCCGTGAAACTGGCGCTCGTCCGCGCGCAGCGGATCGCGCTCTTCCAGCAGCGCCGCGAGATCTGCCGCGATGCGCACGCCCTCGCCACGGGCGCGCAGCAGCATGTGCGCGAGCCGCGGATGGGCGGAGAAGCCGAGCAGCTCCCGCCCATGGCGCGTGATGCAACCCTGCCGTCCAGGCGTGTCCGGCGCATCCAGCGCGCCCAGTGCGGAGAGCAACGTACGCCCTTGCGCCCACGCGATCTCGTTGGGCACGTCCAGCCAGGACAGCGTGCGTGGGTCGTCGGTACCCCAGGCCGCAAGCTCCAGCGCCAGCGGCGCAAGGTCCGACTGCTGGATGGCGGGCGTGTCGTGGCTGGCCAGCCGTTCGTGCTGCTCGGCGGACCACAGCCGCACGCAGATGCCGGACGCCACGCGCCCGGCGCGGCCGGCGCGCTGGGTGGCGCTGGCGCGGGAGACGTTCACGGTGTCGAGCACGCTCATGCCGCTGCCGGGATCGAACCGCGGCACGCGGGCGAGGCCGCTGTCCACGACCACCCGCACCCCGGGCAAGGTGAGCGAGGTCTGGGCGATGTCGGTAGCGAGCACGATCTTGCGCATGCCGGGCTCGGCCGGCGCCAGCGCGCGTTCCTGGGCTGGCAACGGCAGGTCGCCATAGAGCGGCGCGATCTCGATGCGTGCGAGCGCGCTCGCGGGCAGTCGCGCCTGCAGGGCCGTGCGCGTGCGCTCGATCTCGGCCACACCCGGCAGGAACGCGAGCACGTCGCCGGGCGTCGGCAGGCTCGGGTCGAGCAGCACGTCGCGCAAGGCATCGGCCATCGCCTGCTCGATGCGCACCTCGCGCTCCGGCCGGCCGCGCCAGCGGATGTCCACGCGATGCGCGGTGGCCTCCGTGCTCACCACCGGCGCGCCACCCAGCAGTGTCGTCAGCGCCGGCAGGTCAAGGGTGGCCGACATCACCAGAACGCGCAGGTCCGGGCGGATGTGGCGCTGTGCATCGAGTGCGAGCGCAAGCCCGAGGTCGGAATGCAGGCTGCGCTCGTGGAACTCGTCGAACAGCACGATGCCCACGCCAGGCAACTCGGCATCGGCCTGCAGCATGCGGGTGAGGATGCCCTCGGTGATCACCTCCAGCCGGGTCTTGCGCGAGACCTTCGCATCCTGCCGGATGCGGTAGCCGACGGTGTCGCCCACCGTCTCGCCGAGGCTCGCGGCCAGCCGGCTGGCGATCGCGCGCGCGGCCACGCGCCGGGGTTCGAGCAGCAGCAGGCGCTGGCCAGCGAACTGCGGCGCGGCCAACAGTCCCAGTGGGGCGCGCGTGGACTTGCCGGAGCCGGGTGGCGCGGCTAGCACCACGTTGGCATGCGATGCCAGCGCCTCCAGCAACGCCGGCATCGCATCGTCCATCGGCAGCGCCGCCAACGGGGCCGGGCGTGCTGTCATTGGCGAGCGAACCTGCTGGCTACAGCGCGTCCAGCGCAACCCGCTGCGCGCGCAGCGTCGCCACTGCCTGTTCGCCGTCGGCCAGCTTCTCGCGTTCCTTCGCGACCACGTCCGCGGGTGCCTTCGCCGTGAAGCTCGCGTTGCCGAGCTTGGCGCGCAGGCGCTCAACGTCCTGGGCGCGGCGCGTGATCTCCTTGTCGAGCCGTGCACGCTCGGCGCCCACGTCGATCAGGCCCGCCATCGGCACGAGGATGCGCAGGTCGCCTACCAGCGCCGTGGCGGCCATCGGCGCAGTCTCGCCGTCTGCCAGCCAGCGTATCGACTGCAGCTTGCAGAGGCGGCCGAGGAAGCGCCCGTGCTCGCCGGACAGCGTGCGGTCTTCGACGCTGCCGCCCTGCAGCAGCACATCGATCGCGCGTGCTGGCGCCACGTTCATCTCGCCGCGGATGTTGCGCAGGCCGGTGACCACGGACTTCACCCACTCGAGCGCGCGCTCGTCGGCGGGGAAGCGCTGGGCATCGTCCGCCAGCGGATACTCCTGCAACATCACGGTGTCACCGGTGATCGCCAGCGGTGCGCGCACGCGCTGCCAGATGGCCTCGGTGATGAACGGGATCACCGGGTGCGCCGCGCGCAGCACGGTCTCCAGCACCTCCACCAGGGTGCGCCGCGTGCCGCGCAGTAGCGCAGGGCTGCTGGCCTCGTCCCACAGTACCGG
>SXGU01128685.1_pt1 | contig 12654 bp, 9 predicted proteins | sample 3174531 | NCBI WGS metagenome assembly SXGU01 (sample SAMN11356863, study PRJNA531348) | freshwater metagenome | isolation source: freshwater sample F1-140 | place: China: Fuxian Lake, Yuxi | collected 2017-12-25 | reverse complement strand
TCTTCCAGGAGTTCAAGGGCACCGGCAACCTGGAGCTCGTGCGCGACCGCAAATGCGCCGAAATGCGCATCTGGCCCGCCATCAACGTGGCCGCCTCCGGCACCCGCAAGGAAGAGCTGCTCATCGATGCCAAGGCGTTGGAAGGCATCCACTTCTTCCGCCGCGCCCTGGTGCAGCAGAAGATTGAAGAGTCCACCGAGACGATGGTCGCCCGGCTGTCCAAGACGAAAACCAATGCGGAGTTCCTGAGGCTGATCGCGCGCTAATCCGGTCTTCTCACGCCGATCCACCTCCGGTGGGAATCATCACGTCGCCGATGGGAGCCAACGCCGGCTCCCAGCGCAACGAAACCCGGCCCGCCGCGACTTTCCCAAGGTAAATCCCGCCCCCCGGTCGGTCCCGCCGCCAACTTCCCTCTTGCTCCGCTTCTAAATCTCCTGAGATTCATGAGTTTCCTTCGGGATTGTCTCGATTTTTTTGTCACCAGAAAACCACCGCATGCATAGTTTTTCCGAGCAGTGTCTCGACATGGCCCGTTCGATGTTGGGCCACAATCTCGATTCCATCCAGCCAGACGGCACTGTCCTACCCGCCAACAACGAACAGTCGCGACCGGATGAGCCCGGCCACGTGGCGTTTGCCCTTGGCGAATTCTACCGCGCCACCGGCGAGACCACGCTCAAGGGCCACGACCTGATCGACCTCGCGGCCCGCTGCATCACGGCGCAGATGTTCACCGAACCCGCTGCGGAAAACGGCCTCGCCTACGCCGCCCTCGGGCTCCTCGCGTTCGGCCCTTCCAAGGAACGTAATCCCGTCTGGGAGCGGCTCGTCGAGGAAACGCAGCAACGGATCGACAAATCCCTCCTGCACCGGAGCGACTACGACAACCATTGGCAGTCGTTCAACATCGCGAAGGCCGTCGCTCGCTTCAGCCTTGGGCTTTCCAAGAAGGACGAGACCTCCCGCCTCATCGAGCGGATGTGCGATCGCATCAACCAGACCAGTTCGGCAAGTTTCTTCGACGACTCCACCAGCGGGCTCGGTGGCAATTTCAACCTCTACGGCGTGATGGCGTTCGTCTTCGCGCGTTCGGCCCTCCAACTCCACGCCAACAGCGGCGTGCGTGACCGCAAACTTCCCACGCTGCGCACCTACGGCGAAAAATACATCAAGATGATGCCTGACCTGGTCCGCCACGACGGACTCGGCTGGGCCTTCGGCCGCGCCGCGGGCGCGTATGGCCAGATGCATTGCATCAGCCTGATCTTGCAAGGTCTCCGCGACGGCTGGATCGGCGATGATCAGAAGATCAGATACTACGACATTCTGCGGCGGCTCTTCATGTTCTTCTACGAGACCTATCTCGACCAGGAACAGGGCTTCCTCGACTTGCGTGACGAAGAACGCACCGCCTATTCGCAACATACGACGCGGATGGCGAATTTCGACGCGGCCCGATACCTCTCGCAATGGTCGCGCCTCGCCAAGACCGTGCAGATGACCGCGGGCGCACCCAAGGTTGAGCCACTCAAAACCTCCGGCCGCTTTGTCATTTTCGACAAATCCAACCGCAAGGAGCAGGGGCTCTTCCTTTACCGCGACGCCGAGTCGGGCCTCCACCTGCAGGTGCCACTCGTCAGCTCGGGCAAGACGCTCACCAGCGACTCCCTCTCGTTTCCGCATTGCCCGGGAATTTTCGACTGGCCCAACAACGTCTACCTGCCGATCATGATCCCCGAACTCACCTTCGGCGAGCAGGTGACGCTGCCGTCGTTCTACGGCAAGAATTGCGTGACGGGTCTCGGCCTCCGCAACAGCTTCTACTTCCGCTACGATCAGCCTGAGCTGATCAACATCAAGGAAGAGTTCGTCAAGGGCCTCGGCAGCGTAAAGGTGCAGTGGACGTTTTCCGGCAACAAGGTCGGCTGCGAGTTCGCCTACACGGTGAAGCAACAGGTGACGCTCGATAAATTCCGGTACGTGCTGGCCATCGCCGCCCCGCATTCCAAGTATCACGTGACCGGTGCCCTCGCGCTCGGTCCGCAGGGCCACCGTTGCAGCGTGGCCAAAGACGATTTCCAGGCCACCTGGCGGGAAACCGAAGTCGTCAGTGCCGACCCGACCTACCGCACGAACTACGGCAAGATTCACTATCTCCAATATCTCGTGCGCGATCACCCGCTGATCATGCGGCCGGGTCACGTTTACCGCCTGGCGGTGAACTTCGATCCCGACGTCACGCACCTCGACGCGTAGGAATTTTCGCTCCTCGATTTTTTGATTTTCGATCGGCTGCTTTCCGCGGTTCGTCCGAGAATCGAAAATCGAGGATTCCAAATCGAAAATCCGAATGCTCAGCCGCCGGATCATTCCCTGCCTCGACGTCAACGCCGGTCGCGTGGTCAAGGGGGTGCAGTTCCAGCAACTCCGCGATGCCGGCGATCCGGTGCAATGCGCCCGGGCCTACGACGCGCAGGGTGCCGATGAGCTCGTGTTCCTCGACATCACCGCGTCGAGCGACAACCGCGGCATCATGCACGACGTAGTCGCCGCGACCGCCGAGCAGTGTTTCATGCCGCTGACAGTGGGAGGCGGCCTTCGCACCGTCACAGATATCGAGGCGATGCTAAAAAGTGGCGCCGACAAAGTGTCGCTGAACACCGCCGCCATCCGGGATCCGGAACTGATTCGGGCCGCTTCCGACCGCTTCGGCACCCAATGCATCGTCGTCGCCATCGACGCCAAGCGTGAACCCGAGGGAAAGTCCTGGCGCGTCTACACGCACGGTGGACGCCACCGGACGGACCTGGACGCCGTGGTCTGGGCGGCCCGCGCGGTCGCCCTCGGCGCCGGGGAGATTCTACTGACGAGCATGGATGCCGACGGCACCCAGGCCGGCTACGACTGCGCCCTCACCCGCGCCGTCAGCGACGCCGTGGTGGTTCCGGTGATTGCCAGCGGCGGGGCGGGAACTCTGCAGCATTTTGCCGAAGTGATCGACGCCGGCCGCGCCAGCGCCGTGCTGGCGGCGAGCCTCTTTCACTTTGGCACCCTGACCATCGCGCAGGTGAAAAATCACCTCGCCGCACAAGGCGTGCCGGTGCGGCGGTAGGCTACGTCGTCAAGGCGGAGTCCGCCGGCACCGCCGAGGCCTCGGAGGGCGCCATCGCCGCGCCCGCTTTCACCCTGGGCGGGCCGACGAGCACGCTCAACTGCGCCTGCACCGCGACGAAAAATTCCGAGGTGAGCTCACCGATCGGGACCTCGAAGATCGCCTTGGACTTGGCGTGTTCGTACCGCGTCCACCGGCCATCCGCACTGGGTCCGCGGGGTCGCAGCAGCTTTTTCCGCTCCAGCATGAGCGCCAGGAACTGGACGAGCCGCGTGTTCTCCGGCGTGGGCTCCGTGGCCGGATCCACCAGGGCCACAAAAAGATTCTCCGCCGTCAGCTTGAGCGCACGTTCCGGGTTTTCCCCGGCGCGCCGCGGCTTGTAGGCCTGCACCCATCGGCAGGCCACGAAACCCTCCGGGTTGAATTCCGCCGCCTGGGCCTCCAGCACGTCGTACCGCACAATCTCCAGCGACGCGCCCGCGCGCACCAGGTGGCTGGCGACGCGCGCGCCCTCGACGAAAGGTTCGCCCGTCACGAAGCACGTCGCGGCGAGCGGCTGCAGATGCATTTCCATGGGCTTTATTGTTTACTCCCACGCGCCGGGGACGCTAGCACTTTCCCACCGCATGAACGGGAGATTGATCGCCATCGGCGATATTCACGGGTGCCATCATGAATTCGCGGAATTGCTCGCGCGGCTTGATCTTGGACCGGACGATCGACTCATCCTGCTGGGGGATCTCGTGAACCGCGGCCCCGACTCGAACCGCGTGATCGACCTGGCCCGATCGCACCGGGCGCTCTCCCTCCTCGGCAACCACGAACTCCGCCTGCTGAAATTTCGCCGCACGGGCGATCCGAAGCATCTCAAGGACGGCGACCTTGCCACGTACGAAAAGCTCCGCCCCGAAGACTGGTCCTACCTGAAAGCCATGCCACTCACGTTTGAGGAACCGGAATTGAACACCGTTTTCGTCCATGGCGGATTCCTGCCCGACGCACCCTGGCAAAAGCAGACCGCCGAAGTCGTCACGCGCATCCAGGTAATCACGCGCGACGGCAAGCCGGCCAAGCGCGCCGACGACCCGGAGGCCCCCGTCTGGGCCGAACATTGGAGCGGCCCGCCCTTCGTCATCTATGGCCACATCCCGCGCCCGGAAGTCTACAAATTGAAATGGTCGCTGGGCATCGACACCGCGTGCGTGCTGGGCGGTCACCTGACGGCCTACGAGCTGCCGGAAAAACGTTTCTTCCAGATCAAGGCCCGCCAACGCTATTGGAACTAGCCCGCCGCCCGCGTCGAAGCCTGCCTGCACCGCAACCCGAAGCCGCCCCCCGACTCCATGCCTGAAGAAACACCCGTCCTGGTCGTCCGTGAATTGAAGGCGTTCGATTCCGCCGCGAACGGCCGGCTGTTCGCCAGCCTGCTGGTGATCAAGAAACTCACCGCCAAGACCGCCTCCAATGGAAACATGTTCTTCAGCCTCGAACTCGGCGACCGCACGGGCTCGTTCAGTTGCACGATTTTTGGCGACAGCCCCGTGTTCGACGTTCTGAAGGGCGCGGGCGAGGGCGGCGTCGTCCGGGTCGAGGGCAAGATCGACTTCTACCAGGGCCGGCTCTCCCCCCGCCTCGCCCGGGCCACCGTCCTCGCCGAAGCCGATCTCAGCGCCCCCGGCGTGTTGGAAAGCCTCGTCGAAATCGCGCCGGAGAATTCCGCCGGGCTCTGGCAGGAACTCGCGGCTTGCATCGACGCCCTCCGGCACGACGAACTGCGCCAGACGGTTCGGGGCGTGTTCGAGGAGATTGGCGAGACGTTTCGCTGGTCGCCGGCCGCCGTCGCCATGCACCACGCCTATCGCCACGGGCTGCTCGAACACACCGTGCACATGGCCCGGGCCTGCCGGGCGCTGCTCCCGCTCTATCCCGAGGTCGAGCCCGACCTCGCCCTGGCCGGTATCCTGCTTCACGATACGGGCAAGGCCATCGAATACGAGGGCACCCTCGCGACGAAACGGAGCCGCCGCGGCATCTTGCAGGGCCACGTCGTGCTGGGCTACCAGCTCACGCGCAAGCATGGCATCCGGGCGAAGCTCGACGCCGACCGCCTGGAGCGGCTCGAACACATCATCCTTTCCCACCAGGGCGAGCCCGAATGGGGCGCAGCCATCTACGCCGCGACCCCCGAGGCCGTCTTCGTCTCGATGATCGACAACCTCGACGCGAAGATGGGCATGGTGCAGCGCGCGCTCCGGCAGGCGGACGCGAACGACGAATTCTCCGAACGCCTGCCCGGGTTGAGTTCGCCGTTGCTCACGCGCAAACTCCCTCCGCCCCCGCCCCCGTTGCCCCCGTTGCCGCCGGCGTGACGTGCGGCGGCCCCATACCGCTCGTTTGCTTTCCGGCTCTGCCAAACGATTCAGTCCGGAGGTGGGTCGTGCGCTCCGCGCGCAGCTGGTTCGACGGACGCGGTGAAGGCCCCGCGCGGAGCGCACGGCCCACCATTTGGTTTCGATGCCACAGAGGGAAAATCGCTTTGACTGAATCGTTTTTGGCTTTGTCACAAAACCGCCCGGCGGTTTTGTTCAAGCCCGCATGAACGCAAGGCTGCCGCCGGAACGCCGGAGCGTTGGCGGTCGGACCAGTGCGAGAACCAATCTGCCGGGGGGGGGGGGGGGAAATGCGGGCTACGCGCTGAGGCTCTTGATCAGCTCCACCATCGGCAGAAACATGGCGATCACGATGATGCCGACACCCACCGCCATGAACACAATCATGACCGGCTCGATGATCGAAGTGAGCGCGGCGACCGCGTTGTCGACCTCTTCATCATAGTTGTCGGCAATGCGGACGAGCATGTCGGGCAAGGCGCCCGTCTCCTCGCCGACCTCAATCATGCTGGTGACCATGCCGGGGAAAATATGGGTCGACTCGAGTGGTTTCGCCACGTTGTCGCCCTCCTTCACCCGATCATGCACCACGTTGATGGCGTTCGCGACATGCACGTTTCCGCTCGTGTCGCGCGTGATGACGAGAGCCTGCAGGATGGGCACGCCCGATGCCAGCAAAGTGCCAAAGGTGCGGGTAAAACGGGCAATCGACGCCCGCAGGAAGAGGTCACCCAGGACCGGGATGCGCAGCAGGAGCCAGTGCAGAACTTTTGTGCCGAACTTGGACCGCTTGAACAACCAGAACACCAAGGCCGCGCCGGCCGCCCCCACGACCACCGAGAGAAGATTTTTTCGCATCGCGTCAGCGACGGCGACGACCACCGAGGTCAGCCACGGCAGCGGTTTGCCTTTCAGCATCGTGAAAAACACCTCCTGAAACTTCGGCACGACCCACACCATCAGGATGCTCATGATGCCGCCGGCCACCATGCTGATGATCGCCGGGTAGACCATGGCCGACACGATCTTGCCCCGGATCTTCACGGCCTTTTCCATGAAAACGGAGAGCCGCTCCAGCACGGTGTCCATCACGCCGCCGGCTTCACCCGCCTTGACCATGTTCACATAAAGCCGGTCAAACGTTTTCGGGCTCGCCGCGAGCCCGTCGGAAAAATTGCCCCCGGATCGAATCGTGTCCGCGCACTCCTCGATTACCTGCTTGAACGCGGGGCGTTTCTCCTGTCGCGCGAGCACTTCCAGGCTCCGCATGATTGGCATGCCCGCCTTCACCAGGGTGGCGAGTTGCCGGGTAAAGACCGCCAGGCCCTTGGAATTGATCGCGCTCCCGATGATGATGCCACGCCGGCGGCGCGGAGGGACGTTGCCGGTGGGAAAAGCCATGGTCGGCCCCCGGCCGGGAGCCTTCGCGGCAAGAGTCGCGGGCGTGGGCGCGGTGGGAGCGGCGCGGACAGAGAGTTTGGCCATAGTCGGGAAAATATCAGGTTCCAACCGCCTGCAGGGTGTTTCGGAATCCTGGTTGTGTGATCCTTGTTACTTTGCACCGCCGGCCCGCAGCGTCGATCAGGTGTATTTGATCACCTCTTCGATTGAGGTGTTGCCGTCGAAAATCGCACGGAGACCATCGTCGCGAATCGTGCGCATGCCTTCCTCGATGGCCTTCTGGCGGATGACCAGGGTCGGCGCGCGCTGCGTCACGAGATCGCGCAAGGCCTCGCTCAGGCGCAGCCATTCGTAGATTCCCAGCCGGCCGCGAAACCCGGATTGGTTGCAGGTCGGGCATCCCTTGCCGAAAAAGAACTGCCGGTCGCCAACGCTTTCCCGCGCAATCTCGAGCTGCGAGAGCAGGTCATCCGAGGGCAGGTACGAGGCTTTGCATTGACCGCAGATGCGACGCACCAGTCGCTGCGCCAGCACGGCCTCCAGCGACGAGGCGATCAAAAACGGCTCGACTCCCATGTCGACCAGGCGGGTCACGGCCCCCGCGGAATCATTCGTGTGCAGGGTGGAGAGCACCAGATGGCCCGTGAGCGACGCCTGGATTGCGATTTGCGCAGTTTCGAGATCGCGAATCTCGCCGATCATGATCACATCGGGATCCTGCCGGAGAAACGACCGCAGAGCGGAGGCAAAAGTGAGGCCGACGAGCGGGTTGACCGGCACCTGCATGATGCCCTCGATCTCGTATTCGACGGGATCCTCGGCGGTCAGGATCTTCAGGTCGACCGTGTTCACCAGGCGTAATCCGCTGTACAGGGTCGTGGTCTTGCCGCTGCCAGTCGGCCCGGTGACAATGAAGATCCCATTGGGCCGCCGCACAATTTCATGGATGCCGTTGGACACGTCCTCGGGCATGCCGAGCTGCGTGATATCCAGCCGGACGGCGGCCTGGTCGAGCACGCGCAGCACCACGCTTTCGCCAAACTGCGTCGGCAGCGTCGAGACGCGCAGATCGACCGCCCGGCCGCCGATGTTAATTTTGATCCGCCCATCCTGCGGGATGCGGCGTTCGGCGATGTTCAGGCTCGCGAGGACCTTCACCCGGGAAATAATCGGCAACGCGAGCTGTTTGGGCGGCGGGGCCATTTCGTAGAGCGAGCCGTCGATCCGGTAACGGATCTTGAACTCGTGCTCGAACGGCTCGAAGTGAATGTCACTCGCCTTGTCGCGAATCGCCTGACCGATGACCAGATTGACGAACTTGATGATCGGCGTCTGCTCCGCCATCGACTCGATGTCGCGCTCCGACAATTCTCCACTGCCGGCGCTCGTCGCCACCTTGCCCGTGCTGATCTCCTGCAGGAGGTCGTCGATACTCTCCTCATCCTCCCCGTAATGCTGTTTAATCTGCACCTCGACCTTGTCGGGGTCGGCGAAGAACAGCCGCACATTGCGGTCGAGTGCAAACGTCAGATCATCGACGGCCTGGGTGTTGAACGGATCACTCACCAGCAGGTCGATGTTCTGGGCGTCCGCCTGCAGCGGCATCACCCCGTAGTCGCGCGCCAGTTTTCCCGTCAACGAAGCGATGGCCTCGCCCGGAAACTGCACCGGCAATTCCGGCACGAAATCATAGCCGAGATGATCGGCAATCCGCCGGAGCAGGTCCTCCTTCTCGACAATGCCAAGATCGACCACCACGTCGGCCAGCGGCTTCCCGGTCGCCTTGTGCTCCTCATTGAGCTCGTCAAGTTGCGCGGGCTCGACGAGCCGCTGCTCCTTCAGGAACTCGTAGATCGCGGGGCTGTGACTCGGAAACATGGGAGAGGGTCTAAGGGCCCAACGGGCCAAACGACCACGGGACAACCGAACCAGCGAACCGCGTGATCTGGTGCGTCGCCGACCGTCGGTGGGCAGTTCCTTGATCCATTGATCGCTTGGTCTTCTGGTCTTGCCGCACGGCCACTCAGGCCTCGCGCAGCTTCAGCCCCATCGACAGGAATTTTTCCCGCATGGTGTTCGTATCCTGGGCCTTTTCGAGCGCCTCATCCGGGGACACAAGTTCGCGGTTCACCAGACTCATCAGGTGCGTGTCCATCGTGATCATCCCGAGGTTGGCGCCGGTCTGGATGTCGGAGGTGATGCGGAAGGTCTTGTTCTCGCGAATCAACGATCCAATTGAGGTGGTGTTGATCATGATCTCGTAGGCGGCGATGCGGCCGCCCCCGATTTTTTTGCACAAGACTTGGGAAATGACCGCGACCAGGGAAGACGCGAGCTGCGTGCGGATCATGTCCTTCATGTTGGCCGGAAATGCGTCGACGATGCGGTCAACCGTCTTGGCGGCGCTGTTGGTGTGCAGCGTGCCGAAGACCAGATGCCCCGTCTCGGCGGCGCTGACCGCCGCCTCAATCGTCTCGAGGTCGCGCATTTCACCGACGAGAATCACGTCGGGATCCTGACGGAGCGCGCGCCGGATGGCCTCGGAAAAGCTCGGTACGTCGACATGCACCTCGCGTTGCGTGACGACACAACGCTTGTGGTTGTGGTAATACTCGATCGGGTCCTCGATCGTGATGATGTGGCCGTCGCGCGCCTCATTGATGTAGTTCACCATCGACGCGAGCGTGGTCGACTTGCCCGAGCCGGTGGGACCGGTCACCAGAATCAGGCCGCGGGGACGGTACAGCAGCTCACGGATCTTGTCGGGCATGCCCAGGTCGCGCAGGCCGAACATCTTGTACGGAATCTGCCGCAGGACCATGCCGTAATTGGTCTTGGCCTTCATCACGGAGACGCGGAAGCGCGCCTTGTCGCCAAAGGCAAAACCGAAGTCGGCGCCCCCATTCAATTTCACGGCGCTCACGTGGGTGTCCGACGTGATCGAGAGCATCAATTTCTCGGTGTCGCCCGGCGTGAGCGGCGGCCCGTCAATCGGCGTCATGCTGCCGCTGAGTCGAATCGTCGGGGGCTGGCCAACTTGCAGGTGAAGGTCGGAAGCGCCTTGGTCGACCATCAGGTCGAGCAGATCAGTCATTTCATAGCTCATAGGGAGGAGACCGGCTGCGCCGGCGGGAGAAGGGAGAAAGGAGGAGGGAGCCGAAAGGAGCGAGATCGATCCTGCTCCTTTCTCCAACCGACCTTCTCCCTGGGATTTGAGGTGGAGCAATTCACGGCGTTTCAGTTCGCGTCGCCGACGGTGATGGAAACAACTTCTTCAATCGTCGTCAGCCCGGAAGTCACTTTACGGGCGCCGTCCTCGCGCATGGTGCGCATGCCCAGCGCCCGCGCCCGCTCGCGCAGTTTCACGGTGCCGACGTGTTCGTAGATCATCTTCTGGACCTCTTCGTTGACGACGAAAATCTCAAAAATCCCCATGCGCCCGCGGTAGCCGGTTGAGTTGCACTGGCCGCAGCCGTCCCCTTTCGCAAAGGTTGCGTGGGCCGCCTGCGACGGATTGATGTTGAGGGAGCGCAACTCCGGCACCCCCGGCACATGCGGGCGCTTGCAATGCGGACAGATTTTGCGCACGAGCCGCTGCGCCATGATCGCGCGGAGCGAAGTCGAAACCAGAAACGGCTTTACGCCGATGTCGATCAGGCGCGTGACGGCGCCCGGCGCGTCGTTGGTGTGCAGCGTCGAGAAGACCATGTGCCCGGTCAGCGACGCATTGATCGCAATCTCGGCGGTTTCCAAATCCCGAATTTCACCCACCATCACGATATTGGGCGCCTGCCGCAGCATCGCGCGCAACGCCGCCGCAAACGTCATGCCGACATCGGCCCGCACCGGCACCTGGTTGATGCCGTTGAGCTGATACTCCACCGGATCCTCCACCGTGATGATTTTGCGGTCGGGCTTGTTGATGAAGTGGAGGCAGCCGTAAAGTGTCGTGGTCTTGCCGGAACCGGTGGGACCCGTCACCAGCAAGATGCCGTCGGGCAGGGTGATCAATTTCTCAAACGTCGCCGCGTCGTCGCTCAGGAAACCGAGTTCCGGCAGGCCCAGCGTCAGGCCTTCCTTGTCGAGAATGCGCATCACAATACTCTCGCCATGCGCGGTCGGGAGCGAGGAGACCCGCAGGTCGAGCTGCTTGCCCCCCACCCCGATCTGGATGCGCCCATCCTGGGGTATCCGTTTTTCGGCGATGCTGATGTTCGCCATGATTTTCAGACGCGAGATGATCGAAAGCTGCAGCCGCTTCGGAGGGTTCTCCACCTCGATCAGCACCCCGTCGATCCGGTACCGCACGCGAAATCGTTTTTCGAGCGGTTCCACGTGGATGTCCGAAGCCCGGCGCTGGATTGCCTCGAGGATGATCTGGTGGACCAGCTTGATGATCGGGGCGTCCGCGTCGGTATTCTTCGGACTGTCGCCCGTGCCCGCCTCGGTGGTGACGGCGGAGGTCTCGTCGACCGCGCCCTTGACCGAAAGGTCATTGAGGAGATCGTCAATCGAGCTGGCATCCTTGCCGTAGAAGCGATCAATCGCGGCGGAGATTTCCTCCGCCGTCGCGACCATCGTCTCCAGCGGCATCTTGACCAGGTAACCGAGGGCATCGATGCCGTCGGTATCCAGCGGGTCCGCGATGGCGACGCGGAGTTTGTGGCCGTCGCGCCCCAGCGGCAGCAACCGGTGCCGGGCGGCGACCGCCCGGGGCACCAGTTCAAGCGTGTCACCCGTGATTCGCAGGTTGGTGAGATCGGGGGCCATCGGCATCCCAAATTCCGTGGCCAGCAGTTCCGCGACGCTGCGCGCATTCAACACCCCCTGCTCGATGAGCACTTCGAGCAACCGCGGCGCCGACGGGGAATCGTCCGCGCGCGCGACCGCCAGCGCCCGTCCGGCCTCCACCTGGGCCGGGAGCAGGAGTGAGCGATCCAGCGCGAGCTGGAGAACAAAATCGTCCGCGGCCGCGAGGGAGGAGGAGGGGGAAGGAGGCGGGCTGGAACTCATCACAAGCGGGAAAATCGCCCCGTTACTTCGGCGCGAGGCTCAGCAAAAACTCGGCGTTGGATTTCGTCTTCTTCAAACGGGTGATCAGCATTTCCATCGACTCGATGGGGCCCAGACCCTGCATCGCCCGCCGCAGGCCATAGATCCGGAGCAACTCCTCCGGGTGGTAGATGAGCTCCTCCTTGCGCGTGCCGGAACGGTCGATGTTAATCGCGGGAAAGATCCGACGTTCCACGAGACCACGATCGAGGTGGAGCTCCGAATTGCCGGTGCCCTTGAATTCCTCGAAGATAATTTCGTCCATGCGCGAGCCCGTGTCGATCAGCGCGCTGGCGATGATGGTGAGACTGCCGCCACCCTCAATGTTGCGCGCCGAGCCGAAAAAGCGCTTCGGTTTTTGCAGGGCGTTGGACTCGAGGCCGCCCGACATCGTCTTGCCCTGGTTGCCGGCGAGGGCGTTGTACGCCCGGGCGAGCCGCGTGATCGAGTCGAGCAGGATCACGACGTGATCGCCCAATTCGACCCGGCGGCGGCAAATCTCAATCACCATCTCGGCGCAGTGCACGTGGCTCTCGGGGGTCTCATCGAAGGTCGACGACACCACTTCGCCCTTGGTGTGCCGCCGGAAATCGGTCACTTCCTCGGGTCGTTCGTCGATCAGCAGGAGGATCAGCTTCACCTCGGGGCTGTTCGCCGAAACGGAGTTCGCGATGTTCTGCAGCAGGACCGTCTTGC
>SXGU01235100.1_pt1 | contig 12659 bp, 12 predicted proteins | sample 3174531 | NCBI WGS metagenome assembly SXGU01 (sample SAMN11356863, study PRJNA531348) | freshwater metagenome | isolation source: freshwater sample F1-140 | place: China: Fuxian Lake, Yuxi | collected 2017-12-25 | reverse complement strand
CTGCGATTTTTATGTGTTGTCCGGGCATAAACTCTACGGGCCCGCCGGTATCGGCGTGCTGTACGGCAAGGAACGCTGGCTCAATGCCATGCCGCCCTATCAGGGCGGCGGTGACATGATCCGGCGGGTGACTTTCGAGAAAACCGAATACAACGGATTACCCTATAAATTTGAAGCCGGTACACCCAGCATAGTCGACACCATCGCGCTGGGTGCGGCGGTCGACTACCTCGATGGCATCGGCATGGATGCCATCGCCCGTCATGAGGCCGACCTGCTGGCACGGGCGACCGAAAAGGCACTGGAGATACCGGAACTCAAACTCATCGGCACTGCCCGGCACAAGGATGCGATTCTGTCCTTCACCCTCAATCGGATCCATCCCCATGACATCGGCACCCTGCTGGACATGCAGGGCATTGCCATCCGGGCCGGCCACCATTGCGCCATGCCGGTCATGGATTTCTACGGAGTACCGGCGACGGCCCGGGCCTCCTTTGGTCTTTACAACACTTACGCCGAGGTCGATGCCCTGATGGACGGCCTGCGTGAAATCATCAAGGTATTCCGCTAATGCTCGACGCCCTCAGAGACCTTTACCAGGAAGTGGTCTTCGACCACAACCGCAATCCCCGTAATTTCCGGATCATGGATGATGCCAACCGCACGGTGGAGGGCTACAACCCGCTGTGCGGGGATCGCATTACCCTCTATGTCAAGGTGGATGAGGCGGGGGTGATCCAGGATGTGAGTTTTCAGGGTTCCGGCTGCGCCATTTCCACCGCTTCGGCTTCCCTCATGACTGAAATCGTCCGGGGGCAAACCGAACAGCAAGCCGAAGACCTGTTCGACCTGTTCCACCGCATTACCACCGGCCAGGATGAATCCATCGAACTGGAATCGATTGGCAAACTGGCGGTACTGGCCGGGGTCAGGGCTTATCCTGCCCGGGTCAAATGCGCCACCTTGCCCTGGCATTCACTGCAATCGGCCCTGAAAAACAACGGCGAAGCGGTTTCGACCGAGTAACACAACCGTTGGCGGCGTGATCACCGGAGGCCATCACCCAGGCGCAAACACCACGGGAACCCGTACTATCCGGCCTTCCCCGCAGCCGGGTTCCCCTGCCATAATCCTTGCCCGATTTCCCCCTCCGGATACAACGCCATGACATTCCCTTACGGCATTGCAGATTTTGGCAAAATCAGACATCAGGGTTACTTTTATCAGGATCGTACCCACCTGATTCCACACCTGGAGGCCGCCGGCGAGCAGTTGCTGTTCCTGCGTCCGCGCCGCTTTGGCAAGAGTTTGTTGGTCTCCATGCTGGAGCATTACTACGATGTCAATCAGGCGGATCAGTTTGCAGCCCTGTTTGGTGACCTGGCGATAGGACAGAATCCAACACCCTTGCATAACCGGTATTTCATCCTGCACTGGGATTTTTCGGTGGTGAAAACGCAGGGCGAGGCCAGGGAACAGGCGTTACGTTATGGCCATGAACTCAAAACCCGCTACCGCCTGAATACCATAACCGGTTTTGCCGTAGTGGCTTTGGGGCTGGAGCGGATCGTGTTCCAGAAAGTATCATCCCCTGCTCTCCCTGCATGATTCGCTACATCATTCGCCGTACCCTCTATGCCATACCCTTGCTGGCGGGTATCAATCTCCTGACCTTCATCCTGTTTTTCCTGGTCAATACGCCGGATGACATGGCCCGCATGCATCTGGGCCAAAAACATGTCACGGCGGAGGCAACCTGGAAATGGAAGCATGAGCGGGGTTATGACTTACCCCTGTTCATCAATGAGAGGGCAACAGGAATGGGGCAACTGACAGAAACCATTTTCTACCGCAAATCGGCGGGTTTGTTTTTGTTCGATCTGGGACGCTCGGATGAGGGCCGTGATATTGCCACCGACATCCGTCAACGCATGGGCCCTTCGCTGGCACTGGCCATTCCTTCGCTGTTACTGGGGCTGTGGTTGCATATCAGTCTGGCCCTTTTGCTGGTGTTTTTCCGCCTGACTTACCTGGAACCCCTCGGACTGGCTTTTTGCGTAGTGCTGATGTCGATTTCCTCGCTGTTTTACATGATCACCGGTCAGTTTGTGGGCGGGCGTTTAATGCAACTGGTGCCCATTTCCGGCTACGACGATGGGGTTATGGCTGTCCGGTTTTTGTTGTTGCCGGTGTTGATCAGTATGGTCAGCGGGACAGGCTCCGGTGTGCGCTGGTATCGAACCCTGTTCCTGGAAGAAATCGGAGCCGATTATGTCAGAACGGCCCGGGCCAAGGGATTAGCGGAACCGGTGGTGCTATTCCGTCATGTACTGGGCAATGCCCTGATTCCCATACTGACCGGCGTGGTCGTGGTGTTGCCCCTGTTATTTACCGGCAGTCTGCTGACCGAGTCGTTTTTCGCCATACCGGGTCTGGGCAGTTATACCCTGGATGCCATCAACCAGCAGGATTTTGCCATTGTCAGGGTGATGGTCTTTCTGGGTTCAGCCTTGTATATCCTGGGGTTACTTCTGACGGATATTTCATACACCCTGGTCGACCCCAGGGTTCGTCTGAATTGAGTGAAGCATGCCCGTATTACTCTGGACCGATGGCCTTTTTTTGCTGGTTTTGGCGGGAGTGGCTTTGTCATTGCTGGCCCTGCGCCGACAGGAACACTTCATCAGACCCTGGCGCAGCGTATTGGCCAGTCATCCGGCCAGTATTTCCCTGGTGATCCTGAGTGGGTTCATCATGATCGGGGTGGCTGATTCGCTGCATTATCGCCCGCCTGAGGCGAGTGGTTCCGCTCAGGGCGAAATACTCAGTCTGCTGGATTACTGGCTGGAAGCTCCCCGGACCCATACCGAGAAAACTTATTCCGAACCACTGGCCGTGCAAGCCTATACCCGGGAAAGTGTGATCGATGCCGAGGGACGGACCGTATGGACTTACCCGCGGCTCCGCTATGGTGGTCGCCATTTACAGGATCCGGCCACACAACGATGGCCGGATATTGGTGAGCGGGCAGGATGGGGGGGGCTGAAGGCGGCCCTGTTGATGGGTGGCTTGAACGGGGTTTGGGTCATACTGCGCCGCCAGCGGCAGTGGTTCGGTCACAAAATGCCGGGTAGCCAACACCCGGCCCTGCGCTCCGCCGGACTGACCCTGGTGGTTTTGTGCCTGCTGACCGGCGTGGTTCGTGAACTGGCAGACCATTACCATGTGCTGGGCACCGACAAGGTGGGAGAGGATGTGCTGTACCAAAGCCTCAAAAGTGTCCGTACCGGCTTGCTGATGGGAATCCTGACGACCCTGGCCACCTTGCCACTGGCCCTGGGCTTCGGTGTGCTGGCCGGGTATTTTCGGGGTTGGGTGGATGACATCATTCAATATGTTTATACCAGCCTGAATGCCATACCCGGTGTCTTGTTGATCGCCGCTGCCATGCTGATCATGCAAGCCTGGATGGGGCGTTACGAAGCCGAGTTTGCCAACCTGACGGTCAGGGCGGATTTCAGGTTACTGGCTCTGTGCCTGATCCTGGGGTTGACCCACTGGACCGGGTTGTGTCGGCTACTGCGGGCCGAGACCCTCAAACTGCGGGAAATGGACTATGTGCTGGCCGCCCGGGCTCTGGGAGTGGGAACATTCCGGATACTCCTGCGGCATATTTTGCCCAATCTGTTTCATCTGGTACTCATTAGTCTGGCTCTGGATTTCAGTGCCCTGGTACTGGCTGAGGCGGTGTTGTCCTATGTCAACATCGGGGTTGATCCGGCGACATATTCCTGGGGTAACATGATCAACAGTGCCCGTCTGGAGATGGCACGCGAACCGGTGGTGTGGTGGTCACTGGCTTCGGCCTTCCTGTTCATGTTCAGTCTGGTGCTGGCGGCCAACCTGTTTGCCGATGCGGTCAGGGATGCGTTTGATCCCCGGCGCAACTGAGGCGGGTTGAACAGTAGCAGGTGGTGACTACAGTTTTTCCTGTGACCGGATTGAACCGCCCAACGATCCCCTATCTAATCCCCGGGTTGCTACCAATGCAGCATCACCACTTTTTCAATCCTGATAGCGGGGGCATCCAAGATGTTACAGTTTTCGACACTTCATCGGTTAGCGATGAGTTACAAGGTACTTTTTACCGGCTTTTTGCTGGTGATCGGCGTGGGTCTGCTGATGGCTGGCGCACAAATCATGCTGACCCATGGCATGGCGGACGGCAAGGCCGGTTTGTCGATCGATGACATCATATACAGTTACTACGGTAATCGATCCGGCTCCAAACTGGAGTCCATGCTCAATGGGCAAATGAAAGCCATGGCACCTGACCAGGTTCGCTTTGAAATGATCGAGTGGGCTCGGGACGGTGCCAAAACATCGGCGTGGGAATCCCGTATCAAACCCCTGGTCGACCAATACTGCGTATCCTGCCACAGCGGTGAATCCAGTTTGCCCAATTTCAACAAGCTGGAGGTTTTCCAGTCTGTCGCCGCTGTAGATGGCGGTGCCAGCATTACGTCACTGACCCGGGTTTCCCATATTCACCTGTTCGGTATTGCCTTCATCTTCCTGTTCGTGGGATGGATTTTTGCCCTGGCGGAATACACCCAACGCTGGAAATTGATATTGATTGCAACCCCTTTTGCTTTTCTGATTCTCGATGTCGTGTCCTGGTGGCTGACCAAGTTTTCACCGGTTTTTGCCTGGTTGACCATGATCGGCGGTATCGGTTACAGCCTGGCTTCCACGGTCATGATCTTTACGTCACTGGTTCAAATGTGGATACCCCGCGAACATTGGCTGAGTTTTTGGGAAGACGATTCCGAGTCGTGAATCGGGCTATCAACAGGGGCCGGTATACCGTTTCCCGTCGCCTCGATGCAGCAAAGCGAAACCGAGGGTTTGCCTGCAGTTAATCACCCGAGGCCGGATGGTAGGGCATCCCGTACCATCCGGCCCGCCCGCCTGAGTGTCGGCCGTATACCCTCGATTCTGCTTGCTCCCTGTGGCGGCAACAGGAGTAGGCCGCATCGAGGCTACGTATTTTATCCCGGCAGTTTTAAGCTACAATCCACGCCCGGATTCATTTCATCAACCCCAGAGGGAGGCAGGATTGTGTTCGCTCCAAATGAAAAACGTGACTTTATCCGCATGCAGAGCCACTGCCGGATGCAGTTCAGAATGGCTGACCGTGAGGACTTCCTGGAGGCCTCCTGCATAAATATCAGTGGTTCGGGTATCTTGTTTCTGACTGGCCAGCCGCTTGAACCGGGTAAGGCGGCGGAGGTATTCATTGATCTGGAAAACCGTCTTACACCACCACTGACGGCCTATATCGAGATCATCCGTTGCGAATCCATCAAAAACGGAGAGTATGAAATTGCCGGTTCAATAAAGGGAATCAAAAGTAGCTGATCAAAATTCGGGGGTAACCCTCTCCCCCTGCCATCCCCGCCTGCGATTTAATCCATTTTCATGTATTCCATTACCAAAGAAATCCATTTCTGTTACGGGCATCGCCTGATGCGGCACCCGGGCAAATGTAAAAACCTGCATGGTCACAGTGTCAAGGCAGCGATCACGGTTACAGCCAGCCAACTGAATGAGCAGGGCATGGTCTGTGACTTTGCCGATATCAAGCATCCCCTGTCACACTATATTGATAGCGAACTCGATCATAACCTGCTGTTGCAGAGCGGTGATCCACTGATCGAGCACCTGATCCAGTGCGGTGAACGCTTTACCGTGCTGGATGAGCCCCCCACTGCCGAGGTTCTGGCAAGAATGATTTACGAGCAGGCCCGACGAGTCGGTCTGGCGGTGACCAGCGTTACATTATGGGAAACTGCCAGTGCCTGTGCCCGTTACGCCGAAGACCACAGCATACCGCCATGAGCCGGTTTTCTCCCCTGGAAAAACCCTACTGGTTACATCAGGTCTGTGAGCATAATTACCTCAAACTGACCCGCCTGATTCATGATTGGGCTCATCTCGTCGACACGCTGACTGCCCATGCCGACAGCAAACCTCCCCTCTGCCTCAAACTGCTGCAACGCGCCCCTTATACCCTGATCGTCGAATTGACATACGATTTTACCCACGCTGAAACACCGGCCCACGAACCTGATGTCAGGATTCGCATTTGTCTCGATGCCAAAACCGCCGAGGTTTTGACCGGCAGTTTAGCGGAACCGCTCAATCGTAATGGTTCCGGTCGGTTCGACCCCGATCAGGTACTGGAGCGGAAATGGCGACATAATTATTTTTTGTCACGCTGGCTGGATCATTGCCTGCACAGCAATTACCGTTTTTTGTGAGTCCTGCAAGATTGCAATGCGCTGTATCGAGATAAGCCGGTTCGGAGAACCCGAAGTATTGTCCATGGGTGAACGCAACCGGCCTGAGCCGTCGGCGGGTGAGGTGCTGATCCGGGTTGTTGCCGCCGGTATCAACCGGCCCGATGTCATGCAACGCAAAGGTCTTTATCCGCCGCCAGCCGGTGTGAGCGATATTCCGGGACTGGAGTTGGCAGGGGAAATCGTGGCATTGGGAGCAGGCGTTGACATCTGGCAGACAGGCGATCAGGTGTGTGCCCTGGTCGCCGGGGGAGCTTACGCCGAGTATTGCACGGCAGCCGCTGAATTGTGCCTTCCCGTTCCCCGGGGGATGACGCTGGAAGAAGCGGCGGCCTTGCCGGAAACCCTGTTCACGGTATGGAGCAACCTGTTCGAGCGGGGACGCTTGCAGGCCGGAGAACGATTGCTGGTGCATGGCGGGAGCGGAGGCATCGGCTCCATGGCCCTGCAACTGGCCCGGGCATGGGCGGTAGAGACCTATGCGACTGCCGGAACACCGGAAAAATGCCGATTCTGTGAAAGCCTCGGTGCCACCGCCATTCTCTATCCGGAGGAGGATTTCGTTGGCATCATCCAGGCACTGACGGATCGGCAGGGCGTGGATGTCATACTGGACTGTGTCGGTGCGGATTACCTGCAACGCAATCTCGAATGCCTGGCCATCGAGGGACGTCTGCTGTTGATTGGTGTTCAGTCGGGCCCCAAAAGCGGTATCAACCTGTTACCCCTGCTGCTCAAACGTCTGAGCCTGATCGGATCGACCCTGAGGGCGCGCTCCCTGCGCGATAAAGTCCACATTGCCAGGGCCTTGAAGGAGCATGTCTGGCCATTGCTGGAAACCGGACGTATCCGGCCGATGATGGACAGAATATATCCCTTAAGCGACGCTGCCGCAGCACATCGACGGATGGAAGGCAGCCAGCACAAGGGTAAAATGGTTTTAAGGGTATCGCCCTGAAGGCGGGTAGCCCGCCATTCTCAATGATGGCGAAATTTAGCCCTAACCTGCCCAACCGTAACCGTTCGCTCCTCCCTGCCCACTACGATCAAGGCCGTCATGGTTATCCTGTTCCCGGCTTTTGGGTTAGAATCCGCGCTTTCAAAAAACCGGAAACAAACCCGTCGTGACTACTCCCTCGTCGTCGAATAACCTGATTCCCGAATGGGAAAAACAATCCGCTGTCTTGCTGGCCTGGCCGTATCCGGGGGGGGATTTCAATCCCTGGCTGGCCAGTGTGGAAGATACCTATGAACGTATCACCCTCGCCATTAGTGAGCGACAGACCGTCATACTGATCTGCCGTGACCTCGATCATGCGGCTGGATTGAAACAACGCCTGACGGCGGCTTCTGCCACCATGGCGAATGTTCACTTTATACCCCTGCCTTATGATGACGTGTGGGTGAGGGATACGGCTCCCCTGAGTGTTCGATCCGATAACGGGGTCGTGCTGATGGATTTTCGCTTCAATGGCTGGGGTGAAAAGTATCCCCATGAGCAGGATGCTGCTTTGGCAAAAAACCTCCACGCCAGCGGTATTTTGGGTAATACCCCGTTAAAATCAGTGGATTTTGTGCTGGAAGGCGGGAGTATTGAATCCGATGGCAAGGGAACCCTGATGACGACGCGCCGCTGCCTGTTGAATCCCAACCGTAATCCGGCCTGTAATTTGGCTGATATTGAAAATCGGCTGCAGCAGGAACTCGGTGCCCGACGTATATTATGGTTGAGTCATGGCCATGCCGAAGGAGATGACACGGATGCTCATGTAGATACCCTGGCCCGGTTTTGCAGTATCGACACTATTGCCTATACCGCTTGTGATGACCGGGAAGATTCACTGTACGCCGGGTTTCTGGCCATGGAAGAAGAATTAAAAACCTTTACCCAGTCGAATGGACAGCCCTATCGCCTGGTGCCATTGCCCATCCCCCGCCCCCGGTATAGCGATTCGGGTGAACGACTGCCTGCGACTTATGCCAATTTTCTCATCATCAATGGTGCCGTATTGGTGCCGGTATATGATGATCCGGCCGACCGGATCGCACTGGAACGGATTCAGTCCTGCTTCACTGACCGCGAGATCATAGCCATTCCCGCTATTCCGCTGATTCGCCAATACGGCAGCCTGCACTGCATGACCATGCAATTTCCCGATTGATAAAAGGAGCGCAAATGCACCAGAAGAATTCGATTATCCGGGCGGCTTTCGTTCAGCAAGCCTGCAACCTGGACGGGAGTCAACAAAACCTGGCCGTTTCCGAACAAGCAATACGCCAGGCCGCCGAACAGGGCGCACAGTTGATCATACTGCCGGAACTGCATACGGGACCTTATTTTTGCCAGGTAGAAGATACCCGCTATTTCGATTGGGCAGAGCCCATTCCAGGCCCCAGTACGGAGATACTGGCCAGGCTGGCCTGTGAATTGAGGGTAGTTATCGTCGGTTCCCTGTTCGAGCGAAGGGCACCCGGTCTATACCACAACACGGCCGTCGTGCTGGATCAGGATGGCACACTGGCGGGCCTTTACCGGAAAATGCATATTCCGGACGATCCGGGTTACTACGAAAAGTTTTATTTTACGCCGGGAGATATCGGTTTCGAGCCGGTGGAAACATCGGTAGGCACGCTGGGCATATTGGTGTGCTGGGATCAGTGGTATCCTGAAGCAGCCCGTTTAATGGCCCTGGCGGGTGCCGAACTGCTGATTTATCCCACGGCGATTGGCTGGGATCTGGCTAACGATGAAGCCGAGAGAATGCGGCAACTCGATGCCTGGATCACGATACAGCGGGGACATGCCATCGCCAATGGCCTGCCAGTGATTGCCTGTAACCGGATCGGTCATGAACAAGACCCCAGTGGTCAGAGTAATGGCATACTCTTTTGGGGAAACAGTTTTGCCGCAGGATCCCAGGGAGAGTTCCTGGTGCGTGCAGAGGCCGGGACAGCGGGCGTATTCAGGGTGGATATCGACAGGAAGCGAATAGAGGATGTGCGGCGTATATGGCCTTTTCTAAGGGACAGGCGGATTGACGAATACGGCAATATCGATCAGCGCTATCTGGATTGAGCTTGTCGCCGGTGGTGCTGTTGGATAAAACAGCACCCATGATAAAGGGGGGATTACAAAGTATCGGCATTCCCCCTTTTCTTGTCAACCGGTTGGCTGTCAGTGATATATCATTACTTGATTTCAAATTCTTCCATTGAGCGTCCACTGTCCAGCAGGGAAGTCAGCCATTTTGGCTTCATGCCGCGACCGGACCAGGTTTGACCGTTATAGGGATTCTGATACTTGGCGGCTACCTTGGCTCCCTTGCGACTGGAAACCCTTTGCGAAGACGACGCATCCGTCATTTCCACATTAACACCGATGGAAGATGCCAATTCCCTGATTTGATGCATGACTTCCTTGCGTCTGACGTCCATCTTTTCACGCAGGGCGCGTTGTGCGTTTTCGATGACACTGTTCAGTTCAATCTCGGAAAGTGCAGAATATTCGCTGTTCATGAAATAAGCCTCATATTTTTTGTTACGACGGGGGCAATACCCTATGCCCGATTACGGCTTATAGTATATGTCAAAAAATCAATCAAGCAAATAGTTTCAATGTGATGTTCGCGGCTGACTGCCCAATGGCAGACCCAGACTTTCATTTATTTCTTCAGGTTAACCTCCAGACTCATGACTAAAGGCCCGGTGACAGTGGACAAAGGTGTATTGCCCCGCTTGCCTCTGCAAGTGGATTCAACCCAAATGACGGTATGGCCAAATGGACAGGGCTGTAGCGATTCGTTGGCTATTGCTGAATTGGCCAGTCAGGTCAAAAACAGCTATCTGGTCATTACGGAGGATAGTCCTGCCGCCTTCAGACTGGAACAGGAGATTCGTTTTTTTCTGGATAAGGAAATACCCGTATTGAGCTTCCCGGATTGGGAAACCCTGCCCTATGATATTTTCTCGCCCCTGCCGGAAATTGTATCCGAACGGTTGAAAACCCTGGTGCGATTGGCAGAACTGGACAGGGGGGTTCTGATTGTTCCGGTGACGACCCTGATGCAACGGCTGGCTCCCCGCAATCATGTATTGGCCAATACCTTTTCGCTACACCCGGGGCAACGTTTCCATCTTGAAGAAACCCGGCAGCGGCTGGAAAGCGTGGGTTATTTTTGCGTCAATCAGGTCATGCAGCACGGTGAATTTGCGGTGCGCGGTTCCATCGTGGATATTTTTCCCATGGGCAGTAGCGTACCTTACCGGATTGACCTCTTCGACCAGGACATTGAATCCCTGCGTATTTTTGATACCGAAACCCAACGTTCACTGGACAAGGTCAAAGCCATAGAATTATTCCCGGCCCGTGAGTTTCCCTTCGACGATAAGGCCATCAAACGGTTTCGTCAGACATTCCGCCATCATTTTCCGGAGCAGGCCACGCACTCGGCCTTGTATACCGATGTGAGCCGTAACATTGCCCCCGGCGGCGTGGAATATTATCTTCCCCTGTTCGTGGAACACACGGAAACCCTGTTCGAATACCTGTCTGTCGCCACCACCGTCATTCTCCACCGGAATATCCCTGATACTGCCCGCCGTTTCCATGAGGAACTTCAAACCCGTTACCAGCAGCGCAGGGATTACCCGGATCGTCCCCCTCTGCCGCCCGATAGCCTGTATCTCAACCCGGATGCACTGGATGCCCATCTGCGCCGGTTTGCCCGTATTGCCATTCATCCGGCGACCGGGGAAGGAATCTGTCGCTCCTTGCCTGAATTGGCCATTCATCTGAAAGACCGTCATCCCGGCAGCGAACTGATCCACTTTCTGGAGTCCAGTCAGGGTCGCACCCTGTTCGTGGCGGAGAGTCCCGGGCGTCGGGAAGCCCTGCTGGAGAACCTGGGCAAACTGGGAATCCGTCCCACCCGGGTCAATGACTGGCCTGCATTCCTGCAGGCTACCGATCCGGTCTGTCTGACCGTAGCCCCCCTGGAAAGCGGTTTCTGGCTACAGACGACACCGGGGCTGGCCATCATTACCGAACACCCGTTGACCGGGGAAAAGGTTCAGCAAAAAAGGCGACAGCGCAGCTCCAATGCCCGCCAGCTCGAACAGGTACTCAAAAATCTGGAGGAGCTGGAAGTGGGTATGCCGGTGGTTCATCAGGATCATGGTGTGGGCCGGTTCAGGGGCTTGATCAAGCTGACCATCAATCAGGTGGAAACCGAGTTTCTGGCCCTGGAATATGCCCAGGGAGACAAACTCTACGTTCCGGTGGCATCGCTGCATCTGGTGGGCCGTTACAGCGGTGCCAATCCGGATAGTGCGCCCTTGCACAAACTGGGTGGAGAACAATGGTCCAGGGCCAAACGCAAGGCTCTGGAGCGGGTCAGGGACGTAGCCGCAGAATTACTGGATATCTACGCCAAACGGGCAGACAATCCCGGCCACCCTTACCAGACCCTGACCGAAGAATACGGTGCTTTCGTCGAGGGGTTTCCGTTTGAAGAAACCCCGGATCAGGCCCTGGCCATCAGCGAGGTGATCAAGGATATGGCCGCCAACAAGCCCATGGATCGGGTCATCTGTGGTGATGTGGGATTTGGCAAAACCGAGGTCGCCATGCGGGCCGCTTTTATTGCCGCCATGAATGAACGTCAGGTCGCCGTGCTGGCACCGACTACGTTGCTGGCCCAGCAGCACTATCAGAACTTCCGCGATCGTTATGCTGACTGGCCCATCCGGGTCGAGGTGGTGTCGCGCTTCGTCGGTAAAAAACAGCAGTCGGCATTGATCACGGCCCTTGCCACCGGTCAGATCGACATCCTGATCGGTACACACAAGATACTGCAGAAGGATGTGAGCTTCAAAAACCTGGGTTTGGTGATCATTGATGAGGAACACCGCTTCGGAGTCAATCAGAAAGAGCACTTCAAGAAACTGCGGGCTGACCTGGATTTCCTGACCCTGACCGCGACCCCCATTCCCCGCACACTCAATATGGCCATGTCGGGACTCAGGGACATCTCCATCATTGCCACGCCACCGGGCAACCGGCATCCGATCAAAACCTTCGTCAGTCAATGGGACGATGCCCTGATTCAGGAGGCCATCCTGCGTGAAATCAAGCGCGGCGGGCAGGTTTATTTCCTGCACAACGTGATCGAGACCATGGAAAAGGCAGTGAGGGAGCTGGAAAGACTGGTTCCCGTGGCCCGAATCCGTTCTGCGCATGGTCAGCTGCCGGAGCGGGAACTGGAAAACATCATGCTCGATTTTTATCACCAGCGG
>SXGU01188188.1_pt1 | contig 12659 bp, 13 predicted proteins | sample 3174531 | NCBI WGS metagenome assembly SXGU01 (sample SAMN11356863, study PRJNA531348) | freshwater metagenome | isolation source: freshwater sample F1-140 | place: China: Fuxian Lake, Yuxi | collected 2017-12-25 | reverse complement strand
CTGGCGCTGCTGCTGGTGCTCCTGGCGACGATCCAGCGCGCCGGCGAACCGCCTCACGACGAGGTGTGACCGTCAGGGGAGGACATCCGATGTTCAGTCTGACCCGTCCAGCACGTCGCATCGCGGCGGTCGCCTTCGGCGGCATCGCCCTCGCCGTTGTTGCCTGCACGCCTGAGGTGAATGTCGCCGCGCCCGGCCCGGCTGAGGCCAGCGGAATCGCGGTGAGCGGGTCCGGCGCCACCAGCGTGAAGCCGGATGTCGCCCTGGTGAACTTCGGGATTCAGGTCACCTCCACCACCGTCGCGGAGGCGCGTGCGAAGGCGGCGGCGGCGATGGAGAGCCTGGCGAAAGCCGTGAAGGCGAAGGGTGTCGCTGGCACGGACATCCAGACGCAATCCTTCAACATCAACCCTCAGTACGCTGTTGCCACGCCCGTCCCGAATGGCACGGTGAAGCCGGGTACGCCTCAGATCGTCGGCTACACCGTGAGCAATCAGGTGCAGTTGAAGGTCAGAAACTTGGACTCCGTCGGGGATGTCTTGGACACGGCGATCGCCGCAGGCGGGAACAGTATCCGCGTGAACGGCATGCAGTTCATGATCGAGAAGCCCGACCAGCATCTGGCGAAGGCGCGCGAGGAGGCCGTGCAGAACGCGAAGACGCGCGCGGAGGTGCTGGCGAAGGCGGCCGGCGTGAAGGTTGGCAAACCGCGCAGCATCACCGAGTCGGGCGGGATGTTCCCGCAGTTCGACCGGTTGCAGGCTGCACCGGCGGCCGCGCCAGGCGGGCGTGAGGTGGCAACCCCAGTCTCTCCGGGCGAGGAAACGCTGTCCGTCAACGTCTCCATCGTGTTCGAGATCGAACGGTAATCTTCGCGGGGGCGCGGGCCCGCTTCCTCACTCGCCGGGCCGGCGCTGTCATCCCGCCCTTCTGATGCCGGCCAAGCAGTACGAGGGCCGTCCCAGCCGGGGCGGCCCTCGTCCGTATATGCGCGCCCTTCAGCCCTCCCTCTGGGCGTCGATAGTCCACCTGTTGGGGTCTACGGTTCTGGGCGCCCCGGTGCGCGGAAGTGATGGCGGCTGATGCGCCGAGCATTGCCACAGGTGGCGGCGTGGGTCGGAGGGCTGGTCGCCTCCTCGACGCTGTTCGCTGTCCTGCGCTGACAGGCATCGCTGGACCAGAGCCTGGCATGGAAATCCCCGGTCGGTCACGTCTGGATTGTCTCTTCAGTGGCCCTTCTGGCGCTGGTTGTGGGCATCGTCGCGGCGGTGACGGCGTGGCAACGCGCAAACGCGCGGACGTTGTGGGTGGCGCTGGGGTTCCTCGCGATGGCGGGATTCTTTTGTGTCCATGGGCTCGTGACGCCCGGGTTCCTGGTGGGCCGCAACTATTCGTATCTGGTGGGCTTCTCCGGCCGTCTGGCCGTGTCGACGGCGGCGCTCTGTCTGGCGGCGAGCGCCATCGACTGGCCGGGACCGATGGCGCGCCGGCTGGTGGCGTGGCGGCACGCGGTGATCCTGACCGCGGGGGCCATCCTCGTGGCGTACGCCGTGGTCGGACTCCGCGCGCCGGAGATCGTCCCAAAGGTGTTTGTGACGGCGCCAGTGTTTGGTATCGGGACGCTGCTCGGGGTGACGGTGTTCGCCGGGTTCGCCGGCGCCCGATACGTCGTGGGCTATGTGCGGACCGGGCTGCCGATGTTTGGCGCGATGGCGATCGGCGCTGTGATGCTGGTGCAGGCCACGTACTCAATGCATTTCGGCAAGACGTGGGGCGGAACGTTCTGGCTGTATCACCTCCAACTCCTGTTCGGGTACAGCGCGATCGGCTGGGGCTTGTTCTGGGAGTTCTCGCGTGGCCGTGCGCGTCAGGCGATCGACGACCTGAGCGTGACCGACGTCGTGGAACAGCTCCGGCGTGGCCACACGGAGTCGGTCGTCTCGTTGGCGGCAGCCTTCGAGGCGCGCGACGGATACACGCTGGGCCACGGGGAACGGGTGGCGGCGCTGGCGATCCTGATCGGGCGGGAGATGCGGCTGTCCCCGGCGCGGTTGCGCGCGCTGGCGGCCGGGGCGCTGCTGCACGACGTGGGGAAGATCGGGATTCCGGACGCGGTCCTGCACAAGGCGGGGCCGCTCTCGTCCGAAGAGTTCGCCGTGATCCAGGAACACCCGGGGCGGGGCGACACCATGCTGGGTGTGTCGTTCACGGGCCGCGTGGAATGCAATGTGATCCGCCATCACCACGAGCGGTGGGACGGGGTCGGGTATCCGGACGGGCTGGCGGCCGAGGCGATCCCGCTGGAGGCGCGCAGTGCGGCGGGGGCGGATGTGTATGACGCGCTCCGCTCGAACCGCGCATACCGCTCCGCGTGGGCGGCGGAGGATGCCGTGGCGCTGATCGAGCGCGACAGCGGCACGCACTTCGACCCGCGATGTGCGGCGGCATTTGTGCGAGTGGTGGCGGCCTGGGAGCAGCGATACGCAGACGACTCACCCGTGTATCACGAGCGCCGGGCGGCCTGAGGTGGGCGCCGCGACTCGGCGGCTGACGCTGCTGGGTGGCGCGCTGCTCGGCGGGAATGCCGGCGTGCTGCTCCTGGCGTACTGGCTGGGCGGGCCGGCGGGCGTCGTGCGGCAGGTCGCGATCATCTGTCGCCTGTAACCCCGCCTGCGAGGCGTGCGAGGGCGCGCACCGGCCCCGGATGGTACGCTCGGGCCTCTTCGATCCACTCCCCGTGGTGAGGTGTCCCCGGTGGTCCTGAGCGATCGATCCATCCGCGAGGCGCTGGCGTCCGGCCGGCTGATCGTCTATCCGATCGGCGAGAACGCCGTCCAGCCGGCTTCCCTCGACATCCGCCTTGACCGGCATTTCCGGGTCTTCCGTAACCACCGGCAGGCGTACATCGACATCCGCGAGGAGATTCCGGAACTCACGGAGGCGGAGTCGATCGCGGACGACGAGCCCTTCGTCCTGCACCCCGGTGAGTTCGTCCTCGGCTCCACGGTGGAGCGTGTCGAACTGGCGGACGACCTCGTGGCCCGCGTGGAGGGGAAATCGTCGCTGGGGCGGCTGGGGCTGCTCGTGCATGCGACAGCGGGGTTCGTCGATCCGGGGTGGAAGGGCAACCTGACGATGGAGCTCTCCAACGTCTCCACGTTGCCGATCCGGCTGTACTACGGGATGAAGATCGGACAGCTGTCGTTCCAGAACCTGACCACGGCCGCCGAGCGCCCGTACGGGCATCCCGAACTGAAGTCCCGCTATCAGGGACAGACTCTCCCCACCGCCTCTCGCATCTACCGCGACTACCAGCCGCCACAGTCGCGGTAGCCGAGGCCGCACCGATGCCCTCCGAGTTCATGCGGCTCGCGCTCGACGAAGCGCGGGGCGCGCTTGGCACCACCTCGCCCAATCCTTCAGTCGGTGCGGTCGTCGTGCGCGACGGCCGTGTCGTGGGGCGCGGGCGGACGCAGCCTCCGGGGAGCGCCCATGCGGAGGTGATGGCGCTGCGCGAAGCAGGCGCGGCGGCGCGGGGCGCGACGCTCTACTGCACGCTGGAGCCGTGCGTGCACACCGGGCGGACTGGCCCATGCACCGAGGCGATCATCGAGGCGGGCGTGAGGACAGTGCGCTACTCGATCGTCGACCCGGACGCGCAGGTGGCAGGCGCGGGTGACGCACGCCTGCGTGCGGCGGGCCTCGATGTGGAAGCGGGGGACGGGGCGGCGGAGTCGGCGCGCCTGCTGGAGGGCTACCTGAAGCACCGGCGTACCGGGCTGCCCGCCGTCACGGTGAAGGTCGCGATGAGTCTCGACGGGCGGATCGCGGCGGCGTCGGGGGACGCGCGCTGGGTCTCCGGCCCGGAGGCGCGCGAGTGGGTCCACCGGTTGCGGATGCAGGTGGACGCCATCGTGGTCGGTTCCGGGACGTTGGTCGCGGACGACCCTGCTCTGACGGCGCGGCCCGGAGGCACGGCGGAGGGTGCGCACCAACCCGTGCGCATCGTCGTCGATTCGCGGGCGCGTACGCAGCCCTCAGCGCGGTTGTTTTCAGAGCCGGGAGGCCCGGTCATCGTGGCGACTGTCGAGGGTATGCCGGCCGCATGGCGCGCGGCGGTCGAGGCCCGCGGGGGCGAGGTACTGGTGCTGCCGGGGGAGACGGGGCCAGACGGGGACACGCATGTCGACCTGGAAGCGCTGTTTCGTGCCCTTGGCCAGCGGGGCATGCTGAATGTGATGGTGGAAGGCGGCGGCGTGCTGCTAGGGGCGCTGTTCGACCGCCATCTCGTGGACCGCCTGTATGCTGTGATCGCGCCGGTGGTCGTCGGCGCCGCCTCCGCGCCGTCCGCCGTGAGCGGGCGTGGCGCGCAGGTCATGCGGGAGGCGTCTCGCCTCCGCGACCTGTCGGTCACGCGGCTCGGCGAGGACGTGCTGGTCGAGGGCGTACCGGTCTGGCCGGACGCCACCACGGGCCAGCGAGACGGGAAGTAGCGATGTTCACGGGGATCATCGAAGAGGTGGGCGCCGTCCTCCGGCACGAGGGCGGGGTGTTTGTCATCGGCTGCTCGACGATCCTCGACGGTTCCGGGCTGGGTGATTCGATCGCGGTAAACGGCGTCGACCTGACGGTGCGGGCGATGGACGCCGCGAGCATGACCTTCGACGTGATGAACGAGACGTACCGGCGCTCGAACCTCGAATGGCTCGTGCCGGGCGACCTCGTGAACCTCGAACGTTCCGTGACGAGCGCGACGCGGCTCTCCGGGCACCTGGTGCGTGGTGTGGTGGAGACGACGTGCCGGCTGCATTCGCTGACGCCCGAGGGTGAGGCGATCATCGCGCGATACACGGTCGACCCGGAGTACTTGAAGTACATCGTGATGAAGGGGCCGGTCTGCCTGGACGGCGCGTCCCTCACGGTGATGGGGCGTGACGACACCTCGTTCTCCGTCTCGCTCGTGCAGTACACGCAGGAGCACACGAACCTGCTGCGCCGGAAGCCGGGCGAAGCGGTCAACCTGGAGACGGACATCATTGCCCGGTATGTGGAACAGATACTGGAGTCGCGCGCGGCGACCCATTAGGGCGTCGACACCACGCGAGGAAGGTCGGGGGAGATGGCGACGAGGGCTGCACGGACCGTGAGCGTACCGAAGAAGGCCGCGGCCAAACCAGCCGCCAGCGTGGCGAAGCCACCTCGTCGCGCCGCACGACGCCCCGCGGAGATGGCCTCGATCGAGGAGGCGCTGGAGGAGTTGCGCTCCGGGCGTCCGATCATCGTCACGGACGACGAGGACCGAGAGAACGAAGGCGACATCGTCATCGCGGCGCAGTTCTGCACGCCGGAGTGGGTGAATTTCATGGCCACCCACGCGCGTGGGTTGATTTGCGTGCCGGTGACCGAGGAGCGCGCTGACGCGCTGCGTCTGAATCCGATGGCGGATCACAATACGGCCCCGCTGGGCACCGCGTTCACCGTGAGCGTGGAGGCGCGCGAGGGCGTCACGACGGGCATCTCCGCCGCTGACCGCGCGCGGACGATCATGCAGCTCGCCGACCCCGCGGTGGGCGCGGCGGACTTCACCCGCCCCGGGCACGTCTTCCCGCTGCGGGCGAAGCCGGGCGGAGTGCTTCAGCGCGCGGGGCAGACGGAGGCCGCGGTGGACCTCTGTCGGATGGCCGGCCTGGAGCCCGCCGGGGTGGTGTGCGAGATCATTAAAGAGGACGGCACCATGGCCCGGATGCCGGACCTGGTGAAGTTCGCGCGCAAGCATCACATGAAGATCCTCACGGTCGCGGACCTCATCGCGTACCGGATGTCGCATGAGCGGCTGGTGGAGCGCGTGGACGAGGCGAGCCTGCCGACGCACCACGGGACATTCCGCGTGGTCGCCTACCGGACGCTGATCGACGCGAAAGAGCATGTCGCGCTCGTCATGGGTGACGTGGCGACGGGCGAGCCGGCGCTCGTACGTGTGCACGACAAGTGCGTGACCGGCGACGTGTTCGGCTCTCTCCGCTGCGACTGTGGCGAACAGTTGGACGCCGCGATGAAAAAGGTCGCGGAGGCGGGACGCGGCGTCATTCTGTACATGGATCAAGAGGGTCGGGGCATCGGGCTGCACAACAAGATCCGAGCCTACCGGCTCCAGGAGGAGCAGGGGCTGGACACCGTCGAGGCGAACATCGCGCTCGGCCTCCCCGCTGAGAACCGGGAGTACGGCATCGGGGCGCAGATCCTCGTCGACCTCGGTGTGCGGCAGATGCGGCTAATGACCAACAACCCGGTGAAGATCAAGGAACTCGCGACGTTCGGCGCGCTGCGCGGCGCGGGTCTGGACGGCTACGGCCTCGACGTGGTCGAGCGTGTGCAGCTGGAGGTGACGGCGAACACGCACAACGTGCGTTACCTGGCGACCAAGCGGGACAAGATGGGGCATATCCTGGCGCAGGACATGCTCGGGGAAGATTCTTAGCCGTGCCGGTCACCTACGGCGAAGACCGGTTCGACGCCGCTGGCCTGCGGGTCGCGGTGGTCGTCGCGATGTTCAACGACCAGATCACGCGACGTCTCACGGACGGCGCGCTGGCGCTCGCCGCGGAATACGGCGTGCGCGAGGATGACATTGCGGTCTACTGGGTGCCGGGCGCGTTCGAGATCCCGATCGTGGCGCAGCGCCTCGCGGAGGACGGCGAGGTGGACGCGGTCTGCGCCATCGGCGCCGTGATCCGCGGGGAGACGCCGCACTTTGAACTCGTGGCGGGGGAGACGACGCGGGCGCTGATGGAGATCGGGCGCGAGACGGGCGTGCCGGTGGGCAACGGCGTCATTGCGACGAACGACCTCGCGCAGGCGGAGGCGCGCGCCGGCGGCGCCGTGGGGAACAAGGGGGCGGAGGCGATGTACGCCGCGCTTCACACCGCGTGCCTTCTGAAGCAGATCGACGCAGAAACATCGGCGTAACTCCGTCGCCGGATAATCCGGAGGGAAGGGGTGTGCGATGGCTGCATGGCTACCCGACGATTCAAACGAGGCGAGCGGTGGCGAGAAGCTCGATGAGCTCGCCCACGACGCCATCTCCCTGGCGCATCAAGTGTTGGAACGCTTCCCGGAGATGAAGCGGAAGCACATGTTCATCGCCAGCGGTGCGGCGGTTTCCTCCGCGGTGATCATCGCCGCCGGTGTCGCCGTCGCGCGCCGCCTGCGGGCGGGGCGTTCCGCGGAGCAGGCCGTGAACGAGGTCACCGAGGACGAGCTCGAGGGGTTGCGCCTGGTGCCGCGTCCGAAGAAGGCGAAGTTCGGCCGCCCTCGTGACACGCGCCCGACCGGGAGCGGCAGCTAGACGCGTCTCGCGGAGAGATAGAGTGAGGCCCCTCCGAAGAGGGGCCTCGTTGTAGACCGTGCTTCAGGCCTCGACTGTCCCGCGCGCGACACCTGCTGCGCGCGGGGACTGCCGGAGTGCTTACTACCGGTCGCCGTAGCCGCCGCCACCACCGCCGTAGCCGCCACCACCGCCGCCACCGAAGCCCCCGCGGGCCTCACGCGGCTGCGCCTCGTTCACGCGGAGGGCGCGACCGCCGAGCGGCTGCCCGTCCAGCGCGGCGATCGCCTTCTTCGCGTCTTCGTCTTCCATCTCCACGAAGCCGAAGCCACGCGGGCGGCCGGTTTCGCGGTCCTTGGGGAGGCTGCACGAGACAACCTCTCCGTACTGGGCAAACAGACCGGCAACCTCTTCCTCCGTTGCGGAGAACGGCAGGTTCCCGACGTAAATCCTCTGCGCCACGTCCAACACTTCCAGCCGGGATTGATCCCCCGGCGCCTCAGCACGCCGGCCCGGGGCGGCCGGCACAACCACCAAACCAAATCTCAGATACCGCGGAGACGTGCAGGTGTTGAACGCCGATCGAGGTCCACTGAGCCCGCTCAAATGATAACACCGTAGATATCCGATCACGAGGGGTCGGCGTCACCGTGGCGCGCCGGCGGCGGTGGCCTGGGCCTAGTCTGGAAGGCGTCGCGCCTGGGATCGAGGAGAGCGAACTGATGTCGGATGTCGGGCCCGTGCTGCCGCGCCGCATCGCGCACTTCGACCTGGACGCGTTCTTCGTCGCGGTTGAGCGGGTGAAGGATCCCTCGCTGCGCCGGAGGCCGGTCCTGGTCGGCCATCGCGGCCGGCGAGGCGTGGTCGCGACGGCGTCGTATGAGGCGCGTGCGTTCGGGTGTCGCTCCGCACAGCCGATGGTGCAGGCGTTGCGGTTGTGCCCGCAGGCGATCGTGGTGCCGCCGGATTTCGCCGCCTACCTCGATGTTTCACGTCGGTTCCATGCGATGTTGGGTGAGCTCACCCCGATCGTGGAATCGGGCGGCATCGACGAGGCGTACGCCGACCTCACGGGCATCGGGCCGGACGGCATGGGCGGCCGCGCGGCGGCCGAGGCGCTGCGCGCGCGGGTGCGGGAGGAACTGGGTGTGGTGGTGTCCGCCTGCATCGCGGGGTCGCGGACGGCCGCCAAAGTCGGCTCCGACCGGGCGAAGCCGGACGGGCTGATCGAGGTGCCGGCCGGCGAGGACGAGTCGTTCCTGGCGCCATCGCCGATGCGCGACCTGCCGTTCGTGGGACCGAAATTCGCGCAGGCGCTGGCGCGGGCAGGCATCCGCACCGTGGGCGAGGCGGCCGCGCAGGATCCGCGCTGGCTCGTGGCGCAGTTCGGTGCGAGCGGCGCGATGCTCGCCGACCGCGCGCGCGGCATCGATCTCGCGCCCGTCCTCGCGGGTGGCCGCGAGCGGAAGCAGATCTCGCGTGAGGTGACGTTCGGCGAGGATGTCACCGACCTCGGGCAGCTCCGCGCGGTGCTGCGCGAGCACGCGGAGCGGGTGGGCAGCGACCTGCGTGCGCGCGGAAAACGGGCGCGCACGATCACGCTGAAATTGCGCTGGCAGGATTTCACCACGCTCTCGCGCAGCCAGACGCTGGAGCGCCCCGCGCAGGCGACGAGCGCGATCCTTGATGCCGCGGCCGCGTTGCTCGACGAAGTGGTGCGGGTCGAGGAGTTCCATCCAGTGCGGCTGATTGGCCTTGGCGTCACGAACCTCGTTGAGGATGTCGTGCAACTCGAACTGCTCGCAGCGGTGAGCGGTGCGCCGGCGGTTGGGCGTGGCGACACGCGGCGGCAGGAACAGATTGATCGAGTGCTGGACGCGCTGCGGGAGCGGTACGGGGAGAATTCGGTTGGACGAGGGGCGTCGAATCTGCCAAAACCCTGACAAGCCCGGCCAAGAGTGCGTCTTTCAGCGTTCATCTGCGTTGCGTCTCTCGCCGGGCGTTCCTAGAGTGAGGTAGGCGAATCTCACGGAGATTCGTGCGAATTGAGTAGATTTTTCGGTCAGATTCGAGGCACGGCGTGGCCGAGCGGGCGAAGACCACGGGCAACGCTGCGGGCGCGGTCCGGCGCTGGGTCACTCTGGCGCGGGCGTGCGAGGTGCTGGGGATCAACGAATCGACCGTCCGGCGCTGGGCGGATTCCGGGGAACTTCACGTCTTCCGCACTCCCGGCGGCCACCGGCGTTTCGCTGAGGACGAGTTGTACGCACTCATCGAGTCCGGCGGACACCAGCCCGACCGCGTGCTGAAGAATGCCGCCGTCACACGGATCCGTCGTGGCCTTCACTCCGGCCGTGAGGACGCGCGCTGGAACGACTCGATTTCCGCGTCGTCGCGCGACCAGTTGCGCCCCCTCGGACGGCGGTTGCTGGAGATCGTAGACGACTACATCTGGCGTCGCGCTCGCCGGGCGGACCTTGAGCTCGAGGTCACGCAGATCGGCGCGCAGTATGCCCGCGAGCTGCGGCAGCGCGGGATCATGCTCGGCCAGGCGATGCAGGCCTTCACGTTCTTCCGTCAGTCTCTGGACCAGGCGGCGAAGCAACTGGCGGAGCGTAGCCGGATGACACCCGAAGAGGGACAGCAGGCACGCGAACAGATCGCCGGCCTCGCCGACCGCGTGCTCATCGCGCTGGGCGAGGTATACGAGACGGCCACATAGGACCGCGGGTCGGTCCCCGACGTTCCCGCGTCCCGCGGGGTAGACTGCGCGCGTCATGGAAACACCGTTGGCCTTCGATCCCATCGCGATTCGTGCCGTCGCCTTCGACGGCTACGGCACGTTGTTCGACTTCACGATGGCGCACTTCCGCGTCGAGGTGAGTTCGCTGCTGCTGGCGCAGGGGATCGCCGTCGACCACGAGACGTTCTTCGAGACGTGGACGAAGGCGTACGCGCAGGGAGACGTGTGGACGCGCGACCCCGCGGACCCGCGTCCGGCCCTCGACCGGATGCTGGCGGGACCGCTGCCGGACTGGCACAGCCAGTGGGAGATCTGGCGACGCCAGTTCGCGGCCGCCCTTGCGACGCACGAGGTGCGTGGCGACGCCGAGGCCGCCGCCGACCACTTCCGGGCGCGGCTCTCCGAGTCCCCGCCGTATCCGGACGCCCTCGACACCATCGAGAGGCTGCATGCGCGCGGCTACGCACTGGCGCTGTTGTCGAACGCGGACGAGGACTTCCTACAGAGCGCGACGGTGCGGGCGCGACTGCGGTTCTCCGTGATCCAGTCCTCGGAGTCGCTGCGGGCGTACAAGCCACACCACGCGGTGTTCGGCGCGCTCTGCGGGCGGCTGGGCCTGGACCCCGGGGAGATTCTGTACGTCGGTGACTCCCCAATCGCGGACGTGACGGGCGCCCAGCACGCGGGACTCCGGACCGCATGGCTCCGGCGCACCGAGACGCCATACCCGGAACGGGCGCCGAAGCCCGATGTCCACCTCGATGCGCTGGCGGGGCTGCTGGACGCATTGCCGCCTGGACCGTAGCGGCGGCAAGCTCGGAGTGCCGGGGGCGCGTTGCCGCGCGAGTCCCGTGCCACCTATACTTGCGTGGCAAATCGGTGTACCTGTGTGATCGGTTAAGCATGCGGATCGCCTGTCAGAAGGAGGACCTGCACCGCGGCCTCTCGGCCGTCTTACGCGCCATCCCCACCAGGACGACGTTGCCGATCACTCAGCATGTCCTGCTGGAGGCGGAAGGCGACCACCTCACGCTGTCCGCGACGGACGCGGAGACCATCGCGATCATCTACCGGATCGACGCGAAGGTGGAGGAATCTGGTTCCATCACGCTGCCGTCGCGGCTGATCTCCGACTTCGTCGCCACACTGCCGCGCGAGGAGATCACGATGCGGCTGGCGGAGCGTTCGCGGCAGGTGAGCCTTGCCTGCGTACGGAACACCGCCTCGATCGGCGGCATGGACCCGGACGACTTCCCCCCGATCCCGACCGTCGAGGGCAGCGAGGCGATCACGATCGAGGCGCCACGCCTGCGGACGGCGATCGCGCAGACGGTCTTCTCGGCCGCGACGGACGACTCCCGCCCAGTGCTGACGGGCGTGCATTTCCACTTCACCGCCGTTTCGTTGCGCCTCGCCGCCGCGGACGGCTTCCGGCTCTCGGTCCACACGATGCCGATCGACTCCAAGGTGGAGCGTGCGGTGATCGTGCCAGCGCGCGCTCTGGGCGAGTTGGGCCGCCTGCTGGGCGAGGCTTCCGAAGGCAAGGTGGCGATCACGTTCAACCCGACGGGCACGCAGGTGCAGTTCGATGTCGGGCACGCGCGTCTGACGGCCAACCTGATCCAGGGGACGTTCCCGAACTACGAGCAGCTCATCCCGGCGCAGAAGGCGACGCGCACCGAGGTGTCGGTCGCCGAGTTCATGCGCGAGACGCGGATCGCCTCGATCTTCGCGCGCGACGGCTCGGGCATCGTGCGGATCATCGCGACGCCCGGCGAGGGCTCGAATCCGGGCCGTCTCGTGATCACGGCGCGCGCCGAGGAAGTCGGCAACAACGAAGGCATCCTCGATGCCGTCGTCGAAGGCGCTGAGGCGAAGATCGCCTTCAATGGTCGCTATTTGATGGACGTGCTGAACGTGCTGAACGCTGACCGCGTCGCGATCGAGACGACGTCGCCGTCATCCCCGGGGGTGCTGCGTCCCGTCGGGAACGATCGCTTCGTGCATGTCGTCATGCCGATGTTCGTTCAATGGTAGCGAAAGACTGAGGCACCTCAGCAATTAAAGGCACCTGACCCCGCACTTCGATCGACCCGCTCGATGCCACAACCTCGGCGCTCAACGCGCGCAGCAGTAGGTCGAAGTCGTCTCCCTGGATCGCTGCCGCCCACTTCCGGATGATGCGTAGCGCCCGAGGCAAGTCGCGCTCGACCCGAACGAGGTCGAAGTTCCTCACTGGTTGGACTGCCTCGGCGTCCCGACGCCGCTCCTCCAGCAACGCCCGCCGCGTTGCGAGCGCCTTCGACTCGGCGGCGAGGATGTTCTCGGGCAGGTCGCCTCGCGTGAAGAGTTGGACGAGGCGGCGCTGCCGGGCCTCGACTTCGTCGAGTTCGGCGAGGACGGGTGCCAGCGAAGGAGGCACGGGGGCCGTTTCGCCGATGAGGAGCCTAACCTCTGCCAGAATGCGGTCAGGAGTCGCCAGCACCTCAGCGAGCGCCGTCCGTACGGCGGCCTCGATCTTCTGTAGCGCGAGGCACAGTTCGTCTCTCCGGGGCCGCTGGAGCCGCGCGAGCAGCGGTAGTACAGGTACCG